>Ga0265338_10011291_pt1 | contig 10336 bp, 10 predicted proteins | sample 42126metaG_FD_193579 | JGI IMG/M metagenome (GOLD analysis project Ga0265338, IMG submission 193579) | Rhizosphere microbial communities from Carex aquatilis grown in University of Washington, Seatle, WA, United States - 4-21-26 metaG | ecosystem: Host-associated > Plants > Roots > Rhizosphere... | reverse complement strand
GTAGGGTAAACCATATTTTGTGGCAAGGGTAGTTGCTACCATAGGCGTTAAGGATGCCCCTATAATGCCCGCCAGCGTAAACGAAACAGACGCGCCTGTGTATCGGACCGATGCCGGGAAAATCTCAGCCAGCGCGGTTCCAAGGGGGCCGTAGGTCATGCCCATTAAAAACATCCCGATAACCAGGAAGATAACGGTTAAACCCCAGTTGCCGGATATAAATAAAGGCGAAAAGAACAAGCCGAATATAAAGATGCCGGCTGTAGCCATCATCAGGATCCTGTTGCGGCCATACCTGTCGGCTAAAACGGCTGACAGCGGTATAGCAACAGCAAAAAACACGTAAGCGATCATCTGGCCAATAAGAAAACTTGTCCGCGAATAATGCAATGTTTTGGTACCCCAGTCAAGCGTAAAAACGGTGATCAGGTAAAATAGCAAGAAAGTGGTAATAGTAGCAAAAGTACCAAGGATCAATGCTTTAGTATGACTAACAAATACCTTGATGATTGGCATACTAACCCGCTCATTTTTTTCTATCACCTTTAAAAAATCGGGCGTCTCGGTTATTTTCAGCCGGACGTATAAACCCACCCAAACCAAAATGGCGCTGGCAATAAAGGGGATCCGCCAGCCATAGCTGAAAAATTGCTGGTCGGTGAGGGTTTTGCTAAGAATAAGAAAGGTTGCAGTTGAAATCAGCAAGCCAATGGGCGCGCCCAGTTGCGGGAACATGCCATACCATGCCTTTTTCCCTTCAGGGGCATTTTCTGTAGCCAATAGTACAGCGCCGCCCCATTCGCCGCCAAGGCCAAGGCCCTGCCCGAAACGGAATAAGGCCAGCAGGATGGGGGCAACAATGCCGATGGATTGGTAGGTAGGCAGCAAACCAATGGCAACGGTTGAAGGCCCCATAGTCATTAACGCGGCAACTAATGTAGCCTTGCGGCCCTTGCGGTCGCCAAAGTGCCCGAACAGCGCAGCGCCCAGGGGCCTGGCAAAAAAGGCCAAAGCGAAAGTCGCCAATGAAGCAAGGGTAGCTGAGGCTGGGTCGCCGGCAGGGAAAAACAGTTTCGGAAAAACGAGCACCGCCGCAGTGGCGTAGATGTAAAAGTCAAAAAATTCAATGGTGGTGCCTATCAAACTGGCCACCAGCACACGCCTGGCCGAATTTCCGGTACTATTTTGCTTACTCATTAATTGTTTTTTTAATTGTGATAAAAACAAACCCAAACATATCATATTCCGCGCAATAATATGCCACTTAAAATAAATAGGATTGAAAACCCGGCATTCCCGGCAAAGTCTGACTCAAGACTTCCGACTCAAGACTAATGACTCAAACAAGATGCTCCCATGCGCTTTGGTATCCTCCCATGCTTTCGGAATAGCTGATCAGGTTGGCATAAAAAGGCAGGCGGCTGAGGGTAGAGCTATCGCCGATGATCACCAATTTTTTCCGGGCGCGGGTCATGGCCACATTCATGCGGCGGATGTCTCCCAGGAAGCCTATGATGCCTTCTGCATTACTCCTGGTTAAACTGATGAGCACCGCGTCACGCTCCTGTCCCTGGAAACTATCGATGGTGTTTACCGCGATATTGCCGCCATACTGTTGCAGGGCCGGGGTATTTACCAATTGCTCCTTCAGCAAACGCACCTGCTCACTATAGGGTGAAATGACGGCGACCGAAGGGAAATTAGTTAACGGGTGATGATCGCTGATGGTTTTTGCCAGGCCTTCAAGATACCTGAAAAGAAATGCTGCCTCCTCGGGGTTTGAAACGCTTGTGCCGGCAGGTTTCTCATCAAATCCGCAGCCCGCTGTATCAATAAACACCATGGGCAGGTCGCCGGTAAAAAGTACCTGGTCGGCCACGGAATGATATGCTTTCAGCGCATTATGATAAAATACGCCCGAAGAATAGCCCATGATGGCTTTATTCATGCGGTACTGTTCTTCCAGCAGGGTAACAGCCTCGGGGTGCAGGGAAATGCATTTTTCGATAAGTGTGGTGCTTAATCCCCTGCGTGCCGCTTCGTTTGATTTAATGGTGGGCGATAGCTGGCAATGGTCGCCCGCAAGGATCAGCTTCTGGGCTTTCAATATCGGGATCCAGCAGGCCGGTTCAAGTGCCTGCCCGGCCTCATCAATAAAAACTGTTCCAAACTCAAGATTACGGATAGTCCAATGATTGGCGCCGGCCAGCGTGGCGGTTACGACCTGTGCTTTGGTCACCAGGTCGTTAATGATAAATTCCTCTGTTTTGGCCACCTCCTTCATGATCTTGTGCGCTTCGTCAAACAGTGCCTTGCGCTGGTCGCGTTCGGCTTTGCCAAAACTGCGCTTATACTTGTGGCCCATGTTTTTGAATTCGGCAGCCTGTTTTTTTAGGCGCTTGCTTTCCTTCATGTAAGGGTGAAGCGCCATCTGGCTGTCTAAGGTAAGATCCATCAGCCTATCCGAAACCCTCACCGGGTTGCCTATGCGGATGACGTTCAGTCCTTGCTGTGATAGCTTTTCGCTCAGCAGGTCAACAGCAGTATTACTCGGCGCCACTACCAAAACCTGTTGTTTTTGGTGTTTTACTATTTGGCTGATGGCCTGTACCAGCGTGGTGGTTTTGCCGGTGCCGGGTGGCCCGTGAACAATGGCCAGGTCCTGTGCAGAAATAATCTTTTCTACCGCGGCCTGCTGAGAGTTATTTAAACCCGTTGCCGGCAATGCGATCGGCTCTGATACAAACAGCGGGCTTTTTTTACCGGTGAGTATTTGTACCAGGCGGCCCTCCACGGGATTTTCGCAAAGTTTGCCAGCCTGCTTAAGCGCGTTAAACATTTCGTCATAGTTGTTATTATCGAATAACAATTCAATCCCCAGTTTTCCATCGCGGCACCAATCGGGCAATTCTTCGGTAAAAATATTGATCTTGATGCGGTCGCCGCCGATGTAAGAAATGACGCCCTCCACGCGGTTATGTTTCGGATCGTGATTGGAGAACAGTACCGCGGGGCTGCCAAACCGCAGCTGGTGGATCACATCCAGGTGCGTTTTTCTTTCTGCCTCAACATTCAGGTAATCTCCGCGGCTTGGTTCGGTGCCGGTGATAGCTATCGGGTACCAGGCAAGTCCCGCGGCCCGCCTGTCGGTTACCGAAGTTGACGAAACCTGCTTTAAATAAGCCTCGCGGTCTTCCGTTTGTTCCGTTTTCAGCAGGTCGGCAAGGTTTTTGAAATAGTCCATTCGTGCAAAGGTAAAACAATACATGCAGTGAAAGAATGTCGAAATAGAGCTATGGATGAATTTTGGGGCCAGTGCGGGGATGTTAAAGCACTAAAAAACATCGTTTTTAAGCTTATTTAAGCCGATTTAATTTTTTTTAAAATTTATTGCGAAATTAAGCCGGAAATCATACTTTTGCACACTCCAAACCGGAAAATACTCCTGAGTAGCTCAGCCGATTAGAGTCCCGCACGAGCGGGATTAATCAGCAGGACCAAAAGGAAGGGAGAAAAAAAGATTCCTGAGTAGCTCAGCCGGTTAGAGCATCTGACTGTTAATCAGAGGGTCGCTGGTTCGAGCCCAGCCTCAGGAGCTTGCAAATCAACAAGTTAGCCCCACTTCGGCAAGTGGGGCTTTTTTATTTGCAGAAAATTTGCAGAAAAAAAATCAAAACAGATACAAACGGCATTTTGCATAACTTTGTTTTTATACAGGCTTTAGGCTTATGATAGCTGATTTTAGTTGGATTGTCTATACTTTTAAAACGCATGGTTGCGTTTTTTAAAGGAATCTGACTATAGTAAAAGGCTTGATTTCATTACCACCAAATTATGCAGCATCTAAAAGAATTTCTAATCCGCATCCAAACATTCGACCTACGTGTTATTGAGGATGATATTCAACTGGAATGGGGAACGAATGAAAAGAAGCATGTTAAAACTTATGATCTGACCTACGAAACCCAATATTACGATTCCTTTTCCTACAGAAGCGAACTAAGGGTATTAAAAGATATGGCCTTTTTAGACCTGCTAATCTTAAACAAAGACCTTATTTTGCTCCAACTGGCAGAATTATCTAAAGTCCGCAATCGCTTTAAGGAATTTTGGACAAATTACAACCAGCATTATTCGGAGATGAATTTGGTTTATCACCGCTCCTTTATAATTTCTGTCCGACTTGAATATTTATTTATTGTCAACAATCTGCAATCTGACAGTGCTGATATAGAAGTAACCGCGAAGTTTGCGGAAGACCTGGGCGATTCTGTCAAGCTTCGGGAAAAGTTTTTAATGGAGCTGATCTATGCTGCAGAAAATTTTATTAAGCCGAAGATAACCGAGGTTGATTTTAAAAAAAGGATGAATGCCCAACTACCGGGGCAGGAAGCGGCAAAGGTTGAAGAAGCTCCGGCAGAAATCGAAAATACTAACGAAGCGAAAGAAGTAAACGAACCGGCAATAGTAGTACAGGAAAATACCTACCAACCAGAACTAAGCGAAGAACAGGCAGCCATTGCAAAAATAGTGGGCTACTATCCGACCTTTAAACATGGGGCAGCCGTGCAACTGTTTGATTTATTAAAAGCCTATTTTGTTCCTGAAGATCACGCTGCACTTGAAAAGCTGTTACTATATGATGAGGCACCCACTGCCCCTTTGGTATTCCGTGGCTTTGCAACCCAACTGGCCGATGCCTTTAAACAACTCTATGATGCTAACCTGATTGTCGGTTGCCGGAAGTCCGACCTGGAAAAATGGATCGCCCCGAAGTTCATGTACCTATCCCAACAGTCTGAACCCAGGGAATTGCCAGAGGGTTATTTGTCCGGCCTAATGTCAGAAAATACCCGTCCATGCAAATCTCCCATCCTGAAAATTGAGCAAAAGGAAGCTCAGTTTTTCATCCTGCCTACTCCCCGTAACAAAAAATAGCAAAAAAATGAGGGGGTAAGCGCAGGGTTACGGTTTACCCCCTTGTAACACTGCAAAACAAGCACTTACAATTGCAGCATTAAACAAAATTAATGCGCAATGAAAGACACACTCACATTTGACCAGTTACCCGAGGCGGTAAGTAGAATACAGGATAAGCTGGATAACATCGAACAGCTTTTACTTCAGCGGCAGGATCAGCCGATGGGGCAGGACGAAATTATGCCCGTTGCCAAGGCTGCAATATTTTTAGACCTTGCTGTCCCGACCGTTTACAGCAAAGTATGCCGTAAAGAACTCCCTGTTAATAAGCGCGGGAAGCGACTTTATTTCTACCGGTCCGAATTGACTGAATGGATTAAGTCTGGCCGTAAAAGAACGGCAGAGGAAATCAAGGACGAGGCCACCTCGAAATTTAGCCTTAGCGAAAAGAAACCCAAGACAATTTAAGGCTCATGACAATGATGATGATTGCAGGATTCACCAATAGTCATAGTATTAGGTTTATCGCGCTAAGGGCGAGTAAAAAGCCATTGGAAGACAACAGCGGATGAGGTCAGAGAAGACAACTCCGATGCTTCGCATCGGATAGGCAACGAGTGAAACACAAAGCGAAGCTTTGGTAAAAAGGCGGCGCAGCATACCGCTTGCGGTATAGCTGTATAGATGTCTATACCGGCCGGAGGCCGTTAACAAAAGGCATTTGCCGATAAGAAGCAAGTTTGTGTTTTTGGTACCCAAAAACTCCGTTGCAGCCTACGGCTGAACGGCAAACTTGCTTTTTGCGCCCGTTGGTTGCAAAAAGGGAAAGACAGAAGATAGGCTTGATAAAGACAGATTATAGCGTATGGAATTAGTAGTAAAAACAACGGCAATGCCACTAACAGGAAAGTCAAAACATAAGGGAGGCAGGCCGAAAATTAACGTCAGGCGGGAGGTGCAAGTCAAGGTCAGGTTAACCGCTACAGAGCATTTTATGATAGCCGCAAGAGCAATAGAAGCGAATATGAAAATCAGCGATTGGTTTAGGGCAGCAGCTAAAGCGGCGAGAGTAATCGCCCGCCTAAAGCCGGAGGATTTACAGATCATGCGGATGCTTGCGGGCATGGCTAATAACTTAAACCAGTTAACCAAACTGGCGCACCGGGACGGCCTATTAACGGTTGCCCGTAAATGCGATGGGCTGATGATCGAGATTGACCAGGCATTAAAATATTTCAATAGCGATGATAGGCAAGATACCTAAACCCGGTAAAAGCTTCGGCGGATGTATCGAGTATAACATCCTGAAAAAAGATGCAGCCATACTTTGTGCGGATGGTGTGCGCATTGACAAGATAGCGCACACCATAGATGATTTTAATATGCAGCGAAAAATGAACCCCGGTTTAGGTCAGGCGGTAGGACATATTGCTTTGAGTTGGAGCCCGGAGGATAAGGGAAGGCTAAACGATGAAAAAATGATTGGCATTGCCAAAGAGTATTTGCAAAGAATGAAAATACAGGACACACAGGTTTTGATTGTCAAACACAAAGACAAGGAGCATCCGCATATACACATCGTTTATAACCGGGTAAATAATAATGGCAAGACCATAGCCGACAATTTCCAGCACCTGAAAAATATTAAGATCAGCAAAGAGCTAACCTTAAAGTACGGAATGCACATCGGACAGGGCAAGCAAAAAGTTAACCGCCCACAATTAAAAGGGATAGACAAGCTGAAATATGAATTACACGACACAATAAAAGCAGCCAGTAAAAAAGTGAGTAACATGGTGCAGCTTAAACACGAGTTGGCCAAACAGGGTATCGGTATACAGTTTAAATATAAAAGCGGCACGTTGGAAATACAGGGTATCAGTTTCAGTAAGGGCAAGTATAAATTTAAAGGTTCGGAAATCGACCGTAGTTTAAGCTATGGCAAATTGAGTAAGGCCATACGGGAGCAAGTACAGCAACAACAAACCCAGGCGAAGCCAGCCACGTTAGCCGATCAGTTAAGGCAGGTCATTGATGAACGACAGGGCAATCAGCCAACCATCATTCAAAAAGAGCCGCAGACCAATTTTTTGCAGGAAGCCTTACAATTATTTGAACAGTTGCCAGCAGGTATTACCCCCGAACCCGATGATGCTCACAGGCGCAAAAAACGAAAAGGCCAGGAGCAGGATCAAAGTCATGGTATTAGCAGGTAGTAATTAACAAATTAATGAACAACAAAAATATTAAAGACATGGAAACCAACGAAGAAAATAATGTACAGCGGGAGATTATAGACAGTATGGCTAAAAAAGTTACCACTCTCGAAAAAAGGCAGTCGAAAATTGAGGAACTTGATTTAGCTGCCCTACCGTCTAAAGTAAACGAATTGGAAACTAAGGCAACCGAAACAGCCGGAATGCGGACATTGGAAAACACCAAGCAGTTAGAGCGTTTTGATAAACAATTGAACGGGTTTGATGAAAAGATCAATGCCATACCTAAAGAGATACCAGTCAAGTATAATGTTCAGTTTGACACCAAATCAAAGTTTGTTATCAGGACAATTTTAGGGTTAGGGCTTGCGGTCGCCGTTATGCTCGCCATATCGATAAGTTTATGGATTGAAAACAGCCGCAGGGCTGATGAAACAAATAAATTTCTTATCCTACGGGGCTTTTACCCTGATGTTGCGAGATTTATTGACAGCGCCTATACGGCTAATGCCGACTTTTTTATTAAAAAAGCAAAGGCTAATATAGATGAACAACAAACTATGTCAGAAGCGGCATTTGAAGCGAAACAGGCCGCAGAAGAAAGTAAGTTGGCGAATGATAAGCTAAAAAAATTAAAGGGCAAGGCAGCAGTTACAAAGAAGCGGGCTAAGTAATTATTATTTTTGAAACGATTAATTCCTGAATGCGATAACATGAATTTAGAACGCTATCAATATCTTAACAGCAACGATTACCACTATTACGAATTTTATAGCGAGGGACCGCAAGGACGGATAAGTAAAATGGTTACCTTTTCCCGTATCCTAAACACCAACCCCGTCATCTACAATTTGGCATTTGGTGATTTAAACATGGTTACGGGGGAATTGGACGACACGGTAATTAGCAATAATCAGGACAGGACTATTGTACTGACAACCGTAGCAAATACTATTGCAGAGTTTTGTAATCATCATGGCAATCATTATATCTATGCCAAAGGCAGCACCCCTTCCCGTACAAGGCTATACCAAATGGTTATTACAAGTTTATTGGAATAAATTAGCATGGATTTTGAAGTGTACGGGCTTAAAGATAACGACTGGCAGGATTTTGAACATAGGAGATTGACAGGATTGTAAAATATATCCCGCCAGCTCATTCCCAAAGTTATGAGAAAGACAACTTTTCAATATATATTTATTAGCATATCATATCAAAATGGTGATCATATGTCCCATCGCCATTTTTATAGGAAGAATAGGCAAAAGGTGGATAAACATTATTAATTGATAGTCCGTTTTTTTTATATAATGTAGCCAATAACTCAAGCTCATTTTCGCTTTTTGTCCACATTACTGGCTGTAGGTAATACTCATATTTGGGGTTTATAAATTTATCCCTCATTTTTTCTCTTAATTTACCTTCAATATGCAGTTTGATATTTTCAACGTCTACGATTTTCAATAGATAGACGTGAAGATTAACGACTTCTACTAATATTTTTGTTTGATAACCTTTACTTAAAAATAAAAAATCCGCAGACTTGTTACTTCCTGATTGTATCAACTCTTCGACGTTTATCAACTCATATTTCCCCGATTTCTTAATTTCATTTAAGGTGGCGAGTTCGCCTATAAAATTTAGATAGCCTTTATTTAATTCAATAAGAACACTATAAATTTGTGGCCGTAGTAGACGTTTTTCAACATCTGTTAAGTTTGAGGATAGGGATTCGAAAATTGTGCAATACCAATCAAACATTCCATCAGCCTCTCCATTTCCCCAATACTTGTTTATAATTATACTATAGAAAGTAGCTTCTCTGAATATCGTTTTCTGTGTCAATTTTAATTCCGCATTGATTTTTTCCATATTAACGGCAAATCTCCTATTAATTGAAGTCCAACTAATATTCTGTGTTCCAAGCAGATTTATTAAACCAGGCATTTCCTTTTTAAGAAAGGGTTGAACATCGTATTTCATTTCAATTGATTCAGCGGTAATCATACAAATTTTCTTACATTGATAGCATCATCATTTTCGCTGGCAATAACTATGGAAGTAAATATACGAAAGCATCTTTCTGAATTTGGTTTAAAACAAGAAGAGATTGATAAGCTGGCGACTAAAGATGCTATTCAGTATATTAGGTTTTGTCACCGGAAAGAGTGGGGTAATTCCCTAATATCGTTTTTAGGTTTTTCGGAGGAAGAAGTAAAAATATTATCCGATAAAGCAAAAAACTGTAACCTAATTGTTAAAAATCGGCTTTCCAGCAATCTTAGCTTTATTTGTGTGTCTGAAAATGCATCCCCAAAAAGGGTCGAAAAAACAAAAGAATATTCGGGGACACTTTTAACAAAAAATGAATTTATAAAAATTTTTGATGGATCGAGATTTGATTTACTGGATAATGATCTACTTTATGAGCAATCGTTATCAAAGGAATTTAGAATTACCAAGCCCTTAAGCAACTTCGATCAAACTATAGAAGTAGAAAGTTTTTCGTTTGAAAATGAAACTACTTATTCAGTAAATCTTTATCAAATGACCTGCACTTGTAAGGACTTCGAAAAAAAACAAAGGAATAAATATCTAAAAGGCGATATAAGGCGAATGTGTAAACACCTTATGGATCAATATAAAAATAATTTTGGATTAATTGGACTGTCTGATTTGAACAGGTATATAATTGAAAATGGCTATCCCTTGAATAAGCACTCTAGTTATTTTAGAATTGAAGAAATTCCATTGGCTGTAATGGTCAATTATGAAACTAAAAACGGGTGGTGGAATATTTTTATGCCGAATGAGGACGGCGTATATTCCAGATACGGCTATTCCTCTACGGAAAAAAGATTTTCAAACAACGAAAAGCCACACGGACTTGTACAGATATTGAGAAAAAATCTGGACGAATTGGCAATTCGATTAAATGAAAACAGCGGAAATTATGGAAATTCCAATATAGGGAATGGCGAGGAGAAAAATATTATACCCCAAGGGTGTATCTATTTAGCCATTGTCATAGTTTTGATTTTTGTATTCCTTTTGTGTAAAATCTTTTAAAAAACAAATGAATCGATTTAAATGGTGATCAAATTAGGACAGGGTCGTATGGCGGTTCAATCTCAATTAAAACTGTATTCAATTTATTTGCAGATACTTAATTCGACATTTAAAATAATCTGTTTGAA
>Ga0265338_10011290_pt1 | contig 10336 bp, 12 predicted proteins | sample 42126metaG_FD_193579 | JGI IMG/M metagenome (GOLD analysis project Ga0265338, IMG submission 193579) | Rhizosphere microbial communities from Carex aquatilis grown in University of Washington, Seatle, WA, United States - 4-21-26 metaG | ecosystem: Host-associated > Plants > Roots > Rhizosphere... | reverse complement strand
CAAGGGCCGCCTTGGGCGCCGGGGTGATGGCCTGGCTTGCGGGCGTGGCCGCGGCCCAGGGCAGCGCCGTGCTGCCGCCGAATGTGGGCAGTGGCGATTGTGACCGCGACTGCCTGCAGGGGCTCGCGGAGAAATTCATCGCAGCGCTGGTGGCCCATGACCCGGGCCTCGTCCCGCTTGCCAAAGGGGTGCGCTATTCGGAGAACAGCGTGCCGCTGCCGATACCGGATGGCTTCTGGAAGAATGCCACCGCAGCGCGCGCCTATCGTCTCTATGTCGCAGATCCGGAGTGGGGAACCGTCGGGTTCTACGCGCGCATGCTCGAGAACGGCTCACCGGTGATCGTGAGCACGCGCCTGCGGGCCTACAACCGTCAGATCACTGAAATCGAAGCGGTCGTCGCCCCGGAGCGTTGGCGGCAGGATCCGGCCGGCGCCGTGCCGACGGATTACCTCGGGGACAAACCGCGTCCCGAATACAGTCAGGTGGTTCCCGCGGGCCAGCGTCGGTCCCGCGAGGAATTGATGAAGATCGTCAATACCTACTTCTCGGGTATTGAAAACAACACCGGTGACAAGCCGCCGCTATTCTCCCCGCGCTGCCAGCGGCTGGAGAATGGCCGTCCCACCTCCAATGTTCCGGTCGCGCCGGGGCGGGAGCCGGGCGGCATCAACATGAGTTGTGCGGCCGATCTGGCCATGGGTTACCACCGCAACGACAACCGGATTCGCAGCCGGCGGGTCATGGCGGTTGACCTGGAACACCAGGTGGTGATGACCAGCGTCTATTTCGATCACGAGAACGATGCCCCGATCCGCAGCTATATGCTCAGGAACGGCAAGACTGTGACCCTTGCGGAAACGGCCCCCTCGACGCTACAGGCGCATGAAACCTTCTCGATCGACCGGGATGGCATCAGCCAGGTCGAGGCCGTGTTCACCAATGTGACCTACGGGACACGCCCATACTTCGATACCGGCTTTCACATGAACAGCGCGCAGGCCGTGAAGGATGGGTTCGACGAATACCCCCGCTAGGACCGCTGCGATGATGAGGAGCCTGCGCAAGATCCTGCGTGCGGCGGGCGATCCGCGCAAGGCGCACGCCATGCAGGCGTACATGAAGTCCACGATGCCCCATCACGGCGTGGCGACGCCACAGCTGCGCCGGATACTGAAGGCGTACTTCGCCGACCAGCCATTCCCCTCGGCCGCGGCCTGGCAGGCGCAGGTTCTGGACCTGTGGCGCAGCGCCCGGTACCGCGAGGAGCGTTATGCCGCGCTGCACCTGGCCGGCGATCCTCGCGCCCGCCCGTTCCAGACACCCGCGGCGATGCGGCTGTACGAGGAACTGATCGTCACCGGCGCGTGGTGGGATTACGTCGATGACATCGCCTCGCACCGGGTCGGGCCGATACTTCGCGACTATCCGGTCCCGATGCGCCGCAAGATGCTCGCCTGGAGCAGATCCAAGGATATGTGGAAGCGACGCACGGCCATCATCTGCCAGCTGGGATTCAAGGCCGAGACGGATCTTCCACTGCTGTACGCCTGCATCGAGCCCGCGCTGGACTCGAAGGAGTTTTTCCTGCGCAAGGCGATCGGATGGGCGCTGCGGCAATACGCCTGGACGGACCCGGCCGAGATCCGACGGTACGTGCGGCGCAACCGCAGCCGCCTCAGCCCCCTGAGTTGCCGGGAGGCCCTGAAAAACATCGGTTGACGGAATTTCTCAAGAAACTGTCGATTTTCCGCGTACCCGCCAGTGCTACCCTTTCGCATCCTCACAGCAGGGGCGCACATGGCCAACTCGGTTGTACATTTTGAGATCTTCGCCAATGATGTGGAGCGGGCGCGGCAGTTTTACGAAAACGTCTTCGGCTGGACCTTCGAGTCCGGCGGTCCGCCTGATTTCTACCACATCGCCACCGGACCCCGAAGCGACCCCGGTCTCACGCAAGGCCTCATTGCCCGACGCAGCGGTCCAGCGGCGCAAGGGCCCCTGAATGCCTTCCGGGTCACCATCGCCGTGAAATCGGTGGCCGACACCATGGCCATCATCGAGAAGGCCGGCGGCAAGCTGCGTTCGCCCGTGGTGGATATTCCGCATGTGGGCAAGGTGATCGAGATCGCCGACACGGAAGACAATGTCATGTGCCTGATACAGCACGTGCCGGGTCACGCCATGGCCGTGAGCTAACCGTATGGCCGTTGCGCTCGGATCACTGCGGGCGTTCGAGGAAGGGTACCCGCAAGGCGGCAGGATTCCGCGCCATGCCCATGAGGTTGATCAGCTGGCGCTGATCACCCAGTCGGCCGCCATCGTCGAAACCGACGCCCTCTACGTCGTGCATCCGCTGCTGAAGGCCCTGTGGCTGCCGGCCGGCGTCGAACATTCCGTATATTCCCCGCGTCCCTTCATGCTGCATTCGCTGTACTTTCCGCGCGGCAGTCTGAGAACCACCGCGGTGCCCGAGGTGCTGGGGCTGGATAATCTCAGCCGGGAACTGATCCTGTTCCTGTGTGCCGCGCCGCGCCCTTCGCAGCGCGATTCGCGGCATGAGACGGCCCTGGCATTGCTCGCCCAGTTGCTGCCGCTTGCCCGGGCGGAGTCATTCTCACTGCCCCGGCCCACCAGCTCCCGGGCCCGCAAACTCGCCGACCACTTCGCCACCCATCCCGAGGATGGCCGGGCGCTCGAGATCGTCGTGGCCGAAGTCGGCGGTGCGAGCCTGCGGACCTTCGAGCGGCTGTTCATCGAGGAAACCAGTCTGAGCCTGGCGGCATGGCGGCGGCAAAGCCGCATGCTGGCCTCGCTGTCGTTGCTGGCCGAAGGACAGAGCATCGCGGAGGTCGCGCACGCCGTGGGCTACGACAGTCCCGCGGCCTTCAGCACCGCATTCAAACAATGCTTCGGTGTCTCGCCTTCAAAAGGTGGCGCGACCTAGCGCTTGGGTCCCGCCACATCTCCGGGCTTGTCATCGAAGATGCTGGCCGGCGCGCCCGCATTGCTGAGGATGGCCTTGCGCCGCAGGAATCGCATGATGGAGTCTGGCCCGGTGCGCGAGCCGCCCAGACCCGAGACCCCGAAGCTGTGCGTGCCGATCTTGCGCAGCTTCGCGAAGGTCAGGAAGGTGTCCTGCACGAACACACTGCCCGCATTGATCTGTTCGGCGATCTGCTGACCTTCCTCCTCGGTACCCGCAATCACCGAGGCCGTGAGTCCAAACTCGGTGTCGTTGGCCAGCGCAATCGCCTCCTCAGTCGTGTCAAAGCGCATCACCGGCAGGATCGGCCCGAAGGTCTCCTCGCGCATCAGCCGCATGCTGTGGTTCACACAGGTCACGACAGTCGGGCGCATGTACAGGCCACCGCCCAGGGATTCGGTGACGCCACCGGTCAGGATCTTCGCCCCTTTGGCCACCGCATCGGCCAGATGGGCTTCGACGATCTGTGGCTGGCGCACGAAGATGAAGGGACCGATGTGTCCGTCCAGCGGATTGCGGTCATTGAGGGTCACCTTCCCGGCCTTCGCCACCAGCTCCTCGACAAAGCGATCGTGAATCGAACGGTGCACATAGACGCGTTCCACTGAATAGCAGACCTGTCCGGTCGCATACACGCCGCCGCGCAGCACCGCAGTCGTCGCCCGGTCGATATCGGCGCTGGCGGTGACGATCGCCGGATCCTTGCCGCCGAGTTCCAGGAAACAGGGGATGAGGCGCTCCGCGCAGGCCAGCGCCACCTTGCGGCCGTTCGGGACGCTGCCGGTGAAGCACACCAGATCCACGTTCGCCACCACATCCTGGCCGGTGCGGCCGTCGCCCAGTACCACATCGAAGACTTCCGCGAGTTCGGGCACGCGCCGCACGGTATGCATGAGCGGTTCGACGAAGCGGGGCGTCACTTCGCTGGGTTTGAGCAACACCGCGGAGCCTGCGAACAGCGCCGGTACGGCATCCAGCAGCGAGAGCATCATCGGGGCATTCCAGGGGCTGATGACGCCGACCAGGGGGTAGGGCACCAGCTGCGAGCGGATGCTCACCTCAGGCATGGTGACGGACTGGCCGCTGACGTGGGCTCGCGTCAGCACGGCTTCGGCGTCCTCGCACCAGCCGTTGATATTGGCTACGGCGATGAAGGCCGTGAACTGCGAGGTATGACAGCCGCCCGTGTCCGCGCCATCGGCCGCTCCGATCACCTTGGCGTGCGCCAGCAGCTCGCCCACCCAGCGGCGCATGATGCCGATGCGCTCCGCGATGGGACGTGCCGCCCACACTTTCTGGTTGCGGCGCAGCCTCGCGCTCCTGGCCGCAATCTCCTCGGCCGTCGCCGCGGCAAAGGAAAACTCCGTGCTGCCGGTGCGCGGGTTGCGTACCGGGATGGCCCGAACCTCTGTGTCTGCCATATGTCCCCTTACTATCCCTGGCGGCCCGGCTTGAAGCCCGGCGGCAAGGAGGGCGTCGCGGCCCCAGGACCGCTCGGTCGACCCACCAGCTTCACCTCGCCCCGCCACGGCACATCCGCCTGCGAGCGCCAGGCATTGATGAACAGCGACTTGAACACCCAGCGCCCCTCGCGCTGTACGCAAAGGTCCTCGCGCGTGCCGATACCGAACACGAAGTTGGTGCCATAGTCGGTATTGAACTGCATGATCTGGAAAAAACAGCGCACCTTCACGGACTCATCGGGCTGGCGTTCCATGATGTAGTGGTTGAACAGGTGCTGCCGGCCGAACCACCAATGCTGGCGATCGTTCCACAGCGAGCGCATGTTCTCGAGAATCGCGGCGTGACCCTTCACCCTGCCCTGCCAGAGGTGGTCGAACTCGGCATCCTGGGCGAAGGCCGAGAGCAGCATGTCGGCATCGGCCAGATCCAGACCCCAGGCGTAACGTGCGTAGGTCTCGATGATCTCGGCCCGGGTCTCCGCGCTGACGTGGGTGGGGTTCGAGTGGGCCATGCGTTCAGCTCCGGTCCGCGAGATTGCGCTTGAGGAAGTCATAGATGCCTTGCTCGGACATCTGTCCGGCATTGGCCAGCTCGCCATCCCGGGTGGAATACAGCACCCGGTTGCCGGCCCCCAGCACCACGATGGCCGGAATCCCCTTCGCGATCGGATTCCCATAGCGGTTCGCAAGGTACAGGTTCTTGTCGAAATTGCCGACGTCAATCTTCACCACCTCAAAGCGGTTCTCGATGAGGTGCCGGCTGCTGCTGTGCATGGCCTTGTCGAGCGCGCGGCAGTCGGCGCACCAGTTTGCACCGAATATCAGCAGCACCGGCTTGTGGTCAGCCTGCGATGCGGTGATGGCATGCTGGATATCCCCGGCGGCGTCCGCCTGCTCGTTGTAGGGCCAAGGCGCGGCGAGCGCCAGCACCGGTAGCAACATGCCGGCGAGCAAGGGCAGCAATCTGTTCAAGCGGGCATCTCCAGAAGCTTCGCGGTGGGCACCTTTGTATGCCACTCAGTTGCTCCGATGCAAGGCCCTGCGATGAGCGTAAGATCCTGGCCCGGATGTCATCTGACCGGCGAGGAGGGGGAACCATGAGAGCAGAAAAATCCGCACTGATCGGCGCATTCGTTCTGGCCGGCACTCTGGCGCAGGCTGCCTGGTCCCAGACCGCGGCGGACTGCGGCCATCTGGCGAGCCTGCGGCTGCCGGACACCGCGGGTCTCGTGGCCACCGTGGTCGAGGCCTCGAAGTTCACGCCTCCCCCGCCGCCCATCCCCGCCCCGGCCCCGGCCACCGAGCAGGAGGCCAAGAATCAGGCGCTGGCCTTGAGCGCGCAGGCGGCCATGATGGCGAAACTGCCCGCATTCTGTCGGGTCAGCGGGGTCATCAAGCCGGCGATCCAATTCGAGGTGTGGCTGCCGCTTGAGGACTGGAACGGCAAGTTCCAGGGCACCGGCAACGGGGGCTATAACGGCACGATCGTCTACACGGCGCTCGCCACGGCCTTGTCGCAACACTTCGCCACGGCCAATACCAACATGGGGCATGTGGCCACGGCGCCGGATCCGGCCAGCTGGGCCCTGCATCATCCGGAGCTGGTCATCGACCAGGGATATCGTGCCCAGCACGAGACCGCCGTGAAGGCCAAGGCCCTCATCGAGGCCTACTACGGCAGGCGCCCCAGCCGCTCCTACTTCGTAGGCTGCTCCTCGGGCGGCTGGCAGGGGCTGACCGAAGCGCACCGCTATCCGCATGACTATGACGGCATCATCGCCGGTGCACCGGCTTCCGAGGTTGTGCACCTGCATGCCGGCCAGCTGTGGGGATATCTGGCCGCCCAGCAGATTGCGCCCGAGAAGATACCGATGATCTCCGCGGCCGTGATCGCCCGGTGCGATGCCCAGGACGGGGTGAAGGACGGCCTGGTCTCCGATCCCCTGGGATGTGATTTCAAGCCGGCGCAGCTGGCCTGCCGGGGCGGACAGGATCCGGGGAGCTGTCTCACCCCGACCGAAGTCACGGCCCTGGGCCAGATCTATTCGGGTGCGCATTACGCCTCCGGCGCGCCCGTCTATCCGGGCTGGCCGCGCGGCATGGAATTCGCCTTGGCTCAGGCGCGCAGCGACGGGGTCGCAGCCCTGGGAGCGGGGACCTTCCGGGACATGGTGTTTGCGAACCCGCAGTGGGACTTCCACACCATCAACTACGACCGTGACGTGAAGGCGGCGGACGATAAGATCGGCGCGGTGATGAATGATGGCAGCGCGGATCTGGCGCAATTCCGCAAGGCGGGAGGCAAGCTCATCCTCTGGCATGGCTGGGCGGATCCCCTGATCACCCCGCTCCACACCATCGCCTACTACCAGAAGCTGGCCGCGCAGCTGGCGCCGAAGGGCAGTGCCCGGGAGGCCGCCGTCGCGCAGGTTTCAGATTTCGCGCGGCTGTTCCTGGCGCCCGGCGTCATGCACTGCGGGCGGGGTCCAGGACCGGATACCTTTGATTCGGTGGGCGCGCTGGATGCCTGGGTCGAGCACGGCACCGCACCGGAGAGCATGATCGCCACCCACAGGACGGCGGGCAAGGTGGATCGCAGCCGGCCGCTGTGCGCCTACCCGCACAAGGCGGTTTATGACGGCAAGGGCGACAGCAACGCGGCAGCCAGCTTCAGCTGCCACTGAGGCGGGCCGGGGTCTTAGCTGCGCGGCCGCTTCGCGGCGGGCGTTGCGGCACAGACCTCTTCGGTCAACTCGACGCCGGAGCGCTTCACGTAATCGGCCTGCGCCGACCAGGCCTGCGTGAAGGTCTTCGGATCCTCGATCGTCAGGGCCAGATGCAGGTGCTTGCCATCCTGGCTTAACTGATAGCGCTCGGTGAGGTGCAGGGACTCCGAGTGCGGCAGACCCGCATTGTCCAGCATCGTGCTGTCATCAAATCCGGTGGTGTCGATGACCAGGGCCTCACCGTCCCACTTCGCCACCGAATAACCCAGGTAGTGGGGATCCACATCGGTGGGCAAGGCTTCATCCAGATACGCGCGGCGCGGCAGGCGGTTCAGCTGGTGCACGAAGTAGATCACCTTGGGCTTTTGCAGAATCTCGAAGGGCTCGTGCATGAGCATCAGGCGCGGCAGCCCCGGCGGCAGGCACTGGGTGACGCCATCGAAGGAGTAGTCCCCCTTTGCGGCCGCTGCGCGATGCGCCTCATAGACCTTGAGCCCCTCCGGGGTGAGCGGCGGCGCATGGCCCTCCACGGTTTTCAGGGCACCGACGTGCGTGGAGATGAACCAGACACCGCTGAAGTCCGGCGGTGCCGCCTCGGCCTGCGCACTCACGGCGCCGAAGAGCGCCGCGCAGAGGAGCGCCTGCAGGGCCCTCATTTCGCCACCGTGATGCCGTTGACCGGCGCGTTGCGGTTGTTCTCTTCGCACACGTATTCCTGCGGCCGCACATCGGGCCGCCAGCGGAACACGCGACGGTAGCTGTAGGGGTGCTCGAGGGTCACCGGATCCTCGACCGTCATGATCAGCTCCAGCGTCGAACCATTGTCGATTTTCCGATAACGCTCCACCACATGCTCCTGGGTGGAATGGCTGCTGCCCTCGTCATCGATGAAGGTCCGGTCATTCAGACCCACCGTGTCCACGACCAGGGTATCCCCCTCCCAATGGGCGACCGAGTCGCCCAGGAAGCTGGGGGTCACACGCTTCGGGTGATCCCGATTCAGCCAGATGCGCCGCAGGTTGTGGGCGACTTCATGCAGGAAGGTGAGCCGTTCCGGGGTCTGCACGATCTCGATGGGATAGGGGCTCTCCATGATCCGCGGCATGCCGTGCGGCAGGCACTGCGTGGAGGCATCCGCCTCGGGGGTGCCGCGGTTCTTGGCGCGGATCCGCCGCTCGAGGATGCGCATGTACTCGGGTTTCAGCGGCGGGGCGACGCCGGGTTCCGGACCCAGCAGGTACTGGTAGCCGGACATCCACCACACCCCGTTGAAATCGTGGGGATCCGGATTTCCCGGCGGGGCGCCCGGTGGGGCCTTTTCGGCCCCACGCAGGCCGGGCGTCAAGGCCAGGGTGGGATCGCCGCTGTCGTATAGCGTCTTGGGCGCAGGGGCCCCCCACGCCGCCGCGGCGCACAGCAGGGCGGAAGAAACCAGTGAAACGGCAATCGTGTTACGCACTGTTTTGCTCTGCACCTTGGGCCTCTGGGCTGAATTTGACGGAACGACGGAGGTGCGGATCATAGACGTGCAGCGGGATCCCGAACAGGGTCAATCCGCGGGGGATTTGCGAAAAGCCACATTGTTGACTCAGGGGCAAGGTAGCCATGCCTGGGCACTCCCGTGAAGTGCGCTGCAGCGCTGGAATTGCCCGCCGGTAGCTGTTGTAATCTCAACCCACATCGACTGCCCGACCGGGTGGTGCATCGGCGCCGATTTTCCGGCCCGAATGGGGCGACGGGATCCCGGACGCGGGCGCTCCGGGGGATTCCAGGAGGTGCCGTTTGAGGTTTTGGAGCGGAAAACTGGCGCAGAACCCGGCAGCGCGGGCCACCCTGGTGGTTGCTGCAAAGCAGCAATTGGTGCGCCAATATTGTTGCGGCTGTCATAACGACGCCGCCGGCCGGATCAGCCGCACCGAGCCACTGCGGAATATTTAATATGGGTTTTTCCTTGCATGGAAAGAGGGGAGTTGAGATGAAAGGCAGAGCAGTCTTGGGGCTTCTTCTGGTGCTGGGCATGTGGGGTGGGGCCGCTTGCGCGCATCATTCCTTTGCGATGTTCGATCAGGCGCAGACGAAGACTCTGGTGGGCGTCGTGAAGCAGGTCCAGTGGACCAATCCGCACATCTGGGTGCAGGTCATGGTTCCGGATCCGAAGAGCGGCGTCGCCGCGGAATGGTCGATCGAGGGCGGCAGCCCCAACGGCCTGTCGCGCCAGGGCTGGCGCCGTTCCTCCATCAAGGAGGGCGATGCGATCGAGATCACCATCCATCCGCTCAAGGACGGAACCAATGGCGGCAGCATGATGAAGGCCCTGGTCAACGGGCAGGCGGTCGGCGGACCGCGCTGAGACGAGCTCGCCGGCCGCGACACGGTCCATGGGCTCTCACCCTACATCTGGTGAGTGTCCATGCAGACGTTTTCCTTCAGCTGCATGCCCGGCTGGCGCTTCAGAGTAAAGCGCGTCGTCCAGGGCGCGGTGAAGAAATCCGGATCGGTGATGGTCAGCGTGGCCTCGATGGTCTGCGGGTCATGGAGGGTGTAGCGCTCCTGGACCTTCAGTTTCTCCCCATGCGGCAGCCCGGAATAATCCAGCCAGGTCAGATCGTTGAACGCCACGCTGTCGATCACCAGGGTCCTGCCCTCGAAATGCGCCAGGGCTGAGCCCAGGTAGGTCGGGTCGGCATCCTCAGGCAGGGTCGTGCCCCAGTAGATGTTCCGGAAGGTGTGATTGACCTCGTGCACGAAGTTGACGTTGCGCGTGGTCTGCAGGATGAGGAAGGGATAGGGCGCGTACAGCAGGCGCGGAATGCCATGCATCAGGCAGGTGGAGACCGGATCGATCTTGTGATCGCCGCTCTTCAGCGCCGCCTGCCGGCGGGCGTATTCGGTTTTGCCCGCGGCCGTCAGGGGCGGTTCAGCGCCGCTGGCGGTGCGCAGATGCCCGCCCGGCGTCGTAATCGCCCACTTGCCGGTGAAGTTCGGAGTTCCGGGAGGGGGCTGTTCAAACACCGGGGCCGCATCGCCGGTCGCCGCCGGATCCGTTGCCGCCAGGATTGTTGCGGCGGCGAGTGGATACAGGCAGGCCATCGCGGCCAGTTTGATCGATACCTTCATTTGGCCACCGCGACGCCATTCACCGGCGCATTGCGATTGTTTTC
>Ga0265338_10011289_pt1 | contig 10336 bp, 9 predicted proteins | sample 42126metaG_FD_193579 | JGI IMG/M metagenome (GOLD analysis project Ga0265338, IMG submission 193579) | Rhizosphere microbial communities from Carex aquatilis grown in University of Washington, Seatle, WA, United States - 4-21-26 metaG | ecosystem: Host-associated > Plants > Roots > Rhizosphere >... | reverse complement strand
GCCGCTGTGGATCTTCGGCGCCATCCGGCTCGGCCAGAACCTGCCCGAGGTGAACGTGGTGGTGGTGGCGGTCCTGCTGCTCACGGTGATACCAGTGGTCATCGCGGCGCGGCTCACCGGCGGCGGCGGGATCACCCGGGGATCCGCGGGTCCGTCAGCTCACTGACTTTTGCCGCACCGGCGGCTGGAAAAAGCCAACCACATACATAACGCCAAACGGATCCCCGGCATACATCACGTCCCCCCGCAGCGCGGCGGGTCCGGTGGCACCGGCCAGCACCTGCCAGGCGGGGCGCCCGGTGGCCATGAGTTCCCGGGCCAGCACCGGATCGATCGCGGCCAGCTCCCGCAGGTCACCGGCCCGCAGGACGCGCTCGACCGCGGCGTCGAAAGCCTCGGCCCGCTGGTCGAAGTGGCCAGGGGCGCGGGGGCCGCGCCGTGCGCTGCCGTCAGCCATCACCAGCAGGCCGGTCCGCCCGGCGGTGCCGCTGATCTCCTTTCCGAGGCGCAGGCAGTCGGCCGGCTGGTCATCTTCGCTGACCGATTGCAGCCGCCGGGGCCCGGTGTACCCGGCCTGGTCGAGCAGGTAGCCGCCCAGGCCCACCGACAACGGGACCGGGCGGCCGGCCGGCTGGTCAGCCCGCCCGCCGGGGCTGGCCGGCCCAGGAGCCTGCCCGCCTGCGCCGGCGGGCCGGGCTTTCTGGCCGCCGAACGCGGCGATGTTGAGGCGGCTGTCGGCCGGCCATGTGCTGGTGTCCGGGCCCGGCCCGACGACCACGATGACCTCCGGGCGCGCCGCCACCAAGGCGTGCACGGCGCCGGCGCACGCGTCCCGCAGGTCGGCCACGCCGGGATCTGTCCCGGTCAGTTCGCGGACCAGCAGCGGCGGCGACGGGCAGAGCGCGGCGGCGACGATCATGGCTGGCCGGCCGTCCTAACCCAGCCCGCGCACGGCCCGGGCGGGCGGGACGTCGCCGCGGATGGCCGAGACCGTCGTGAGCACCTCACGTGTCTCCTTGACCTGGTGGACCCGGAAGACCCGGGCGCCCTGCCAGGCGCAGATCGCGGTGACCGCCAGGGTCCCGGTCAGCCGGCCTTCCGGCGGGACACCCAGCGTCTCGCCGATGAAGTCCTTGTTCGACAGGGAGACCAGGACCGGCCAGCCGGCCGCCACCATCTCATCCAGCCGCCGGGTCACCTCCAGCGAATGCCAGGTGTTCTTGCCGAAGTCATGCGCCGGGTCGATCAGTATCCGCGATGGATCCACGCCGAGCCCGGTGGCCCGGGCCGCCTCGGCCAGCGTCCGGCGGAGCACGTCGGCCAGCACGTCGTCGTAGGCGACCCGGTGCGGCCGGGTGTGCGGGGCCTGCCCGCCGGCGTGCGTGCAGACCAGGCCGGCGCCGTATTCGGCGGCCACCTCGGCCACCCGCGGATCCCAGCCGCCCCAGGTGTCGTTGAGCAGGTCGGCGCCCGCCGCGCAGACTTCGCGGGCCACCTGGTGCCGCCAGGTGTCCACGCTGATCGCCAGGTCAGGGTAGGCCGCACGGACCGCCGCGACGAACGGCACGGTCCGGCGGATCTCCTCCGGGATGTCGACCTTGCCGCCGGGCGCGGCGGCCACTCCGCCGATGTCGACGATGTCGGCGCCCTCGGCGACGACCGCGTGCACCCGGTCCATGGCCGCGGCCTCCTGCCAGGTCGCCCCCCGGTCGTAGAACGAGTCGGGGGTCCGGTTGACGATCGCCATGATCACCCGCTGCCGCGGCCCGAAGGAGTGCTTTCCGAGCCAGAGGTCGTCCGGCTCAGCCGGGCGGGCGGCCTGATCAGGGGAGGAGCTGCCCACGTCAGAGCGCCCCGGGGGTCGGCCGGCCCAGGGCAAGTCCCGTGCTGGCGGTTCCGGTGCTGGCGGTTCCGGTGCTGGCCGGTGCCGTAGCGGCCAGGGCCGCGGCGGCGGGCGGTCTTTCGTGGCTGGGGACGGGGCGGACGCGTGGCCGCACGCGGCCCTGCTCGCGGACGAACTGGTGCAGGTCAACGCCCTGGTGCGGGCGGCGCGGGCGGGCGTGCCGGTTTTCCGCGACGACCAGCAGTTCCGCGGCCATCAGCGCGAGATCGTGATCGCTCTGGTGCCGGTGGGCGCGCGAGCCGAGGTCCACCTGGGCCAGGGCGTCCAGTCCGTAGCGGGTGAAGGTATCCAGCAAGGTGGCCAGCTCGATGCCGTAGCCCACCGGGATGCTCAGCGACTCCATCAGGCTCCGCCGGGCCGCCCACTCACCGGCCAGCGGCTGGACCACGCCGGTGAGCTCGGGCCACCACAGGCTCAGCAGCGGGCGGGCGACGAGTTCGGTCACCCGGCCGCCCTCGGTCGAGGTGGAGCCGTCCCGCTCGGTCTTGACCCGCGCGTAGAAACCCTTGACCAGCCGCACCTGCGGGTCGTCCAGCAGCGGCCCGACCAGGCCGGTGACGAAGTGCGGCCCCCACCGGGTGAGATCGGCGTCCACGAAGACGAGCAGGTCGCCGTCGGTGACCAGCAGCGACTTCCACAATGCCTCGCCTTTGCCCGGGTACGAGCCGAACTGGGGCGCGATGTCGCGGGCCCGGTGCACCGTGGCGCCGGCCTGGGCGGCCACCGCCGCGGTGGCGTCGGCCGAGTCCGAATCGACCACCACGACTTCATCGACCAGCGGCGCGTCGAGGACCAGGGCCTGGCGGATCGCCGTCACCACCCCGGCGACGGTGCGTTCCTCGTCGCGGGCCGGGATGACCACGCTGATCCGTGCGCCCTGCCGCTGCTTGGACTCCAGCAGGCGGCCGGCCGGCCAGTCCCGCCAGTGCGAGGACCGCTGCCGGAACCACGCGCTGGCGCGGTCCTCCATCTGCCGCATCCCTCCCGGCCCGGCGCGGTCGCCCGGGCACCCGTTTCCGCCGGTGAGGGCAGCCGTTCTGGGGCCACGAACTCAGCTGCCCGCACGACCGGATGCTACCCGGTACTAGATTTCTTGCGCCGGGGTGAACCTGATGCCGCCAGAACGCAACAGAGAAGCAATGGACGACGATGAGCTCGTCGCCGCCGTGGCCCGCGGCGACGACACGGCGCTGCGGGAGCTGTTCGCCCGGCATGCGCCGTGGCTCGCGGCCCGGCTGCGGGCGGTGCTGCCGGCCGCCGATGTGGAAGACGTGCTGCAGGAGAGTTTCCTGGCCGTCTGGCGGGGCGCGGCCGGTTGCCGGCTGGACGGGTCGGCGGGCGGCTGGCTGTGGGGGATAACCCGGCGGCAGGCGGCGCTGTGGCTGCGCCGCCGGGGGCAGGCCGAGCTGCTGCTGCCCGCGCTGGCCGCCGCGGACGGCCGGCATCCGGGCGATCCGGCGGAGGCCGCCCTGTCCCGGGCGGAGCTGGCCGGCGCCCTCCAGGCGCTCGGCCCGGAGGGCAGCCCGCAGCGTGAGACCTGGCGGCTGCTGTACGTGGAAGACCGGACGGTCGCTGAGGTAGCTGAGCTGATGGGCGTGCCTGAGGGCACGGTGAAGAGCCGCGCGCACCGGGTCCGGCAGCTGATGCGGGCAGCGCTCGGGCACCGCGGGCCCCTGCGGGACGGAGGCGGGCGATGACCTTTGGCCATGAGATGACGACTGGTGACCGCGATGACCGGCCGGGACCAGGCCAGGACCGGTGCCCGGGTGACGTCGATCTGCACCGGGTGTGGCTGGGGGTGGCCGCGGAGGTCTGGCGCCGCCGCCCGGGACTGGCAGAGCGGCTGGCCGGGCGGGCGCTGCGCTCGCCGGGCCTGGCGCGGGCGCTGGTGACCACCCCGTCGCTGCTGCCCGGCTGGGTCATCGCCAGCGCGGTCGTGCTGGCAGCCGGGATGTTCGCCACGCTGGGGACCGGCACGCCGTTCGTGGCCTTGTTCGCGCCCGCGGTCGCCGCGGCGGGCATCGCCTACGCCTACGGCCCGGGCATCGACCCGGCCTGGGAACTGTCGCAGAGCATGGCGGTCAGCGACCGGACGGTGCTGCTGGTCCGGGCGCTGGTCGTGTTCGCGCTGAACGCGGCCCTGGGGCTGGCCGCGTCGGCGGCGTCGGGGGCGGCGGCCGCGGTCACCTTCGGCTGGCTGGTCCCGATGACCGCGGTGTCCGCGCTGGCTCTTGCGGCGGCGACGGTTACCCGGTCGGCGAACGCCGGTGTCGCAGCGGGCCTGACCGCCTGGGCGATCACGGTGCTGTCGGTGCGCTCGGCTTCCGGCCAGGTCACCACGGCGGTCGCCAGCTCCGTGCTGATCCTTCCCTACCTGGCGGTCGCCGTCGCCTGCGGAGCCATCGCGTGGCTCGCCACCCGTATTCCGAAAGGAACATCATGAACGTTGAGATCAGTGATGTGACCAGGCGGTTCGGCCGCACCCAGGCGGTGGCCGGGGTGAGCCTGGAGACCGGCCCCGGGGTGTTCGGGCTGCTGGGCCCGAACGGGGCGGGCAAGACCACGCTGCTGCGGATGATGGCCACGGTGATCCCGCCGAGCTCCGGCCGCGTGCGGCTGCTCGGCCGCGACTCCAGCGGCTACGGGCCGCGGCGGGAGATCCGGCGCAGGCTCGGTTACCTGCCGCAGAACCTGGGCTACTACCCGGGATTCACGGTGGTCGAATTCGTCGAGTACTTCGCCCTGCTGAAGGAGATGCCGCCGGGCCAGGTGCCCCGCGCGGTGGCGACCGCGATCGAGCGGGTCGACCTCGGCGGCCGGGCGAGAGCGAAACTGCGCACCCTGTCCGGCGGCATGCTGCGCCGGGCCGGCATCGCGCAGGCGATCGTCAACGAGCCCGACTTGCTGCTGCTGGACGAGCCGACCGCCGGTCTTGACCCCGAGCAGCGGGTGGCGTTCCGCGCCCTGCTGCGCGACCTCGGCGAGCGGACCACCGTGATCGTCTCCACCCACCTGGTCGAGGACGTCGGCGCCGCCTGCAACGAGGTCGCGCTGATGGACGCCGGGAAAATCGTGTTCCAGGGCACGCCGGGCGAGCTGACCGCCCGCGGCGAGGGCAGCGGCGCGGCGGGCGACGCGCCGCTGGAACGCGGCTACAGCGCGGTGCTCGCGGCCGCCCGGTCCGCCACGGCGGCGGCGTGATGACCGCCGCGACCAGCGCCCCGGTGCGGCCCCGGACACCGCGCGCCACCAGCGCGGTCCCGCTCAGCGCCGCGCGGTTGCTGCGCGTGGAACTGCGCCGCAACGCGATGCCATGGATCCTGCCGCTGATCGCCGCGCTGTTCTGGTTCGACTCCTACCGGCCCAGCATCGGCACGGCGCAGCTGTATGGGCTGCGCACGTTCTGGAACATGGGCCAGGGGCACACGATCATCGACTTCGGGCCGTTCGTGGCCGCCGTGGCCGCCTGGATGGGATCGCGGGACGGCCGCCGCGGCCTGGCTGACCTGGTCACCGCGACGGCCCGGCCGCGCTGGGCGACCCAGCTCGTCACCTGGGCCGCGACCGCGATCTGGGCGGTAGCGGCCTACCTGGTCTTCGTGGCCGCCATGTTCGTGATGTACGCCCACCAGGGCGTCGGGGGCACGCCGCCGTGGTGGTGGGTCGCCGCCGGCGTCACGGCGGTGGCCGCGTTCAGCGCCGCCGGGTTCGCCATCGGGGCTTACTGGCCGAGCCGGTTCGCCGCGCCGGTGGCCGCGTTCGCCGGGTTCCTGGCCATGGCGATGTCGTCGCAGGCCGGGTTCAAGTACACCAGCGGGTGGGCGCTGATCCTGCCGACCAACTCCAACGGCAACTTCGACGGCAACGCCCAGGGTGACTCCGGGATCTTCTACCCCTGGCTGCCGGACCTGCCGATCGCCCGGATCATGTTCCTGGCCGGGATCGCGGTCGTGGCCCTGGGCCTGACCGGCCTGCCCGCCCGGGCGGGCGGCCGCGGGCTGCGCCGCGCCGCCGCGGTCCTCACGCTGGCCGGCGTGGTGTCGGCGGGGACTGCCGTCGGGCTGGCCAGGACCGCCCAGGAATCAGCGCACGGCATGATCATCCCCGCCCTGCACGACGCCGCGAATGACGCGCCCATTTCGTACACTCCCGCCTGCGGCCGCGCCGCCGGGGTCCCGGTGTGCCTGAACCCGGCCTACCGCCGGTGGCTGCCGGACGTGACCGCCGCGCTGGCGCCGGTGCTCGCCGGGGTGGCTGGCCTGCCTGGCGCGCCCGCGCAGGCCAGCCAAGTCGCTGCGGCATACCCCAGCGGTGACGGCGGGCCGCCGCAGGCGGTAACGCTGGGCGGCCACCCGCTGATGCTCCGCCTGTCGCTCGGCTTGCTCAACATGCCGGGACCGTGCGGCTTTTGCGATGGGCCGGTGGCCGCGAAGCAGTTCGCTGACCAGATCCGGCTGCTGTTCGCCCACGCCTTCGTGGGCGCGGGCAGCGGCTCCGGCGGCCCGGCGCAGCAGGCCGTGCAGGCAGCGCTGCTGCGAGGAGCCGGGATACCGTTCGCCGCCCAGCCCAGGCTGCTGGCCACCACCGGGAACTTCCCGGAGTCCGGGCTGGGACCGGCGGCCGGACCGGTCTATGCCGCGGCCCGGCGGTTCGCCGCCCGGCCGGCCGCGGCCCGGCACGCCTGGCTCGCCGCTCACCTGGCCGCGCTGCGAGCCGGCCGGCTCACCCTGCAGGAACTGCCATGACCACGGTCGGCCTGCACCGGCCGGTGCCGGGAGACGCCCCGCCTCCGGTGACCGGGACCCGGCGAGACCGGGCGGCCGCCGGATGGCGGCTGGCACGGCTGTACCTGGTCAGCCGCCGGGTGCCGATGGCGCTGGCGCTGCTGGCCGGGCTCGGCGCGCTGCTGTGGGCCGCGCTGCACTGGCGCTGGAACATCGCCGGCGGCGCCGCCGCGCGCAAGTTCATCCCGCTGACGATCCAGACCGGGGCCGCGGCGGTGATCGCGGTCACCACCTACGGGCCGTTCGGGGAGCTGGAACGGGCCGCCGGCCGGTGGCTGCCCTGGCTGCGGCTGGGCGCGGCGGTGGCGCTCACCAGCGTCGCGTTCGGCGCGCTGGCCGCCGGGGCGGCGGCGGGCGGGATGCCGGGCGGGACCCTCGCCCTGCTCCGCAACCTCGGCGGCATGACCGGCATCGGCCTGCTGTCCGCGGCCGTTCTCAGCGGCGCGTTCGGCTGGACCGGGCCGATGGCCTACCTGCTGATCACCGAGGGGGCGCTGGCCCACCGCTCGACCACGCCCTGGGTCTGGCCGACCCGGCCGCCGGCTGACCGCGGTGGCGCGATCTGCGCCGGCCTGGTGATCGCCGCCGGACTGGTGCTGATCACCGTGTGCGGACCGCGGGAATCGGGCCGCGAGTCCGGCCCCGGGAGCTGACCCCGGGGCAGCGCAATCACCGGCGCGGCCAGGCCCTCGCCCGGCATCAGCCGCCGGGGTCACGGTCACCGCGGTACGCGGCGACCGTGACCCCGTCCGCGGGTAATGTCGCCCCAGGCTGGCCGTCCAGCGGTCAGTGCACGGTGAACTGGCCGTGCAGGCCACCCACTGAGCTGTCGCCGACGTACACGTCGAAGCCGCCAGGTTCGACGGCGAAGTGTCCCTGGTTGTTGTAGAAGCCAAGGTCGGCCGGCCTCAGCCGGAAGGTGACGGTCTGCGCCCGGCCCGGCGTGAGGGTCACCCGCTGGAATCCGTCGAGCCGGCGGACCGGTTGCAGGATGCTCGTTCCCGACTCGTGTACGTAGAGCTGGACGACGTCGTCGCCGGTCCTGGTGCCGGTGTTGGTGATGTCCGCGGTGACAGTCAGCGTGCTGCTGGCCGGGATGCTGCTCGCCGACAGGTGCAGGTTCGACAGCGCGAAGGTGGTGTAGGACAAGCCGTATCCGAACGGGTACTGCGGCGTGTTCGGCACGTCGAGGTACTTGGAGGTGTACTTGTTGTTCGGATCGTAGGGCCTGCCGGTCGGCAGCTCGTTGTAGGAGATCGGGATCTGCCCGACGTCGCGGGGGAAGCTCATCGGCAGCTTCCCGCCCGGATTCACGGTGCCGAACAGCACGTCGGCGACCGCGGCGCCGCCTTCGGTGCCGGGGAACCACGATTCGAGCAGGGCCGGCGCGTTGTCGGCGAGCCAGCCGATGGTCAGTGGCCGGCCATTCATCAGCACCACGACGTACGGCTTGCCGGTGGCCGCGATCGCCTGCACGAGCGCGAGCTGCTGCCCGGGCAGGCCGATCTCGCTGCGCGAGGACGCTTCGCCGGTGTCCGCGGCCGGCTCACCGACCACGACCACGGTCATATCGGACCCTTGGGCGGCGCTGACCGCAGCACCGAATCCGGATGCCGATGTGCAGGAGGTGTCGCAGCCTTGCGCGTAGGTCACGGTCGCGTGCGGCGCCGCCGCCTTGACGCCGTCCAGCACCGAAACGACCTGGCCCTGATCCAGGGTGTACCCGATCGGCACGTCCGGCCCGAGCTGGTCGGACGGGTCGTCAGCCAGCGGCCCGACCACGGCCACCGACGACAGGCCCGCGCTCAGCGGGAGCGCGTGGTTGTTGTTACTGAGCAGCACCATCGAGCGGGCGGCCATGGCCCGCGCCGCGGCGAGGTGGGCCGGCGTGAGTTCCTCGTGCTGGACCCGGGCGGGGTCGGTGAGCGGGTGATCGAACATGCCCGCCAGGTACTTCAGCGTCAGCACGTGCCGCACGTCGTTGTTGATCGTGGCCATGCTGACCTGGCCGGTGCGCACGAGGTCCGGGCCGAAGGCCGGATACGTGGCGTACTGGCTCGGGACCTGGACACCCATTTCAATGTCCACGCCCGCGGTCAGCGCCAGCCGCGCCGCGTCCGCGCCGTCCGTCGCGAAACCGAAGTCGATGAGTTCCTGGATGGCCTGGTAGTCGCTCACCACCGTGCCGCTGAACCCCCATTCCTGGCGCAGGATCGTGTTGAGCAGGTAAGGGTCCGCGCTGGCCGGCACGCCGTCGAGTGAGTTGAACGCGCTCATCACGGACGCCGCGCCCGCGTCGATGGCCGCCTTGTACGGCGGCAGGTAGTCGTTGAGCAGTTGCTGCTGTGACATGTCGACCGTGTTGTACTCCCGGCCGGCCACCGGCGCGCCGTACGCGGCGAAGTGCTTCACGGTCGCGGCCATCTTGTCCGGCGCGCTGAAGTCGCGGCCCTGATAGCCGCGTACTTTGGCGGCCGCGATCGCTGATCCCAGGAAGGGATCCTCGCCGGCCCCCTCGACCACGCGTCCCCAGCGCGGGTCCCGGGCGATGTCGACCATCGGGTTGAAGGTCCACTTGATCCCGTCCGCGGTGGCCTCGTCCGCCGAGATCGCCTCATCGTTCTGCACGGCGGCCGGGTCCCAGCTGCTCGCCTCGGCGATCGGCACCGGGAAGATCGTCTTGTACCCGTGGATAACGTCCAGGGAGAAGATGACCGGGATGTGCAGCCGTGACTGGAGTGCCGCCTGCTGCACCTGGTTGATGTTGGCCACGCCCACGAGATCGAGCACCGAGCCGACCTGGCCGGCCCGTACCTCGTCGAGCAACGTCGGCCCGGGCGTCCCGTCCGGGCCGGTCGGCCCGGACATCTCCAGCTGGCCGAACTTCTCCGCCAGCGTCATCTGGCCGATCAGTGCGTCGACCTTGCCCGCGATGGCGGTGAGCCGCTGCTGCGCGGAGTTGGCCGCCGCCCCGCTGGCCGGCTGCCCGGGCCTCGCCCCGGCCGCTGGCACCGCGACCAGGAGCATGGCCACGGCCACCGGGACCGCGACCCCGGAAACCATCCGCGTGCTGGTGAACCGCCCTAATGACTTGCTCATGGTGCCGTCCTCTCCGTAAGGAGACGGCCCGGCTGCGCCCCACGTCCGCAGCCGGGGTGCCCGTCTGCTGAACGATCGTGAAGTCTTTCACGTCTGGCCCGTCCCGAGAAGAGATCGGAGCGTGGGTCGTCGTCGGCTGCCCCAGGTTGCGGGCCGGGGAGGTGGGTTGGCAGGATGCGTTGCCGTGGATACGGGTTGCGGTGAAGACGTGGCGGGCCCGGGGGAATCCCCGCGGGAAAAGGATGCGGGGGAATCCCCGCGGGAAAATATGTCCGCCGTGCCTGGCCTGCCGCTGCTGCCCGCGCCGCCCCGGCTGCCGGGCCGCGCCGCGATGCTGCTGTGGTGCGCCGGTTCGCTCGCGGCCAGCGCCGTTGCCGGGGCCGGGGTGCTGCTCGCCTCCGGTGTGGTGCTCGCCGCCACGCCCGTGTTAGTCCTGGCCTATCTGGGTGTCTGCGTGGCTGGCCCGGTCCGCCGGGCCAGGTTGCGCAGCCTGCTGGCCGACCCGAAGTACCGGACGGTGGATGACGGCCCGGCCAGCCGGCCCTGGCCG
>Ga0265338_10011287_pt1 | contig 10336 bp, 5 predicted proteins | sample 42126metaG_FD_193579 | JGI IMG/M metagenome (GOLD analysis project Ga0265338, IMG submission 193579) | Rhizosphere microbial communities from Carex aquatilis grown in University of Washington, Seatle, WA, United States - 4-21-26 metaG | ecosystem: Host-associated > Plants > Roots > Rhizosphere >... | reverse complement strand
TTCATAGGGTTGGCTATCCAGTTCAATACTGCGGCCAATCAACGCGCGGTCTGATCCGTAACGGCGCTGCCAAAGTCCGTAGCTGAGAACGACGACGTGATCGCCGCCTGGACTCTCATCTGAAGGCAAGAGCACCCGTCCCAGCATCGGAGAGACGCCGAATAGCGGGAAGAAGCTGGCCGTGATCATGGTCATCCGAATTCGCTCAGGACGGTCACCACCGGAAAGATTTCCCTGCCACCCCCGGCCAGCCGCCATCACAGAGAAAACGCGGTTTTGTTCGGCCATGTCCAAATAGTTGGCGGGAGAAAAAGCATCTATCATCTCGCCGGTGGTGCGATTGGTTTGCGAGACATACACAATTTGATCGGATTGCGGATAAGGCAAAGGATGGAGGAGGACAGAATCGACAACGCTGAAGATCGCGGTTGTGCTTGCAATTCCCAAGGCGAGTGCGATTACCGCGACCGCAGTGAAGCCCGGGTTCTTGCGCAGCATCCGGAGACCGTAGCTTGCGTCGAGCAATATCGTGCGCATGATTGTCCTTATTCGTAACGCAGTGCCACGATGGGATCGACCCGCGCAGCCCGTCGCGCCGGGAGATAGCTGGCCAGCAGCGCCGAAATCGCAAGCACTGCGGCAACTGTGGCAAGGGTGGCGACGTCCCACGCGCGCACTCCAAAGAGCAGGCCGCGAATCAGCGTCGCAGTGCCGACAGAGCACACGAGTCCCACAACAACTCCGACGACCGTAAGCCAGGCTGCTTCCTTCATCACAAGGTGATATACAGAACGCCGTTGCGCACCCAGGGCGATGCGAACTCCAATTTCGCGAGTTCTCCGGCTCACCGAATAGGCAATGACTCCATAGAGGCCGACGACGCCCAGCAGCAGCGCCACAAAAGCGAATCCTCCCACCAGCCAAGCTGCGGAGCGGTGGAGATAGGCAGTCGGCGAATCGTTGATTCGCCCGGCCATGGTGGATTCCTCCATCGTGCCGATGCCCGGGTCGATCTCATGGACTGCAGTTCCCAAGGCGGGCAGGACGGACTGCTCCGATCGCGAAGTGCGTACGACGAGAGAGAAATACGTATCGGGACTCTGGTTAAAGGAGTAATAGACGGCCGGCCAGATGGGGGAGTCCAACGAGCCGTCCTTCACGTCCTCTACCACGCCGACTATCTCGGCGATCGACTTGGGGGAAAGATCGGTATCGCCAATTTTTTTCCCGACAGGATCTTCGCCGGGAAAGTACTGCTTGGCTAGAGTCTGGTTGACGATCACAACGCGAGGCTTTGAACTGTCATCGGTTTCGGTAAAATATCGGCCCCGCAGCAGCTTTGCTCGCAGTGTGGTGAAAAGGGCGGAACTCACATCCCGTTCATTCACTTCGTTGTGCTCGCCGTTGTATGCCCGGCCGACAAACCTGATCCAAGTGGTATTGCCATTGAAGCTCACAGGCAACATGGTTGCGATGCCCACGGACTCGACGCCCGGCAAACTCGCAAAGCGGCTCATAATCTGGTTCCCTACCGCGACTTGCTGGTCGGTCTTTGCGTAACTCACCTCGGACAAAGCAACGGTGATGGTCGCCAGATGTTCGGGCTGGAATCCGATCTCTACACGGAGCAACTGGTAGAAGCTCTTGCCCAGGAGTCCGGCGCCCACTAATAGGACGACGGCGATCGCCAGTTCAACGACCACCAGATTCGCGCCAAAGCGCCGCCACAGGGTTCCGGCATAGCCGCGTCCGCCTTCCAAAAGCCCTTCCCGCAGCTCTACCACACGCAGGCGGAGCGTGGGCGTGATTGAGAACAAGGCGGTGGCGCCCAGTGCGACAAGACCGGCGAAAACCTGCATATGGAGGTTCAAGCTGAGGCCTTCTAAATAGGGAGTGCTGGCCATCATTTCTTTCGAGATCATGTGCGTGAGGACTCGCATCGCGGCCTGGGCCCCTGCCAAGCCAAGCATGGTACCCGTCGCGACCAGCACAAACCCCTCGGCAGTGAACTGGCGCAGCAGTCGTGCGCGTGACGCTCCCAGCGCTCCCCGCACCGCGATCTCGCGCTTGCGTCCTTCGGAACGAACCAGCAGCAAGCTCGACACATTCACGCATGCAATCAGCAGCAGCAGGCCCGCACCGCCCAACAGCGCAAGCAGGATGGGACGAATATCCGCGACAATTACCTCGGAGAGAGGCGCAACGAACGCTCCCTGGCCGCGATTGTCAGCGGGGTATTGCAATTCCAGCTGGCGCGCTATCGTCTTCATGTTGGCGAGTGCCGTCTCGACTGACACGCCATTCTTCAACCGACCTATCCCGATTAGGTTGTGGCACCCGCGCCGGAGCGAACATGGATCGCTGGGGTGAAGGGTCGTCCAGAACTCGGCGTCTCCGCGTGGAGCGAATTGGAAGCTCTGGGGTAGCACTCCTGTGATCGTGTATGGAATGCCGCTGAGCGAGACAGCCTCACCAATTACATCCTTTCTTCCGCCATATCGCTTTTGCCACGTGGCGTAGCTCAGCATCACGGTCTTCGGCGCTGCGGGCAAATCCTCACCTACAAAAAAATCGCGGCCCAACACAGGAGTAATCTGCAGCGTGCGAAAGAAGCCGTCGCTCACTCGCATCGCCGGCACCGGTTCAGTTCCGCTGGGAGTGCGTAGCAGATATCCTGTGTCGTTGTAGACATCCATCGAGCTGAAGACCTGGTTGAGTCTCTTCCAGTCGAGATAGTCGGGATAAGAAAGGTTGGCACGGGGAAACACAGCCGCGCTCTCCGTCACCTCCACCAGCCGCGTTGGGTTCGGAAAAGGCAGCGGCTTGATGAGTGCGGCGTCGACGAAGCCGAAAAGCGCCACGCTGGCACACACGCCCGTGGCAAGGATCAGAATGGCGGTAAAGGCAAAGCCCGGGCTCTTGCGCAGTTGGCGCACTGCATAGCGGAAATCCTGAAGTACTCCAGCCATGTTCCCATCCTCCTACTCATAACGCAGCGCGACTATGGGATCGACCTTCGCTGCTCTGCGCGCCGGGATATAGCAGGCCACAACCGCTATGCCGCTCAGCAACAGCCCAACCACAACGAACGTGATCGGGTCGGTAGGTCCAATTCCGTAGAGCAGGCCTGACATCAAGCGTGTAACCGCAAGGGCGATGATTGATCCGACACCCACGCCGATCAGCGCCAGAAAGGCGCCCTGCCCCACGACCAGCCGGAGCACGTCGCCAGTCCGCGCACCCAGAGCAATGCGAATGCCGATATCCCTGGTGCGGCGGGAGACGGAGTAGCTCATCACGCCGTAGATTCCCACGGCAGCCAAAATCAGCGCGACGGTCGCAAATGCTCCGAGAAGGAGTACGTAGAACCGCGGTTCGGACGTGGCCTCGGCCACGACCTGGTCCATGGTCTGAACCTCGGACAGAACCACATTTCTGTCCAACGCCCGAACCGCTTCTCGAACGAGCGCCGTCAGCGCACCGGGATCGCCACTGGTCCGTGCTACAAGAGTCAGATATGAAAAATGCGATGCCGGATCCTCCAAATATTGCGGGCTCTGCAGGTACGGCAGAAACATCTCTTCTTCAGGTGGCGACGCCCATTCGCTACGCACCGCGTTCTTGACGACTCCTACCACCGTCAGCCATGCCGGATGATTGTTCGGGTCGTCGAGCGTGATGCGCTTTCCAATCGGGTCTTCGCCGGGCCAGTAGCGTTTTGCCATCCATTGGTTGATTACGACCACTCCTGGAGCACGCAGGTCGTCAGATTCTGTAATGTCACGACCCCGAAGGATGGTTGTGTTCATCGTCCGAAAGTAGCCGGGCAGAACCACCCGATAGGTCGCGCTCGGCGTATCCGCGGGACGCGGCACGGGCCTGCCTTCCACATGAAATGACAGGCCCCATATGTCGCCTCCCAGTGGCAGGTGGTTGATCGCACTGGCCGACTCAACACCCGGGATGTTCCTTATTTGCTCGATCAATTGGGGATAGAACTGAGATCGTTCGCCCAGTCTCGCTTCCTTGGTTCCGCTCACCGAAACCACAACCGACAACAGCCCGTGAGGATTGAAACCGGGATCGATGGCTCGAAGCGCAAGGAAACTCCTAATCATCAGGCCCGCTCCGACGAGTAGCACCAGCGCGAACGTGAACTCTGAGACCACGAGCAAACTGCGCAAACGGTTGTATCTGATCCCTTCGCTCGATCCCCGTTCTCCTTCTTTCAGGGAATCACCAAGGTTCAGAGCTGTCGCACGAATGGCGGGCGCCAATCCAAAAACAATCCCGGCCACGAGCGTGATCCCTAGCGTGAATAGGAGCACGTGTGTGTCGATTCCAATCGTGTCTATTCGGGGGATCTCGTGTGGACTCAGCGCCACTAGGACGCGAATCCCGCACGACGCGAGCACCAGGCCAGCGGCGCCTCCAGACACGGCAAGCACGCAACTCTCGGTCAGAAATTGACGGACGATGCGCAAGTTCCCCGCTCCGAGGGCGGAGCGAATCGCGATTTCTCTTTGCCGCCCTGCGGAACGCGACAGCAGCATATGGGCGACATTCGCGCACGCGATCAGCAACACAAATCCGACGGCAGACAGCAGAACCAGCAATGCCGGCCGCACATTGCCCACAACTTTCTCCTTCAGCGGGAGGACGACTACGTTCTCATTGGTGCCGGGATATCGCTGCTCAAGGCGGGCCGTAATGGTGGCCATCTCGACCTGTGCCTGCTTTAGGGTGGCGTTGGATTTTAGGCGAGCAAAAATGCGAAGGCTCCGTCCGCCTCGGTCGTTGGCCCGGTCGTTGAGAACAAGAGGAGCCCAGAGTTCGGCCTTCGTTGCCCAGAAGGGAGCGAACTTGAATTCGCGCGGCATCACTCCAATGACCGTGTAGGTCTCGCCATTCAGGGTGATCAGTCGCCCCAGAACATCAGGACTACCGGCAAAATGGTTCTGCCAAAACCGATGACTGATCACGACCTCGTGCTCTTTGCCCAGTTCCTGCTCGTTGCGAGCAAAGACCCGCCCCAATTCCGGTTCAACGCCCAACATCGGGAGGACGTCGGAAGTGATTCGTAGTGCCCAGGTTTTCTCGGTGTTATCGCTGCCCGTGAAGTTTGGCGTCCAGTACTCCGCCGCACCCATGCTGTCGAAACTGTGGTTCTGCTTCTGCCAATCCAGAAAATTTGCGCCGGCCACTGGATTGCGGCCATCGTGCAGAATCACGGTCAGGCGATCGGGGTCGTGATAAGGCAGCGGCCGCAAGAGCACGGCATTCACCACGCTGAAGATCGCGGTGTTTGCGCCGATGCCCAGCGCCAGCGAGGCAATTGCAACCAGCGAGAATCCGGGACTCTTCCAGGCTTGGCGCAAGGCATGGCGAAGATCTTGGAGCAGAACCCTCATGCATGCACGTCCGCCATTAACTTCTGCAATTCTTCTTCTGCGACCACTTTTCCGTCGAACAGGTGTACTTCACGCTGGGCGTGCTTGGCAAAGCGCGGATCGTGGGTAACCATGCAAATCGTCGCTCCCTCGCGGTGCAGGTTCTGCAGCAACTCCATGACTGCCTCACCGTTCCGTGAATCGAGGTTTCCGGTAGGTTCGTCAGCCAGCAGGATCGACGGCTTCCCGCCCAGCGCGCGCGCTACCGCAACGCGCTGCTGTTGGCCGCCTGAGAGCTGGGATGGGTAGTGCCGAATGCGGTGCGCCATACCAACACGCTCGAGCGCCTCCATGACGCGCACCTTTCGATCGGCCGCTGGCATTTTCTGGCGATAGGTAAGTGGCAATTCGACGTTCTCGTATACGGTCAGATCCCCGATCAGGTTGAAGCTCTGGAAGATGAAACCAATCTCCTGGTTGCGGATCCGCGAACGCTCGGCGAAGTCGAGGTTTTCAACCGTCTTATTATTCAGCGTGTAGCGTCCGTCGGTGGGGGTATCGAGCAAACCGATGATCGACAGCAATGTGGATTTGCCGCAGCCAGACGGGCCCGACATGGCAACATATTCACCCTTGCCAATCGACAGGTGGACGCCAGAGAGCGCGTGGGTTTCGATCTCGTCGGTGTAGAAAACTTTGGTCAGATCCTGGATCTGAATAAGTGGCTGCCCTGCTTCGGTCATATTTTTCGCCTCGATATTGATTGTGCGGTGCTTACTCCAGGCGGATGCGGTCGGTCTTGTCCCAACGCGACATGTCAGAGAGAATCACCGTATCGCCTTCGCGGAGCCCTTCAAAAACTTGAATCGAATTCACAGACTCGCGTCCGACTTTGACGGGCACGCGAGCAGCTTCCTTGCCGTCAGCATCCAGCTTGAACAGGCTGATGGTGCTGTTCTCTTGCCCGAAAGCCGGACGCCCCACGTATAGGACATTGTCCAGGCGTTCCAGGTCGATGGTTCCGTCAACGCTAAGATCGGGCCTGGCCCCTTTCGGGAGTTCGCCTGTTAGTTTGACGTCGACGGTGACCGTTCCGTTTTGTACCGCGGGATCAACTCGCATAACGGTCCCGTTGATGGTTCCATTGTGAGTATCGACCACGGCGGGTTCGCCCGGCTGCACATCGCGTGCCTGGGTCTCTGCTATCTTCAGCGTCGCCATCAGATGCTCGGGCTGAACCACCTTGGCAAGCATCGCTCCGGGTTGCAGATGCTGCCCCACCTGCAATGGCAAGTCGACCAGAACACCGTCGATGCCAGCGCGAACCTTCAAGGCGTCGAGTTGTTTCTGCTTGAGTGCCGCCAAAGCCCGCATCTGGTCGATCTTGGCTTGCTGCTGCGCAAGTTGCGATTCAATCGCTTTCTGGCCGATATCGAGCCGCTGCGCCTCCAGATCATTCCGGGTGGTGAGTTCATCAGCCTTGCCCTTCGAAGCCTTGTAGGCCAGACCCGAGATCACTCCAAGGTCATACAACGCCTTGTCCGTGTCAGCCTGGAGCTTCGCCTGCCGATAGTCAGCTCCCACAGTGGCAGCCCCGGCTTTCTGGTTCATCAAATCGCTGTCGAGCTTCACTCGCAGGGCCTGATACTCCGATTCCGCGGCCTTCAGTTGCAGCTGCGCATCAAGATTCGCCTGTTCTACTTGAGGATTGCTCAACTCGACGAGGATGCTGTCGGTTTTAACCTGGGTGCCTGGCAGCATTCGGATGCGCACCACTGTTGCTTCCGTTTCTGCTGGAATCTGGCGTACAGCTTCTTGAGCTGGCACCAGCGACCCTGGTCCACGAACTTGGCGGACCATGGGTCCGCGTTTGACCATATCGGTCCAGACGGTTCCGCGCTCCACCGAGGGAGCGGCGGGCTTCAGACGCGAAACACCGACCGCCGTTGCCGCCACAACTACTACAGCGATTGCTAACATAACAATCTGGCGGCGACGCTTATGCAGCTTGAACTCTGGGCGTGCAATATCCATCATTGGTCTACCTCGCAAGCCGCCCGCCACATCCGGGGAGCAGCTAAGTGGCGGAAACGACGGTGGATGATCCTTTCAAAGAGTGTTGCGTGAGCCCGGTTGTGTTCACTGCCGAACTTCGGTGTCCGGAACTGGACAGTTCAGACCGCTTCACTATACTCCGCAAGGGTTTAACATAACGGCCGATGCCCATCTCCTTGTCTCAAGCAGAGGAAGCCCGTCGCAATATCGCGTCCGTGGCATTTCGTACGCCGCTTGTCGCCTGCAATGCGGATGCTCCGGGTCTCTACCTGAAACTGGAAAACCTGCAGCCGATTGGATCATTCAAAATACGAGGAGCGGCGAATGTCATTGCCCATACCCCAAGAGAGCAGCTAGCTCGGGGACTGCTGACCGCATCCGCCGGCAATATGGCGCAGGGGGTGGCTTTCTGCGCCCGACGTCTGGGCATTCCAGCAACAATCATCGCGCCTGACACTGCCCCCGCGACGAAAACTCTTGCGGTTGAGCGCATGGGCGGGCGCGTTATCAAGGTTCCTTTCGCGGAATGGTGGCACACCTTCGAGATCCGCTCCTACCCCGGTGTCGACGCCACCTTCATTCATGCATTTGATGATCCTCATGTAATGGCGGGCAACGCGACCATCGCGCTCGAGCTTTTGGAGGATTTGCCGGACTTGGATGCCGTTGTGATCCCGTGGGGCGGAGGTGGTTTGTCGTGCGGCATTGCCTCGGTGTTGCGATTGCTTGCTCCAAGGGTGAGGATCTACGCCGCCGAAATTGAGACTGCCGCTCCGCTGGCTGCATCTCTTGCCGCCGGAGAACCGACGACCGTCGAGTACAGGCCTTCGTTCGTAGACGGTATCGGCAGCAGGATGGTTTTCCCGAATATGTTCGATGAAGCACGCCGGCTCTTGGACGGTTCCCTGATCGTGACGCTAAACGATGCAGCTCAGGCGATGAAATTCGTGGCGGAACGAAACCGCGTCATTATGGAAGGTGCTTCCGCCTGTGCCGTGGCTGCCGCTAGTTCGGGGCGAGCGGGGCTCGGAAAGATAGTGGCAATCGTCTCCGGTGGGAACATCGATCTCAATAAGTTCGCCCAGCTTGTTGCTACCATATAGACCCGATACACGACCCGCCCTGCCAGAGCCAAGGTCCTAACTAACACTCTCAACCTGAGCGGAGAAGGTCTTCTGAACTTCTTTCTGCCCACCTTCTTCGCACCTTTAGTAACTCCCAGGCGAGTTACGTCTCCCCATCAATGGGGTCCCGGCCATTCCGTGGACTGGACCGTTGTCTGGACCGTAGACAGTACGGCACCGTTGTTCCCCGGGATGTCTAGCGCTTATTCCTCGTAACCCATAGATCCAAATCGGGTTGGCGGCCAGCGGGCAGCCATAGCTGTTTGGTATGCGCCCTGCAATATCCATTGCGTCGCTTCGGCGGCACCCCCTCCCCCACAAGTTTGAATTCGAGGGGCCACAAAATGCGAAAACAATCTCTGACTTCGATATTTCTTGCAATACTGGTAGCCGCAACGCCGCTGGCTGCGCAACAGTCGGGCGCAGCGCTGGGTTCAATGCAGCACGCGCAACGCACTGCGACTTACGGGCGGTTGCCGTTGACGTTCGAGGCAAATCGCGGTCAGAGCAGCTCCCAGGTTAAGTTTGTTTCCCGTGGCAAGGGCTATACCGCGTTTCTCACCGCCGGTGGAATGGTCCTCTCGCTGCGCCCCGGGGCAGCGGAGGCAACCGGGCGTCCAGTCAACCCGTCAGAGATCGCCAAGAATCACGGTACAAGCGGAACCACAACGCTGCAGTTCCACCTCGTCGGAGCCAACAAGAATCCGATTGCCGTCGGCGAAGATCCGCAAGCCGGTAAAGTCAACTACTTCCTCGGAAATAATCCGGCCCAGTGGCACACGAACGTACCGACCTTCACCAAGGTCCGCTACAAGAGTGTGTATCCCGGCATTGACCTGATCTTCTACGGCAACGATCAGCAGATTGAGTACGACTTCGCCATCGCGCCCGGAGGCGATCCCCGCCGGATCCAGTTTGAAATTGAAGGTGCGAGCCAGATCGCCCTCGACGGCGAAGGCAACCTGGTTCTGAGCACCAGCAAGGGCGATCTTCACTTCCAGACTCCGATCGTTTACCAGGAATCGAACGGCCAGCGCGCGGCCCTCGACGGTGGATACGTCATGCAGGACGCGACCCACATCGGTTTCCAGGTCGCTCACTACGATTCCAGCAAGCCGTTGGTTATTGATCCGTTGCTCGTGTACTCTACCTATCTAGGTGGCACGGGCACCGATCAGCCCACCGGCGTTGCGGTCGACGCTTCCGGCAACGTCTATGTCGCCGGTTACACCGATTCGGCCAGCTTCCCCCTGACGACTCTGGGCTCCCCCGCCGCCAGCAATAACCACATCTTCGTCGCCAAGCTCGATGCCACCGCTTCGCACCTGATTTATGCCGACTATATCGGCGGTAACAATCAGGACTATGGCATCGCACTGACTCTGGACAGCGCCAACAATGTTTATGTCACGGGTAGTACTGCGTCCAATAACTTTCCGGTAGTAAGACCCTTCCAGGCACAACAGCCGGGCCCCTACAGCGGATTTCTAACGAAGATCTCGGCCAACGGTTCTTCTCTCCTATACTCAACGTATCTGGGGGGCAACAGTTTTGATCAGCCCACGAGCCTTGCGATCGATGGATTGGGCCAGGCGCACGTCGCCGGTTTCACCATGTCGCAAAACTTTCCCGTGGCCAATGCCCTTCAGCCCACAGCCTCGGCGAATCAGGCGGGCGTCTTCGGCAACTATGGCTTCCTGACGAAGTTCAGCTCCGATGGCTCGTCTCTGGTCTACTCCACGTATCTGGCCGGAAGCTCCAACGTTG
>Ga0265338_10011286_pt1 | contig 10338 bp, 6 predicted proteins | sample 42126metaG_FD_193579 | JGI IMG/M metagenome (GOLD analysis project Ga0265338, IMG submission 193579) | Rhizosphere microbial communities from Carex aquatilis grown in University of Washington, Seatle, WA, United States - 4-21-26 metaG | ecosystem: Host-associated > Plants > Roots > Rhizosphere >... | reverse complement strand
TGTTGCAGCCCATGATTTTTGCAATCTCTTCATGTGACAGCCCCTGCACATCGTGCAGTGTAACTACCAATCTATGAGGTTCAGACAGTTTTTGCATTCCCTCGTTCAATTTTTCCTGCAATTCCGTCAAACCCGCTTCCCTCCGGGGAGTCTTGTCGGAAATCAGCGCCACGAGGTCAGGATCGTGCTCCGCGTTGAAATCCAGGTCGTTCAGGCTCATCTGGGCGCGGTTTTTGCGCTGTTTGAGAAAATTGATGGTTTTGTTGACCGCAATCCGGTAGACCCACGTGTAAAAGCTCGAACCGCCTTTGAATGATTTTAGCGCCTGAAATCCCTTGATGAACGCCTCCTGCGCGAGGTCGTTGGCGTCCTCATGATTTGAGGTCATGTGGTAAACGGTGGCGTAAATCCGCTCCTGATAGCGCCGCACCAACTGATCGTAGGCATCCAAATCGCCCTTGCGCGCCCGTTTGACCAGTTCGCCTTCCTCGATCGGAACGGGCTCAATCGGATCTTCAGTCGGAGCTCGGTTCAGAGCGTCGCCGGGCTTGCCGGGAATGGGTTCGGTCATAATCATGGCCGCTTCACGCATGAGTCCCCAACGCGTCAGTCTGGAGGGCAAGATACTCAGTCACACCCAACAGGCTCTCCCGCCCGCGTGACTCCGGCAACTCACCCAGCGCATGACGCGCTGCTTCCAGGTAATTGTGAACGCTTTTAAGTGACGGCGCGAGCGTCTGGTATTTCGACAGCAACGCCCCGACTTCGCTCAAAGCTCCGTTTCGGCAATTCTGGACCAGGGTCTCCAATCGAGCCCGGTCCGGCCCGGTTGCCCGTTCCCACAAGAGAAGAATCGGCAAGGTTAACTTGCCTTTGGCCAGGTCGGTTCCGAGGGATTTCCCGGCGGCAGCCTCGGTTCCGAACAAATCCACGCAATCATCCCAAACCTGGTAAGCCGTGCCAAATGCCAGGCCAAAGCGCCGCAACGCCTCCCTCTGCGCGGGGGTGGCACCGCTCAAAAATGCCGCTAATTCGCAGGAAAGCGCGAATAATTCGGCTGTTTTCATCTCCAAAACCAGAAAATAGTCGTGGCCGGAAAATTTGAAGTTGCGGCGTTGCTGGGTTTGGAGGATTTCACCCGAGCAAACCGTATTGGTCGCCTGCGCCACGGCCCGGCAGACTTCCGGGGTGGGAAAACTCGCCGCCAGTTTTAGCGCCTGGGCAAACAGGCAATCACCGAAAAGAACGGCGATTTCGTTGCCCCAATTGGCGGCCAACGTCGGGCGGGCGCGGCGAATTTCCGCTTCATCCATCACGTCATCGTGCACTAAAGTCGCCAGATGCACCATTTCGATAATAACGGCCACGGTCACGTGGGAATCATTGGTGCCACCCAGCGCATTGGCCGAAAGGGCCACTAAGGCGGGCCGAAGGTGCTTCCCATTGCCGTTTAACGCGTATTCGGCGTATGGAATCAGGGCAGCATCGAACTCGTTCACTTGCAAAGCGAGGCGCGCATGCACCGCGTCAAGGAACGGTTCCACAGGCTCAACAATCTGCTTCCAGGAAATGGCTCCTTCGGAAATGAGCGGGTTGGACGCAGGCGCTGACACCACTTTGGATTCAGCTGCTAACATTCTTACAGCCAATCTAAAGTTCGGTTCATTCCAAGTCAAACCTGTTCATGGCCGGCCAATTCTTGTACAGGCGCCGGCGTGGTTTGCGGGCCAGCCGGCAATTTGAACCAAAAGCGGCTTCCGCTCCCGGGCGTTGATTCCACCCCGATTGAGCCGCCCATCTTCTCGACGCTCCGCGTGACGATGGCCAATCCAATGCCGGTTCCGGTTGGATTATTCCCCGGTGACAGGCGCTCAAAAACGCCAAAAATGCGATCCCGATAACGCGGTTCTATTCCAATTCCGTTATCGACCACGGCAATCTGCACATGCGGCGGTTTATTTTCCGAAATAATCTGCACGACCGGCGGGCGGTCCGGACTCGAAAACTTCAACGCGTTTGCGACGAGGTGCATCAGCACGCGTTCGATTCCCGCCGCGTCTCCCAGGGCGTGCGTGGCGGAAAGTTCAAGGGAAACATTGGCGTCCGTTCTTTCAATTTCATCGCCGTATAGCCGGAGCACTCTCCGGCAGACCCGATCCAACTCAACGGATTGCTTTTGGAAACTCTCCCGGCTTAGCTCCGTGTAAGCCAGCAGATCCAAGATAAGCCGCCCCATTCGTTCAGCCGAATTGCGGATTCGGCGGACACCCTCGGCGGTTTCGGAATCAAGTGCCGCCCCGTGGTCAATCATCAGCAGGTTGGCGAAGCCTTCGATGGCCCGCACGGGCGCTCTCAAATCGTGGGCCAGCGTGTAGCAGAACGCTTCCAATTGACGATTCGATTCGTCCAACGCCGCGGTTCGTTGTTTGACCTTATCCTCGAGCTGCGAATTCAAGTCGCGCAATTCTCGCTGATTCTTCCGGACCCGCGCGGCCAGCCCACTGACAACCAGGGCCACCACCGTAAAAAGTGCGAGCCGTTCAAAACCATGCACGCCAACGGCGAGTGAGAGATAGGGATGGTCAAAAAACGTGAGATTCAGCCCGATCGTCATTCCGACCGCCAACAACCCCGGCCCCCATCCGCCAATCCACGTGCTGACCAGGGCCGCGGCCACGTAAAGGCCGCCCGAGCTTTCGCTGAGCCGTTCCTCCAACAAAATATCCACCCCCCACGCGAGGAGAGAGGTTAATACCGCAATTCCATAATTTCGAATCCGCGAAGACATTCTGTCTTTCCACAATTCCGTCCTGACAAAAAGAATTTGAAACGTTTCCCGCTCAATGCTTCAGAATATTATGACACCGATTTGAAGTTTGCGTTTAAACAATATCGATTATCTTTTTTTTGTGACGACCCCGGTTTCACCATTCGCCGATCTTCCCGCGCTCAATCAGGTCGCCGTGCCCGACTTGTGGCAGCAGCAGGCGGTGAGCGCGTTGCGCGACGGCAGGGACGTGGTCGTCCACGCGCCGACGGGGGCGGGCAAGACGCTGATTTTCGAGCTTTGGTCCAACCAGGGGAAAAATCGCGGCCAGGCGATTTACACGGTTCCGACCCGCGCCTTGGCGAATGACAAATTGGCCGAGTGGCGAGCCCGCGGATGGGACGTGGGTATTGCCACCGGGGATTTGGCCGAAAACCTGAACGCGCCGGTCCTCGTGGCTACGCTTGAAACGCAAAAGAACCGCCTCATCCAGGGCGACGGCCCTGCCCTGCTCGTGGTGGACGAATACCAGATGATTCGCGATCCGGATCGCGGATTGAATTACGAACTCGCCATCGCGCTCGCGCCGACGCAAACGCAATTGCTCCTGCTCAGCGGCAGCGTGGCGAATCCGCAGGACGTGGTGAAATGGCTGACCCGTCTCGGCCGGGACGCGGTGTTGATTCGCAACGACCATCGGCCCGTGCCGCTCGAAGAGGTTCACGCGAACAGTTTGAACTTTCACGTGCCGAGTGAGATTCGCGGTTACTGGCCCCGGCTGATTGCCAAATCTTTGGCCGACGACCTGGGCCCGGTATTGGTGTTCGCGCCGCGACGGCAGGCGGCGGAATCGATGGCGGCGGAGCTTTCGCGGACCTTGCCAACGCCGAATCCGCTGCAACTGACGACGGAGCAAAAGCAGATTGTGGGCGAACACCTCGGGCGCCTGCTCAAGGCCCGCGTGGCGTATCATCACAGCGGATTGAGCTACGCGGTGCGCGCCGGGGTGATTGAACCGCTGGCGAAGGCGGGGCAATTGCGCGTGGTGGTGGCGACTATGGGGCTTGCGGCGGGGATTAATTTTTCGCTGCGCAGCGTGGCCCTCGCGGGTGAATCGTATCGCCGCGATGCCGTGGAGGAACCCATTCGGCCGGATGAAATTTTGCAGATGTTCGGCCGCGCGGGCCGGCGCGGGTTGGACGAAACCGGTTTTGCGCTCATCACGGCGAATGAACTGCGGTTGCTGGATGCCCGGGCATGCCACCTTTCTCGAAGCGGCGCGGTGGACTGGAGTGCGTTGCTCAACCTGATGGCGCTCGCGGCGCACCATGGACGCGATCCGTTCACCGAGGCGGTGCGCGTGCAGGAACGGTTGTTCACGGTGAAACCGATTTTCCTAGGCGTGGAGGAATCGTTGAAACATCCGGTGGTGCCCTGCCATTTGCACACGGATGCCGAGCGGGCGCGGCACGTGCGTAAATTTGTGCACGAAATGCTCAACAGCCGCAGCGAATGGGAGCCCGTGCCGGCCCCCGCGGAAAAGCCGTTGCGGGAAATCACCGTAGGACAGGCGTCCCATCTGTATCCAGCTTCGTCCGAAGAGAAGCCAATAATGGAGACAGGCGGGACGCCCGTCCTACGATCGATCCTTACCGAGCCAATTGCCCTGGAAAAAGTCGGCCACGGAGCGCTGGTGGTTTTGAGCGAGGAAAACGGGTTGAAGACTTACGGCCGCGCGGTGTCCGTCGCGGAACGGTTGAATGACGATCGGGTGCTCATCGCAAAATGGATTCGGCGCATGACCAATTGGAATGGACGCCAGGCGCCGTTTGCGGTTTGGCAGGAAAAGATCGCGCCGCTGGTGGAACAGAATTTTGCGAAGCAGAAAACGCCCGTGATCCGTTTTGAAGTTCAGCCGCATAAAATCCTCGCGCACGTCAGCCTCAGCGATGTGACCATGCGCGTGCCGGTGGACAAATACGGCGTGGCACTTTGGCGTCCGCTTGAGCGCGAGGTCTTGCCCTATGATTGCGCTCAATGCGCCCTGGTGCCGGTGTGCAAACAACTCTCTACCGCCACGGGCACGGCGTTGCTCTGGCGGCGACTGAATCTTGTGGATGCCGCCGGTGTTCCCACGCGGCGCGGCCGACTCGTGAGTTTCTTCTCGCACGGCGACGGCCTCGCCATCGCCGCCGCGCTCGAAGATGAAAAATATCCGTTGGAAGAATTCATCTACGATTTGGCGAATCTCGACGCGGGCTTTCGTTTTTGCGGCGATGAAAATCGCTTCGCCGGGCGTCTCGCGATGGTGTGCCACGAAAAATTCGGGTTGCAATCGATTCCCGGTTATCTCGAAAACGGCCTGCCGCCGAAATACGGCGCCGGAGCGGAGCAAATCGTGGCGTCGGTTCACAAGAACCCGCTGAGCAAAGAACGATGGATAACCGACCTCGTGGGCGTTGGGGACATCGACCGTGTGATCATCGAATGGCGCAGTTTGCTTCGCCAAATCTCGCACGCTCCGGATCTTGAGTGGCCGCGCTGGCGGGCCTTGCAGGCGATGGCGAAGACGTTTTTGAACGAGACGGAATCCCCTACCCTCACCGATTTGCCGCCGCTCGCGTATAACCAAACGCGGCGGGTGGATCATCGGTTGATTTTGAGACGACACTAAGCCAACGATGCAGTCGCAAACGGGAGCGCGCTCGCCTCGCGGCTCACTCTTACGCTCGAAATTGTTCCACCGTTTGGTGACTTCCCATGCCACAATGTTCGGCGCGAGGCGCACCGAACAGCAGCTGCTCCCCAAATTTCCACGCTTTTTTATCCCTCAACTATTTCGGAGGCACGGCACCGGGATCGACCCCGGAGTAAACCGCCGCGCGGAAATCTTTATGCAGCGGCACCTTGCCGAAGGGTTTGTATTGAGTGAACAACACGGCCGTGAGCTTGTTCTTCGGGTCCACCCAGAAGAGCGTATTGGCCGCGCCATCCCAGAAGAACTCACCCACTTCCCCGGCTTTACCGCCGCGCTTCGGCGGATCGATCCGCACCGCCAAATCCACTCCAAAACCCATCTCGCCTTTATCCGAAATGAGCCAGGAGCGATCGCTGGTGGCCGGGTCGAGCTGGCTGGTGGACATCATTCGCACCGTATCGGGCCGCAGAATACGCGCACCGTCGAGCTCTCCGCCATTCAGCAACATGCGCGCAAAACGGCTATAATCGTCAATTGTCGAGGTCAGGCCGTACCCGCCGGGAGTCAACGGCCAATGCGCGGTGTTGAATTTGACCGCCTTATCGTCCGTCTCGCGGGTAAATGTGCCGTCCGCGTTCCAATCATACATGGCCGCCAGTTTGTCGCGCCGGTCGGGAGACACAAAAAAGCCGGTGTGGGTCATGCCGAGGGGCTTGAGAATGTGCTCCTGCAAATATACGTCGAACGGTTGACCGGAAAGTCGCTGAACCAGCACCGCCTGAACGTCGGCCGCAAAGCTGTAACGCCATTTCTCGCCGGGCTGGAATTCCAGGGGTAAGGTGCCGAGGCGGCGCGCAAATTCGTCGAGCGTGTTGCTGATCGACAGAGGATCGATGGCCGTGGCGAGCTTCTTGATGGCTTCGTTTTCGCTGCTCCCACCATAAGTCAGGCCGGAGGTGTGCCGAGTCAGGTCGCGGATCGTGATGAGACGGTTGGGGGCCACCAGAATCGGCGCTCCCGAATCATTCGTGCCGTCGAACACTTTCACGCTGGCCAGTTCCGGAATGTATTTGCTGACCGGATCGTCGAGGTGAAATTTTCCCTGCTCCCAAAGCTGCATCAAGGCAGTGCCGGTCAGGGGCTTGGTCATCGAAAAGATTTGAACGAGCGTGTCGCGCGCCATGGGCTGGTGACCTTCGCGGTCAGCCAAACCGAACGCGCCGAAATAAGCTTCCTTGCCGTCGATTGTCACCAACGCGGAGACACCGACGAGCGCGTTTTTGTCGACAAATCCTCGGAGGGTCTGGGTAATCGCGGCCTCGTCGAGCCGTCCGGCAGGCTGGCCGCCCACGCTCAAGACGCCCAACAACGTTACTGCAAAAACTGTACGTAAAGAGCCGTAAGACATACCGAGCCAGACGCATCAGCCCCTCCTGAAGTAACAACGACGAGTCCGAAAATCCGTTATGCCGTAACGATGCAGTCGGAAACGGGGATCGCGCCCGCCCCGGGCGCTGTGAGCCGCGCCTCGCGGTTCACTCTTACGTTCGAAATTTACCCACCGTTTGGTGACTTCCCACGCCACAAATGTTCGGCGCGAGGCGCGCCGAACAGCAGCCGAGGCGGCTGCGCTCCCCGGAAGTCCGAGCCTCCTCGCGGCGGCTTCGATGGGAAACGAAAAAGGCGAACCGTTGCCGGTTCGCCTTGAATTCTAAAATCGATGCTTAGTGCCGATGTTCGGGACGCGGGCCGCGGTCGCCGCCGCCGCTGCCACCACGACGTTCCCGGCGTTCGGGACGTTCGCGGTCACCGCCGCCACCACCACCGCCGCGATCGCCGCGCGGTTCGTTGCCGCCGTCGCCGCCTTCATTGTAGCCCGGAGGCGCTTGTTCGCCTTCGCCGGTGCCGCCCATTTCCTTGTCGCGGTCCGCCATGGCGGCTTTGCGCGAAAGTTTCACGCGGCCTTTTTCATCGACGCCCAAACATTTGACCCAGATTTCATCGCCCATTTTGACGATGTCTTCGGTTTGTTTGACGCGGAAATTCGCGAGTTCGCTGATGTGAACCAAGCCGTCTTTGCCGGGCAGGAATTCCACGAAGGCGCCAAAGTCTTTAATCGTGACAACTTTGCCACGATAGATTTTGCCGATTTCGGCTTCGGCCGTCATGCCGGTGATGGCTTCCTTGGCGATCTTCATTCCTTCCGGCGATACCGAGAAGATGTTGACCGTGCCGTCGTCCTCGATGTTGATTTCGCAACCCGATTCTTCGACGAGGCGTTTGATGTTCTTGCCGCCGGGCCCGATCAGAGCGCCGATCTTTTCCGGATTGATCTTGATGGTCTCGATGCGCGGAGCGTATTTGCTGATGTCGGCTCGCGGCGCCGGGATGATCTTGGCCATCTCAGCGAGGATGTGCATGCGGGCGATGCGCGCCTTCTCCACCGTCTCGACCATGATCTGATGAGGAATTCCCGTGAGCTTCAAGTCGAGCTGGAAGCCGGTAATGCCTTTTTCCGTGCCGGCAATTTTGCAGTCCATGTCGCAGAAACCGTCTTCCCAGCCGATGATGTCGGTGAGCAGTTTGTACTGCGAAATTTTCTTATCGCTGCCGTAAATCGTGCAGATGCCGATGCTGATGCCCGCCACCGGGCGAATAATCGGCACGCCGGCATCCATGAGCGCCAAAGTGCCGCCGCAAACGGTGGCCATGGACGAGGAACCATTCGATTCCATGATCTCGGCGGTCACGCGGATGGCATACGGGTAGGTATCGAGCGGGAGCATCGGTTCGATGGAACGCTCGGCCAAAGCGCCGTGGCCGATTTCGCGCCGGCCCGGGCCGCTGATACGTCCGGTTTCGCCGACGGAATAATTCGGGAAATTATAATGCAGAATGAATTTCTTTTCGGTTTCGCCGCCCGTGTAGGAATCAAATTCCTGGGCGTCTTCGCCGGTGCCCAACGTCGCCAGCACCAGGGCCTGGGTTTCACCGCGGCCGAATAAAGCCGAACCGTGCGCGCGCGGCAGGAGGCCGGCTTCGCCGTAAATCGGACGGACCGTATCGAGATCGCGACCGTCGAGGCGTTTGCCCTCTTTCATCAGCAGACCGCGAACGGCTTCTTTCTGGATGTAATAGAAAGCGTCGTTGATGACGAAATTCGTGACTTTGTCTTCGCCGAATTTTTCCTTCAGGTCCTTGCCGACTTCGTCCTTGATGGCGTTGACCTTCGATTCGCGCAAAAGCTTCTCGGGAGTCAACAACGCGGCAACGATGCGGTCGCCGGCGCGCGATTTGGCTTCGTTCAGGATTTCATCGGGAACGATGTTGAGCGTGATTTCGCGTTTCTTCTTTCCAACTTTCGCGGCCAGATCCTTTTGCGCCTGGATCATCGGCTGGATGGATTCCTGCGCGAACTTGAGCGCCGCGTTGAAATCCGCCTCGGAAATTTCCTTGGCCGAACCTTCATACATGACGAGGTCGTTTTCGTTGCCGACATAGACGAGGTCAAGGTCGCTATCCGTCATCTGCACGTGGGTGGGATTGGCAATGAACTGGCCGCCAACGCGGCCAACGCGGCAGGCGCCGAGCGGTCCGGCCCACGGAATATTGCTGATCATCAAAGCCGCGGAGGCGCCGAGCAGCGCGAGCATGTCCGGATCATTTTCGCCATCCGCGCTGAGCGGGATGGTTTGGACCTGGACTTCATTATACCAGCCTTTGGGGAACAACGGCCGAATGGGACGGTCAATGATGCGGGAGGTGAGGATTTCCTTTTCGGTCGGACGACCTTCGCGTTTGAAATAGCCGCCGGGGAATTTTCCGGCCGCGGCCGCTTTTTCGCGGTAATCAACGGTGAGCGGAAAGAAATCCTGGCCCTCTTTGGCCTTGGTCGCGGCGACGGCGGCGACGAAGACGATGGTTTCACCCATCTGAATGGTTACGGCGCCGTCGGCCTGTTTGGCCAGCTTGCCGGTTTCGATGGTGATTTGGCTTTGCCCGATAGAGCAAACAACTTTTTCTGACATGTTTAACTTTCCCTCCGTTGCCGCCGAGAAACTTCAGTGAACTCCGAACAACTCGGAGCTGATTGAAATTACCCAGAGGCCAACGGATTTCTATACGCGATTTGTTTGATGCGAATTGAGCCGTTCGCGTTTGTCGGCTCAATCGAGGCGGGAGACCGCGCCGAAATGTCGAATCTCCAGTGGGAAATTCGACCGGCGGTCCCCCTCAGAAATTAGTGGCGCAGTTTGAGTTTTTTCGTGATCGCCGCGTAACGTTCCACGTCCGTGTTGTGAAGATAGTCGAGCAGGCGGCGGCGCTGGCCGACCATCATCAGAAGGCCGCGGCGTGAGCCATGGTCTTTTTTGTTGCCTTGCAGGTGCTCGGTCAAATGGTTGATACGCTGCGTCAGCAGCGCAATTTGCACGTCAGCGGATCCAGTGTCCTTCTCGTGCAGCTTAAATGAATCAATAGTTTTCGTCTTTGTTGCGTCCATATTCGTCAATTTCTCAAGAAATAAAGGTCCGTTACAATAATTTTATTCAATGATGCTGTAAAGCACTTTCAATTGGCTATTTTTGAGCGGAGCGGGGGCGCCTCTCAAAAAAACAGGCGCCTTTTGTTCTGACCTCATTTACACCCTGCTTTAGCTGGGTGTTTGTGACAGTCGCACGTTCGAGAACCGCTTCAGCGGTTTTGCCACGGGGGAAAACCGCTAAAGCGGTTGAAATTCCAAGCCTTCCCTCAACACCCTGCTTTAGCCGAATCAATGCAGTTGGATTTGGGGAGCACACGCCTCCGGCGTGTGGTTTGCGGCGTCTCGCCGCAAACTTCGTCTTACCATTTTGCCGAACTAAACAGTGGGAAT
>Ga0265338_10011285_pt1 | contig 10339 bp, 10 predicted proteins | sample 42126metaG_FD_193579 | JGI IMG/M metagenome (GOLD analysis project Ga0265338, IMG submission 193579) | Rhizosphere microbial communities from Carex aquatilis grown in University of Washington, Seatle, WA, United States - 4-21-26 metaG | ecosystem: Host-associated > Plants > Roots > Rhizosphere... | reverse complement strand
TCGAGCGGTTCACGTCCGGCGCCCGCACCTTCACGCCCAGTCGCTTGGCGTCCTGGTAGAACACCGCCAGCTTGTCGGTGTTGGAGATGTCGAGGCTCATCGAAGCCGCGTAGAATTCCACCGGATGGTTCGCCTTCAGGAAGGCGGTCTGGTAGGCGATCAGGGCGTAGGGCGCGGCGTGGCCCTTGTTGAAGCCGTAGCCGGCGAACTTCTCCATCCGGTCGAACAGCAGCTTGGCGGTCTCCTCCTTGAGTCCCCGCTCGGCGGCGCCGGAGAGGAACCGGGCCCGCTGCAGGTCCATCTCCTCCTTCTTCTTCTTGCCCATGGCGCGGCGCAGAAGGTCGGCCTCGCCCAGGCTGTATCCCGCCAGGATCTGGGCGATCTGCATCACCTGCTCCTGGTAGACGATCACCCCGTAGGTATCGCGCAGCACCGGATCCAGCAGCGGATGGACGACGTCGACCGGGCGTCGGCCCATCTTGCAGTCGACATACTCGGGGATGCTCTCCATCGGGCCCGGCCGATAGAGCGAGATCAGGGCGGTGACCTCCTCCAGGGAGGCCGGCCTCAGCTGGCGGAGGATGTCGCGCATCCCCTGGCTTTCCAGCTGGAACACCCCCAGCGTCTGGCTGGCGGCCATCACCTGGTAGCTGGGCGCATCGTCCAGTGGCAGGGCTTCCAGGTTCAGGTTGACGCCCCGGCGTTCGAGGAAGCGCACCGCCCGGTCGAGCACGGTCAGGGTCTTGAGGCCCAGGAAGTCGAACTTCACCAGGCCCGCGCTCTCGACCCACTTCATGTTGAACTGGCTGGCGGGCAGCTCCGACCGGGGATCCTGGTAGAGCGGGACCAGCTCGGTCAGCGGCCGGTCGGCGATCACGATGCCGGCGGCGTGGGTCGAGGCGTTGCGGTAGAGGCCCTCCAGCTCGAGGGCGACCTCCAGCAGCTCGGCCACCGACTCCTCGTCGCGGCGGGCCTGCTGCAGGCGCGGCTCGATCTGGATGGCCTGGGCCAGGGTGACGGGGTTGGCCGGATTGTTCGGCACCATCTTGGCCAGGCGATCAACCAACCCCAGAGGCAGTTGCATCACCCGTCCGGCGTCCCGCAACACCGCGCGGGCCTGCAGGGTGCCGAAGGTGATGATCTGGGCGACCCGGTCGCGGCCATACTTGTCCTGGACGTAGGAGATCACCTCCTCCCGTCGCTCCTGGCAGAAGTCGATGTCGAAGTCCGGCATCGAGATCCGTTCGGGATTGAGGAAGCGCTCGAAGATCAGGCCATAGCGCAGGGGATCCAGGTCGGTGATCATCAGCGACCAGGCGACCAGCGAGCTGGCGCCCGAGCCACGGCCCGGACCCACCGGAATCCGCCGCGCCTTGGCCCATTTGATGAAGTCCGAGACGATCAGGAAATAGCCGGGGAACCCCATCTGGCTGATGACCCCGATCTCGCGCTCCAGGCGCTGGTCGTAGTCCTCGCGGGAGGCGGCCAGGGGATGGGTCTTCAGCCGCGCGTTCAGCCCCTCGCGCGCCTGATGCGTCAGCTCCTCGGCCTCGCTGCGGCCCGCGGCCGTGGCGAAGCGGGGCAGGATCGGATCGCGCTTCTTGACCATGAAGGCGCAGCGCCGGGCGATGTCGATGGTGTTGTCGCAGGCCTCCGGCAGGTCGGCGAACAGGGCGCGCATGTCCTTGGCCGGCTTGAACCAGTGCTCGGGGGTCACCCTCCTGCGGTCGTCCTGGCCCAGGAAGGCGCCGTCGGCGATGCAGATCAGGGCGTCGTGGGCGCGATACTTCTCCGGAGCGCCGAAATAGACGTCGTTGGTGGCGACCAGCGGGACGTCGCGGTCATAGGCCCAGGCCACCAGTCCCGGCTCGGCGGCCGCCTCCGACGCCTCGCCGTGGCGCTGCAGCTCGACATAGAAGCGCTCGCCGAACGCTTCGAGCATGCCCTCCAGCGCGGCGCGGCCCTCCCTGGTCTTTCCCGCCGCGAACAAAGGATCGACCGGCCCGTCCGGGCCGCCCGACAGCAGGATCAGGCCCGCTGCGTGCGCGGCCACCTTGTCCCAAGGGACCTGGGGCTCGTCGGCCGCAGCGGAGTCGAGATAGGCCGCCGAAGACAGGATCGAGAGGTTGCCCCAGCCCTCGGCGTTCTGGGCCAGCAGCATGATGGTCGGCGCCCTCGCCCACCGCTCGGCCCGGCGCTCGCCGATGCCGGAGACCGGAAGCGCGCAGCCGATGATCGGCTGGACGCCCGCGTCCTTGGTGGCCACCGAGAACTCCAGCGCCCCGAACAGATTGGCCCGGTCGGCGATGGCGACGGCCGGCATGCCCTCCTTGACTGCAAGGGGCCCGATCTTGTCGGCCTTGATGGCGCCTTCCAGCAGCGAATAGGCCGATCGCACCCGAAGATGCACAAAGGCTTCGCCGAGCCCGGCCATGGCGCCACTCCTTCAGGCCCGGGGACCCGCCGACTCAGGCCACCAGATGGGCCACCTGACACATCATCCAAACAAAGCCCGCGACCGAAGCAAGGGCCATCGTCTCTCTCGCCAAGCGCGCCATGCCGCACCCCCTGAAGTTCCGCGTTTGTTCTAATGCGGATATTCTCCTTTTGTTCCCGTGGCAAGTCCCTTTTTGCGCTGGGGGATCACATCGAGGCTGGGGGCCGAGGATCATCCTCGGGCCCTTGGTTCGCACGCGTGATCGCGATCCCCTCGACGATCCGACGCGCAAGACCGACGGCCGGGTCCTGGACCCGATGCTCGAGGGATGTCAGCGCCCCATCGAAGATCCCTTGAACCTCGTTTCCCTCAAGAAGGCCCTTCTGCTCCAAGGCGTCGATCGCCGCCCTGACCAGCGCGAGAGCGGCAAAGGCCAAAGCCCTCTCCTCGTCTTCCCTGCGGCTCTCGGCCATCTCGCGCTCCCGACGTCGGCGTTCCGTTTGCGTGTGTTCGCGAGTGGCGAGGCCCGCGTCCTCATTTCGGGAGATTCGCCCCTGGCGCCGATCTGCGCAACCACGTCCTTGCCCTACGGCCGACCCGCGCTCGCGGCCGGCGCGGCAGGGCTCGAGCGGCGCGGTGAGGGCTGGCGGAGGCAGCCATCAGGCGAAGCAGGGCGCCAGCGCGGCTCCCGGCGTGACTGGGAAAGATCCTACGCCCCGGCGGCGGCGAGCTTGCGCCAGACGGTCATCCTCGAGACCCCGAGCTTGCGGGCGATCTGGGAGGGGCCGAAGCCGTGGGCGCTGAGGGCCAGGACTGCTCCGGCGTCCACGTTCCTTCCGCCGGCGATCACCTGGAGCGGGCCAGAGGGATGCGCGCCCTCGGTCAAGGTCTCAGGCTCAAGCAGTCGCAGTTCGGCGCCACGCGCATGCACCCGTTTGCGGAAGGCCTCCGCGACGCTCGGGCTGGAGCCGAGGTGGGTGATGTCGGGGACCAGCAGGCGGTCGCCCGGTCCCAGGAAGTCGCAGACGGTGTCCAGCACGGGCTTGTAGGCGCGGTCCGGACCGGCGGCCGCCTCGATGCGGATGGTCTGGCAGCCCAACGCCAGCAAGGCCCTGACCTGGCCCGCCTGGCGGGCGGCCTCGCCGTTCGACTGCACATATCCGACGACGATGTTCATATTGGACTCAAACTGGGACGGGCGGCCGGTCAGGGCAGGTTATGGGCGACGACGACGGCCAAGACGAGCAGGCCGACGACCACCCAGATCCCGAGAATGACTTGGAACAGATCCGGACGCTGCTTACCCATGTCTCCCTTGATGCCGGCCGGGACGCGCCCACGTCGCATTTGCCGTACGCCCCCTCCCGCGCGACAGACTGGAACAAGCCAGAGCTGATCGCGGTCGAGCCTAGATGACCTGAATCGCGGGGGGTCGCTTAGCCGGGCGTCTCTTTCGATTTGTCGACCATCCCTGCGTGCAGGAAGCGGCTTGGCCCGAGGGCGAGAGCCTGCGCGACTTGACCCAGCGTCCCAGGTCCGGCCGTCAAGGACGGCTTGGCCGAGGGCGGGATTAAGAATCGTTCACGGACGACAGTGTTCCCCTGCCTGAGATATCCGCCTAGATAATTCCTATCGGCGGCGTCGGCTTGGGGCGCTGCATATTGAGATCCGCGAGGGGCGCGTGGGGAGCGGCTTCGAACAGCGCGCAATCCGGCAGGCGGTGTTCGACACCGCCGACTATCCCGTGGGCGACCGGGAGCGGATGTTCGTCCACGTCTATTCGTTGAACGTGCTGGTGGAGATCCTGGCCCAGCCGGTGCATTGCCGTATCGAACTCTGCCAGCTGCCCCGGATCCATCTACGCGTGGCGCGCACCAGCGCCCAACGCAGTGTCCGCCTGCCCGAGACCATCCGGATGGACCGTCACGACTTCGTGGGGATCATCCTGTTGCAGCGCGGCTCGATCCGCGGCGATCTGGACGGCGCCAAGGTCGAGGTGGCGGCCGGCGAGGCCCTGGTGGCTGACTTCGGCAAGCCCTCCCTGCTGGAGCACAGCGACCACGAACTGATCACCATCGGCCTGGACCGCGCCCTGGTGGAGGAGCGCCTGCCCTGGCTGCCTTCGGTGAACGGGACGGTGGCTGATCGACAGGCCGCCGAGCCTCTGTTCCGCCACATGCAGGAACTGCTGGACCGCATCCGCGCCGATCGGCCGCTCAGGCCGGAGATCGAGGCCCAGGCCCTGGCTGACTGGATCGCCGCGGTGATCCCGGCGCCGGGAGAGACCACGGCGACTTCGCGCCGCGCCGCGGACGACGGCCGCGCCTTCGATCGCGCCGCCGCCTATATCGAATGTCATCTGGGCAGCGAGGACCTGCAACCCAGCGCCATCTGGAAGGCGGCGAACGTATCTCGCTCGCGGCTCTATCGGCTGTTCGCCCCGGTGGGCGGGGTGGCCCGCTACGTCATCCAGCAAAGACTGCTGCGCGCCCATGCGGCCCTGACCAATCCCAGGGACCCACGCACCATCTCGGCCATCGCCTACGACTGCGGCTTCACCAACGTGGCCCATTTCGCCCGCGCCTTCCGCGAGGCCTTCGGGGTGACCGCCAGCCAGGTCCGCAGCGGCTCCGATACCAGCGCCGGCGCCCGCAACGTCGCCTGAGGCGCCTCAGACGCTCTGCTGCTCCAGCCGCCCGTCCTTGAGGGCGAAGACGCGGTCCATGTAGCGCGCCAGGTCCATGTTGTGGGTGGCGATCAGGGCGGCGGAGCCCTCGTTGCGCGCCTGGTCGTGGAAGCTCTTGAACACCGCCAGCGAGGTGTGGGGATCGAGGTTGCCGGTGGGCTCGTCGGCCAGGATCACCTTGGGGCGATTGGCCATGGCGCGGGCGATCGCCACCCGTTGCTGTTCGCCGCCGGAGAGCTGGGCCGGCTGATGGTGCGCCCGCTCGCCCAGGCCCAGGTCTTGCAGCAGCTGACGCGCGCGCTCGACGGCCGAACGGTGGCCCCAGCCGCCGATCATCAGCGGGAGGGCGACGTTGTCCTCCGCGCTCAGCTCGGCCAGCAAGTGGTGGAATTGATAGACGAAACCCAGGGTCCCCAGCCGAACACGGCTGCGCGCCATGTCCTTCAGGTCGGAACAGTCCTGCCCCGCCAGGTAGACCTTTCCTGCGGTGGGCCGCTCGAGCAGGCCGGCCGCGTGCAGCAGCGAGGACTTGCCCGAGCCGGAGGGGCCGATAAGGCCCACCAGTTCGCCCGGATAGACGTCCAGATCCACGCCTTGCAGGACGGCGAGGATGTTGCGCCCGCTTTCGTATTCCCGGCGCACCCCGCGCAGTTGGAGGACCGGTTCACTCATAGCGAAGCGCCTCCACCGGATCGATGCGGGAGGCGCGCCAGGCGGGGAACAGCACCGCCAGGAAGGACATGCCGAGGGCGGCGGCCATGATGCCGGTCACCTCGACCCAGTCGATCTTGGCCGGAATGTGGGAGAGGAAATAGACGTCCGCGGGGAACACGTCGGTCCCTGCGGCCCACTGAACAAACCCCTGTATCTGCTTGATAAAAGCGCAGAACAGCGCGCCCACCACGAAACCGGCGAGGGTCCCCAGGACCCCGATCGAAGCGCCCGCCATGAAGAAGACCCGCAGGATGGCGCCCTGGTTCGCACCCATGCTGCGCAGGATGGCGATGTCGCGGCCCTTGTTCTTCACCAGCATCCAAAGGCCCGAGATGATGTTGAGGGCGGCGACCAGAACGATCAGCAGGAGGATCAGGCCCATCACATTATGTTCGACCTGCAAGGCCGTGAAAAAGCTCTGGTTCTTGTCTTCCCAGGTGGTCACGATGGCGTCCGGGCCGGCGGCGCGCTGGATCAGTGGTCGAAGCCGGATGGCGAGGTCCGGGTCGGTGAGCTTGATCTCGATGACGTCCACCGCCTGGCCGCGGCCGAAGAAGACCTGCGCCTGGGCGAGCGGCATGTAGATGTAGCCCTGGTCGTATTCGCTCATGCCTACCGTGAAGAGCCCGTCCACGGTGTATGGCTTGCTGATCGGATTGGAGCCGAAGGCGGTATTGTCGCCCGAGGGCGAGATCAGGGTCAGGGCGTCCCCGGGCTGTACGCCCATCTGCGCCGCCAGGCGGCTGCCGACCAGGATCAGGTCGCCCCCGTAGTCTCCCTCGCCGAAGCCCTGCATCGAGCCCGGCCGGATGTTGTCGGCGACCAGCTTCATCTGTCGCAGGTCCTGGGGCCGCACACCGCGCACAATGGCGCCGCCGGTCTGGCCGCCCCCCAAAGCCACCGCCTCGGCCTCCACCATGGGAATAGCCTGGGTGACCCCGGAAACGGCGCGGATGCGCGCCAGGGCCTGGTCGACCCGCACCGGATCGTTCAGCAGCGGGCCGGAGACATAGAGGTGGCCATTGAAGCCCAGCATCCGGCCGAGCAACTCGGCCCGGAAGCCGTTCATCACCGACATGACGATGATCAGCACGGCGACCGCGACCATCACGCCGAAGAAGGAGATCATCGACACCAGCGCCACCCCGCCCTGCTTGCGGCGGGCGCGCAGGTAGCGGAAGGCGATGGCCCGCTCCCAGGCCGAGAACGGGCCGGCAGGCGCGGGGCGGTGGTCTGGCTCGACCACCCTAGTAGGCCCGGGCGATGAGGATGTCCTCGACCGCCGGACGGCCGGTGAAGAGGCAGGTCTTGCCGGCGGCTGCCTGGTCCATCGGGACGTTGCGCAGAGTGAGCTTCAGCTTTTTCAACCGCTCGACGACGCCTTCCAGTTCCTCGCCCGAGGGCCTCGACCAGCTGGCGCGAACCCAACCCTTGAAGGCGGCGCCGGCCTCGTCGTCATCCCCCGCGGCGCCAAAATGGGCCTCCAGGCCTTCGAAGCTGTCGATGTCGTTGCGGATGCTCTCCTGCAGCCGGGCCTTGGCCTCGGCGAACAGCGCCTCCTGGATTTCCGCCAGCAGCCCGGGCGCCGCCTGGACGAAGGCGTCCTTGGCCTCAGACTGGGAACGCACGCGATCGCCGTCGCGCAGCAGGTCGCGGCGCATGAAGGTGACATGGCCGCCGGCCGCATCGCGCGGGCCGATCTCTACGATCAGCGGCGCCCCGCGGCGCACCCAGTTCCAGCGCTTCTCGGCCGAGCGGATGGGCTTTCGATCCACCAAGGCCCGCACCGGGGCGCCGAAGGCGGATCCCTTGAGCAGGTCGGCGGCCAGGGCGTCGCAATAGGCGAGCACATCGGCGTCTTCGGGTTTGTCGCGCAGCATGGGCACGATGACGATCTGGCGGGGCGCGATGGCCGGCGGCAACCTCAATCCGTCGTCGTCGCCGTGGGTCATGATCACCCCGCCGACCATGCGGGTGGACACGCCCCAGCTGGTGGTATGGCAGAAGGCCAGGTCCTCCTTGTCGGTCTGGAAGCGGATGTTCTGGGCCCTGGCGAAGTTCTCCCCGAGATAGTGCGAAGTGCCGGCCTGCAGGGCCTTGCCGTCCTGCATCATCGCCTCGATCGAGAAGGTGTTCTCGGCACCGGGGAAGCGCTCGTTGGCGGGCTTCTCGCCGGCCACCACGGGCATGGCCAGCACCTCCTCGGAGAAGGCGCGATACACCTCGAGCATCCGCAGGGTCTCCGCCATGGCGTCCTCACGGTCGGCGTGCGCGGTGTGGCCCTCCTGCCAGAGGAATTCCGAGGTGCGCAGGAACAGCCGCGTGCGCATCTCCCAGCGGACGACGTTGGCCCACTGGTTGATCAGGAGCGGCAGGTCCCGATAGCTCTTCACCCATCTCTGGAAGGCGTCGCCGATGATGGTCTCGGAGGTGGGCCGCACGATCAGGGGCTCCTCCAGCTCGGCGGAAGGATCGGGCTGCAGCTTGCCGTCGATCAGCTTGAGCCGGTGGTGGGTTACCACCGCCATCTCCTTGGCGAAGCCCTCGACGTGTTCGGCTTCCTTGGCGATGAAGCTCAGGGGCACGAACAGCGGGAAGTAGCAGTTCTCGTGGCCGGTCGCCTTGATGCGGCGGTCGAGCTCGGCCTGGATCAGCTCCCAGACCCCATAGCCCCAGGGCTTGATCACCATGCAGCCGCGCACCGGGCTGTTCTCGGCCATGTCGGCGTCGCGGACGACGGCCTGGTACCATTCGGGGAAGTTGTCGGCGCGCGTGACGTTCAACGCCCGTTGCATGATCGGGTCTCTCTCCAGGGAACTCGTCGGGACGGCCCAGCCGAAGCGGCGTGCGCCCCCTATAGATCAAGCCGGCGGACCGCGTCAGCCTGCTGATGGGAAGGTAAGCACGGGCTTGATGGCCACTCCGGTCTCGGAATCGTGCAGGGCCTGGGCGATCTGGTCGAACGGATAGGTGGTGATCAACCGCTCCAGCGGGAAACGGCCCTGGCGGTGCAGTTCGATCAGGCGCGGGATGAACGTGCGCGGCTCGGAATCGCCCTGCACCACGCCTCGGATGCTGCGCCCGCCCAGCATCAGGTCCGACAGCCTTACCGGCAGGTCGCCGCCCGGCGATGTGACGAAGGCGAAGACGCCCTTGGTCCCCAGGCAGGAGAGGCCCTGCTGGTAGACCTCCAGCCGGTCGGTGGTGTTGAGCACGAAGTCCACCCCGTGCCCGGTCACGGCGCGGATGGCGTCCACGGGATCGGCCGCGCCGGCGTCGATGACGTCGGTGGCGCCGAGCTCGAGGGCCAGCTGCAGGCGCCCCGGAACCAGGTCGACCGCGATGATCCTGTTGGCGCCCAGGGCCTTTGCCGCCATCACCGCGCTGAGGCCGACGGAGCCCACGCCAAAGACGGCGATGCTTTGTCCCTGGCCGACCTTCAGGGCGTTCATCACCGCACCGGCGCCGGTCTGCACCCCACAGCCCAGGGGCGCCAGCCACTCGAGCGGGACGTCGGCCGGCGCCCTGATCGCCTGCCTGGCCTCGCAGATGGCGTGGGTGGCGAAGGAGGACTGGCCGAAGAAAGCGCCATGGACGACCGCCCCGTCCCGACTGAGCGGGCTGGTTCCGTCCGTCCGGGCGCCGCCGAAGTTGAGCGGCAGGCAGTCCAGGCAATAGGCCTTGGCGTCATGGCGGCAGGCCGAGCACTGGCCACAGAAGGCATAGCTCATCAGCACCCGCTCACCCGGCGCGAACTCGGTGACTCCCTCCCCCACGGCCTCGACGACGCCGGCGCCCTCATGGCCCAGCACCATCGGCCGCGGCCCCATGGGCCGGGTGGCGACGCGGATGTCGGTGTGGCAGACGCCCACGGCGGCCAGCCGCACCAGGATTTCTCCCGCGCGCGGCGGCTCCAGTTCCAGCGTCTCGATGGTCGGGAAGCCCGTTCCTTCGCGGCAGACCGCCGCTCGGATCCTCACCGGAAGGTCGTCGGGATGTTGGGCAGTTGGACCCAGTGGTACTGCACGCAGCCCCAGATCAGGGCGAAGACGATCGCCGAAACCCAGGTGGTGGTGATGGCCTTGCGCCAGAGGTTGGGGTTGACCGGCGCGCCCGGATCGCAGCCCGGCCCAGGATCGAGCCCCGCCTCGGCGAAGCTCTTGGAGCCCAGCGGCAGCACCGCGAAGATCACGATCCACCAGATCGTGAGGTAGAGGCAGATATCGGTGAACCAGTTCATGCGTGCGCCGTCGACGGGGTTTGCATCAGCTCCACTAGCACGCCGCCCGTATCCTTGGGATGGACGAAAATGACCGGCGCTCCGTGGGCGCCGATGCGCGGTTCGCCGGTTCCAAGCACGGTGGCGCCCTTGGCCCGCATGTCGTCGCGGGCGGCGTAGATGTCTTCCACCTCGAAACAGACGTGGTGCTGGCCGCCGCGCGGATTGTTCGCCAGGAAGGGCGCGATCACCGACCCCTCGCCCAGCGGCTCCAGGAGCTCGA
>Ga0265338_10011284_pt1 | contig 10339 bp, 8 predicted proteins | sample 42126metaG_FD_193579 | JGI IMG/M metagenome (GOLD analysis project Ga0265338, IMG submission 193579) | Rhizosphere microbial communities from Carex aquatilis grown in University of Washington, Seatle, WA, United States - 4-21-26 metaG | ecosystem: Host-associated > Plants > Roots > Rhizosphere >... | reverse complement strand
GGTCGTTGAAAGTGTGGTTCTGCTCCGGGTCCAGCACTTCGAGCAGCGCGGACGACGGATCGCCGCGCCAGTCGGCGCCGAGCTTGTCGATCTCGTCCAGCAGGAAGAGCGGGTTCGCCGTCTTCGCCTTCTTCATCGACTGGATGACCTTGCCGGGCATCGAGCCGATGTAAGTGCGGCGATGACCGCGGATCTCCGCCTCGTCGCGGACGCCGCCGAGGCTCATGCGGACATATTCACGGCCGGTCGCCTTCGCGATCGACTTGGCGAGCGAGGTCTTACCGACGCCGGGCGGGCCGACGAGGCACAGGATCGGGCCCTTCATCTTGCCGGCGCGCTGCTGCACGGCGAGATATTCCAGGATGCGTTCCTTGACCTTCTCCAGGCCGTAATGATCGTCGGCGAGCACCTGCTCGGCCACGGCGATATCCTTGCGGACCTTGGACTTCTTGCCCCAGGGCAGCGACAGCAGCCAGTCGAGATAGTTGCGCACGACGGTGGCCTCCGCCGACATCGGCGACATCGAGCGCAGCTTCTTCACCTCGGCCTGCGCCTTGTCGCGGGCTTCCTTGGAGAGCTTGGTCTTGCGGATGCGCTCTTCCAGCTCGTTCATCTCGTCGCGGCCGTCATCGCCTTCGCCGAGTTCCTTCTGGATCGCCTTCAGCTGTTCGTTGAGGTAGTACTCGCGCTGGGTCTTCTCCATCTGGCGCTTCACGCGGCTGCGGATCTTCCGCTCGACCTGAAGCACGCCGATCTCCGATTCGATCAGCGAGAGAACCTTCTCCAGCCGCTGGACGGTGTTCAGCGTCTCGAGCAGCGCCTGGCGGTCGGCGATCTTCACCGACAGATGCGAGGCGACAGTGTCGGCGAGCTTCGCCGGCTCGTCGATCTGCGCGACCATGGCGAGCTGCTCGGCCGGGACCTTTTTGTTCAGCTTGATGTACTGCTCGAAGTTGGTCTTCACCGTGCGGACCAGCGCCTCGACTTCCTTGGCGTCGCTCACGCCGTCGGGGATGCGCTCGATGGTCGCCTGGAAGAAGTCGGTGCGCGGCACGAAACCAGTGACGCGGGCGCGGCCCTTGCCCTCGACGAGAACGCGCACGGTCTGGTCGGGCAGCTTCAGGAGCTGAAGCACCGTCGCCAGCGTGCCGATCTGATGCAGGCCGTCGGCGCCCGGATCGTCATCGTCCTTGTTCTTCTGGGTGAGCAGCAGAATCTGTTTTTCGTCGTTCATAACCTCTTCGAGGGCGCGGACGGACTTCTCGCGGCCGACGAACAGAGGAACGATCATGTGGGGGAATACGACGATGTCGCGCAGCGGCAGCACCGGCGCCAGAAGGCCGCCATTGTCGCCCTTGGGAGTCGTCGGTTTGTCTTCGAAATCGGACATTCTTTTGTTCTCCTCGCCGCACCGCTATCCGCGGCAGCGGGTGCTGATCGGCGCCAGCCCCTAAATGGGCGCCAGTACCGGGTTGATGGAGCCTCCCAACTGGGCCGACTCCTGAGCAAGTAAAGTGGGCCCCCGGTGGGGCGGTTTCAAGATATTGATGCTAGCCGCAATTTCGCGACCCAGAACCCTACCTGGTCAAGGTTTCCGCACTATTGCTTAGCGACATGTTGTCCGCCAGTGACGGCGCGTCACGAATGCGAGCGACCAGGGAACAAATCGACGAAGTTTGCGCGCGCCCGAATTGTCTCGACGCAACGCAGCTTCGGCCGACCTATCGTTAGCTCGCCTTGTTCTCGCGGGCTTCGGCCTTGTCGGAATAGGTGTAGAGCGGACGGGCCTTGCCTTCCACGACATCCGACGTGATCACGACTTCCTGCACGCCGTTCAGCGTCGGGAGTTCGAACATCGTCTCGAGCAGGAAGCCTTCCATGATCGAGCGCAGGCCGCGGGCGCCGGTACGGCGCGCGATGGCCTTGCGGGCGATCGAATGCATCGCCTCTTCCTGGAAGCGCAGCTTGACACCTTCCATCTCGAACATGCGCTGATACTGCTTGGCGAGGGCGTTCTTCGGGCGCGTCAGGATCTCGATCAGCGCCGGTTCCGACAGGTCGCCCAGCGTGGCGAGGATCGGCAAACGGCCGATGAATTCCGGGATCAGACCGAACTTCAGAAGATCCTCGGGCTCCACTTCGCGGAGCACTTCACCGGTGCCGCGCTCGTCCGGGGCGCGGACATTGGCGCCGAAGCCCATCGAGGAACCGTGTGTGCGCGACGAGATGATCTTGTCGAGGCCGGCGAAGGCGCCGCCCACGATGAAGAGGATGTTCGTCGTGTCGACCTGCAGGAACTCCTGCTGCGGGTGCTTGCGGCCACCCTGCGGAGGAACCGAGGCGACCGTGCCTTCCATGATCTTGAGCAGGGCCTGCTGCACGCCCTCGCCCGAGACGTCGCGGGTGATCGAGGGGTTGTCCGACTTGCGGCTGATCTTGTCGACCTCGTCGATATAGACGATGCCGCGCTGCGCCCGCTCGACATTGTAGTCGGCGTTCTGGAGCAGCTTGAGGATGATGTTCTCTACGTCCTCGCCGACATAGCCGGCTTCGGTGAGTGTCGTGGCGTCCGCCATCGTGAAGGGCACGTCGAGGATGCGGGCGAGCGTCTGCGCGAGCAGCGTCTTGCCGCAGCCGGTGGGGCCGATCAGCATGATGTTGGACTTCGCCAGCTCGACGTCGCCGTTCTTGCCGGACGAATTGATGCGCTTGTAGTGGTTGTGGACCGCGACGCTCAGGACCTTCTTGGCGTGCTGCTGGCCGACCACGTAGTCGTCGAGGACCTTGAAGATCTCCTGGGGCGTGGGCACGCCCTCCTTCGACTTCATGAAGGAGGTCTTGTTCTCCTCGCGGATGATCTCCATGCACAACTCGACGCATTCATCGCAGATGAACACCGTCGGTCCAGCAATGAGCTTGCGGACCTCGTGCTGGCTCTTGCCGCAGAAGGAACAGTACAGCGTATTCTTGGATTCGCCGCCGCTCGCTTTACTCATTGGTTCTCCAAGGCTTTTTGCCCCGTTCGATTCCCATTTGGCCCGATCGGGCCGACACTTTGCTCGGATGGCGCCGACCGAAGCAGCGCCCACATCCGTTCATTCGACCACGTTAGCGCCGGGCGGATCAAGAATTGTTTAATCTGGGTCAATTCCTTGAGAATCCGGGGCTTTTCGAGGCCTTCAGCCGCCGTCCGAACCTTCCGGACGCCGCGCCATGATGTGGTCGATCAGGCCGAAGGTCTTGGCCTCCTCGGCCGTCATGTATGTATCGCGGTCGAGCGCTCTTTCAATCTCCGCGACCGTACGCCCCGTGTGCCTCGCGTAGATCTCGTTCAGACGATGCTTGAGCTTGACCACTTCCTCGGCGTGGCGGGCAATATCCGCCGCTTGGCCGTAATAGGACGCGCTCGGCTGATGCACGAGGATGCGCGAATTGGGGAGCGCGAAACGCTCGCCCTTCTTGCCGGCCATCAGCAGCAGCGACGCGGCGCTGGCGGCCTGGCCGACGCAGAAGGTCTGCACCGCCGGACGGATGAGCTGCATCGAATCGTAGATCGCAAGCCCGGCCGTGACCACGCCGCCCGGCGAGTTGATGTACATGTGAATCTCTTTCTTGGGGTTCTCCGCCTCCAAGAAGAGAAGCTGCGCGGTGAGCAGGCTGGCGCCGTAATCCTCGATCGGACCGGTGACGAAGATGATCCGCTCCTTCAGGAGGCGCGAATAGATGTCGTAGGCACGCTCGCCGCGCGCGGTCTGCTCGACCACCATCGGCACCAGCGTGTTCATATAGACGTCGCGCGGGTCTGCCATGTTCCGAAGCCTTTCGAATCAGCTTTCCGAGAGTCTTACGCGCCAATCAGCGCGTCAATGACACATATATAGACGCAACGGCGCCAATGCGACCCTTAGCCATAAAGGGTTATTGGACACTGAATCGGCGCGTTAAAAACATCGCGGCGACGGAACTTGCGCGGATGCTCACCCAATCTGGTGACGTCAGGCCTTGTCGGCCTTCAGCTTCTCCACCGCGTCATCGGGATCCATGAACAGCGTCTCGCGATCGACCTTGCGGTCGGTCACGTCGGCCAGTTCGGCGATGAAGTCGACGACCTTGTCCTCGAAGATCGGGGCGCGGAGTTCGGCGGCGGCCTGCGCGTTCTGGGCGTAGAATTGCAGCACCTGCTGCTCCTGGCCCGGGAACTGGCGGGCGCGCGCCATGGCGGCGCGCTGGACTTCCTCGTTGGCGACCGTGATGCCGTTCTGCTCGCCTAGGCGGGCCAGCACCAGGCCGAGGCGCACACGGCGTTCCGCGATCTCGCGGTATTCCTTCTTGAGCTCATCCTCGGACTTGCCTTCGTCGGCCGCGGTCTTGCCTTCGCGCTGGAGCTCGGCCTCGACCTGCTTCCAGATGCCGTTGAACTCGCCTTCGACCATGCCGGGCGGCAGGGCGAAGGAATGCGTCGCGTCGAGCGCGTCGAGGATGCGGCGCTTCATGTGCAGCCGGCTGGCCTTGGCGAAATCGGATTTGAGCTGGTCACGCACGCGATCCTTGAGGGTCGCGAGATCTTCCATGCCGAGCTTCTTGGCGAGTTCGCCATCGATGGTGATCGGATCGGGCTTCTTGACCTCTTTCACCGTCACGTCGAACACGGCGTCCTTGCCGGCGAGCGTCGCTTCCGGATAGTCGGCCGGGAACGTCACCTTCACCCCGCGCGTCTCGTCCTTCTTGGCGCCGACGAGCTGATCTTCGAAACCGGGGATGAGCTGGCCGGTGCCGAGGCCAAGATTGAAGTTCTCCGCCTTGCCGCCCGGGAACTCGACGTCGTCGACCTTGCCGACGAAATCGATCACCAGCGTGTCGCCGCTTTCGGCCGGCTCGCCGTCCGCGCGGGGGGAATAAGTCTTGGCCTGTTCGGCCAGGCGCTTGAGGGCCTCGTCGATGTCTTCGTCGGCGACCTCGCCGATCAGACGCTCGATCTTGAGCTTGGACACGTCGGTCAGCTCGAAGTCCGGCATCAGATCGACCTGGACGGTGAATTCGAGATCGGACTTGCCGTCGACCACCTGTTCAATCTCGCTGACGAGATCCACCTTCGGCGGCGCGGCCGGCTTCAGCGCGTTGTCGCTGACGGCCTTCTGACTCGACTCGTTGACGGCGGCCTCGACGATTTCGCCCATCAGCGACTTGCCGAAGCTCTTCTTCAGGAACGAGACCGGCGCCTTGCCCGGACGGAAGCCCTTGAGGTTCATGCGCGGCTTCATCTCTTCGAGACGGCCGGTGAGGCGCGAATCGAGATCGCCCTTCGCGATCACGACCTTATATTCGCGGCGCAGGCCTTCGGAGACGGTCTCGGTGATTTGCATCGTTCAACTTCCCTGAAAATCGGTATTCCCGTGTTGGTGCGGGCGGAGGGACTTGAACCCCCATGACTTTCGCCGCTGGTACCTAAAACCAGTGCGTCTACCAGTTCCGCCACGCCCGCGCCGGGGCCTCGCCGGAAGCTTGGGTTTCTAGGCCCGAACCGCCGGAAGGCGGGCCGTATAGCAGGGGTTTGGGGGGGTGGCTAGGGCCTCACGGGAACGGCTTCAGATAGAGCGCCACATCCCAGTAGCGGCCGAATTTCCTGCCGATTTCGCGGTAGGTGCCGATGTGCTCGAAACCCGCGGCCCGATGGACGCCGACCGAGGCCTCGTTCGGGAGCGTGATGCCGCCGAAGGCGCGGTGGATGTCCTCGCCCTTCAAAGCGTCGAACAGGGTTTGGTAAAGCCGTTTACCGAGGCCTTTGCCGCCCTCGCCGGGCGCGACATAGATGCTGGTCTCGATGGAGGTGGCATAGGCCTCCTTCTCCTTGAACTTCGCGGAGCAGACCCAGCCGATCGGCTGGCCGGCGCGCGCCGCCGTAAAGCAGCGATAGCGGCCGGTGGGCTGGAACTGGTCGAGCCATTCCTGGCGCTGCACCAGTGTGCGCGGCTCGAGGTCGAAAGTGATCGGCGTGTTGACGACGTAGTGATTGTAGATCGCGAGGAGCGCCGGCAGATCGCCTTGCACCGTTGGGCGTATCTCGACATCACCCATTGCCTTGCAGTTCCTTCAACACGGCCGGGAGCTGTTCCGGCAGGTCTTCCGCGATCAGGCCGGGACCGAACAAGTTTGCCGCCTCGCCGTGCAGCCAGGCCGCGCAGGCCGCGGCGTCGAAGGACGACAGCCCCTGCGCCAGCAGACCGCCGATGAAGCCGGAGAGGACATCGCCGGAGCCGGCGGTCGCCAAGGTCGGCGGCGCATTGCTGTTGACGATGGCGCGGCCGTCGCTGGAGGCGATCACCGTATCCGCGCCCTTGAGCAGCACCGTGCACTTGGCGCGGGCGGCAGCGGTGCGGGCGGCTTCGATCTTGCTTTTCGACTCGGCCAGCAGGCCGGGGAACAGGCGCTCGAATTCGCCGTCATGTGGCGTCAGCACGGCGGGCTCGCGCAGCATGGCGAACAGGACCTTCGGCTCGGCGCGGAACGAGGTCAGCGCATCGGCATCAAGCACGGCGGATGCGGCGCTGCGCAGCACGGCGGCCACGAGTTGCTGCGTCTCCTGGCCGACGCCGCAGCCGGGGCCGATCACCACGGCGTTGAAGCGTGCGTCCTTGAGCAATTCGGCGAGGCCGTTCGGACCGTTGAACGGCTTGACCATGATGGCGGTGAGCGCGGCGGCGTTGACCGCGACGGCGGCAGAGGGGCTCGCGACGCTCACAAGGCCGGCGCCGATGCGCAACGCGCCCCGCGCCGCCAGTCGCGCCGCGCCTGTCGCGTGCGCGGGGCCGCTGACCACCACGCAATGACCGCGGGCATATTTGTGCGCCTCTGTCTTCGGCCAGGGATAGGTCCAGAGCGCGGGGCCATTCTCGAACAGTTTCGGCTGGATCGTACCAAGCGCGGCTTCCGGGATGCCGATATCGGCGACAACGACTTCGCCGCAGCGCGCGCGGCCGGGCAGCAGCAGATGCGCCGGCTTCTTGCGGAAAAAGGTTATGGTCAGCCCCGCCTCGAAGGAGCAATCGCCCAGAGGCTTGCCGCTATCGCCATGGATGCCGCTCGGCACGTCGACGGCGATGACGCGGTCCTTGTATTTCGGCGAGGCGAGCGCGAGGCGCTTCGCTTCGCCCTCCAGCGGGCGCGACAGGCCGGCGCCGAACAGCGCGTCGACGAAAAGATCGGCCATGCGGTTGCTCTCGGCGATTGCGATGGTCTCGCCCGTCCAGCGGCGCGCCATTTCGAGGGCGTCGCCCTTGAGCGTGGACGGATCGACGAGGCTTTCGACCCAGACGTCCCAGCCGCGCGCGTTCAGATGGCGGGCCGCGACGAAGCCGTCGCCGCCATTGTTGCCGGGGCCGCAGAACACGGCGATCGGGCGCGGCGTCCAGCGCTTGCATATCTCGTCCGCGACAGCGCGGCCAGCCTGCTCCATCAACTCGAGCGTCGCCACGCCGTGGCTCGCGGCATAGGCGTCGGCGGTGTGGCACTGCTCGTTGGTCAGGACTTCCGCGGTCATCGCACCCGGTAGTGATACCGATAGAGTTCGCATGTGAATCCTAGACGTTTGTAGAGCGCGATGGCAGGGGCATTCGCGGCAACGACCTGAAGGCAGGCGCCACGCGCGCCGGCCGCCTCGGCCCGGACGAGTAACGCCTGCAGCGTGGCATAGGACAGGCCCATGCGACGTTGCGCCGGATCAGTGACCACCCATTGTACGCAGGCGATCTGCTGGTGAATGCCGCAGAAGGCGACGGAGGCGATCTCGCCGTCCTCGTCCCGCGCCTCGGCAAAGAACGCCGGAACGGCGATCGCGTCGAGCACGGCGTGCAGCGCCGCGGCCTCCTCCGGCGTGCGGCGCGAATGGATGCGGTGGGCATCGAGCCACGCTTTGGCCGGCCGGCCTTCGCGGACGTCGGTGACGATCGCGCCGTCCGGCACCTTCGGCCTGGTGCGCCCGAAGTTCATATAAAGGGTGATCGTCTCGTCCTCGGCGCGGTAACCGCGGGCGGCGAGCGCCTGCTCCAGCGCCGGCTCGGCATGGCTGAGCAGCCGGAAATAGGATGGCTGGCCGTGCGCGCGGTAGATCGCCTCGCAATACGCGATCTTCTCGGTCAGCGGACGGCGGCCCGGTCCGATGACGTTGACGGAATTGGTGCGCCGCGTCGCGCCATTGGCGAGGCGGATCAGCCAGCCGTCGTAATGAACTTCCTTCAGCGCCGGCCAGGCGTTCATGCAGGTCTCTTCGACCTGGGTGTGCAGCTTGGGCATGTCCATGGCGTTCCCTCGTCGTGAGAAGGCCGGGACGCGAGGGAGACGAAAACGAAAAGCCCCGCGCGTTTCCGGCGGGGCTTGTCTGAGTTTGCTTGCGTATCAGGCGCGCGTGCTCATCCACCCCATCGGAGGGAGGTACGGCGTCGCGAACGGGCAAGCATCGAATTCATGGGCGCGGAAGATACGCAAAGCGCGGCGTTTGGCAAGTCGTTTGATCTCACGACAGCATGAGGATCGCCCTGACACACAGGAACAACCAGACGACCAGGGCGACCCAGAACAATGCGATGCGCCAGCGAAAATCGGGATCGGTCCGCGCGACTTTTCCCGTCGGACCGCCCTCGATATATCCCTGGCGGTAGATCCGCACGATGTTGGCCGCGGTGCCGAGCACGAGCAAAGCGCTCAGGATCGCCATGACCAAGCGATAGGAAGCCATCGCGATGTCTCCGCCTAAAAGCCTTTTGGCACTTTATCGAAATGCGGGTCGGTCATCTCGTAAGCGTAGCTTGCGGCCAGCACGCCCGCGTCATCGAACATGCGGCCGACGATCTGAAGGCCGACCGGCAAACCGTCGCTCGTGAAGCCGCAGGGCACCGACGCGGCAGGCTGTTGCGTGAGATTGAACGGCACGGTGAAGGGCGTCCAGGCCATCCAGGCATTGCCGTCGTCGTCAAGCGGCGAGACCTGCCCGACGTCGAAGGCGGTGGTCGCAAGCTGCGGCGTCAGCAGGAAGTCGTATTTTTCCATGAACTGGCGCATCTGGCTGCCATAGGCGCCGCGCGCGAGATTGGCGCTCAGATAATCCTTCTTGGAGATCGCGACGCCCTCCTCCGCCATGCGGCGCAGGCCCGGATCGAGCTTGGCCTTCTGCTCCTGCGGATAGTCGCCCAGCAGGATGCCGGCACCGGACCACCACAGCGTGCGGAACGTTGCGCCGGGATCGCCGCCGGGTGGGTCGACGAGCTCGACATGGGCACCGAGCTGCTCGAAACGCTTCGCGGCGGCTGCGACCAGAGTTTCGATCTCGGGAAGGATGCGCGTGGCGAAACCCATGCGCGGGCTGAAGGCGATGCGCTTGCCGGCGAGCGGTGCTTCGATCTCGGCGGCGTAGTCAGTCGGAAAATACGGCAGCGAATACCAGTCGCGCGCGTCGGGCCTGGCGATCACGTTCATCAGCATGGCGCTGTCGAGCACGGTGCGGCTCATCGGCCCGACATGGGCGAGCGTGCCGAAGGGCGAGAGCGGATAGGCGGGGACGCGGCCGAAGCTGGGTTTCAGGCCATAGGTGTTGGTGAAGCTTGCCGGGATGCGGATCGAGCCGCCGCCGTCGGTGCCGAGCGCGAGCGGGCAGAACCGCGCGGCCAGCGCGGCGGACGAGCCACCGGATGAGCCGCCGGGCGTCTTCGCCTTGTTCCACGGATTGCGCGTGATACCGGTGAGCGGACTGTCGGTCGAGCCCTTCCAGCCGAACTCCGGCGTCGTGGTCTTGCCGATCAGCACCGCGCCCGCCTCGCGCAGGCGCGCGACGGTCGGCGCATCGGTATCGATATAGGCATTGGGATCGACGGTGTAGGAGCCGCGCCGGGTCGGCCAGCCTTTGGTGACCAGCAGGTCCTTCACCGCAACCGGAACACCGTCGAGCGGCGAGAGCGGCTCGCCGGCGAGCCAGCGGGCTTCGGATGCTTCGGCCATCGTCTGGCTGGCATGCGGATCGAGGTGGCAAAAGGAATTGATCTCGGAATCCAGCGCCTCGATGCGGGTGAGACAGGCATCGGCGACCTCGACGGGCGACAGGTCGCGCTCGGCGAACAGCGCGGACATTTCGGAAGCCGTGAGTTCCTGAATGTCCTTGGCCATCAATTCACCTTGGTGAGCGACGCCTCGCTCCCCGTCTCCAGCAATCGCAGCTTTGCGCCGGAATTGTCGAACACGGTGACGGAGCAGTACGCCGGCGAGAAGACCACCACGCGGTCGTCCGCCACCGCCGAACCCATCAGCACGTTGATCGCGACATAGTGCGAGAACACGACCGCATCCTCCTTGA
>Ga0265338_10011283_pt1 | contig 10340 bp, 11 predicted proteins | sample 42126metaG_FD_193579 | JGI IMG/M metagenome (GOLD analysis project Ga0265338, IMG submission 193579) | Rhizosphere microbial communities from Carex aquatilis grown in University of Washington, Seatle, WA, United States - 4-21-26 metaG | ecosystem: Host-associated > Plants > Roots > Rhizosphere... | reverse complement strand
CCGCAATACGACGAAATCCTCGATGCGGTCGCGGCGAATCTCCCGCACCGCCAGATCGACTCCCTCGACCACCGGCCAGGAATTCTCGAAATGCCCGTTGACCACCGCGAGCCGTTTCACGCCATGCAGCGCCAGATCGTGAATCACATCGCGCACGACCAGCGAGAGCGTATGGGCGTTGAGGCTCGTCGTGCCCGGAAAAGCCTGGCCGCCGCCGGTGCGTGGCTGCGATTTGTAGCCATAGGGAATGGTGGGGCGACCACACCGCCGACATTCTTTGCGACGGCCGCGGCAACGCCGGTCGGAAGCACCACGTCCACGTTCAGCGGCAGATGCGGACCATGCTGTTCTGTCGCCCCGATCGGCAGGAAGAATGGCGCCTTCGCTTTCGTCTTGGCTTCGAATTCCGGCCAGCTCAGCTCGGCCATGAACACGCTGTCGACCATTATTGCCGCTCCTATCGCATGGCTGCGCCGCCATCGACGCCGATGCATTGACCGGTGATGAAGCTCGCCCCCGGGCCGCTGAGAAAGACAATCGCGGCCGCGATTTCCTCGGGCCGGCCGAGGCGTCCGAGCGGATTGGAGAGCTCGAGCGCCTGAAGAGCCGGCGAAAGCGTCTCGAAATGCAGAAGCGGCGTGTCCGTGGGGCCGGGCGCCACCGCATTCACCAGAATCCGCGGCGCGAATTCGCGGGCCCATGACCGCGTCAGGGAAAGGACGGCGCCCTTGGTCGCGCTGTAGGCCGACGAGCCCGCCCGCCCCAAACGCGCGAGCTCGGAGGCGAGATTGACGACGCGCGCGCCGTCGCGGAAGTGGGGGAGGCAGGCGCGCATCAGCAGAACGGGCCCGCGCAGATTCACCGCATACAGCCGATCGAGCAGCGCAATTTCGAGATCGGCCAAATCCGCGTCGAGCTGAATGCCCGCGCTGTTCACCAATATGTCGAGATGGCCCAACCGCTTCATGGCCGCGGCCACGCTGGCCGTCACGGAGGCTTCCGAGCTGACATCGCAGCCCACGATCTCGAAGTCCGCGCGCGGGGTAGCGAGGTCGAGCCCGATGACCAGGGCTCCTGACTCGGTCAATTGCTCGGCCGTGGCCCTGCCGATACCGCTTGCAGCACCGGTCACGATGGCCGTCTTGCCGCGCAAGATTTGACTCACTTCCACACCCGCACGCGCGGTTCGCGCAGTGCCTGCCCGAACCGATGCCTAGCAGGAAATCAGGTCGGAAGCGGGGGCGCTTGGCAATCGCGCTGCACTGCGGAATCGTGCTTTATGCGCCACACAAAAGGGAATTTTACGAATTTTGAGCGCAGTGCTGCATGTGCGCTGAGCATTTGCACACACAATGGGCGTGAGCGGCGCGGTGGGTGCGTGCGGTACCCCCTCCCCCCGTCGAAGCGGGGATAGACCGGGACGATTTCCAGGAATCCCGCGGGGCCCGGCGGGGATAGGATCGTTTTATAAGGCGCGAATAAGGGTGCGATAACGGCGAATAAGAGCGCCATTCGGTACATGCGCGCCCCTCAGCTGCGGCCGGCGCCGCGCTCGATGGATGAAGAAAACCGGACTTGCGAAAGAGCGTCCGGCAGATATGGGGTTCGCGCGCACGCGATGCGAGTGACGGCAGGCCGCGACGGACCGCGGCGGTGATGACCCGGCCGCCGGAACTCAGAAGTCCGGCCTGTCCGCGGTCGGCGGATGCTCGATCCCTTCGTGATGGCCTTGGGATGCGTTCTCCGCGCAAATCCGCGGTTCCCAGGGTTCCCCGGTGCGGCGGTAGGTGATGTTGCCCGACCATTGCGTGGTGTAGGTGTTCGGATCGTCGATCGTCACCTGGACTTGCAGGCCCTTTTTGTAGCCGGGGACAAAGGACGTGTTTCCCACCTTGCCGCCGAGACGCCCTGAGGTTTGCTCATGGCGCTCCTGGGCCGCGCGCGCCTCTTCGTCGTCGATCAGGCGATAGCGCTCGATCACGTGCATGGCCTGGCTCTGCGGCGTGCCAAAGCGGTCGACCATGGTGTAAGGCCCGACCTCGATGCCGACGGTGTCGACGACGAGCGTGTCCCCTTCATAGTGCCCGACGGAATCGCCCATCGGCGACGGCTTGAGATGCGCCGGATGGGTTTCGTTCAAACGCACATGCCGGACCTGATCGTCCTGGCTGTAGAGAAGGGTGATCTCGTTCTTCGTCTGCAGAACCATGACCCGCTGCTGCATGGCGAGGACATAGGGCGGCGAATAGGGCGCGCATTGGTTCGACGGATCGAGAATGTCGTGGCCGCTCGCCGAACCTTCCCCCATGCGCTTTACGACTTCGGCCGCATGGGGCTTCAGGATCGGGCTCATGTAGTCGCCGACCAGCGGAATGGGATCGCCGCCGCCGAGGGTGGGCGTGCTCGCATCCTTTCCGACGCGTCTCAAATTGCGTATCGGACCGGGGCCGGACGCAGGCGTTTCGAAATTGAAGGCGTTGCGCCCCCACGAGCCCGAGAAATCCGGGGTTGCGGCGGAGCCATCGGCAACGGCCGGAAGGGCGGTTGCCGCGAGGATCAGGGTCGCGAAAGCACGTGTCGTACGCATTGAGCTACCATTGTCAGAAATCCGGATTCTTCGCCATGGGCATGTGATAGTCGAACTGCAGATTGTTCTCGGCGCAGATGGCCTCCAGGATCGGGTCCTGGGTTTTCCGGTAGCGCAGGACACCCTGCCAGGGCTGATAATAGATTTCCGGATCCTCGACCGTCATCCGGACTTCCAGCGTCTTGCCGTCGCCGGCCGTCTTCCAGCGTTCGATCACATGCAACTTCTCGCTGTGCGGCGTGCGGTAGGCGTCGACGAATGTCTTTCTGCTGAGGCCGATGGTGTCGATCACCAGCGTATCGCCTTCGTAATGGCCGACCGATTCTCCGTACCAGGAGGGTTTGACATTGGCGGAATGCGGCACGTCGAGAAAGACATGGCGCACCTGCGAGTCGTAGGATTGGATCATCACGACTTCCTTGGGAGCCTGCACGAAATAGAGGACGCTCGGCTGGAGCAGAAAGGCGGGCACGCCGGCCGGTTCGCAGGAGGTGGAGGGCGTATAGGCGATCTTCCCGCCGAGAACCTCATCGATGTCCTTTTTCATCGCCTCCTTCACGCCGGGCTTGAGATTGGGATTGGTGAGATCGCCGATGCGGTAGGTCGGCGTAATGCCGCGTTCGCGAGCCTCGACATTGTTGAGAAAGGGATGGCCGGGATCGCTTCGCAAGGGTGCGGGCGATTCCGGCACCGGCTGAAAATCGCCTGCAACCGGCGTGGTCCACCCGGCCGGCCCTGAGGAGAAATCCGGGACCGCGCCGGATTGCGCGGCCGCCGCCGCGTCCGCCGCAGCGGGTGCCGCGGCGATCAGGGCTGCGAGACTGGCCCCAAAATACCTTCCCCTTGCCCCCAAAATGGACATCGCGTGTTTTCCTTTGGCGCCCCTCAAATCCGGCTGGTGGCGTCTCCCGCCGAACCGGCAGCGGCTCATCTCGGCGCAGACGATAGCACCGCCCTATCGCGGCAGGTAAGCGGAACTGAATCGGGTTGCGCTGCGGTTGAATCAGAGGCCCCGAGAGACCTTGGGTTTTCAAACCCCGGCCGCTACATTGCGCGCAAGTGTTGCGTCGATCCCCTGAACCCGCACTGTATTCTGTTCATGCGCGGCTGCACCGGCCTTATCCTGCGCGCCTCATGGCGGCCACTGGCCGTTGGGGCCACAAACACAAGCTTCCACTTGGAGTAAGAGACATGAAGTACGTCACCCTGAACAACGGCGTTGAAATGCCTGCTCTTGGCTTTGGCGTATTTCAGATGCACGATCTGGAGGAATGCGAAAGAAGCGTCAGGGATGCTATTGCGGTCGGATACCGGCTGATCGATACGGCGGCCTCCTATTTAAACGAAGAAGCCGTCGGCCGAGGCATCAAGAAGAGCGGTGTGCCGCGAGAGGAACTCTTCCTCACCACAAAACTCTGGGTGCAGGATGCAAGCTATGAAGGCGCCAAGCGCGGTGTGGAGCATTCGCTAAACCGGCTCCAACTCGACTATTTGGACCTCTTTCTCATCCACCAGCCATTCGGCGATGTGTACGGAGCCTGGCGGGCGATGGAGGAGCTCAATAGCAAAGGTACGCTCAAGGCCATCGGCATAAGCAACTTCTATCCCGATCGCGTGGTTGATTTCGTACTTCATAACAAGGTCGTGCCCGCGGTAAACCAGATCGAGATAAACCCATTCCACCAGCAGACCGAGGCTCAAAAGCTCCACCAGAGATATAAGATCCAAACCGAAGGCTGGGCTCCTTTCGCCGAAGGCCAAAAAGGCATTTTCGAGAACGAAACTCTTCGCTCTATCGGGGTCAAACATAGTAAGTCGGTGGCTCAAGTCATTCTGCGCTGGCATGTCCAAAGGAACATTGTGGTTATCCCGAAGTCGGTGAAGAAGGAGCGAATCATCCAGAACTTCTCGGTGTTCGACTTCGCGCTAAGCGACGATGAAATGGATGCTATCAAGGCGCTCGATACGAAGGCGACTTCATTTTTCAACCATCGCGATCCCGAGTGGGTGGAGCGATTGAGTTCCCGCAAGCTTGATATTTGATGCTGCCGTGTCGGGTTGTAGCCAGAAACCGTTGTGTCTGCTTTGGGTCGAAAGCAGCCCTTTCCGCCCGCGCCCTTCATCAGTTCAATTCCATCGGGCCTCGGTTTAGGGCAATTCTTAATTCCAGTTGCGGCGTCTCCCGCCGAACCGCAGCGGCTCATCTCGGCGCAGACGATAGCGCCGCCCTCTCGACCGCAAGGCGCCCCCCGAAGCAGAGCCGGCCGCGACCTTTGGAATGCCACCGTTGCCTTCGCAAACGGTGCGTGACGCAGCATGGGCGCAATGCCTGTTTTTCGCCAATAACAAACATCCGCCCCACGATCACGCGCTGAGCCGGTCAGACATTCTTTGCGCGTTTGAGCGTATCCGACGGCCGCTCGCCATAGCGGCTCACGTAATCCCTGGCAAAATGCCCCAGATTGCCAAACCCGCAGGCAAACGCCGTTGTCGTGACTGACGTGTTCGTGTCAGGCCGTATGAGCATCTCCCGCGCGTGCCGCAATCGCACCTCTTTCACAAACTCCATCGGAGAATGCCCTCGGCTCTGCTTGAAGTGGTGGAAGATGCTCCGCGCACTTGTGGACGCGACCTGAGCAAGAGCTTCAATGGTAATCGGCTTTTGCCAATAGGCCTCGATATATTCCTCCACGCGCCGGACCTGCCAGCTCGTTGCAGAGCGTGGCGTGCCGTTGAGCAGGTCGCTGTAATTGTTCGGATTGCTACAGAGGAAAGACGCAATAAGTGTCTGTTCCAATTCCGCCAGCATCACCGGCGGCATCTCAGGACCGAGGGTATCCAATTCGCTCATGAAGAACCTTAGGAGCCGCTGAAGGCTCGCCAGAGCATCGACGCGCGTCACGGGCTCGAATTCGAGCTTGCGGCGAGGCGTTGCACCGGTCATCGCGGCAAGCTTATTCGTCAGAGCGCTCGCATCGACCCGCAATACGACCTGCTCATAGTTCGCGGGAAAATCGTAGAACAATGACGCGTTGGGCGGAATCACAGGCGTTTCGTCGAGCGTGACCTCCCGTTGGATTCCGTCGATACGAATTTCCGCACCGCCGTGCAGAGCCAGTTGCTGGCGGTAGAAGCTCGCGCCGGGAAATTCCACCTGAGCCTGTCCGCCATAATTGCAATAAGACAGGCCGATGTTCCGCGACTGCCAATGATTGGCGCGAACGTCCAAACCGCTACGGCGGGGAAGAGTTAACCGGTGAGCGCCATAGGTGCGTATGAGGGCATCTTCAACCTGATCGGGATCGCGTGACCTGACGGCCGGAAAGCTGTCCAACGGATTTGCGCGCGCGCCACTGTTCATAGAGCCTAACCTCCCACAAACGGCGATTGATTAATTATTCCATATAATGAAGCCCTCCGATTGATGCATATCAATGAAGTTTGCGCGCCTTCTGAGCATTGTTTGCGGTTTTTGAGCTTTGACGGCGATAATTGTTGCGACATTTGAGTGAGGTTTGCGATTTCCGGGAAGCGCAGATTGCATGCCTTTGCTCCAATAGGTTTGCAGGCGGCAAATTTGGAGGGTGCTAATGGCGTCTTCTGATCTCCTTGAGATTGCGCGACGCGCGCAGGTAACGTCAGAATCCGAGGCGCGTGCGAAGCGTGGACTTTCACAGAGGTCTGCTATCCGGCACTACACGACCGATCGCCAACCGCCGCTATTGCCCGGCGGACCCAACGATTACGGATTGGCCGGCGGTAGATCGACGGACGATTGAGTGCGCCGAAAATGATGCCAGATCGAACCGAGCTGCAGGCAAGGTATCAGATAGATCCCGCAGACGAGCAGAACTCGGATGCGCTGTTTCGAGAGAAGCTGCTCCTGCTGATGCCGTGGTTGCGCGCATTCTCGCAATCGCTTTGCCGCGACGCGACCCTTTCCCAGGACATTTGCCAACAAGCGCTATGCAAGGCGTGGGAAGCACGGGGGACATTTCGACCCGGCTCCAATTTGAGAGCCTGGACTTTCACAATTCTGCGCAACGAACTTTACAATCATCGCCGGCGTACTTGGCGATATTCGAGTTTCGATGATGGCATCGCCTTGAACCTCGCCGGCCCGAACGATGAACAGCTTTGGGCGGTTCATCTCGCTGACGCAGTGCGCGCGTTGCGGACCTTATCGCCCGAACAGCGCAAAGCCTTCATGCTTGTCGCTATAGGAGGCCTCAATTGCGAAGAGGCTGCGGCAAAATGCAATTGCCCGCAAGGGACTGTGAAGAGCCGGGTGTTTCGTGCACGGAGGAGTGTGCTCGCCGCTCTGAATGGGACGACGAAAGCCCTTTATAACAGTCGGGGTCCCATTGGAGAAACTACCCACCAACTCATAAGCGATCTTGATGTCCTGCTTGCAAGCGAGGAGCGCCACGATCAAACGCAACTGCCGGCGTAACTTGTTAGAAAGCCGTCCATGCAGGCCGGTATCGAGCCAGGGTTGAGGGCGTGCATCGTCTATTGGTAGGACGTCAATGACCACGTACCGTTGTTATTTTATCCAGAAAAATGGTTTTCCGGCAGCGTGGCGTGCCTTCGAGAGCAAAAGCGACGAAGAGGCGCACGACCACGCCCTTGGCTTGCTCGTTGCCTTCCCGCACGCGGAGAGGGTTGAGGTGTGGGATGAGGCCAGGCTGGCTCTCGACTACAGCAGATCGGCAATGCAAACGCCTGCGGAATTGCGCAGGCTATGTTATCTCGCCATCGCCGCCGCGAAAAAGGAAGCCGACCCAAAGATCAGGCAGATCATTGCTTCATGTGCGGCCAGGATCGCGCAAGACGCGGAGGCGCTGGCGCGTAACGCAAACTGACAATTTCCATCTTATCGGGCCAAGGCAAACCCATGTCGGAATCGCATTAGTCCCGGCAAGGCATGACCGCAGCCGCGGACGCCGTGCGGTCCGAATATCTCCAGTGACCGTCGGGGAGAATGTCCGATCTTCCCGGAAGCGGACGCTCACCGGCCGCCGGCGATACAACTGAGTTTCGCCAAACGCAGTCCTTTCCGCCCGCGCCCTTCATCAGTTCAATTCCATCGGGCCTCGGTTTGGTGTAATTCTTGGTCTCAGATTCCGCAGCTCGCGTGAAGCGGCGCTGCCGGCACTTGCGAATGCCCGAGCCAAAACCCCAGTCCTTGAGGAGATTTCAACATGACGCTGTTTCGCACTGTTCTCCTGACGAGCGGTCTCGCCCTCGCACTTTGCGGTGGAGCGGCTCAAGCTGAGGCCGCACCAGCCGCCGGCAAGATGATGACCGTGCAGATGCCGGCGACGCCGGACCCGGCCCGCGTCACCCTCGACCCCAAGACCACCGCTTTGGTCGTGCTCGACTACGTGGAGGACATCTGTAACTCCCAGCCGAGTTGCACGGGCAAGATGCTCCCGGCCATGGCCCCCTTCATGGAGCGCGTACGCAAGGCGGGCCTGACCGTTGCCTACGGCACCCGCGCGCAGAACCAGACCAAGTGGCTGAAAGAGGTCGCTCCGGCTGCGGGCGACATCAGGATTACCAACACGGCGCAGGACCGGTTCTACGGCACCGATCTCGACAAGGATCTGAAGGCGAAGGGCATCAAGACGCTCATCATGGTCGGCTGGAAGATCAGCGGTTCGGTGACCTACACCTCCGTCGGAGCGATGGCGCACGATTACACCGTCGTCATTCCGATGGATACGACGTCGGCCGGCAGTGATTACGAGACGACCATCGGTTTCTATAATGTCTTGAATTCGGGCAATGCGAACCTGGCGAACGCGCCTTTGAAGCCAAAAGCCACAACGCTGACCCGCACGGACTTGATCAGCTTTCAATAAGAGACCGGGCGTTTGGACGGTTCATACACAATGGGTGTATAATTGAATGGCCGTCAATTCCGGCCAAGGGAGGAAAAAGCGATGTCTAGCCATGGGAGTCGAATCCTGCCTCTAATCGCGGGTGTGCTGCTTGTCAGCGTCCAATCGGCTCGCGCCGAAGACAGCATTCAGGGAACCGTCAAGAATGCATCCGGGCAAGCGCTTCCCGGAGCCTATGTCAAATTGATCAATGCGGAGAAACGCCTGACGTTCATGGCCGTCAGTCAGGCGCAAGGCCGTTACGCAATGAACAACCTGCCCGCCGGGAATTACACCGTGCAGGGGATCGGCAACGGCTTTGTGAGCAAGCCCACGACGGTGGCGTTGACGGACGGAAAGCCGGCGACGGCCGATGTCTCGCTCACCGATACGCAAGGGCCCGTGGTGGCGAATGGATGGGTTCGCACACCCGGGCGCGTAGCCGGCAACGAACTGGATGTCGAGTTGCCGCCGCCGGTTCTGCCGGAAGGGCCGGGCAAAGCGATTGTGGAAGCCAAATGCAACCAATGCCATTTCCTGCAACGGCTGACGGAAGAGAGATGGACCCACGCCAACTGGGAGCAAAAGATCGCCTGGATGCGGGAACGCATCCATGAACGCGGCGCCAACGATCTGACGCCTGAGGAACAGAAGACCGTCGTCGATTATCTGGCGAAGAATTTTTCCGACAAGGCGCCAAGAGCCGAACCCAATGGCCGCTTGTCCAGAACTTTGCTGAAGGGCGACGCCGCCAAGTACATCGCCGTCGATTTTGCGGGCCCCAATCCCGATGCAGCGTTCCACGACATTACGGTGGACGCGCGCGGTGTGGCGTGGGCGAACGAGCTTAACCTCTACGCGCTCGCCAAGTTCGATCCCAAGACGTTCACCTTCAGCGAGGTCAAGCCTCCTGCCCTCGGCGTGAAGCCTGGCACGCTGGCGCATCTGGGTCCGCCGGCGCGGGGCGCAGGCGATTCGATCTGGCTGGCGGATATCGGCGGAACCCGCCGCTGGCTGGAATTCAATACCAAGACCCAGCAGTTCAACTCGGTTCTGGTGCCCGACGACTTCAAGGGCCCAATCAGCGGAAACTTCATGCGGGCCGACCCGAATGGGAAAATGGTCTGGACGACGGCCGGCGACAGGATCGTGGGATTGAATATCCAGACCAAGCAGTTCGCCGCCTATCAGATTCCGACGAAGAATCCCGGCGCTTACGGGATGGATGTCGCAGGCGACGGACGGGTTTGGTTCGTCGAGCGTGAAGCCTACAAAGTGGGCCGGCTCGATCCTCAAACGGGAAAGATGGACGAGTTCCCGACTCCCGGGAAAGACGTTCCGCGCAGAATGGGAGCGGACTGGGAGGGCAATCTCTGGGTCGGCTTCCATGAGACCGGCAAACTCGTGAAGGTCGATCAGAAAACCGGCAAGATGACGTTCTACGATCCTCCAACCAAGAACAGCGGTATGTATCTCCCGGTCCCCGATGCAAGGAAGAAGGTGATCTGGGTGACCGAACAGACGGCGGACAAGATCGCCCGCTTCGATCCCAAGACGGAGACCTGGACGGAGTTCTCGCTGCCGATCGCGGAGTCGGATGCGAGACGCATTGAACTCGATCCAACCAACCCGAACCGCATCTGGTGGTCGGGCGATACGTCGAGCCATTTGGGCTACATCGAGGTGCTCGACCAGTAAAACAAAATCGGGCAGCGGCGGAGGGCAAGGGCTCCCTTGTCCTACGCCATACTTTTATCAACTGGCCGTGTGCGCTCCCGACGACTTCATGTCAGGGGCAGCCGAATACAGCGACGCGGGGCGGACAGTTCTTACCCTGACACCGAATTATGCATCGAACTACACAATTT
>Ga0265338_10011281_pt1 | contig 10341 bp, 9 predicted proteins | sample 42126metaG_FD_193579 | JGI IMG/M metagenome (GOLD analysis project Ga0265338, IMG submission 193579) | Rhizosphere microbial communities from Carex aquatilis grown in University of Washington, Seatle, WA, United States - 4-21-26 metaG | ecosystem: Host-associated > Plants > Roots > Rhizosphere >... | reverse complement strand
CCGGCTCGGGGCGCGTGTGGCGGCGCAAGGGCAGCTCGGGTAGCAGCAGGATCAGGATCAGGCCGATGACGGCGATGGCGCCGGCGGCCCAGAAAAGGTCGACGATGGCGCGCGAGAAGGCGGTCCGGAGCAGGGGATCGACCGCCGCGCGGGCCGCGCCGGCGCCAGGCGCGGCCTGCTGGGCGGCGAGGGCCTGCAGCTTGTCGAGGCTGACCTTGGCGCCGATGCCGCCGCCTGCCTTGGCGACTTCGGCGGCCAGGGCCTGGGTCATCACCGCCCCGAACACCGCCACGCCCACGGTCGAGCCGATCTGCCGGAAGAACTGGCTGGAGCTGGTCGCGACGCCCAGCCGCTCCAGCGGCACGGCGTTCTGCACCGCCAGGGCGAACAGGCCCTGCGAGGGGCCGAGGCCCAGTCCCAGCACGAACACGCGCCATGCGACGCCCATGGCCCTGGTTTCGGGCGAAAGGCGCGTCATCAGGAAGACGCCGAGCAGCATGGTCACCGCGCCGAACAGCATCATCGGCTTGTAGCGTCCGAGCTTGGTCACCATCCGGCCCGAGATGGTCGAGGACAGGATCAGGCCGAACATCATCGGCAGGAGGGCCATGCCGCTGGTGGTGGCCGAGACTCCGACGCCCAGCTGCAGATAGAGCGGCACGAAGGTGATGGCCCCGAAGAAGGCCATGGAGATGACGAAGGCCGCGGCGTTGCCGAGCGAGAAGACCTTGTTGTGGAACAGGTCCAGCGGCAGCAGGGGCTCCCGAACCCTCAGCTCGACCAGGACGAACAGCCCCAGCGCGATGATCGTGGTCGCCAGGAGCGACAGGATGGTCGGCGAGGACCAGGCGTACTGGTGCCCGCCCCAGCTCAGGGCCAGCAACAGCGGTACGAAAGCCGTCACCACCAGGATTGCGCCCAGGAAATCGATCTTGCCGCCGCGGCCGGCCTTCAGGATCGGCGTCTTGGCGATGATCATGAAGAGGGCCAGGGCGCTCAGCGGCAGGTTTACGTAGAACACCCAGCGCCAGCCGGCGATGGTGATCCCGCCCAGCGTCACCGTGCCGTGCTGGGTGAGGAAGCCGCCGACCACCGGGCCGATCACGCTGGCCAGGCCGAAGACCGCGCCGAAATAGCCCGACATCTTGCCCCGCTCGCGTGGCGGATAGAGGTCGGCGATGACCGCGAAGGCCGAGGTGAACAGGGCGCCGCCGCCGATCCCCTGCAGGCCGCGGAACACGATCAGCTGGGTCATGCCGCCCCCCAGCAGGGGCAGCTTCCCGAACTCGCCGGACAGGCCGCAAAGGGCCGAGCCCAGGATGAAGATCGAGACGCCCCAGATCAGCACGATCTTACGTCCGAACAGGTCTCCCAGCTTGCCCCAGATCGGCACCATCACCGTCGAGGAGAGCAGGTAGACAGTGGTCACCCAGGCGTAGAGCGACAGGCCCTGCAGCTGGGCCACCACTTGGGGCATGGCGGTCGAGACGATGGTCTGGTCGAGCGCGCCCAGCAGAAGCACGATGATCAGGGCGATCACCGTGATGCGCCGGGCTTCCGCTTCGTCGTCGTGCGCCATGCCAAGGTCCTTCCGGGCCGCCCGGCGCCTCTATAGCCGGACCCGCCCGCTCCGCGCCAACCTCAATCCGGCATGCGCCGCGAGTTTGGCGCAGCTGAAATATGACCTTCCGGACAGGGTGTTAGCTTGGCCTCAACCTCGCCCACGGGGCGGGGTGGCGGCGTCCCCACGACGTTCCAAAGCCGCCGCCACCCCAGTTTCCCGATCCCGCGCGGGCCCTCTCCCCGGCAGCTCTGGGGCCTTCTTTCGCTGCTCTCGCAGGACGACGGCGGCCGAAGGGCTGAATTGCCTTGCCGCTATTGGCGACGGTCGATAATCCCCGTGACCTTCCGACAGCTTCCTGGGGCCAAGTGTGCTCGACGAATTGACGACTGCAGCACTTGCCGCTGGCGCCGCAATTCTCAAGATCTATGGCAGGGAAGACTTCGCGGCCCGGGTGAAGCAGGACGGCTCGCCGGTCACCGAGGCCGACGCCCTGGCCGAGGACATCATCACCCAGCGGCTTGCCGCCGCCTTCCCGGACATCCCGATCGTCGCCGAGGAGGCGGCCAGCGAGGGACGGATCCCCGCGACGGCGTCGCGCTTCTTCCTGGTGGACCCGCTCGACGGCACCAAGGAGTTCCTGAGCCGCAACGGCGACTTCACCGTCAACATCGCCCTGATCGAGGACGGCCGCCCGACCATGGGGGTGGTCTATGCGCCGGCGCATGGCGACATCTACACCGGGCAGGTGGGCAAGGGCGCGCGCCATGCCCGCGTCGTGGACGGCAAGGCTGGCGAATGGGGCGAGATCTCCGCGCGGGCCGCGCCATCCGCCCTGGCCGTCGTCGCGAGCCGCTCTCACCTGAGCCCGGAGACCAGCGAATTCATCGCCCGCTTCCAGGTCGCCGACATGGTATCGGCGGGCTCGTCGCTGAAGTTCTGCCGCGTAGCGTCCGGGGCGGCGGACCTCTATCCGCGCCTTGGCCGCACGATGGAATGGGACACGGCGGCCGGCGACGCCGTGCTGCGGTCCGCCGGCGGTTCGGTGCGAACCATGGACGGTCAGCCTCTGCTCTATGGCAAGCGCGATCGGAGCGACGACGTGGACTTCGCCAACCCGTGGTTCGTCGCGTCCGGGCCGTTCGATCCCTTCGCCTGACCGGCGGCGCGGGAATGACCTCGGACTGCGGTGTCGGGCTTCGGTTGCGACCTCGTAAGGCCCGTGTTATCAGGCGCCCGGCTTTTGGGCGGCGTGGCTGCGAAGCGACTGCGGCCCACGTGCTTTCCTAAGCGCATTCAAGCCCTTTACCACGGCGGGACAACCTCCGTCGTGGGACAGCAAAATCGTATCGGACGGACCGGTGGCTGACGATTCCAAATCCACGGACGTGGGCGCTCGCTACGCCCAGGCCCTGTTCGAACTCGCGAAGGCGGAGGGCCTGTTGGCTCAGGTCGATTCCGATCTGAAGTCCTTCAAGGCCATGCGCCGGGATAGCGCCGACCTTAATCGGCTGCTCGGTTCGCCCGCCTATGGCGCAGAGGACAAGATGAAGGCCCTGATGGCCTTGGCGAAAGCCGCCGGCTTTTCGGACACCACCCGCAAGTTCCTGGGCCTGATGGCCCAGAACCGGCGCGCGGGCGCCATCGGTCCGGCCATCGCCGCTTTCGAGGCCCTGGCGGCCGCCGAGCGGGGCGTGGTCTCCGCCGAGGTGGTCACGGCCGTGAAGCTGACCCCCGCCCAGGAGAAGGGGCTGATGGCGGCCCTTCGCCAGGCGCTCGGCAAGGATCCCGAGATCGAGACCCAGGTCGATCCGTCGATCCTCGGCGGGCTGAAGGTGCGCGTCGGCTCGCGCCTCTATGACGCCTCGCTCCGTTCCAAACTCGATTCCCTCCGTTTCGCCCTGAAGAGAGCGTAAGACTATGGACATCCGCGCGGCCGAGATCTCGGCCATCCTCAAGTCCCAGATCGAGAGCTTCGGCCAGGAGGCCGACGTCTCCGACATCGGTCAGGTGCTGTCGGTCGGCGACGGCATCGCCCGGGTTTTCGGCCTCGACAACGTCCAGGCCGGCGAGATGGTCGAGTTCCCCAAGGCCGGGGTGAAGGGCATGGCCCTGAACCTCGAGCGCGACAATGTCGGCGTCGTGCTCTTCGGCGAGGACCGCGAGGTCCGCGAGGGCGACGAAGTCCGCCGCCTCAGTGAGATCGTGGACGTGCCGGTGGGCAAGGGCCTGCTCGGTCGGGTGGTGAACCCGCTGGGCGAGCCGATCGACGGCAAGGGCCCGCTCACCAACGTGGCGGAGCGTCGCCGCGTGGACGTGAAGGCCCCCGGCATCATCCCGCGCAAGTCGGTGCATGAGCCCGTGCAGACGGGCCTGAAGGCCATCGACTCCCTGATCCCGGTGGGCCGCGGACAGCGCGAGCTGATCATCGGCGACCGCCAGACCGGCAAGACCGCCGTCGCCATCGACACCATCCTGAACCAGCGCCAGATCAACGCCTCGGGCGACGAGTCCGCCAAGCTCTACTGCGTCTACGTCGCCATCGGGCAGAAGCGCTCGACCGTCGCCCAGATCGTCAAGACCCTCGAGGAGCGCGGCGCGCTCGACTACACCATCGTGGTCGCGGCCACGGCGTCCGAGCCGGCCCCGCTGCAGTTCCTGGCGCCCTTCTCCGGCTGCGCCATGGGCGAGTGGTTCCGCGACAACGGCATGCACGCCCTGATCATCTATGACGACCTCTCCAAGCAGGCGGTCGCCTATCGTCAGATGAGCTTGCTCCTGCGCCGCCCGCCGGGCCGCGAGGCCTATCCGGGCGACGTGTTCTACCTGCACTCGCGCCTCCTGGAGCGCGCGGCCAAGCTGAACGAGGACAACGGCTCGGGCTCGCTGACCGCCCTGCCGCTGATCGAGACCCAGGCCAACGACGTTTCGGCCTACATCCCGACCAACGTGATCTCGATCACCGACGGCCAGATCTTCCTGGAGACGGACCTGTTCTACCAGGGCATCCGTCCGGCCCTGAACGTCGGCATCAGCGTGAGCCGCGTGGGCGGCTCGGCCCAGATCCGCGCCATGCGCCAGGCGGCGGGCCCGCTGAAGGGCGAGCTCGCCCAGTACCGCGAGATGGCCGCCTTCGCGAAGTTCGGCTCTGACCTCGACGTCTCGACCCAGCGTCAGCTGGCCCTGGGCGAGCTCCTGACCGAGCTGCTCAAGCAGCCCCAGTACTCGCCGCTCCAGGTCGAGGAGCAGGTGGCGGTGATCTACGCCGGCACCCGCGGCTATCTGGACAACATCCCGACCAGCGCGGTGGGCCGCTTCGAGGAGGAGTTCCTGCGTCGGATGCACAGCCAGCACGCGGAAGTCCTCGAGGGCATCCGCACCAAGAAGATCCTGGACGAGGAGCTCGAGGGCAAGCTGAAGGCCGCGCTCGACAGCTTCGCCAAAGACTTCGCCTGAGGCCGACTTGACCGCTTCCAACCACACGCCGAGGTAAGCCGTGGCCAGCGTCAAGGACCTGCGCAACCGCATCAGCTCGGTGCGGGCCACCCAGAAGATCACCAAGGCCATGCAGATGGTGGCCGCGGCCAAGCTGCGCCGCTCGCAGGAAGCCGCCGAGAGCGCGCGCCCCTACGCCCGGCGCATGGCCGCGGTGATCGCCAACCTTGCCGCCGGGGTCGCGGGCAAGCCGGGCGCGCCGGAGCTGCTGGTCGGAACCGGCCGCCAGGACAAGCACGTGATCGTCGTGGCCACCTCCGACCGGGGCCTAGCCGGCGGCTTCAACTCCACCATCGTCCGCGCGGCGCGCGAGCGCATCGCCGAGCTGATCAACGCGGGCAAGGAGGTCCGGCTGATCGTGATCGGCCGCAAGGGCCGCGACCAGCTGCGCCGCCTCTACGCCGACCGCATCGTCGAGACCTTCGACATGTCGGCGCACAAGACCCTGTCGATCGCCGCGGCCGAGCCGGTCTCGAAGCTGATCCTGACCCTGTTCCGCGAGGGCAAGGCCGACGTGGTCACCCTGTTCTACAGCCGCTTCAAGAGCGTGGTCAGCCAGGTCCCGACCGCCAAGTCGCTGATCCCGTCCGAGGTCGAGGCGGGCTCCGTCGCCGCCGACATGGGCGGGGCGGCCTACGACTACGAGCCGGACGAGGAGGAGATCCTAGAGACCCTCCTGCCGCGCAACCTCACCGTCCAGATCCTGACGGCCCTGCTCGAGAACCAGGCGGGCTTCTACGCCTCGCAGATGGCCGCCATGGACAACGCCACCCGCAACGCCGGCGACATGATCAACCGGCTGACCATCATCATGAACCGTACGCGCCAGGCGAAGATCACCACGGAGCTGATCGAGATCATCTCCGGCGCCGAAGCCCTTTGACGAGAGACGACCATGGCTAGAACCGCCGCCAAGAAGAAGCCCGAGGCTACGGCCGCCGCCCTTCCTGAAGGAGCCAAGGGCAAGATCGCCCAGGTCATCGGCGCCGTCGTCGACGTCGAGTTCGACGGCCACCTGCCGGCCATCCTCAACGCGCTCGAGACGGTCAACCGCGACCAGAAGACCGGCGAGCCGTTCCGCCTGGTGCTCGAGGTGTCCCAGCACCTCGGCGAAAACACCGTGCGCACCATCGCTATGGACACCACCGAGGGCCTGGTCCGCGGACAGGACGTGGTCGATACGGGCGCGCCGATCACCGTGCCGGTGGGCCCGGCCACGCTCGGCCGGATCATGAACGTCATCGGCGCCCCGGTGGACGAGGCCGGCCCCATCGACAGCCCCTACAAGCGCGTGATCCACGCCGAGGCGCCGGCCTTCAAGGACCAGTCGACCCAGGCGGAAGTGCTGGTCACCGGCATCAAGGTGGTGGACCTGCTCTGCCCCTACACCAAGGGCGGCAAGATCGGCCTGTTCGGCGGCGCCGGCGTCGGCAAGACCGTGACGATGCAGGAGCTGATCAACAACATCGCCAAGGCCTACGGCGGCTATTCGGTGCTGGCCGGCGTCGGCGAGCGGACCCGCGAAGGCAACGACCTCTATCACGAGATGATCGAGTCCGGCGTGAACGTCGATCCGCGCAAGTCCGGCTCGAACGAAGGCTCGCGCTGCACCCTGGTCTACGGCCAGATGAACGAACCGCCGGGCGCGCGTGCGCGCGTCGCCCTGACGGGCCTCGCCCAGGCCGAGTACTTCCGCGACGAAGAGGGCAAGGATGTGCTTCTCTTCATCGACAACATTTTCCGTTTCACGCAAGCAGGTTCGGAAGTGTCGGCCCTGCTCGGCCGGATCCCTTCGGCGGTGGGCTACCAGCCGACCCTGGCCACCGAAATGGGCAACCTGCAGGAGCGGATCACCTCGACCAACAAGGGCTCGATCACTTCGGTGCAGGCCATCTATGTGCCCGCCGACGACCTGACCGACCCGGCCCCGGCGACCTCCTTCGCGCACCTTGACGCCACCACCGTGCTGTCGCGCGATATCGCCGCCCAGGGCATCTTCCCGGCCGTGGACCCGCTGGACTCCACCTCGCGGATCCTGGATCCGCTGGTGATCGGCGAGGAGCACTACACCGTCGCGCGCCGCACCCAGGAGATCCTGCAGCAGTACTGGGCGCTGAAGGACATCATCGCCATCCTGGGCATGGACGAGCTGTCCGAAGAGGACAAGCTGACCGTCGCCCGGGCGCGGAAGATCCAGCGCTTCCTGTCTCAGCCGTTCTTCGTCGCCCAGGCCTTCACCAACCAGGAAGGCAAGTTCGTCGAGCTCGCCGACACCATCCGCTCGTTCAAGGCCATCTGCGACGGGACCTACGACCACCTGCCGGAAGGCGCCTTCTACATGGTCGGCGCCATCGAGGAGGCCGTGGCCAAGGCCGAGAAGATGGCGGCGGAGGCCTAGGTGGCGGATCGCCTGCACTTTTCCCTGGTCGCGCCCGAGCGGGAGCTGTTCTCCGGCGAAGTGGACCAAGTCGACGCCTCGGGCGTCGAGGGCGACTTCGGCGTCCTGGCCGGCCATGCGCCGTTCATGACCGCCCTCAAGGAGGGGCCGGTGACGGTCCGCGACGGCGGGACCGTGCGCGTCTACCAGGTGCGCGGCGGCTTCGCCGAAGTGACCCCCCAGGGCCTGACCATCCTGGCCGAGCACGCGACCGAAGCGGCCTGATCGAACGCGCCTGCTGCACGAGCGCGTCAGGCGAAAGTGTGGGCGGTTTCGTCGCCCGGACGCGCTCGAAAACAGAGAGTCCGGAGCACAATTCCGTGGTCAGGTGAGCAGCCCGACCACGGAATCGTGCTCTGGGGGGCTTGCGTCCGGACCGAGGTGAAGCTGTCATGCGCTCCCTCAAGTCAGGGGAGAGGCGTCATGGCGCGTTACATCATCTTGGGCCTGATCGCGGCTGGGGCGGCCGCGACCGCTGGCGTCAGCCAGGCCCAACCCGCGCCTCCACTGCCACCGCCCCCCCCCGCGGTGGTTCCAGCCCCGCCTGCGCCGCCGCCGCCTCCGGCCGCGGTCCCCCCGGCTCCGCCGCCTCCGCCCGCGCCTCCTCCGCCGCCCGCCGCCGCGCCTGCGGCTATCGGACCCTATCTGCAGTCAGCGATCGACAAGGTCTGCCTGCCGCTGATCGGCGGCGCCAAGATCAAGGACGTGGCCCAGGCGACGGGCCTGCGCCACTACCGCGACGACTGGTTGCTGCAGGGCCCCGGTGTCGAGAAGGTGGTGATCACCATCCCGACGGTGGCCAATCCGAACGTCTGCACCATGACCGTGAACTACGAGGTCGGGCAGACCGACGGCGTGGTCTCGGTGCTCTCCGCATGGGCGGCCGCCCACAATCCGCCGCTGGTAGTGCTGAGCGTTGGCTACCCCGCCGGCGAGGGCGTCACCGGCTGGACCTGGGAGCTGGACACCCCCGCCACGCACGTCGGCCTGGTGTTCGACGCCAGGAAGGCTCCCGGCGGCCAGCCGGTCGGCAAGACCTATGAGGTCGGCACGATCCTGTTCAGCGCCCGGGGCGGCTGACCCGCACCTGTACGGCGGCGTTGTGAGCACATGAGCTTTCCCGACGCCGCCGGCCTGTTTGGCGTTCTCCTGATCCTGGCGGCCTATGCGGGCGCCCAACTCGGGAGGCTGGATCCCCGGCGCGCGCCGGCCCTGGTGATGAACCTCGTCGGCGCCGGCCTCATCATCTGGTCGCTGACGTTCCGCTTCAATCTGTCGGCCTTCCTGATGGAGGCCGCCTGGGCGCTGGTGGCCCTTTACGGGCTGGTCCGGCTTGCCGTGCGCCGCAGGGACGGTGAAGGCTAAACGGCGGGCCCAGCGTAGCGGCGGAAGGCGCCGACCACCTGCTCGTAGGTCGCCCGCTTGAAGGGGATGACCAGCCCAGTGGCCTCGTCGATGTCGGCCCAGCGCCAGGCGTCGAACTCCACGTGCCGATCGGCCGTCAGGTTCACCTCGGAGTCCTCGCCCGTGAACCTGAGCGCGAACCAGACCTGCTTCTGGCCTCGCCAGCCCCTGGCGATCTTCGCGCCCTTGTAGCCGTCGGGGAAATCGTAGGTGATCCAGTCGTCGGTGCGCCCGAGGAAGACGACCGAGACGACGCCGGTCTCTTCCTTCAGCTCGCGCAGCGCCGCCGGGAAGAGGTCCTCGCCCTTGTCGACGCCGCCTTGGGGGAACTGCCAGTTCTGGGGTCCCGGGGTGTTGATCCGCCGCCCGATCCAGACCTTGCCCTCGGCGTTGAACAGCACGACGCCGACATTGGGCCGATAGAGCGAAAGCTCGATCTCGCTGGACCCGCTCGCGGGCGCGAACGGGTCGGTGTGGGTGTTCACGGCGTCCGTCTCGACATCAGGGCCGAGGCCGGGGCCAGAACCACGCCATGCGCCTGAAGGGCCGCCGCCCACTTCTGCACTTCCTGCAGGGTGACCGGATAGGCGAAGCCGGACGCCAGGGCCTTGCCGTGCTGCAGGGCCGAGCTTTCCAGCGCCTGCAGCTGCTGGTCGATGGAGCCGGCGTCCAGGTCCTGGTCGATGACCCGTTCGGCCGAGGCCCTCGGTTCGGCGCCGCCACGCCCGCCGGCCGAGCCGTCGTCGATGAAGCCCAGGCCCCGCTGGTGCAGGGCGCCGCCGAACACGCCCATGGCGGCGTCGGAGGTGAGGAAGCGGCCGCCGAGGTAGTTGGTGACGCCGAAATATCCGGTCGCGCGCGAGAGCAGCATCTCCAACCGCTTGGTCGTCTCCAGGGGGGGGTCCTGGGCCATCAACGTATAGGGGCCCGGATCGTTCTGGGGATAGTCCAGGGGCTCCATCGGCGCCTCGAGCAGCACCTCGTGGCCGTTGGAACGGGCCAGGTCGATCCAGCCCTGCAGCCCCTCGGCATAGGGCACGAAGGACAGGGTGACCTCCGGCGGCAGGTCCTCGATGGCCTGACGCGTGGCCTTGGCGTTGAGGCCGAGGCCGCCGATCACCAGGGCCGCCTTTGGCGCGCCGGTGTCGCGGAAGGGCCGGGCGTAGACCTGGGCCGGCGTGCGCCCGTCCGCGGCGATGATGGGCAAGAGGCCCCCGGGGCCCGGGGCGGTGAGGCCGGCCACGGGCGACTGGGCGAGGGGCTGGCGGCCGTCGGGCGCGACCGGCGCGGCCGGACCGATGACCGGCGTGGGCGCAGCGTCCAGCAACGCCGGGAGGTGGTCGGAACCCTGGTTCAGGGAGACCCGCACGTGCGGGGAGCCGGCTCGGGGATCGCCGGTCACCGCGATCGGGGCGCCGGCCGCCAGCAGGAATAGGACGCCTGC
>Ga0265338_10011280_pt1 | contig 10342 bp, 9 predicted proteins | sample 42126metaG_FD_193579 | JGI IMG/M metagenome (GOLD analysis project Ga0265338, IMG submission 193579) | Rhizosphere microbial communities from Carex aquatilis grown in University of Washington, Seatle, WA, United States - 4-21-26 metaG | ecosystem: Host-associated > Plants > Roots > Rhizosphere >... | reverse complement strand
GGGCGGACGGCGCACGGTCGCGATCCTCGGCGAGATGGCCGAGCTCGGGCCGGACGCGCCCCGCTTCCACGAGGAGATCGACACGAGCGGGATCGACGTCGTCGTCGGCGTCGGCGAGCTCGCACGCCGGTACGCACCGGACGAGTGGGTCGCGACGGCCGCGGAGGCGGCGGCGCTCGTCCGCGAGCTGGTGCGCCCCGGCGACGCCGTCCTCGTGAAAGGCTCGCGCTCAGTCGGGCTGGAGGTCGTGGCGGAGGCGCTGACGGCTGGAATCAGCGGCGGCCAAGCCGCCGCTGCCCGGCCGGAGGACTTGGCATGACCCGAGTCCTGATCGCCGCGGTGGTCGCGCTGATGGTCTCGATCCTCGCGGGGCCGCGCTTCATCCGGTTCCTGCGCCGGAACGAGTTCGGTCAGCACATCCGCGAGGAGGGGCCGAAGCACCACTTCGCGAAGCAGGGGACGCCGACGATGGGCGGGCTGCTGATCCTGTTCGCGGCGACGATCGGCTTCCTGCCGGTCAGCCACTTCCGGCTGCAGGCGCTGACCGTCCTCTTCACGACGCTCTCGTGCGGCGCGATCGGTTTCCTCGACGATTTCATCAAGCTCACCCACAAGCGTTCGCTCGGGCTGAAGGGCCGTTGGAAGCTGCTCCTGCTCGCGGGCGTGACGGTCGTCGTGGCGGTCGTCTCGCACCATCTGAAGCTGAGTACCGACGTCTACATCCCGGTCGTGGACGTCTCGGTGCCGCTCTCCTACGGCTGGTACCCGTTCCTCTTCATCATCATCGCCGGAGCCGCGAACGGGACGAACCTCGCCGACGGCGTCGACGGGCTGCTCGGCGGGACCGGGATCATCGCCCTCTTCACCTTCACCGCCATGAACGTCGTCTCGTTCGTCCGCTCGAGCTCGAACCCCGCGCACCGCAACCTGACGAAGCTCGACCTGGCGATCGTGGGCGCCGCCCTGATCGGAGCCGCGGTCGGGTTCCTCTGGTACAACGCCTTCCCGGCCGAGGTGATCATGGGCGACACCGGCTCGATGGCTTTCGGCGGCGCGCTCGCGGGCTTCGCGATCATGATGAAGGTCGAGGTGCTGCTGCTCCTGATCGGCGGCATCTTCGTGATCGAGGCCCTCTCCGTGATGATCCAGGTGTTCGCGTTCAAACGCTTCGGGCGACGCGTCTTCCTGATGGCGCCGATCCACCACCATTTCGAGATGAAGGCGTGGTCCGACACGAAGATCACCGTGCGCTTCTGGATCGTCGGCGGGCTCCTGTGCGCGGCCGGGTTCGCGCTCTACTACCGCTACTACTTCGCCCAGCTGTGAGCGTAGGCTCGACGGAGCTCACCGCCGGCGTAGGCTTGACGGAGCCGGTCGGAGCGCAGGGGGCGGCTTCGCCGGCCCCGGAGCGGAATCCAGAGCGGAGGCGCCGGCTCCGCCGGCGCCGTGAGCGGGGATGACCGGACACGACGTGCTTCTCGTCGGGTCCGACAGCACGCTTGCCTTCGACGCACACGGGCGGATCGGGGACGGCTGGGTGTACGTCGTCGATCCGCGCGTCGACGCGCTCGAGGCTCTGCTCCGGGAGGCGCACGCGGCAGGCGTGTCCGGGATCGCGTACCTGATCGGCGACGGCGGGGTGCTGCCGCTGCCGGATGCGTCGGTGCACGAGGCGCTGGTCGCGGACGGCGCGGAGGTCGCCGAGGATGAGCTTCGCCGCGTCGTCGTGACACTGTGAGGAAGCCGGGCCTCGGCGACGAACTCGTTACCCATCGTCCGGGAAGCCGCGACATATTCGTCATGCCTGCGCGCGTACGCTGCTAGTAGGGGCCCTTTTCCCCCCCAAGGGGGGAAACGTTCGCCGTGAACGGGACAGGTCCGGATACGGCATGGCTGCCGCGGCGGGCGCTCGTCGTCGGGCTCGCGCGCTCCGGGCGCGCGGCGGCTGCGGCGCTCGCCCGGCGAGGAGTGGAAGTCGTGGCGGCCGACCGGTCGCCCGACGCGGACGCCGGCGAGCTGGCCGGCGCCGGTGTCGAGATCGCGTTCGGTTCCGAGGAGGCGTCGCTGCTCGACGGGGTCGACCTGCTCGTCAAGAGCCCGGGCGTCCCGGGTGAATCGCCGCTCGTCGCAACGGCACGCGCCCGCGGGATCGACGTCTGGAGCGAGGTCGAGCTCGGCTACCGGCTCCTCCCGCCCGGCACCAGCCTGATCGGCGTCACCGGAACGAACGGGAAGACGACCACGACCGAGCTGCTCGGCGCGATCCTCCGTGCCGACCGGCGCCAGGTCGAGGTGGCCGGAAACGTCGGCCGCGCGCTCACCGACGCGGCCGAGGAGGCGCGGCCCGACGGCTGGGTCGTCTGCGAGCTCTCCAGCTTCCAGCTCGAGGACGTGTACACGTTCGCGTGCGACATCGCCGTCCTGCTCAACCTCGAGCCCGACCACCTCGATCGTCACGGCACCTTCGACGACTACCGCGCCGCCAAGCTCCGCATCTTCGAACGCGCCCACGTCAGCGTCGTACCGCGCGGGATGGGGCTCGACGGGATCGAGTTCGCCGCCGACGACCCGCTGCCGGCCGAACCACGGATCCCCGGCTCGCACAACCGTGAGAACGCCGCCGCCGCCACCGCCGCGGCCCGCGTGGCCGGTGTGCCGGACGAGGCGATCGCCGAGGCGTTGCGCACCTTCCCGGGCGTCCCACATCGGCTCGAGCTCGTCCGCGAGCGCAACGGCGTCCGTTGGGTCAACGACTCGAAGGCGACGAACACGGCCGCCGCGCGCCGCGGCGTCGCCGCCTACCACGCGCCGCTGCTGCTCATCCTCGGTGGCTCGCTCAAGGGCGAGGACTTCGGTCCGCTCGCGCGCGAGCTGCCGGACTCCGTCCGCGCGATCTACCTGATCGGCGCCGCGAGCGACGAGCTCGCCGCCGCCCTCGACGCCGCCGGCCGCGCGTACAAGCGAGCCGGAGACCTCGCGACCGCCGTTACGCACGCCGACACGGCCGCCGAGCCGGGCGACGTCGTGCTCCTTTCTCCGGCGTGCGCCAGCTACGACCAGTTCGCGAACTTCGAGGAGCGGGGCGACACGTTCCGCCGCCTCGTCGAGGAGCTGTCGTGAGGAAGAAGGCGCACTTCGAGTGGAACCTGCTCGTGCTCGTGACGACGGCGCTCGTGCTCTTCGGCCTCGTCATGGTCTACAGAGCAACCTCGGCCTCGGCCGCGCTCGGCGGGCAGAGCCCGACCGGCTACCTCGAGCGGCAGGGCATCTACGCGTTGGCGGGGCTCGTCTTCCTGGTCGTCGCAGCACGCACGGACTTCCGCCGGCTCCGCGAGCTCGCACCGAGCCTCGTCGGGACGGCGATCGTCGGCTGCATGGCGGTGCTCGCCGTCGGCCAGCGCATCAACGGCGCGCGGCGCTGGGTCAGCTTCGGGCCGGCCGCATTCCAGCCGTCGGAGCTTGCGAAGCTGGCGCTCGTCGTCTGGCTCGCCGCGTACCTCGCACGCCGGCCCGCGCCCCGCACGCTGAAAGAGCTGGCGCGGCCGATCGGGGCGCTCGTCGGCCTCTTCGCGCTGCTCGTCCTGATCGAGCCCGACCTCGGCACCGCGATCGTGATCGTCGTCATGGTCGGGGCCATGCTGCTCGTCTCCGGGACGAGGCTGCCGCTGCTCGCAGGCTCCTACGGGATCGTGTTCACGCTCGCCGGGATCGCCGCGTGGTCGTCGCCCTATCGCCGCGCGCGCCTCTTCACCTTCCTCGATCCCTGGAAGGACCCGCTCGGGGCCGGCCTCCAGAACGTCCAGGCTCAGATCAGCCTCGGCTCCGGCGGAATCTTCGGCCGCGGGCTGGGGCAGGGGATCGAGAAGATCCACTACCTCCCGGAGGCGCATACGGACATGATCGTCGGCGTGATCGGCGAGGAGCTCGGCCTCGTCGGGATCACGGTGCTCGTCGCCTGCTACTGCGCGTTCGCGTACGCGGGGCTGCGACTGGCGATCGGTTGCAAGGATCCGTTCGGGAAGCGGCTCGCCGCGGGGATCACGGCGCTCGTCACCGGACAGGCGGCGATCAACCTCGCGGCCGTGCTCGGGCTCGCGCCGCTGACCGGGATTCCGCTCCCGTTCGTCTCCTACGGCGGCTCGAGTCTCGTTGTCATGCTCGCCTCGGTCGGGATCCTCCTTAACATCGCCCGTGGTGAACGCGGAAGAGCGGCAGCTGCGGTGCCTGATCGCGGCCGGAGGGACGGTGGGACACGTCGCGCCGGCGCTCGCGGTCGCGGAGGCGCTGCGCGCGCGCGGGGTGGCAGTGACGTTCGCCGGGTCGCCGGATCGCGTCGAAGCGCAGCTCGTCCCTGAGCGCGGCTACGAGCTGGACACGTTCGCGATCTCGGGCTTCCCCCGTCGGCCCGGGCTCGGGCTCGCGCGGGCGCTCGCGCGAGCCGCGGCGGCCCCTGCCGCGTGCCTGCGCATCCTCGCGCGCAGGCGACCCGACGTGGTGCTCGGCGCCGGCGGCTACGTCGCCGGGCCGATGGTGCTGGCCGCGTGGCTGCGCCGCATCCCGGCCACGCTGACCGAGGCGGACGCGCACCTCGGGCTTGCCAACCGGCTCGCGGCGCCGTTCGCGCGGCTGGTGTTCCTCGCCCTGCCCGTCGGCCGCGACGGCGCGAAGTACCGCCCGGTCGGCCGGCCGATTCCCGCCGCTTCCAAGCCGGTGCAGCGGGAGGAAGCGCGCGTCCGGCTCGGGCTCCCCGCCGACGGCCCGGTCGTGCTCGTCTTCGGCGGCTCGCTCGGCTCGCGGCTCCTCAACGAGGCCGCGCTCGACGCGTGGGGGGAGTCGGGGCCGGCGGTCATCCATCTCTGCGGGGAGCGCGACTACCCGGAGCTCGCCGGGCGCGTCTCCCGTCCCGGCTACAAGCTGCTGGCCTTCCTGGACGAGATCGGGCTCGCGTACGGAGCCGCCGACGTCGCAGTCGCGCGCGCCGGCGGGTCGGTCTGGGAGCTGGCGGCTGCGGGTGTGCCGGCCGTGCTCGTGCCGGGCGAGTTCGCGACCGGCGGCCACCAGGAGAAGAACGCGCGCGTCTTCGAGCAGGCCGGCGGCGCGGTCGTCCTTGCGGAGGCGGAGACTGGCCGCATGTCCGACGTCGTCGCGAAGCTGCTCGGCGACGATGCGCGCCGCGCCGCGATGGCGGAGGCGATGCGGCGCGTGGCCAAGCCCGACGCGGCGGAGGTGATCGCGGATGAGCTCGTCGCCCTCGCAACCGCTCGCCGGTAGGCGCATCTGGATCGCCGGCATCGGCGGCGCCGGCATGAGCGCCTACGCGCTGCTCGCGCGTGCATGGGGTGCCGAGGTCGCCGGCTGGGACCGCGTCGAGACGCCGTACCTCGCGCACCTCGACGGTGTCGACGTCGTGGTCGCGCCCGAGCCTCCCGAGCCGCCCGCCGGCAGCGAGGTCTACGTCTCCACGGCGTTCGCCGGGAAGGTGGCCGGGAAGTCGCGCGCGGAGCTGCTCGCCGAGCTCGTCTCGCTCCGGCGCTCGATCGTCGTCGCCGGCGCGCACGGGAAGACGACGACGAGCGCGATGATCGCCTTCTGCCTCGACCGGCTCGGACTCGACCCCGCGTTCCTGATCGGCGGCGAGGTGCCGCAGCTGGGCGGCAACGCGGCTGCGGGATCCGGATGGCTCGTCGTCGAGGGCGACGAGTCCGACCGCTCGGTCGCGTCGCTTCGCCCGGAGATCGCCGTCCTGCTCAACGTCGACCTCGACCACCACTCGGAGTTCGCGTCGCGGGCAGAGGTCGAGGCGCTTTACGAGCAGTGGCTCGCGCACGTGCCGCACGTCGTTCGGGCAGAGGAGCTCGAGCCGGTCGCGCTCGAGCTCGCCGTTCCGGGCGAGCACAACCGGCGGAACGCGGCCGCGGCGCTGGCGGCACTCGAGCTGGCCGGCGTTGGCCGGGCCGAGGCGGAGCGCGTGCTCGTCGAGTTCCGCGGCGCGGGGCGGAGGCTGGAGCCGAAGGGCGAGGCGGGGGGCGTGCGCGTGCTCGATTCGTACGCGCACCATCCGGCCGAGCTCGCCGCCGATCTCCTGGCCGCGCGCGGCGACGGGCGCGTGCTCGCGCTCTTCCAGCCGCACCTCTACTCGCGCACCCGGCACCTGGCGCACGAGTTCGCGACGGCGCTCGCGGGAGCGGACGCGGTGTGCGTGACGGAGATCTACGCGGCGCGCGAGGAGCCGGTGCCCGGCGTGAGCGGACGGCTGATCGTCGACGAGCTGGCGGGGTTACGGCCGGGAATGCGGATCGGCTGGACGCCGGAGCTGGACGACGGCGCGGCGCTCGTCGCGAGCTGGGCGCGGGACGGCGACACCGTCCTCACCCTCGGCGCCGGCGACATCGACCGGGCTGCCCCGTTGATCCTGGAGGCGCTGAGGTGAGGATCGAGGAGGGCGTCGAGCTCTCGCGCCTGACGACGCTCGGCACGGGCGGGCCGGCGCGGGCGTTCGCGCGGCCCGAGTCGGAGGCTGAGGTCGAGGAGCTGCTCCGCTGGGCGGCCGACCGAGAGCTTCAGGTCGTGACGGTCGGGCTCGGCTCGAACCTGCTCGTCGCCGACGACGGCGTCGACGCGCTCGTCCTTCGCCTCGGCGGTGCGCTCGCGGAGACGGAGACCGACGGCGAGCTCCTCCGTGCGGGCGCCGGTGCGGCGAACGCCGTCTGCCTGCACCGGGCGAGGGCGGCCGGGCTCGGCGGGTTCGAGTTCGCGTGCGCGATCCCCGGGACGATCGGCGGCGGAATCTGGATGAACGGCGGCGCGTACGGCGGCGAGTTCTCGCAGGTGCTCGCACGAGCGCTCGTGGCGACCATGGACGGGAGCGGTTGGCTCACGCCTGAGGAGCTGGGGCTCTCGTACCGGCACTCCGAGCTCCGGCATGGGCAGGTCATTCTCCAGGCCGAGCTGAGGCTCCACGCGCGGCCGACCGATCAGATCAAGGCGGAGGTGCGCGAGCTGAACCGGCAGCGCAAGGCGGCGCAGCCGACGAACCGGCGGACGTTCGGGAGCGTGTTCAAGAACCCGGAGCACGAGTTGAGCGCGGGGCGGATGCTCGAGGCATGCGATCTGAAGGGGCACCGGATCGGCGGCGCGCAGATCTCCCCGAAGCACGCGAACTTCATCGAGAACGCCGGCGGCGCGACCACGGCGGACGCGCTCGCACTGATGGCGGAGGCGCGGCGCCGTGCCCGGGAGCAGTTCGGCGTCGAGCTGGAGCACGAGGTCGAGCTCCTCGGCCCGATCGAGCTGCCGCCGCTCTAGGAGACACGAAGCCTCCAGGAAGCCGTCACACTCGGCGCGCTACGGTCACAGCAGGGGGTCTTCGCACCCCTTGGGGCACGTTGGGGGTAGGAGCGCCGCGGCGCGCGGCGAACGAGAGTCCATGGCCCGGATGCAGCGCTCGGATGGCCGCCGCATGCATGTGGCAGCCGTCGCCGTCCCCGTCGATGCGTCGGCGCGCCGGCGGCCGAAACGCCGCGCCGAGCGCCGCTCGTACTGGATCTCGCTGCGGGTGCTCGGAGCCTTCGCGCTCCCGTTGCTCGTCCTCGGAGGCGGCTACCTCGCCGCGCGCGACACCTCGCTGTTCGCGATCCGCTCGATCGACGTGCGCGGCGCGACGCCGGCTGTCGCGGCACAGGTCGAGCGCGCGCTCCAGCCGTTCGTCGGGCGGCGCCTCGTCGGTCTCGACGGCGGCGCAGTCGTTCGGCGTGCCGAGGAGTGGCCGTGGGTCGCCCGCGCGAGCTACGACCGCGCGTTTCCGCACACGCTGCGGATCACCGTCGTCCCGGAGCGTCCCGTGGCGGTGCTGCGGCGCGGCAACGGGGCCTGGCTCGTCTCGGCTCGCGGGCGCGTGCTCGCACCCGCTCACGCCGACTCGCATGGAGCCTTGCCGCGGATCTGGCTCGGCAGCACGGCCGACGTCGCTCCGGGCGGCTATCTCGCCGACGGTCGCGGCGGGATCGCGGCGCGGTCGCTTGCGCTGACTGCCGGCTTCCCGTACCACATCCGCACCGCAAGCTCAGTACCTGGCTCGCTCGTCTTCGTGCTCGCGAGTGGACTCGAGCTGCGGCTCGGCGATCCTGCCGACCTGCGTCTCAAGCTCGCCGTCGCGCGCCTCGCGATGCACCGGCTGCCGCCCGGTACAAGCTACATCGACGTCGCATTGCCGGGGCGGCCCGTCACCGGTTGAACCCTCAACTCTCAGCTGGAGGTTGAGGGTGCGAACGCTCGACCTCCGATTGACAGCCGGAATCCGCGCGCGTACGCTGCAGAACAGCGGCTCGTTCGCACCCCGATTCTCGACTGAAGGTTCAGGCTAGGCCCCATGAGCATGCGTGACCAGAGCGGTAACTACCTCGCCGTGATCAAAGTCGTCGGCGTGGGCGGTGGCGGCACGAACGCCGTCAACCGCATGGTCGATGCGGGCCTCAGCGGCGTCGAGTTCATCGCCGTCAACACCGACGCGCAGGCACTGATGATGTGCGACGCCGACGTGAAGATCCACATCGGCTCGAAGGCGACCCGTGGTCTCGGCGCGGGCGCGGACCCGAGTGTCGGTCATGCGGCCGCACAGGAGAGCCGCGACGAGCTGAAGGAGGCCCTCAAGGGCGCCGACATGATCTTCGTCACTGCGGGCGAGGGCGGTGGCACCGGCACAGGTGGCGCACCGATCATCGCCGAGCTCGGCCGTGAGCTTGGCGCTCTCACCGTCGGCGTCGTCACGCGGCCGTTCGGCTTCGAGGGGCGTACGCGCGCGCAGCAGGCGGAGCAGGGGATCGAAAGCCTCCGCGATCGTGTCGACACGCTGATCGTGATCGAGAACGACCGGCTCCTGCAGGTCGTCGAGAAGCGGACGTCGGTCGTCGACGCGTTCCGGATGGCCGACGACATCCTCCGCCAGGGCGTCCAGGGCATCACCGACCTGATCACGGTGCCCGGCCTCGTCAACCTCGACTTCGCCGACGTACGCACGATCATGCGCGACGCCGGATCCGCACTGATGGGGATCGGCGTTGCGAGCGGCGAGAACCGCGCCTCCGAGGCCGCGCGCTCCGCCGTCTCGTCGCCGCTGCTCGAGGCGTCGATCGAGGGAGCGACCGGGGTCCTGCTCAACATCACCGGCGGCCCCGAGATCGGGCTCTTCGAGGTCAACGAGGCTGCCGAGGTCGTCACCAGCGCCGCCGACCAGAACGCGAACATCATTTTCGGCGCTGTGATCGACGACGCGCTCGGCGACGAAGTGCGCGTGACGGTGATCGCCACGGGCTTCGGGACGCCCCGGCGCGGCCGCCGGCGCGAGGCGCGCGTCGAGGCGCCCGTCTCCGCCGCACCAGGCCCGCCCGAGCGCTCGGAGGAGACGCTCGACGTGCCGTCGTTCCTGCGCGACGAATAAGTCTTTCGCCTCCGAGGTTTCGAGCGCGATTCGCGAGGGCACAGAAGGGGTGCCCTCATAGGGTTGACCGTAAGAGTCAACCCCACGACCCGGTCCACCGCCCCGGTTCCGTCGCAAGACGAGCCGGGGCGGCTCCGTTTCGGGGCGGGTCGTTCAGCGATTCCACTGAATCCCCGGCGCGGCGAGGCGCACTAGGATCGGGGCCGATGGAGCAGACCTTGCAGCGCACCCCCCTCTACGACCGTCACGTCGCCCTCGGCGCGCGGATGGTCCCGTTCGCCGGCTGGGAGATGCCGGTCCAGTACGAGGGCGTGATCCAGGAGCATCGTGCCGTCCGCACCGACGCGGGCGTGTTCGACGTGTCGCACATGGGCGAGTTCGAGGTGGAAGGGCCGCAGGCCCGCGCGCTGCTGCAGTCCCTCCTCTCCAACGATCTCGACCGGCTGGGCGACCGCGAGGCGCAGTACACGCTGCTCACCAACGAGCGGGGCGGGATCGTCGACGACCTGATCGCCTACCGGCTCGGCGAGCACCGCTATTTCCTCGTGGTCAACGCCGGCAACCACCTGGCCGACTTCGATTGGATCAAGAGTCGCGAAGTCTCCGGCTCGGACGTCCGCGACGTGTCCGACGAGTACGCGCTGCTCGCGGTGCAGGGGCCGCGCGCGATCGAGCGGCTCGGGCTGCCGGCCGCGAAGCCGTTCACGTTCGCCGAGGACGCGATCGACGGCGTCGAGCTGATGGTCAACCGCACGGGCTACACCGGCGAGGACGGGTGCGAATTGCTCTGCATGGCCGAGGACGCGGAGCGTCTGTGGGACGCCGTGCTCGCGCGCGGCGTCGTCCCCTGCGGGCTCGGCGCGCGTGACACGCTGCGACTCGAGGTCTGCTTCCCGCTGCACGGCA
>Ga0265338_10011278_pt1 | contig 10344 bp, 5 predicted proteins | sample 42126metaG_FD_193579 | JGI IMG/M metagenome (GOLD analysis project Ga0265338, IMG submission 193579) | Rhizosphere microbial communities from Carex aquatilis grown in University of Washington, Seatle, WA, United States - 4-21-26 metaG | ecosystem: Host-associated > Plants > Roots > Rhizosphere >... | reverse complement strand
CATCCCCGAGATCCAGCTGCTGTCGAACGGCCGCTATCACGTAATGACCAGCAATGCGGGCGCCGGTTACAGCAAATGGAAGAACATCGCCATCACCCGTTGGCGGGAAGACGGCACTCGCGACAATTGGGGGGCGTTCTGCTACCTCAAGGATGTGGCCAGCGGCGTGGTCTGGAGTTCCACCCATCAGCCCACCTTGAGGGGCGTCGACAAGTATGAGGCGATACTGGCGCAGGGCCGTACCGAATACCGGAACAGCCGGGACGACATCGAGACCCACACCACCATCGCGGTCTCGCCCGAGGACGACATCGAACTGCGCCGCCTGGACATAACCAACCATTCACGTGTCCAGCGCATCGTGGAGCTGACCAGCTACGCGGAAGTGGTGCTCGCTCCCGCCGCCGCGGATGACGCGCATCCCGCGTTCAGCAACCTGTTCGTGGAGACCGAGATCCTGCGCGGACGCCAGGCGATCCTGTGCACCCGGCGGCCGCGCTCGCGCGATGAGCACCCGCCCTGCATGTTCCACCTGATGGCCGCCAACGTGCCCACCGTGCAGGCAGTCTCCTACGAGACCGACCGCATGCGTTTCGTGGGCCGGGGCAACACCGTGGCCGATCCGGCGGCGATGCGTGCCAAGGGCCCGCTCTCGGACAGCCAGGGTTCCGTCCTGGACCCGATCGTCGCCATCCGTTACCGCATCGCGCTGGAACCCGGCGAGACGGCCAGCATCAACATGGTCACGGGCATCGCCGAGACCCGCGATGCCTGTCTGGGGCTGGTGGAGAAATACCAGGATCAGCGCCTGGCGAGCCGCGTGTTCGATCTGGCGTACATCCACAGCCAGGTCATCCTGCGGCAGCTCAACGCCACTGAAGCCGATGCGCAGCTCTACGGCCGCCTCGCCAGTTCCGTGATATACGCCAACTCCGCGTTGCGGGCCCAACCCGCCGTGATCGCCAGGAACCGCCGCGGCCAGTCCGGCTTGTGGGGCTATTCGATCTCCGGGGATCTGCCCATCGTGCTCCTGCGCATCGGCGATCCCGCCAACATCGACATGGTGCGGCAACTGGTGAAGGCCCACGCCTACTGGCGGCAGAAAGGGCTGGCGGTGGACCTGGTGATCTGGAACGAGGATCACGCCGGTTACCGGCAGGGGTTGCACGACCAGATCATCGGCCTGATCGCGACTGGGACCGAGACCAACGTCATCGACAATTCAGGCGGCATATTCGTCAAGCTCGCCGAGCAGATCTCGGAGGAGGACCGGATACTGCTGCAGACCGTGGCGCGGGTCATCATCGCCGATACCCGGGGCTCCTTGGTGACTCAGGCGAACCGGCGCCCCACCAACGACAACAGGGTGCCGTTCCTGATGCCTGGCCGCAGTAGCCGCGCAGCTCCCATCGCCGTGCCGGAGCCGCCGCCCGGCGAGTCGCCGTTCGCCAACGGCTTGGGCGGATTCGCCCCGGACGGCCGCGAATACGTCATCAGCCTCGCGCCCGGACAGACGACACCTGCACCCTGGGTGAACGTATTGGCCAACCCGGGCTTCGGTACGCTGGTCTCGGAGAGCGGCATCGCCAGCACCTGGAGCGAGAACTCCCACGAGTTCCGGCTCACCCCCTGGTCCAACGATGCCGTGAGCGACCCCGCCGGCGAGGCCTTCTACATCCGTGACGAGGACAACGGGCATTACTGGTCACCCAGTCCGCTGCCGGTCCGCGGCAGCGGGGCGTACCGCATCCGGCATGGCTTCGGCTACAGCGTCTTCGAGCACACCCAGGATGGCATCGGCTCGGAACTGTGGATCTATGTCGCGAAGGATGCGGCGGTCAAGTTCGCGGTCCTCAAATTGCGCAACCGTTCCGGTCGTGCGCGCAAGTTATCGGTCAGCGGCTACGTGGAATGGGTGATGGGCGACCTGCGGTCCAAGTCCATGATGCACATCACCACCGAGATCGACGCAGACAGCGGCGCCCTGCTGGCCCGGAACCCTTACAGCCCGGATTTCGCGCGGCAGGTCGCGTTCTTCGACGTGGACGACCCGGAGCGCAGCTACAGCGGAGACCGCGGCGAATTCCTCGGGCGCAACGGCTCCGCGGCGGACCCGGCAGCGCTCAGGCGCACACGCCTCTCCGGAAAGGTCGGTGCCGGGCTGGATCCCTGCGCTGCGCTGCAGGTATCCGTCGAGTTGGCGGATGGACGCGAACGCGAGATCGTGTTCCGGCTCGGCGTCGGGAAGAACGACGAGGAAGCCCGTGAACTGGTGCGTCGCTTCCGCGGTGTCGACTCGGCGCAGGCGGCACTCGAAACGGTGCGGGGATATTGGCAGCAAACCCTCGGCGCCTTGCAGGTCGAGACACCGGATAAGTCCCTCGACGTGATGGCGAACGGCTGGCTCCTGTACCAGACCCTGGCGTGCCGATTCTGGGCGCGCACCGCGTTCTACCAGCCTTCGGGTGCGTTCGGTTTCCGCGATCAGCTGCAGGACTCGATGGCGCTCATCCACGCCGAGCCGGCGCTGTCCCGCGCTCAGTTGCTGCTGAGCGCCTCGCGGCAATTCGTCGAAGGCGACGTGCAGCACTGGTGGCAGACCCCCTCGGGGCGTGGCATCCGCTCCCATTGTTCGGACGACTTCCTCTGGCTGCCGCTGGTGACCTGCCGGTACGTCCTGGCTACCGGCGACAGCGGAGTGCTGGACGAGACCGTGGACTACATCCAGGGGCGCGGACTCGATCCCGGCGAAGATTCCTATTACGACCTGCCCAGGCACTCGGCCAAGGCCGCCAGCCTCTACGAACATTGCACATTGGCGATCCTGCGGGCCCTCAGTTTCGGCGAACGCGGCTTGCCGCTCATGGGCACCGGCGACTGGAACGATGGCATGAACAAGGTGGGCGAACAGGGCAAGGGTGAGAGCGTGTGGTTGGCTTTCTTCCTGCATCGGGTGCTGATGCAGTTCGGGGAAGTGGCGCAACTGCGCGGCGATACGGTGATCGTGGAACGCTGCCGGGATGAAGCAGCGCGCTTGCGCAAGAACATCGATGCCCATGCCTGGGATGGCGCCTGGTTCAAGCGCGCCTGGTTCGACGACGGCACCCCCCTGGGCTCGGCCACCGACCCGGAATGCCGGATCGATTCGATCGCACAGAGTTGGGCGGTGCTCTCTGGAGCGGCGGGAGATGAGCGGGCGCGCCTGGCCATGCAGGCGGTGGACCGAGAGCTCGTGGACCGCGAGCATGGACTGGTGCGGCTGCTGGCCCCGCCGTTCGACAAGTCCGCCATGGACCCCGGCTATATCAAAGGTTATCCGCCGGGGATCCGCGAGAACGGCGGCCAGTACACCCATGCCGCGATCTGGACGGCGATGGCCTTCGCAGCCCTGGGCGACAGACAGCGAGCCTGGGAACTCCTCCGCATGCTCAACCCTTCCAACCATGCCGCGACAGCAGAGTCCACTGCGCTGTACAGGATCGAGCCATACGTGATGGCGTCCGATATCTATAGCTCGCCTCCGCATACCGGCCGTGGGGGTTGGACCTGGTACACCGGTGCCTCCGGTTGGATGTATCAACTCATCGTGGAGTCGCTGCTGGGCTTGCGGGTGCGGGCCGGGAAGCTCAGCATCGAGCCCTGCCTGCCGGCAGACTGGAGCGGATTCAAGCTGAGCTACCGGCACCGGGACACCACCTATCGCATCACCATCCTGCAGGCGACATCCGCCGGGACCGCCGATAGCGTGACTTGTGACGGGATCCCACAGGAGGGCAACGCCGTCATCCTGCAGGACGACCATGTGGAGCACCTGGTGGAAGTGAGGATACGGCATGCAGACAGTTGATCATGCCAACGACCCCGCGCAGGCGCCGCAGGCATGAACGCAGCGGTCAACCCGCTGGCAGGCAGACCGGCGCCGCTGTCGTCGTTGGTGGACATCCCCAAGCTCATCACTGCCTATTATTCCGAAGTACCCGATCCGGCGCTGCCGGCGCAACAGGTGGCGTTCGGCACTTCGGGGCATCGGGGTTCGTCCCTCGACAAGACCTTCAACGAACCGCACATCCTCGCCATCGCCCAAGCCATCTGCGAATACCGCAGACAGCAAACCACGAGCGGTCCGCTGTTCCTCGGCATCGACACCCATGCCCTCTCCGTGCCGGCCTGCGCCACCGCGCTCAGCGTGCTGGCCGCCAACGGCGTGGAAGTGATGCTCGCCGAGGGCGACGGATACACCCCGACCCCTGTCATCTCCCACGCCATCCTCGGCTATAACCGCGGACGCGATTCCGGCTTCGCCGACGGCATCGTCATCACCCCTTCACACAATCCACCGGACTCCGGCGGTTTCAAGTACAACCCACCGAACGGCGGCCCCGCAGACACCGACGTCACCGGCTGGATAGAGGCCAGGGCCAACGCCCTCCTCAAGACCGGCCTCAAGGGCGTGATGCGCATGCCCTTCGAGCGAGCCCGGCATGCGCCCACCACCCATCGCTACGATTATATGGATGCCTATGTGGCCGAACTTGGCCTGATAGTCGACATGGATGCGATCCGCAGCGCCGACATCCACATGGGGGTGGATCCGCTGGGCGGGGCCGGAGTCCACTACTGGGCATCCATCGCCGAACGCTACAAGCTCAAGCTGACGGTGGTCAGCGAGCAAGTGGACCCGACGTTCCGCTTCATGACACTGGACTGGGACGGCAAGATCCGCATGGACCCGTCCTCGCCCTACGCCATGCAGCGCCTGATCGACCTCAAGGATCGCTACGACGTGGCCTTCGCCTGCGACACCGATCATGACCGGCATGGGATCGTCACCCGCAGTTCGGGATTGCTGCCCCCGAATCACTTCCTCGCCGTGGCCATCCATTACCTGTTCCAGCATCGCCCCAAGTGGAGCGGGAAGGCGGCAGTGGGCAAGACCGTGGTGAGCAGCCAGATGATAGATCGGGTATCCGACCGTATCGATCGAAGGGTCTACGAGGTGCCGGTGGGTTTCAAATGGTTCGCGGAGGAGCTGCTGGATGGGTCGCTCGGCTTCGCGGGCGAAGAGAGCGCCGGCGCGTCCTTCCTGCGCAGCGACGGCGGCGTCTGGACCACCGACAAGGATGGCATCGTCCCGGCGCTGCTCTCGGCGGAGATCACCGCCCGCATGGGGCGTGACCCGGGCGAGGTATACCGGGACCTGACACGGGATTTCGGAGAATCGGCATATGAACGCATCGACGTCCCGGCCACGGATCAGCAGAAAGCCAGGCTGCTGGGACTCTCCCCACGACAGATCAAGTCCAGGGACCTGGCGGGTGACGAGATCCTGAGCATCCTGGACCGTGCCCCCGGGAACGGCGCGGCCATCGGCGGACTGAAAGTGAGCACTGCCAAGGGATGGTTCGCCGCCCGTCCTTCGGGGACGGAAGACATCTACAAGATCTATGCCGAGAGCTTCGCCGGGCAGGATCACCTGCGGCGCATACAACATGAAGCGCAGGCCATCGTCGATGCCGCGCTTAGCGGCACGGACTGAGATGACGGGAACAGGCCAGCCGCGGAGATGAGGTAATGGTCAGCGCCCCGAAGGGCGCTGTCTGGGTGGGTGGTCAGGGAGAATAAAAAGAGTCAGCCGATAAGCCGGGTTCTGTCGTGGACAGCCATTCATCTGGGACGGGGATCGCTCCCTGCCTCAAGCAGCCTACCCGGGAGCCGTGCGGACCGCACGTCGCGGGTTTCCCCGCCTGCTCCCCTATTTGGCCTTGCTCCGGGTGGGGTTTTCCGTGCCGCGGACGGTTACCCGCCGCGCGGTGCGCTCTTACCGCACCTTTTCACCCTTGCCGGCGCTTGCGCGCTTAGGCGGTATGTTTTCTGTGGCACTTTCCATGGGCTCGCGCCCCCCAGGCGTTACCTGGCACCCTGTCCTATGGAGCCCGGACTTTCCTCAATGCTTGCGCACTGCGACTGTCTGGCCGACTCCAAGGCTCATTATACGGGGCAGACGGTCACTTCTTGCCGGAAAGCTCGAGAGCCCGCTGATATAAAGGGTTCTTGTTGAGGCCGGTGATGCCGGCCGCCAGGGCTGCCGCCTGCTTCACCGGCAATTCCGCCAGGAGCAACTTCAGCACCCGTTCCGCTTCCGCATCCAGGGCAGCACTCTCAGCGGCCGCAGCCCCCGCCACCATCACCACCACCTCGCCCTTGGCAGCGGCCGGATCGGAACCCGCCCATCCCACGAGTTCCTTCAGGCTGGCGTCCCGCACGCCTTCGTGGAGCTTGGTGAGCTCCCGGGCCAGGACCGCGCGGCGTTCCGGGCCGAGAGCCGCCGCCATGTCCTCCAGGGATTCCTTGAGGCGATGCACCGATTCGTAGAACACCAAGGTGCGAGGCTCTTGGCTCAAGGCCGCGAGCCGCTCGCGGCGCGCGCCCTGCTTCGCCGGCAGGAAACCCTCGAAGATGAAGCGGTCTGTGGGCAGGCCGCTCACCGAAAGCGCGGCCACCAGGGCTGAAGCGCCGGGGATGGGTGTGACGGTGATGCCTGCGGCGCGCGCGGCGCGTACCAGGTCGAAGCCGGGATCGCTGATGAGCGGCGTGCCGGCATCTGAGATGAGCGCCACGGACTCGCCTGCCTGCAGGCGCGCCACCAACAAGGGGGCGCGTTCCGCCTCGTTGTGGTCGTGCAGGGAGATGAGCTGAGTCTTTATACCCAAGTGACTTAACAAGGTACCGCTATGGCGTGTGTCCTCCGCCGCCACCACGTCCACGGCCGCCAATACCTCCCGGGCACGGGCGGAGATGTCCGCCAGGTTGCCGATGGGGGTCGCCACCACGTACAACACACCGGGTTGGGGCAAGGGCTTTTCCTCGGGAAATCGCTGGCCCTAAGGCCCTGGGTTATCATGGGTATCCGCCCCATCCTGCAACGGAATACCTGAGCCATGCAAGGCAGCCCGGCCCTCCAGAACCTCCTGCGTCTCGCCGCCGTGAGCAGCTTCGTCCTGCTCGCCGCCTGCCACACCGTGCCCGAGCGCCAGACATCCACCACCCAGGCAGGCGCTGCCGCGCAACTGGAGGAAGCGGGCAAGTACGCGGACGCAGCCGCTCTCTATGAAAAGATGGCCGCCACCGCGCCTGCGGCCGAACGCCTCGGCTTCCTGGTGAGCGCCGCCGAGGATTGGCAGCAGGCCGGCGATACCCAACACAGCTGGACCCTGGTGAAACAGGTGCCCGCCAAGGGGCTGTACCCGGCACTCTCCGCGCGGGTCGAGATCCTCAAGGCCGAACTCTATCTCGCGGACCATCAGCCGCAACTGGCCTTGCAGCATCTCAAGTTCCCGCTCACGCCGCTGACCCAGGATCTGAAAGCCAAGACGGTCTACGTGCGCGGCCAGGCGCACCTGGCACTCAACGACCTGCCTGCCACGGTGCAGGACTGGACCGACCGGGACACCTACCTGCCCACCGGCAAGGACGTGGCCGCCAACCACGACCTCATCTGGAAGACCTTGACCGAGAGCCACGCGCCTATCGACGTGAGCAAGCTCCCGGCCAACCTCTCGGAGACGGCACGCGGCTGGCTGGAGTTGACGGCCATCGACCGAACCAGCTGGCAACAGCCGGAGAAGTTCCTGGAGCAGTTGAAGGCCTGGCAGGCCCGCTATCCCAACCATCCCGCCGAGCAACAGCTGGTGCCGGGCCTCATCGCCAAGCAGGAGGCCCTCACCTCCTTCCCGGCCAAGATCGCGGTGCTCTTGCCGCTCACGGCCTATCCATCCTATTCGGATGCAGTGCGCGATGGCCTGTTCGCCGCCTATTACCAGGTGGGCGGCAGCAACCCGCCCGGCATCACGCTCTACGATTCCGGCACCACCGCCGCCAGCGCCCAAGCGGCCTACCAGAAGGCCGTGAGCGATGGCGCCAACATGGTGATCGGCCCCCTCACCAAGGATCCGGTCTCGGCACTCGCCGGCCAGAGCTCCCTGCCCATCCCGGTGCTGGCGCTGAACTATCTCGACAACGATCGCGGCGGGCCCTCGGGCTTCTATCAGTTCGGCCTGCTGCCCGAAGGCGAGGCCGCACAGGTGGCAGAGCGTACGGTGGCGGAAGGCCGCACTCACGGCGTGGCGCTGGTGGCCAACGACGACGTGGGCTCGCGCATGTTCAACGCCTTCTCGGCGCGCTTCAGCCAGCTGGGCGGCACCCTGCTCGGCATGCAGACCTACGCACCCAACACCAAGCCGGACGACGTGGACCCCATCCTCTCGCAATTGTTCGGCCTGGACGGCAGCCAGGAACGCGAGCAGAAGCTCGCCTCCAGCATCGGCCTGCACATGGAGTACGACCCGCGCCGCCGCCAGGACATCCAGTTCGTGTTCCTGGCTGCCAACTCCAGCGACGACGCACGCACCGTGCAGCCGCAGATCGCCTACAACCACGGCGAGGACCTGCCGGTGTATTCCACCTCGCGGATATACGTGTTGGGTGACGGCGTGGACAACACCACCCTGAACGGCATCAGCTTCGACGATATGCCCTGGACGCTGGAGGAATCGGGCTCCGTGGCGGACATGCGCAAGGCCTTGGCTCGCTACTGGCCCAACAACTTCGCCGGCAACAGCCGCTTCTATGCCCTGGGGTTCGATGCCTACCGGCTGGTGCCCCTGCTCTACAACACCCATACCATCAGCACGCCCGTACAGGGCGTCACCGGCTTCCTGAGCATGGACCCCAACGGCCGGGTGCACCGGCGCCTGGACTGGGCCGACTTCGAAGACGGTTCGGTGGATCTCCTGGCCCCGGTGGACCTGCCCGTCACAGTGCCCGCTGGCGCCACCGCGCCGGCTCCGGCTGCTGCCACTACTACCAAGCCTTGAGTCCCCGGCATCTGGAGAGCGGCCAGCAGGCGGAACAGCTGGCCCTGGAGACGCTCCTGGCCAAGGGGCTGACGCTCCATACCCGCAACTACCGTTGCCCTCAGGGAGAACTGGACCTGGTGATGCAGGCGACCGACGGTACCCTGGTGGTGGTGGAAGTCCGCTACCGGCAGGATGGCAGCCGTGGCAGCGCCGCCGAAACCGTGGGCCGCGAGAAACAGCGCAAGCTCAGCCTCGCCGCCCAACACCTGCTGCGGGCCCGCCCGGAACTGCGGCGCAAGCCGCTGCGCTTCGACGTGGTGGCGGTGTCGGGAGTCCAAGGGCCTGACGCGGTAGAATGGATACAAGACGCATTCCAGCCTGGCTGAGGGGACCATGAGCAAGTTCGAAGAACGCGTGACCAAGCAATTCCAGGACAGCATCGCCACCAAGCAGGCGGCACTCCAAGTGCTGGTCCCGCACATCCTGGCGGCGGGCAAGCTCATGGCCGATTCCCTGAGCCACGAAGGCAAGGTGATGAGCTGCGGCAACGGCGGCTCGGCCGCGGACTCCCAGCATTTCTCGGCGGAGTTGCTGAACCGCTATGAGCGTGAGCGCCCCGGCATCGCCGGCATCGCCCTCACCACCGACACCTCGACCCTCACCTCCATCTCCAACGACTACGAATACAACGAGATCTTCTCCAAGCAGGTGCGCGCGCTGGGCCGCAAGGGCGACGTGCTGCTGGCCATCTCCACCTCCGGCAACTCGCCGAACGTGATGCGTGCCATCGACGCCGCCCACGAGAAGGGCATCAAGGTGGTGGCCTTGACCGGCAAGGATGGCGGCAAGATGGCGGCTCAGCTCAAGGACGGCGACGTGGAGATCCGCGTACCCGCCAAGGTCACGGCCCGCATCCAGGAAGTGCACCTCCTGGCGCTGCACTGCCTCTGCGACCTCATCGACGAACAGCTCTTCCCCGCCTGATCCCGTGAGCAACCACACGCTGCCCGCGGCTTTCCTCGAGCGGCTGGCCGCCGCCGTCGGCTTCGACGACCTCTTCACCGACCCCGCCGACCGCTGGCCCTACAGCTACGACAACAGCCGCCGTCAGGCGCAGCCGGACGCGGTGGCCTTCCCCGCTTCCCACGCGGAAGTGGTGCAGGTGGTGCGGCTGTGCAACGAGTTCAAGATCCCGCTCACCACCCGCGGCCTCGGCAGCAGCACCACCGGCTCGGCGGTACCGGTGCAGGGCGGCCTGGTGCTGGCCCTGGAACGCATGAACAGGATCATCGAAGTGGACGGGGCCAATCGCGCTTTGACGGCCGAGGCAGGAGCCACCAACGGCGCGGTGCAGGAAGCGGCAAGCAAGCAAGGTTTCTTCTGGGCGCCGGACCCGACCTCGGCGGGTTACTCCACCGTGGGCGGCAACCTGGCCTGCGGCGCCGGCGGACCCCATGCGGTGAAGTACGGCACCACCCGCGAGAACGTG
>Ga0265338_10011277_pt1 | contig 10344 bp, 9 predicted proteins | sample 42126metaG_FD_193579 | JGI IMG/M metagenome (GOLD analysis project Ga0265338, IMG submission 193579) | Rhizosphere microbial communities from Carex aquatilis grown in University of Washington, Seatle, WA, United States - 4-21-26 metaG | ecosystem: Host-associated > Plants > Roots > Rhizosphere >... | reverse complement strand
CAAAGCCGGTCACATCGGTCATGGCATGAACGCGAAAATTGCCGCCGACAATCACCTCGGCAGCCCGCTTGTTGAGCGTAGTCATCGAACGCACCGCGGCATCGATCCACGCCGGCTCGGCTTTACCCTTCTTGATCGCGGTGGAAATCACGCCTGTCCCCAGCGCCTTCGTAAAAAGCAGTGAGTCCCCCGGCTTGGCGCCAGTGTTCGCCAGAATTTTCTTGGGATGCACAACCCCAGTTACGGAGTACCCAAACTTCGTCTCTTCATCGCGGATGCTGTGCCCGCCAATCACCGTGCATCCCGCTTCAATCATCTTCGACAATCCGCCGGCGAGAATGCGCTCCAGAATCGCCAGCTCCGCCTTCTCTGGAAAGCAAACCAGGGCCAGCGACGTTAGCGGCTTCCCGCCCATCGCGTAAACATCGCTCAAAGAATTGGTCGCGGCGATCTGGCCGAAGGTATATGGATCGTCCACCACAGGCGTGAAAAAATCCACCGTCTGCACCAGCGCCTGATCGGGCGCGATCAGATACACTCCGGCGTCGTCGGCGTGATCGAAGCCGACTAGTACATTCGGGTCGTGTTGCCGGGCTAATTTCCCAAGCACCGTGTCCAGCGCCGCCGGACTCAGCTTGGAAGCTCAACCCGCAGCTTTAACAGACTCCGTCAGCCGAAATGGTTTGGTATCCACCACGACGTCATTGTAGCGGAAGGCCTGCGGGCGATTTCAGACTGATGATTCTAGACGGATTGGGGAGTTACTTGCCGAGCTGCGAGGATTGAGAGTCTCGTGGCGATTTCGTTAACGCGTGCTGCGGCCGAGGATTCTGAAATCTAAAATCTGCAATCTGAATTCACTTCACCACCACATCCGTAACCCGAATCTCCGGATAATTTCGGTTCCACTGCGCCGAGATGCTGTCGAACGTCAGCCGAAACGGCTGGGTCTGTCCGGGAGCCAGCGGTGACACACTGAGATCCACTGGTTCCAGATAAGCTCCGTTGGTCCGGACCACCTGCAGCGGCATTTCGGGTTCGCGCTGGGCAAGTTGCCCCATCTCGTCCTTGAAGACAACTTCCACCACGGCGTGAGTCACCGTCTTGTCGCCGGAGTTGGTGATGCTCCCGTCGATGTAGCTGACCGTGTGCCCCACAAAATTCTCCGCCGCGCTCATCTTGAAGTCCGAAAGCTTCAGGCTGGCAATATAAGGGGATGGTGGCTGTGCCGCCTTGGGCGTCTCGCGCAGCAGAAACGCAATCCCCAGCATGACTGCAATCACCGCGGCTACCGCAACTCCAATGATCAACCGGCTGGAATCCCGCTCCTCCTCGACCGGCGTCTGCTGTCCTAAGCTACCCATGTGCCAAATTGTAGGCCGCTACTATCAGATTGTCGATTGACAGTCTCACCGTCTTGTCATCCTGAGCGCGTTCTTGGCGCGAAGGACCTCTGCAACTTGACCCGCCCAGGATTTCAAGAGGGTAAATGAGACGATTCGACAGTCTATGCTCTCCGTGACGCCAGCAACTTCGCCGCATTATCGTGATAAACCTGCTTCAGGATCTCATCGCTCAACCCGAACCCGTTCAGACTCCAGTGATACCCGAACTGCCCGGTCTCGTAAAAGTGTTCATCCAGCGATTCCAGAATCCTGAACGTAACCCGATACATCGCCTTGTCGACCCCCATGTCGGTCCCGTAGACGAGTCGATCCGCGTGCTTCGCATAAAATTGCGCCGCAAATCGCGGGATGGGCGCCGTCTCCGCATACCGCGCGGAAATATCCGCATACAAATTCGGATTCCGCTCCAGCACCTCGCCCAGCCGCGCCAGATCATAATCAAGATTCGCGAAATGACACGCCACAAACGTGGTCCCGCGATGCTTCTCCGCCGTCCGCTCCAGAATGTCCACCATCCCCGACAGCCCCACAATATTCGGCTGGTTGTCGAGCCGCCACTCATAGGCATTCATCAACCCATCGTTGGTCTTATCCATCTTCTGATACATCCAGATCGGATCCGCCACGTGCAAACTGATCGGCATCCCCAGCTCGCCACACTTATCAAACAGCGCATCCACCCGCGCATCATCCGGATGCATCCCCGGTGCATTCGATTTTCCCGACCGAAGCCCCTTCCCCTTGTCGTGGATCTCCCCCACGCCGCGCGCTCCCGCCTGCTTGCACCGCTCCAATTCCTTGATGGCCGCCGGCCCGAACCCCGGCTTGTCGTAGCCGCGGAAATCGAACCCGCACCACACTTCAAACCGCTCGGGATACTTCGAATACTTTCGCAGAATTTCGTCAAACTCCGCCCCGGTCGTCATCGTCAGGATCATGGTCTTCTCAATCCCAACCTCATCCATGTTCCGAACCCATTCATCAATTTCCTTCGCCGTCTTGGCGTAAGGATGCGAATGCATATCAATGATCGGGAACTTGGCCTTGGCAATTTCCGTGACCGGAATCTTGTAGATGGATTTCGGCCGGTAATCCTTCAGCAGGATTGTTTCAGGCGACTCGACTCTCTTTTTTGGCGATGGTGTCTGCCCAGCCTTGGCATCCTCCGCAGCAGCCCCGAATACAGAAGGCGAAGGCAACGCGACCGCCAGCCCCGCCATGTTTGCCCATTTCAGGAATGATCTTCGATTCATTGCGTCTCCCTCGTGCGTTTCGTCTGGCTCGCGTGGAAGGCCATTGCTAAAATCCGGCGCATGGCCGTCTACATTTATAGCGAGCAACAAATCGAGAGCATTATCCGCGCTACGAAGCGCTTCCGTCTACGCAATTGCGCCGTGGCCGCGGCCCTATTGATTGCAGCCTGCCTGGTCGCTTTCTTGCGTCCCGAATGGATTTTTGGAGCGCGCGCACAGGCCCGAATGTGGGTGCTGGCAGCCCTGTTTGTTTTCGTTGCCGGACCACTCGTAGACACTCTGTGGCGATGGAGGAGTCGTCCTTTAAGACTGCAACGGGTCCTGCGAGAAAGGACGATCGAGGTTTCTGCCGAAGGAGTCACCGTCTCGGGTGCGCCCAGGGTCAGGCAACTGGCGCGAAGCGAAATTCGCCGCGCGGAAGAAGTCCCCTGGGGACTCTACCTGCGCTCCCCGAACCGCTATCGCTGGATTCTGATCCCGGCAAAGATCGACAGCTTCGACGCAGTCAAGCAAGAGATCGCGGAGATGGGAATCCCCATCGTGCCGTCTGCGAGTCCGCCTAACTGGGAGGAGCTTGTGGGGGCGGTCGTCTTCGTCGGCACCATGCTCTGCGCCATCTTCGCTCACAGTGCGAGCGTGTTAGCCGCAAACCTTTTGATTTCAGCGCTTGTGGCCGTGGCCGGTTTCCTGATCATCGGCGCAAGTCCCGACAATCTCCCGAAAATGCGCTGGGCCCGCTTCGGAATTTTCCTCCCCGTAGCGATGACCGCGTCAATGTTGTGGACGGCACTGCAGAAGTAAGACTCAGCTCACATCCGCATCGCCGCCATCCGCCCTGAATATGGTAGTGCGGGATGGCCTGCGTTTCCAGCACGAGCTCCGTTACACGGCGCTTGCAAGGTCCTTGTTGACGGCACTAAGATCAGCGCGAAGCTGAACAATCTGCCATCACCCAAAAGTGCCAGCATGCGCAAAGTAGGATCGCGGATCATTATCACCCTGACCATGGTCGCGCTGACTTGGACGGTATCGAGCCCGCAGGTCAAGCGATCGATTGGGAGCGACGCACGTCGAATCCAGCATGAAGCACCAGCCGATGCAACCACCCTTGCGACGCGACAGCGCTTCTTGGAGATGTTTGCCCGGGCATACTTCCCAGGACGAACCGGCCAACTCCTGATCGTACCGCGCGAAGGCGACTTCATTACGCGGGCTGACGTGGCGTACATGCACGGTTCGCCGTGGACGTATGACGTAGCGATTCCGCTCATGTTTGTTGGGCCCGCAGTAAAAGCGGGAACGTACTCGACTCCGGCCGTGCAGCAGGACGTTGCGCCAACCCTTGCGGCTGCGCTGGGCGTGCAGATGCCTCCCACGACGACAGGCCATGTATTACCGGTTTTACGCACGGGTTTCGCTCGGCCACGAGTAGTCATGCTGCTCGTCCTGGATGGCATGCGCCGGGATTACTTCGATCGCTACGCCGCGTCCATGCCAACGCTCACCGCACTGCGCCAGCATAGTGCCTGGTTCAGTCAGGCGCGGGTTAACTTTCTTCCGACCAACACTGCCGTTGGGCACTCGACGCTCTCAACCGGGGCCGATCCTCGCGTGCACGGAATCACCGGGGTCAGCGTATACGAGCGCACGCAGCACCGGCGCCACGACTCTTTCGCCGGAGCAACGCCGCAAGACCTGATGGCATTGACGCTGGCTGACGTCTGGCAACTGGAGACGGCTGGTCGCGCGATCATATTGGCACAGGGCAGCATCGACCGGGCGGCAACCCCGCTCGCAGGGCATGGATCGTGTCAGTTGAATGGAGCGCCTGTCGTTCTCGCCAGCTACGATCAGGAGACGGGCAACTGGAGCACAAACTCCGACTGTTTTCGGCTGCCTGCATATCTGCAGGACCGCAATGCGAAAACACTCTGGCCGGCGAGCGGGGAGTGGATGGGTCACAAGATCGACTCGACCCAGGCGGTGCGATATTCGGCTCTGTTTCCGGCATTCGAAGCCGATGCGATGACTTCGATGATTGAGCGAGAGCCGCTGGGCGAAGACAAAGTTCCAGATCTCATTCTGATGAACTATAAAGGTGCGGACTTCGTGGGCCACAAGTACGGTCCGGACTCGGAAGAGCTGCGCGTCACGCTCGGCGAGATGGATCGCCAGTTGAAGAGGATTCTGCGTGCGTTAGAAGCAAAGGTTGGCGGCGACTATCTGCTTGCCGTGACTGCGGACCATGGCATGCCATCGGAACCGTCGTCGCCGGATCGCCGGCACCTGGCACCATCAATCGTTGACCTGTTGCACGATAAGTTCGACCCAGAGGCAAAGCAGCTCATTACATCCTACGAACCGGAAAACGGCCAGCTCTTCGTCGATGAGGACCGGCTGTCGCATCTTGGCCTGACGTTGCGCGACCTGGTTCATTTCCTCGAATCCCAGCCGTTCCTTTTTGCGGTATTCACAAACGAGGATGTGCGCTCAGCCGCTGACGCGCTCAAGCCTGCGACGCCGGCGCGCACGCACTCGAAGCAAAAATAGAGTCGGCCTGACAACGCAAACGGTAGAATTCCCGCCTTGATTTAGCGCTTATGGGGCTGGAGTCCGAAGATATGCCACGATAAACAACACGCCCAGCACCATGTCGGCCCCGCTGAGCGCCAGGTCCGATCCATGCATGCGCTGCTGAAGATAGAGCACGATCGAAACCGCTCCAAAGCTGAACTTTTCGAGCACCGCGAGAATCATCATCGGGCGTAAGCGCACCGGATCTCGCGCAATCAGCGCGAACGCCACCTGCCACACCAGCGCGACGCTGACGAAGCCATAATAGAAACCTGGATGTGTAATGGCCGGAGGGTCCTGACGGCCAATCATGTCGAACATGAAATAGAGCGGCGTCAGGACAACAAATCCCCAGATTGCCGCCACCCAGAAAACGATCTTAGCGAATTTCATCTGCCGACTCCGCCGCTATTCCCCACCCACAGTCAGCCCGTCCACACGAATCGTCGGAGCCGCCACCGACCCTCTGAACTCCAGGTCATTGGCGATCTCGGAAATATTAAAAAACAGCTCCTTCAGATTCCCCGCGACCGTGATCTCTTCCACCGGATACGCGAACTCCCCACCCGAAATCCACATCCCCGAAGCCCCGCGAGAATAGTCTCCCGTAACCAGATTTACTCCCTGGCCCAGAAATTCCGTAACGTAGAGACCTTCCTTGATTCCCGCGATCAGTTCCTTCGGAGTCTTTGTGCCTGCCTGCAGAAAATAATTTCCCGGCCCGATCCCCGGCGTCCCCGCAAGCCCGCGCGACGCATTTGCCGTAGTCTGCAACCCAAGCTTCTTTGCGGTATAGGTGTTGAGTAAATATGATTTCAGCACTCCGTTCTCAATCACGACCGTCCGCCGCGTCGGCACGCCTTCGCCGTCGAACGGACTCGTCCCAAACCCGCCCGGCATCGTGCCATCGTCAATGATGTTGACGTTGTCTCCGGCAATCTTCTGCCCCAGCTTGCCCGCCAGAAACGACGCTCCCCGGTACACCGAATCTCCGTTCACGCCTTCGAAAATGTGCTCCAGGATCGAAGTCGAAACCATCGGATCGAACACAATCGGCACCTGCGCCGTCTTCGCCTTGCGCGCTCCCAGGCGCCGCAGCGTGCGCTCCGCCGCAATCTTGCCCACTTTCTCCGGAGCGTCCAGCTTCTTCATCGTGCGCGCCACCGAGTACCAGTAATCGCGCTGCATCGCGCCTTCCGGCGTCTGTGCAATCGGCACGGCCGCCACCGAGCAATACGACCTCCGATACTCACCCACAAACCCGTGAGAATTCGCCAACACTCTATGCCCGGTCGCAGCATCGAACGACCCGCCTTCCGAGTTCTTGATGCGCGGATCGAAATCCAGCGCCGCCTTCTCCGCCCGCCGCGCGTAGTCGATGCGGTCCGGCCCCGGAAGCGAGTAAACATCTTCGTGATAGAGCGCCAGATCGCCGGAGAGCGAGCCCAGTTGCGAAGCTTCCGGAATTCCTCCGAATGGATCTTCCGAAGTAATCTTCGCCAGCGTCAACGCCGACGTGACCATTCGATCCAGTCCCGCTCGCGAAAAGTCGCTGGAGTAAGTGCTGGCCGCGCGCTGTCCAAAAAACACCCGCACGCCGATGGACTTCGATCCGGACTCTTTCAGAGTTTCGACCTGCCCAAGCCGCACGAGAGTCGCGAACTCGTCACCCTCGCGCACCACGCACTCGGCCGCAGTGGCGCCGCCCGCCACAGCGCGGCGAACAATGTCGGATGCGATTTCTTTGAGGTCAGTTTCGAGTTTCGGGTTTCGAGTTTCGAGTTGAACGGAATGCATAAGCTTTCATTATCCCAGAGAATTGGTATTGCGTTCCCGCGAAGACCTGTTGGCTCGAAATATTCTTGAAAGTAATGCGATTGTGCCTTACAATGGGAATTGCCATGACGACACTCACCGTGACCGCACGAGGACAGGTAACGTTCCGGAAGAAAGTGATGCAACACCTCGGCGTTAAGCCCGGAGGTAAGATCGAATTGGACTTGCTCCCCGACGGCCAAGGCGTTATCCGTGCGGCGCACCCAGCCGGCACAATCGATTCCTTCATCGGGCTGCTGGCCGGCAAAACAAAGAAGATCGCAACGATCGATGAGATGAATGAAGCCGCCGCAGCCGGCTGGGCCAACAAGGAGTCCGCCCGCAGGAAGTCGAACGGCAAGAAATGAAGGTGGCCGTTGACACGAATGTGCTTGTGCGCGCCGTTGTTCGCGACGATCGTGCTCAGGCAGACACCGCTGCCCGCTTGTTGCGCGCTGCAAACATGGTTGCCGTAGCGGTGCCGTGCGTATGCGAGCTTGTGTGGGTGCTGCGGAGTGTCTATGGCTTCTCGCCCGCTGACGCGGCAGCCGCGATCCGCGCCCTTCTTGCGGCCGCCAATGTGGAAATGAACGGACCCGCAGTAGAAGCGGGATTGGCCGTACTCGAAGCGGGCGGCGATTTTGCGGACGGTGCGATTGCCTACGAAGGTCGATGGCTTGGCGCCGACGCCTTCGTTTCTTTCGATCGGAAGGCAGTGAAAATGCTCACGGCACAGGGTCAACCAGCGCGATTGTTGTAAGGGTCGCCGCTAGTTACTAGATCGTTCTATGCTCTGAGTCTACGTGGCTAGACACCGGCCCTACTGCATGAACCCGCCCGGATCCTTCCGCGCCGTCCCGCCCACCGTCAGCCGATCGATCTTCAGTGTCGGAATTCCCACGCCCACCGGCACGGCCTGCCCATCTTTCCCGCAGGTGCCCACGCCTTCGTCGAGTTTCAAATCATTGCCCACCATCGAAACCCGGGTCAGCACATCCGGACCATTTCCGATCAGCGTCGCACCCTTGATCGGAGCGGTGATCTTCCCATCCTCAATCATGTACGCTTCCGACGCCGAGAACACGAACTTCCCGTTCGTAATGTCCACCTGCCCGCCGCCAAAATTCACCGCATAAACGCCATGCTTCACCGATCGAATAATATCTTCCGGATTATCCTGCCCCGCCAGCATGTACGTATTCGTCATGCGCGGCATCGGGATGTGCTCGTAACTCTCGCGGCGTCCGTTGCCCGTATCGGCAATGCCCATCAGCCGCGAAGAAAGCTTGTCGCTCAAATATCCCTTCAGAATTCCTTTTTCAATCAGGACCGTCTCTTGCGTCGGCTCGCCCTCATCGTCCACATTGAGCGACCCGCGACGCCACGGCATGGTCCCGTTATCGACGACGGTGCACTTTTCGCTGGCCACGCGCTTCCCCACCAATCCCGCGAATGCCGACGTCTTCTTGCGATTGAAATCCGCCTCCAGCCCGTGTCCCACGGCCTCGTGCAGCAAGACTCCCGGCCATCCCGGACCCAGCACCACTTCCATCTCCCCAGCCGGAGCCTCGCGCGCATCCAGCTGCAAAATCGCCTGCCGCGCGGATTCCTTGGCAAAAAACTCCGGAGTCTTTTCCCCAAAGAAGAAGTCCAGCGCCACGCGCCCGCCGCCGCCAGATGTCCCACGTGCCGAATTGCCTTCCGTCTTTGCGATGCACGAAACGTTCATCCGGGCCAGCGGCTGCGAATCTTCTGCAAATGTTCCGTCCGATCCCACGACGAGTATGTTCCGCAGCTCGTCGGCATAGCTGGCCCGCACTTCCTGAATTCGCGGATCGAAAGCTCGCGCCGCCTTATCCGCCCGCATCACCAGCTCAACCTTCGCGCTGATCTCCGCGTCCACCGATGGCAGCGTTACCGGATACAAACTCCGTGCCGCCGCTTTCTGAAAACCGGCAACCGTAGTTTTCGCCGGAGCGCTCGCGATCAGTGCCGCCGTCCGCGCCGCATGCAGAATCCGATCCGCCGACAGGTCGTCCGTATAGGCATACCCGGTGCGCTCCCCCGAAACCACGCGCACTCCGCAGCCCGCGGAAATCCCCTGCGAGGCCGACTTCACCATCGACTCGTCTACCATCAAAGAGGTTGAAGAGAGATATTCGAAGTAGAGGTCCGCGTAGTCGCCGCCCGCCGAAAGCGCGGCCGCCAGATAGCGTTCCAGATCGCGCTCCGCCAGTCCGTAATGCTCGAAGAAAAACCGCTGCCGGTTCACTTGCTTATCTTGTTGTTTATCCACGTCAGTTAGATGCCTGGAAGCTCGATGAAGACTCCAAGGCAAGACTCCTCATATCTGGTTCTGAATGGTTTTGGAACGATTTCTATTCATTATCCCATACCCCATCCCGTCCAGCCTTCCCCGTCCCCATCTTCCACACCACCCCCCATAACGATGGTCACTCGTCACAGACACCGTCGCGCCCGGTTTAAGACAATGAGGTTGGAGAATTCCATTAGTGACCCCAGACGCCCTCACCCGCACCGTGCAGGACTTCCTCAGCGAGGCCTCCGGCGCAATTGTCCTCGAGGACGGAACCGTCGTCTTTGACCTCTGCCGCTCCAAGTACTCCATTTCCGGCGAGCACAACAAATGCCTTCTGCACCTCTGGTCTGCCGAACGGAATACCGTGCGCCGCGTGCTCGACGCTGAAGTGAAGAGCGGCACCCTGCGTCTCGCGGTGCAGCGCCTCGGCCAGTCGCGCCCCACCAGGCTTGAGATTTGCCGCGAGCGCGACCGCCGCACTCCCTCCGCCAGAAAAATCGCTCGCGCCGTCTACGAGCAAAGGCTCCGCCACACCCTCGAGCGGCACTTTCCCGGATTCACGATTACCCGTCTCACCACCGGCGCCGACCTCGAAAAATCCTTTGGCCCCATCTATGCCCGCGGACTCCTGCGAAAAGGCCAGCAGGCGTTCGCCGTTCTCGGCGTTAACGCGTCGGAAAGCCAGGCCTCCATCGACGCCGCCCTCACCTTCGGCATCCTCTGGCTCGACGTTTGCCGCCACGCGCAAGCCGCTAAATTCCTGGTGGAAGGCCTCTCCTTATTCGTGCCCCACAAATGTTCGGCGTTAGTCCGCGAGCGCATGGCCAACCTGAATCCCTCAGCAGCAAAATGGAACCTCTTCGAACTCGACGAGCGTCACGACTCCCTGGTCCCGATCGACTGCACCGACCGCGGCAATGTCGCCACGCGACTCGTCCACGCCACCAATCAGGCTGCCGCCCTAGAACGTTTCGCC
>Ga0265338_10011276_pt1 | contig 10345 bp, 9 predicted proteins | sample 42126metaG_FD_193579 | JGI IMG/M metagenome (GOLD analysis project Ga0265338, IMG submission 193579) | Rhizosphere microbial communities from Carex aquatilis grown in University of Washington, Seatle, WA, United States - 4-21-26 metaG | ecosystem: Host-associated > Plants > Roots > Rhizosphere >... | reverse complement strand
GGGGCGCGTGCCCATCATCAGGCCCCCGGACGGCGTGAAGCCCATGCTCGTGTCGATGCTGCGGCCGTGCAGCACCGCGGTCATGCTCGCGCCGCTGCCGAGGTGCGCGAGGATCACGCGACCGTCAGTGGCCGCGGGATCGCCGCGCCGCGCCAGCTCCTCGACGAGCCACTCGCACGAGAGCCCGTGGAACCCGTAGCGCCGCAGCCCCGCCGCGGTGTACCGGCGCGGGATCGCCAGTTGCGTCGCGACCCGGGGCATCGTGCGGTGGAACGCGGTGTCGAAGCACGCCAGCTGCGGGATGCCCGGGTACCGCTCGCCGAACGCCTCGATCAGCTCCAGCTCGACCGGCAGGTGGTCCGGGTCGAACGGCACGATGGTGCGCAGCTCGTCCAGCAGTTCCGGCGTCACCCGCGCGGGCGAGGTCCGGTCCATGCCGTGCACGACGCGATGTCCCACGGCGCGCGGCGGATCGTGCGGCCTGCGCGCGTCCAGCCACGACACCAGGAAGCGTCCGGCCGACGCGTGGTTGGGCAGGTGCACGCTGCCGCGATCGAAGCGGCCCGCGACGGCGTCCTCGAAGGCGAGCGTGGCGTCTCCACCGATGCGGTCGATCGACCCGTGGAGCTCGCGCTCCAGCGTCGCGCCCGCGCGGTACGAGGCGAAGCGGATGCTCGACGAGCCGGCGTTGAGCGCGAGGATGCGCGGGTCAGCGGGCGTCATGGCCGACGCTCTCGTCGTCCGGCAGGCCCAGGGCGGCCAGCGCGTCGCGGGTCGTCCGGAAGTCGCGGTGCAGGATGCTGCGAATCCCGTCGCCTTCGGCGACCTGCACGAACATCGGCGTGTTCTCGATGTAGACGACGTTCCGCGGTTCCACGCGCGCGACGTCCAGCGCGAGCGCGAAGATGCGCGGGTCGGGCTTGCGCAGGTGCACGAAGCACGAGGAGACGAACGTGTCGACGAAGCGCTCGAGCCGGAACTTCCGGATCCGGTGGTCGTTCAGCTCGCGACCCTCGTTGCTCACCACGACCACCTTGAGCCCGTGCCGCAGCTTGAGCCGGTGCACCAGCGCGAGCATGTCGGGGAACGGGCGCGACTGCGCCATCATGAACCGGACGTACGCCGCGCGCGTGAAGGGGCGCTTCTCGGGATACACCACCAGCGAGAGGTAGTCCTGCAGCGTGAGCCGGCCCTCCTCGTAGGCGTCGAACGCGAGCCGGTGCCGCTCCTCGACCTCCGCGAACGGGTGCCGGAAGTGCTTCGCCGCGCGCCGGCGCGCGGATTCGTCCCACCCGTTCGACAGCAGCACGCCGCCGACGTCCACGAACAGGCAGTTGATGGATGTGGCTTTGGTCATGAGGCGTCCTTTCGCCCGTCCCCGGGCGTCTCGTCGTGTCCGCCGCCGCCGGAGCCCAGGACGTTCGCGACGATCCGCTGGGCCTCCTCGACGATGCGGCGCAGGTGGTCCGGCCCGCGGAAGCTCTCCGCGTAGAGCCGGTAGAGCGCTTCGGTGCCGGAGGGGCGCACGGCGAACCAGCCGCTCTCCGCGATCACCTTCACGCCGCCGATGGGCTCGTCGTCTCCGGGCGCGCGCGTCAGCGTGAGCCGCACCGGCTCACCGGCGAGCTGCGTCGCCCCCACGCGGTCCGGCGTCAGCGCCAGCAGGGCGCGCTTCTGGCCCGGCGTCACCGGCGCCTCCACGCGGACCTCGCACGGCGCGCCGAGCGCCCCGGTCAGTTCGCGGTACGACTCGCCCGGGTCGCGCCCGGCGACGGCGGTCATCTCGGCGGCGAGCAGCGCCGCGACGATGCCGTCCTTGTCCGTGGTCCACACGGTGCCGTCGCGCCGCAGGAACGACGCGCCCGCGCTCTCCTCGCCGGCGAAGCCCAGTGACCCGGCGAGCAGTCCGTCCACGAACCACTTGAAGCCGACCGGCACCTCGAGCACCGGGCGGCCGAGCCGCGTCGCCACGCGGTCCACGAGCGCGCTGGTCACCACCGACTTGCCGACCGCGGCGCCCGGAGCCCAGCCAGGCCGGTGCCGGAACAGGTGATCGATCGCGGCCGCGAGGTAGTGGTTGGCCGGCAGCAGCCCCGCGCGCGGCGTGACGATCCCGTGCCGGTCGTGGTCGGTGTCGCAGGCGAACGCGACGTCGAAGCGGTCGCGAAGCCCGATGAGCCTCCGCATCGCGCTCGGCGACGAGGGGTCCATCCGGATGCGCCCGTCCGCGTCGGGCGGCATGAACCCGAACGCCGGATCGACGACGTCGCTCACCACGGTGAGGTCCAGTCCGTACCGTTCCCCGATGGCCGCCCAGTAGTGCACGCCGGCCCCGCCCATCGGATCCACGCCGAGGTGCAGGCGCGCGCCCCGGATCGCGTCCAGGTCGAGCACCGCGCCGAGTTCGCGGACGTAGGCCTCGCGGAAGTCGTACCGGCGCGTCGCCGCGGCGCGCAGCGCCCGCGCCAGCGGCACGCGCTTCACCGCGCCCGGTCCGGCGGCGAGGATCCGGTTCGCCTCGGCTTCGATCCACGCCGTGACCGTGGTGCCCGCCGGGCCGCCGTGCGGCGGGTCATACTTGAACCCGCCGTCCTCGGGCGGGTTGTGGGACGGCGTCATCACGATCCCGTCGGCGAGCCCGGTAGTGCGCCCGCGGTTGTGCGCAAGGATCGCGAGCGACACGGCCGGCGTGGGCGTGTACTCGTCGCGCTCGGCGAGCCGGACGTGCACGTCGTGCGCCGCCAGCACCTCCAGGGCGCTGGCGCACGCCGGCGCCGAGAGCGCGTGCGTGTCGAGCCCGAGGAACAGCGGGCCGTCGGTCCCCTCGCGCACGCGGTGGCGGCAGACGGCCTCCGCGATCGCGAGCACGTGCTGCTCGTTGAACGTGTTCGTGAACGACGAGCCACGGTGACCCGAGGTGCCGAACGCGACGCGCTGCGCGGGAACGCCCGCGTCCGGAACGCCGGTGTAGTAGGCACTCACGAGCCTCGGCACGTCCACGAGGGTTCCGTGCGCGGGCGGCCCGCCCGTCGCCGGGCGGACCGTCGCGGTGGAGTCGGGCATGGCCGCGCTAGCGGCTGCGCCCGCTGGCCGCCGGCTCGTCGAGCCAGTAGCCGTCGCGGGAGTAGTGCCGGTGCAGTCCCAGCTCGTAGTCGCGTGTCAGCAGCTCCTTGGACTTGAACTCGGGCGAGTTGCGGATGTGCTCGCGCATGAGGCCGACGAACACCTTGCCCTCCGCCCAGCTCACGCGGTCGATCCACTGCGGCGCGATGAGGACCTTGCGGCCGGGCCACCAGTTCTCCGTGTTCACCACGAGGTAGCGGATCGCCCACGTCTCGTCGTCCACGATGAAGTCCTCGACGTGCCCGATCTCGCCGTCCGGCGCCTGGATGTGGTGTCCGGTCACGTCCCGCGTGCTGCGCAGGTGCGCGTCCCAGGGCTGCAGCTCGCCGGTGGCGTCGCGCTGCTGTCCGTGGTCGCGCAGGATCGCTCCCGAGGCTCCCCACATGGCGGAGCCGCCCCAGTACAGCGGCCAGCCGTAGTGCCCGTAGTACTCCTCTTCGTACTGCCGGGACACGGGAACGGCGCTGTCGAGCGCGGGGCCGTCCTCGATCTGCGCCCGCGTCAGCGTGACGGTGATGTCACGCTCCACCGCGCTCGACGTGCCGAGCGCGTAGGGCGAGATCAGCACCTGGCGTCCCGAGAGCCAGGACCCGGTGTTCGCGATCAGGTAACGGATCGCCCAATAGCGGTCGTCGAAGTAGAACTCCTCGACCTTTCCCATCTCTCCATCCAGGCTGTCCAGCGTGTAGCCCTTGAGCGTGTTGACGGTCGTCAGCATGTCGGGGTCCCTTCCTCTGCCGTTCGGTGCATCGTGCGCGACGCGCTGCCCGCGCGGCCGGTGGCCGCGCCTCGGCGCGAGGTCATGCGGTTGCCGCAAGCGGGGCGTGCTCACGGGCCGCCACCCGTGCTCGGACCCGGGCCGTGATCTGCCGGTCGGTCCGCTTGTCGAGCCGCTCGACGCCGGTGATGCGGGCGCCGAGGCCGTCGTGTTCGAGCCGCTTGGCCAGTTCGCCCTTCGCCTCGCCGGGCCCGAAGATCAGGATCGTCGCGGCGTCGCGCAGTCCGGCGACGACCTCCTCGTAGAACCGGTCGAGCTGGCCCGCGAAGCGGCGCTCGTTCGTGTCCTCCGCCGCCCCGGGCTGCGACTCGTGCGCCCGGCTCATCTTCCGGCCCGAGGAGAAGCGCGTGCGCTTCTCGGCGTTCGACTCGACCGTGCGCGTGACCTCACCGTCCTTCGCGATCGTCACGATGACGGCCTTGCGGTGATCGATCCAGACGCCTGCGTTCGTGCTCATGTCGTGCTCCTTCGTTCGCATGCTCGGGGAAAGGTTCGCGCGCCCCGTGCCCCGCCCCGCGGGCGTAACGGCGGTGCACGCGGGCTCACCGCACGCGCGCGGGCTCCGCGGGCAGCGAGGGATAGTCCGTGTAGCCGGCCGCGCCGCCGCCGTAAAAGGTCGAGGGATCCGGCGCGTTGAGCGGCGCATCGCGGCGGAACCGCTCCGGGAGGTCGGGGTTCGCGAGGAAGAGCCGTCCGAACGCCACCGCGTCGGCGGTCCCCGCCGCCAGCAGGCGCGTCGCGGAGGCGCGGTCGAATCCGTTGGCGGCGATCAACGGGCCGTGGTGCGCCCGGCGCAGGGCGGCCAGGGGCACCGCCACGGCCCCGAGGCGGACGTCGTCCTCCGTGTTCGTGACGACGTGGACGTAGGCGAGTTGCAGCCGGTTCAGCTCGTGCAGCAGGTGCCGGAAGGTCGCGAGCGGGGAGGAATCGCTCATGTCGTTGAAGACTCCCCCGGGCGAGAAGCGGATCCCCACGCGCCCCGCGCCGCACGCCTGGGTGACGGCTTCCGCCACCTCGAGCGGGAGGCGCGCGCGGTTCGAGACGGATCCGCCGTACTCGTCCGTGCGCTGGTTCGTGCCGTCGCGCAGGAACTGGTCGAGCAGGTAGCCGTCGGCGGCGTGGATCTCGACGCCGTCGAATCCCGCGCTGATCGCGCATCGCGCCGCGGTGACGTACTGCGCCACGATGCCGGGCAGCTCCTTGCGCTCGAGCGCGCGCGGGGTGACGTACGGCTGCATGCCGGACCCGGTGAGGATCTCGCCGGACCTCGGGGCGATCGCGCTGGGCGCCACCGGCAGCCCGCCGTCCGCCTGGAACGAGGGATGCGAGATCCGGCCCATGTGCCAGAGCTGGAGAAACACCTGCCCGCCGGCTTCGTGGACGGCCTTGACCACGTCGCGCCAGCCCGCCCGCTGCTCGTCGGTGTGGATGCCCGGCGCGTGCAGGCAGCCGGTGCCCTGCACCGAGATCGCGGTTGCCTCCGTGACGATCAGCCCCGCGCCCGCGCGCTGTGCGTAGTAGCCCGCCATCATCGGCGTGGGAACGCCGCCCGGGCCCGCACGCATGCGGGTCATCGGTGCCATGACGACGCGGTTGCGCGCGCCGATGTCGCCGAAGCGCACGGACGTGAACAGATCGGGCCGGATCACGCGACACGATTCCTTTCCCGGGCCGCGATCACGTCGCGAGCCGCGGATAGAGCCGGGCGCCGGCGATCGTGAGGACGATCGTCGCGAGCACGACGACGGTAAAGTCGCGCGCCAGCCCGAACGTGCTGGTCGTGCCGGCGAGCATGCAGGTGCGCAGGCAGTCGACGACGTACGTCAGCGGGTTCAGCAGCGAGACGGCGCGCAGCCAGCCGGGCATGATCGAGGTCGGGTAGATGGCGTTGCTGGCGAAGAACAGCGGCATGGTGAGCACCTGGCCGACGCCCATGAAGCGCTCGCGCGTCTTCACGATGCAGGCGATGACCAGCGAGAACGTGGCGAACAGCGTGGCGGCGAGGATCACCATCGTCAGGACGCCCAGCAGCGCCAGGGGCGCGCCGTCCAGCTTGACGCCCAGCACGAGCGCGAGCAGGTACACGACGGCGGCCTGCGAGAGCGTGCGCACGCCGGCCGAGAAGCCCTTGCCGAGCACGAGCGCCGCGCGCGGCGTGGGGCTCGCGAGGAAGCGCTGGACGATGCCCAGGTCGCGCTCCCAGATCACGTTGATGCCGTAGAAGATCGCGACGAAGAGGACGCTCTGGGCGAGGATGCCGGGCGCGATGAAGTCCAGGTACGGGATCGCACCGGTGTGCATGGTCCCGGCGCGCGCGAACACCTGGCCGAACACCAGCAGCCACAGCGCCGGCTGCAGCGCGCGGGTCACCAGCTCGGTGAAGTCGTGCCGCAGCTTGCGCATCTCGAACTCGGTGATCACGAAGGTCTTCTCGACGAAGCTCGTGACGGGGCGCGCGAACGCGAGGGTCATGGCCGGCCTACCCCAGCCGCTCGGCGGTGGCGCGTTCGGCGCTGACATTGCGATACGTCCCGCCGGCATCCAGGGAGGTGCCGGCGTAGTGCGTGAACACGTCGTTCAGCGAGTGCGGGCCGCCGCCCATCGAGGCTTCGAGTTCGGTGCTCGTGCCGAGCGCCGCCACCCTGCCGAGGTGCATGATCGCGATGCGGTCGCAATGCGCCTCGGCCTCCTCGAGGTAGTGGGTCGTGAAGAACATGGTCATGTCGTGGTGCTTGCGAAGGTCCTCGAGGTGCGCCCAGACGGCGTCGCGCGCGATCGGGTCGAGACCCACCGTCGGCTCGTCGAGGAAGAGGACGCGCGGGCGGTGCAGCGTGGACTGGGCCAGTTCGAGGCGCCGGATCATGCCGCCCGAGTACTGCCCCACGAGCCGGCCAGCGTCCGCGGACAGGCCCATGAACTCCAGCGCCTCGCGGATGCGCTCCCGCCGCTCGCCACGCGGCAGGTCGTAGAGCCGCGCGAAGAGGAGCATGTTCTCGTAACCGGTGAGCGAGCCGTCCACCGAGACCGCCTGCGGCACGTAGCCGATGACGCGGCGCACGCGGACCGCCTGCTTGCGGATCGAGAAGCCGCCCACGCGCGCGTCGCCCGAGGACGGCGCCAGCAGCGTGGTGAGCATCTTGATCGTGGTCGTCTTGCCGGCGCCGTTGGAACCGAGCAGGCCGAAGATCTCGCCCGCGCGGACCGAAAGCGTCACGCCGTCCACCGCGGTGAACGCGCCGAAGCGGCGCGTGAGCCCGGTGATCTCGAGCTCGACCTCGGGCGCGAGTTCGGGAGGCCGCGGCACGCCGTTGCCCGCGGCCGGGCCGGCGCGCGGGGTGGCGGCGGGCGGAACGGCGGCGATGGGGGCGGTCACGCGGTCCTCACGATCATCTTGCCGGTGTTGCGGCCCTCGAACAGCCCGAGGAACGCATCCACCATGTGCTCGATCCCGTCCACGACGGTCTCGCGCCCGTTCACGGTGCCGTTGCGCAGGCACCCGCGCATCACGGCCTCGAACTCGCCCCTCCGGCCGAGCCAGTCGCCGACGATGAGCCCGCGCAGGGTCAGGCGCCGGGTGGTGACGTTGAAGAGGTTGTTCGGGCCGGGGCGCGGGGCCTCGGCGTTGTATCCGGAGATGCCGCCGCACATCACGATGCGGCCGTGCAGCCGCATCGAGCCGAGCGCGGCCTCGAGCGCCTCGCCGCCGACGTTGTCGAAGTAGACGTCGATGCCGTCGGGCGCTTCACGCCGCAGGTGTTCCAGGAACGCCCCGTCGCGGTGGTCGAACGCGGCATCGAAGCCGCAGTCCTCGCGCAGGAACCGCACCTTCTCGGCGGAACCCGCCGAGCCGATCACGCGGCAGCCCCGCACCTTGGCGAGCTGGCCCGCCACGCTGCCCACCGCACCGGCGGCACCCGAGACGAAGAAGGTCTCGCCCGCGCGCGCCTCGGCGAGCTGCAGGCCGGCCCACGCGGTGAGCCCCGTCATGCCGAACGCGCCGAGGTGCAGCGAGAGCGGCTGGAGACGACGGTCGGCCGTCCGCAGGTCTCCCGCGGTCGCCAGCGCGAACTCCCTCCACCCGAGGTTGGACGTGACGATGTCCCCGGGCTGGAACGCGTCGCTGCGCGACCAGACGACCTCGCCGATCGCTCCGCCCCCGAGCGGCGCGTGCAGCTCGAACGCGGGCACGTACGACGGCCGGTCGCTCATGCGCCCCCGCATGTAGGGGTCGACGGAGAGGAACAGGTTGTGCACGAGCACCTGGCCGTCGCCCGGAACCGGGCGCGGCACGTTCACGAGTTCGAAGTTCGCTGCCGTCGGCATCCCGACCGGGCGCGACGCGAGACGGACCTCGAGTCCCTCGCTCGCGGGCAGCGTGCCGGCGGCCGGCGCCCCGCGCTCAGGCCTGGTGGACGAAATCATGGTGGTCCAGCGATTCCGGCGCCGTGTCGTGGAGCAGGTCGCGCGCGCGCGTCGTCTCCTCGGAGGGGCCGTGCGCGAGCAGGACGTACGAGCCGGTCTTGAGGGCGGTCTCGTACTTGAGGATGCTGTCCTTCGGGATGCCCACGCTGTAGAGCGCAGCCCCGATCGCGCTGACCCCGCCGACCATCGCGGCGCCTTCGAGCGCCGAGACGATCCAGCCGACGAGCGGTCCGGCGACGAGCAGCGGTCCCACGGCCGGTATCCAGAAGAAGGCCGAGCCGAACAGCATGCCCCAGAGGCCGCCCCAGAACGCACCCGCCTGCGCCCAGACCTTCACCCGGTCGCCGACGTTGTAGTAGCCCACGACGTGCTCGTCGGTGTGGTGGTCTCGCCCGACGATGGAGAGCTTCTTCATGTCGAAGCCCGCGACCTGGAGGGCCTTGACCGCGGCCTCCGCCGCGTGGTGCGAGGGATAGACGGCGACGACCGAGGAGGCGGACATGCGGATTCCTTCCGGAGGGGTGGGCGCGGGAAGCGGCGCCGGCCGGGCGCCGCGGGAGCGTGCACGCCCTTTCAGGGCAGGAATGGTGCCAGCGCCCGCACCCGGCCCTTGCGCCGGAACCGCGCGCGCAGAGCGGCCGGCGGCCGCGCGGACACCGGCCGGGGCGGGTCCGACCCGGGCAGGACTTTCAAAGCGCTGCGCGAACTTCAATCCCGGCCTCCCGCCGGGCGCCGGGCGGCGGCCGGGCGGCCGGCCTCAGTCCCCGGGAAAGCGGCGGTAGAACCACCCTTTCACGAGCTGCACGAGCCCCAGGTACGACACCACCATGGCCGCCAGCACGGGGAAGAACCGCCACGGCAGCGGCACGAACCCGATCCGCGGGCCCAGCGGCGTCCACGGCAGCGCCGTCGCGAGCACGACCACGGCCAGCGACGTGACCGCCAGGAGCGTGCTGGGACGCGAGCGGAACGGGTTGCCGCGCGTGCGGATCACGAAGATGACCAGCACCTGCGTGGCCAGCGACTCGACGAACCACCCGGTGTGGAAGAGCGCCTCCCCGGCGTGGAACACGTGCCGCAGCACGTAGAAGGTCAGGAAGTCGAACACCGAGCTCACGAGCCCGACCACGATCATGAAGTTGCGGATCGAGGCGATGTTCCAATGGTGGGGGCGCTCGATGTACGCCGCGTCCACGCTGTCGAGCGGGATCGGGACCTCGGAGACGTCGTAGAGGAAATTGTTGAGGAGCACCTGCACGGGGAGCATCGGCAGGAACGGCAGCATCAGCGTGGCGCCGGCCATGCTGAACATGTTGCCGAAGTTGGAGCTCGTGCCCATCTTCACGTACTTCATGATGTTGCCGAACGTGCGCCGGCCCTCGAGCACGCCGCGGTGCACGACCGCCAGGTCCTGGTCGAGCAGGATCAGGTCGGCGGCCTCCTTGGCCACGTCCACCGCGCCGTCGACGGAGATGCCCACGTCGGCCGAGTGGATGGCGGGGGCGTCGTTGATGCCGTCGCCGAGGTAGCCCACGACGTGCCCGCGGCTGCGCAGCGCCTGGATCACGCGGTTCTTCTGCGGCGGCGTGACGCGGCAGAAGAGGTTCACGCCCTCCGCGCGCGCCGCCAGCGCGGGATCGCTCATCGCCTGCATCTCCCCGCCGGTCAGCACGCCCGTGACGGCCAGCCCCAGCTCGGAGCACACGTGCTGCGTCACCAGCTCGTTGTCGCCGGTGACCACCTTGACCAGGACCCCGCTCGCCAGCAGCGCGTGCACGGCCAGCGCCGCGCTCGCCTTGGGCGGATCCTCAAACGCGGCGAAGCCGGCGAACACCAACTCGGACTCGTCGCCCACGACCGCGTGGACCTGGTCGCGCGCGGTGTCCTTCCACGCGATGCCGAGCACGCGGAAGCCGTCGCGGCCGAGCGCGTCGAAGCGCTCCCTGATCGATCGGCGCGCCGCGTCGTCGAGCGGCAGCAGGTGCTGCTGCCCGTCGGCTTCGTACCGGGCAGAGTGCGCCA
>Ga0265338_10011275_pt1 | contig 10345 bp, 37 predicted proteins | sample 42126metaG_FD_193579 | JGI IMG/M metagenome (GOLD analysis project Ga0265338, IMG submission 193579) | Rhizosphere microbial communities from Carex aquatilis grown in University of Washington, Seatle, WA, United States - 4-21-26 metaG | ecosystem: Host-associated > Plants > Roots > Rhizosphere... | reverse complement strand
AAGTATTTGGAGGAACTATATGAGCAAAAGTTTAAGAGCTAAGAAGCCACATACTCATCCTTGTCCTAGTTGTGAGAAGCCAGTAGTTTGTTGGTATACAGATCATGGAGATAGTGCCAGAGCAGGAGATACCTGTGATGATTGTTTACGAAAGGAGATGTTATGAAATTACTTACTACTATTGTTATCTTGTTCCTTGCTATTCCTTCTTTCGCTTCCACATATTTAAATTGGGGAATGGCCTTTGATTATCCTTGGCCTGAAGAGTACTCAGATGTACAGAATTATGCCATAGGTCATCATGGTATCCTATCTAAGAAGTTTGATTATATTATTGAGGGAGGAGGATGGAAAGATTCAAGTCATTACCCAGGAGCTGAAGCTTCCCTTTATGGAGCAGCAGCTATTGGTATTGATTTAAAATTACATGAACGATATGTTTCTTATTATGTAGGACCTTCTGTAATTTCCAAAAGAGATGTAGTTTTGGGATCTAACTTTGAAGTGTATCAAAAGGTATCTATCGGTTGGAGAGATGAAAGAGACGAGCGTATAGGATTCTTTGTTAAGCATTTTAGTGATGGTGGTTTATCTAAAGTTAATTATGGTCGTAACTTTGTTGGAGCAGAAGTAAGTTTCTAAGGGTAGAATGGATATTCTTAAAATAAAAGATAATCCACAGTTTGCTGCTTGTAGGCATTGCAAGCATTGGAATGACTATCATTTAGAAGGAAATGCATGTGTGGTTTGGATGTCTATTGGGGCTGAACATTGTGGATGTCCTAAGTGGGAGAGCAATGATAATCTATTGTATTTGGAAGTATTAAATGAGCATTCATCAAATGCTTAGGAGCGATTATTATGCCTGTGTCTGTGGACATGATGCTGCATTTCATTGTAAGCAGTTTACGAGTACTGATGAAGGTACGATTGTCTTCAATACTTATCTACATTGTGAATTAAGTATGCTGTATCCTAATAATTTTTGTAAGTGTAGAGAATATAAACGAGATAATCTTAAGTATTTAGAGGGATTAAGTGGTAAACTTTAACGCTTGGAGATGTCGTAACTGTATGCATTGGCATGATTGGTATGAAGTAGCTAAAGAGCCAACAGGCTCTTGTAAGCAATATAATTATAACACAAATATTACGTGTGGCTGTGATAATTGGGAAAGTAATGATAATCTAAGATATTTAGAAATGAAAGCAAAAGGAGACTGATATGAGTAGTGGAGGAAGTGTACCTATGGAAAATGGTAAGCCAGGAGATATTATTCGTAATGATAAACAGATCAAGAAAGAAATTAGAAAACAGGTTAAGAATACCTTAGTTAAATTATTGTCTAATTCTTTAATTGAAGATAAGCGTAAAGAGCAAAATAAAATTAATGGAATTAGTGCTAAAGAAGATAGTCTTAATGATTGTGTTAATTTTTATGGTATTCTTACTAACAGTATCTCTAAAGAATCTGATGTTATCTTTGGGGCAAGACCTGAGTATTTTAATGGTGGGGTGCTTATGTTTTACACTACGGATAACCCTAAACTGTTTGCTTCCTATCCTGCAGCAGCTACTTACCAGGGTCCATATAAAACCAGTAAAAAGATATTTGTACAAGTGTTTGCTCGTATAGATGATATGTATGCTTGCAAAGCCATTGACCAATTAAAGTATCTTGAGCTATTAAGCATGAAAGGTGAGGGAAGTGGTGGAACAGCTTAATTGTCCTCATCGAACAGGCTATGAACGAACGTTACAAACAGAGCGATATTATATAACGATATTGCGTTGTTCTAGTTGTCATGCATTTGTTAAAGCTACCACAAAGGAAAAACAGCCATTGACAAGTAAGTAAGAATTTGTTATACTTAATATTATAAATATAAGGAGATTTTAAATGACAACTGAACAAAATCGTCAATTAGGTAGAGTGGTTGGAATTGTTCTTAACTTAGTAATAGATCTTGTATTGGCTTATTATGTTGGGAAACACTTCCATTCTCTTTCAATTGGGTTAGTGGTTTACTTTGTTATGGCTAGACTGGATGGGATGGCAGATACACTTAATGAACTTAAAAGGAACTTGGTATGAAAGATTTTAGAAAGATGAGTCAAAAGGAATTAGAAAATTATATAAGAACACATATTCCTATTGATTTTATGTTTGCGCTTGCTGGAGCAGAATTTGAATATCGTCGTGAATTGAACGAATTACGAAGTGATATTGATTGGGGGAGATCATGAAACGAATATTGGTCTATACAGGAAAAGATTTCTATTGGAAGTCTGGAACAATCATGTCATCCATCTATGAATTGGTCCAGGGTGGAGAATATAAACGATTTGATTGGGGCTTCTTGGAGAGTGCATTAAGCAAGGGTGAAGAGTTTATTATTCGTCAAGCTAATGAACAGGAGCAGCGAATGTTTCAGAAGCATCTTAAAGAGATAACAAAAAAAGGGCCTTGACAAGACTAGATAAGTATGATAGACTTATTCAACAGGGGAGATTAAAAAATGAAAAAATTAACAAGTGAACGAGCAATTGCACAACAGCTTCTTGTGGAGCATTGGGAAAAGCCTATGCGAATACCTGATGCATTCTCTCAATCTGGTAACATAGTTACTTTAACTGAGATTGATGGCAAAGAGTATTCACTGATTCTGTACCATTGTAATTATGGTAAGAAAAAGGGATTTGCTGATGGACTTTGGCTTATTGCTGATTTAAATGTTCGAGGGCTTAAAGAGTGCCAATTAGGTGTACGTTTAGCTTAAGATTTAAAAGGAGATTTTAAATGTTTTTAAGTCCACGTCTCGAATGGCTGCAATTAAAATTAGCTAAGTTCTTTAGAAAATGTGTTAAATATCCATTCTATCAAGCGGTACTTAAAATTACTGCCTGGAAGGATAAGAAAGATAATGAAGCTGTACTTAAGAGTCTTTTAAGTGAGCAGGATGAAAAGGAATTTTTAAAGCTTGCTAAAGGAACAACACAGCTTCAGATGAGCTATATACTTGAGTCTAAAAAAGGTGACGAAATTATGGCTAAATTTGGAAAAGCTAAGAAGAATAACACCGAGTATTATAATAAGTTAATAAAGGAGATTATATGAACCTATTAGCGTTGACCTTAATTAGTCATTTGACCTTAACGAGCTTTAAACCTATGAATCTGTTTAAAGCTATCACGAGGACCCAGACGGCTGAATCCCCTGTTAAACCTAGCCCTGAAGCGGTTGCAGAGGCTTTTGGAAGAGCTGCCTAATTATGGTTAGATCCGAACTTAGCCTTAAACGAGAACTTCATAGGATTGAGAAGCTTCTTAGAAAGAAAGGGAATTCAGCTTGGACTGATGCCCAGATAACTGGAGCACAACAAGCGTTAGCTTGGGCCTTAAGGCTTAATGCTATGATTCCTCATAAAGCGTTTACACTAAAGGATTAATATGGATACTGCATTGGCTACAGCAATTGGAATTGTGTTTGTTGGTATATTGTTTGGTTTCGGATTTAGGATAGGATTTGGAGGCAAAAGATAATATGGATGGATCAATGATGGAAGCAATTGTAGCTGGTATTTTGGCTATGGGAGTTCTTATAGGTGTGTCTATAGCAGCTTCAATTTGGGGTGCTGTTGTTCTATTCCATCATTTGCATATTGTTATAAGCTGGGTCAAATAGCATGGATTTATTTCTCTGTTCTCTTGCTCCATTGTTTATTGGGTTAATGCTTGGTAAAGATACTTTAGGAATAGTTTTACTAGGAATTCCGTGGACGATGTTATGCCTTATTATATTGGCAGGTGAATTTATTGTTAAGGAAAAAACTAAATGAAACTCACCACTAAAGAGTATGCAGCCTTAAGAGTCTTTCTTCTTAAAGTGATTAATCATAGTGATACTTCCCTGGAAGAGGCCGAGGTAAAGGCAGGGAGAGAGGTCTTGCGTAAGCTAGTATCATTTGATCTTACAGATTTATAAATAGGGCCTATAGACCCATTGACTTAAGTAGATAAGGATGTTATACTGAACCATGATTATCTTGAGCTATCAATACTATGAATCTACCACCACGGTTGGAGTCTTCTCTTCAGAAGCTGAAGCTCAGAAGGCGGTCCAGGAATTTCTTGACGCTTACAAAGAGCAGGAGCTTTGGGTTACTCAAATCTGGGATGACACTGATGAGGAGACTCTTAAAGATTACCGTAAACGCTTTAGACTAATTCCTGCAGAGCTTAATCAGATTGTAGATCGTAGTGTTGGCTTTGTTTACGATTGGTTATGATTGGGTCTATTAGCCTATTGCATTTAGTAGATAAGTATGATAGACTAACTATATGAAAACACTAAACTTTCGAGTGGGATTTTAAATCTAATGCAAACATTCTTACCATATGAGAGCTTTATCGAATCTGCTAAGTGTTTAGATTATAGACGCTTGGGAAAACAGAGACTTGAAGCTTACCAGATTCTTAGAACTTTAACTGGTAAGTCCAAGGGATGGGTCAATCATCCTGCAGTTAAGATGTGGCAAGGACATGAATGGCAATTATATCTCTATGCTTTAGATATCTGTAAAGAATGGCGAAATAGAGGTTACAAGGATACTTTGAGGGATAAACTGATGGACATGATGGGAAAATATCCTGCATTGACATATCCGAATAGAATTCCATCTTGGTTGGGTGGGCCTATTCATGCCAGTCATAGATCTAATTTGTTACGTAAGAATAAAGAATTTTATGGTAAGTATAGTTGGAATGAACCAGATACCTTGGCCTATGTGTGGCCTGTACGATAATTAAAACGGAGATTATCTAATATGAGAGAAGATATTGAAGCTTCAATCCCTGAGAGTCTACAGAAAGAACTTGAGATACTAGAAACAAGTGGCTATGCAGAGCAAGTAGATATTAATGCTTGGCCTTTTACAAATGAACCAGAGAATTGTTGGTGTGGACACCTGCATCTTAATAGTGATTCTCAAGCATGTAATCATTGTCAGTGTGTTGGCTTTGTCCTGGATAAATGGGTGACATCTAATGGCTAAGAAACATATTCAGATACCTGTTGAGCAGGAAGAAGTTGTATGCGCCTGTAAGATTGTATACAATCGTCATGGCTGGGGTTGTCAGTGTGATGAGGGTTGCCCTACTGGTCCTGATGGTATTGAGTTCTGTCCCTTACATAAGGCTGCAAAAGATCTATTGACATCTTTAAAATTGCTTATGGAGAAAGGTCCAGATCCTAATTTTGATTATGACAGTCTTGTTAATAAAGCGGAGGGTAAATAGAATGGCTTATGATCCTTGTGGTACTAAAAGACTTGAAGGTGATGAGATTATTAAGCGTTTAGCCGAATATCTCCAGGTGAGCCCTACATATTTGGCAGCAGTGCTATATAAAATTACAAAACAAGTGGAAGAAAATCTATGAATGGTTGGACTAATATCAGAGACTTTATTAATAGTAAAGATATTGGGTTTATCTTTAACCGAAAAGAATTAATTATTCTTGGTAAGTCCTTTGATCTTGCTCCTACCACAATGGATACTGTTCGTAATACCCTAGTTCGTGGTGGATTCTTTACTCATCTTAGTAGAGGTAAGTATCAATTTGTAAATAAGATTCCTGTAGGTAGTACGTTGTCAGAGCTTTATGCATTAGCCTTTAAAGATAAACTTACTTACTTGGAAAAGGTTGTAGCTCGTAAAGAAAGGGATAAAGCTTCTGCTGAAAGGCAAGCAGCTCTAGAAGAATTGCAGAATCGTAATCTCTCAGTTATTCAACAAGCTAAGAATGTTCCTTGTTTAGATTGTAAAGTTAAATTTCATCCTTGTGTTATGATCTTTTCTTATAGAGATCCAGCTAGGAAGTATAAGAATATTGTTGAGATGATTTCAGATAAGACTGAAAAGCTTCTGGAAGAGATTGGTAAATGTGATATGCTTTGCATGAACTGTCAAGCTATCCGTAATGCTAAAGGACAAGGGGTTGAGCTGTAAAATAAGCCTTGACATTGTTATCTATTCATGGTATACTAAGTTATGAAATTCTCTGATCTTAAAGTAGGAATGAAAGTAGCAGATCGTTGGTTCTTACATTGGGGCATTGGTGTGGTCCGTGATCTTCTCAAGACTCGTGTGGTGATTAAATTTCCTGATGGTGATACAACATATGACAAAGCTCATGTCCAGTTTCTAATAAAGGGAGGATATTAATATGGCTACTGAACAGGTTATTGAAGACAGAGTTTTAGATCTTTATAAGGCCCACAATGAATTAGCTGCAGAAGAAGTGTTCCCTCTTTATGAAGAGCAGCATGGTGAAACGTCTAGAAGCAATAGCATCCATACCACAATCAGTCGCTTAACGAAGAAAGGGTTGCTCTACGTGGTGCGCCGTAAGACTTCCCCCTTGACTAAGAAGACTGTGAATGTTTGGAAATACAATGATGGCTCTATCCCTGTGGGGGATTTGCCTGTGTTAGTTAATGAGGTGTCAGTGGCTCGTGAGGCTGGTAAACAAGTGCTCACCTTGGTCCCTGAGCTTAAAGTATTGCTTTCTAAGCTGGATGTTTACTTTGGCAACTTACCTGATGAGCAGAAGCAAGAAGTGTTTCACTATGAAGTGAATAAGCTTCTGGAGAAACTATAATGGCTAAGAGAAAGACTATCAAGCAATTAGAAAAAGAGATTAGGGCTCTTAAGAAAGAGAATCGTCATCTAGAAAATGAGATTGAAATATTGTCTGATGACGTTAATTACTATGTTGAACAAGAAGCTGGAGCAGGTATATGAGTACTGTTTGGCTTGTCACTCGAATAGACTTGGGTGGAACAGCCTATCATGATGTGTTTGGAAATGAGGCCAGAGCAAAGAATTTTATTAAAGATTACAAAGGAGCTTATGCTTGTGCTGTAGAGGTGGAAGTATTATGAGCGATCACTTGGCTACATTCAAAACGTTTAAAGTAAACCATCCTGATTTTGCTTATGTCTATAAGCGGGGTGGACAGAACCATAATGGACCTATTGTTATCTTTGAGCGTAAGACATGGATTGAACCTAAACCTGAACAAGCCTTAGATTTTGAAGTACGTAAGACCCTGGTTGAATCTTTAGGAGGCTGTATGCGTCAATCCTATTGGGAGATTGCTGGTAAGAATCCAGTCTTTACCCAGGGTGATATTAATTCTATGTTTGCTGCAATCAGGCGTGATCTTCCTGATTTTAAAATTGTGGATAGTTGGAATGGTTTGGGGTGTTTAACCATGAGTGTAGCCATTAAACGAATAGCAAGGAAATCATGAATAGATTTGATCCTAAACAATTAGAAGAGTTTGCTGTAAAGCTTGGTACTCTTATTAATAGTCTTCCTACTGGTAAGGATAAAGGGTATGCCATAGGACTATTAGTTAGACAAGAGCTTGATAGAACTTATAGGCGTGGATATACTGATGGGTTGCGAGATGGTAAAGGACAACATGAAGGACAACATGAAGAATAAAAAGACTATAACATTTGATTTTCCTGATGGATCTATCTATATTGCCATTGCTCTTTCTATAGTTTATGATGTCACTTTGGCCTTGACATGGTTAGCTTCTATATGTATACTGTGGAATATCCTTAAAGCTATTAGGTGGATAAAATGAAAGTTTATATTTATTATAAAGATACTGATAATTCTTGCGGTGATCCTGATTGCTGTGGAGGTCCTTCGCCTTCGCCCCATATCAAAGTTTTTTCTTCTGTAGAAACAGCATTAGCTGCAGGTCATAAAAAAGAAGAATTGACCGAAGTTATTATAGATAACAATGAATTGGTTGATGTGGTGAGTTGGTAAATGATTTACGAGAGGAGAGTAAAATGTTAACACCAACAGAATATGAACAACTTTCTACAGCTATTAAATGTATGGGAGCTATTAATTTAGTTAATCAGGGTGGAGATCATGTATTAATGCATAATGTTTTAGTACTTATCTCACGATTTGCTGAGGGAAATACTGTTTCTTCTCCTCCCCCTGCAGATGATACTTTAAAGACAGAATTGAGGGCAAACGAATGATTCCCTGCGTGATGTGCAAAGTAGAATTTGAAAAAGAAACACTTGATTTCTTAGGACGTTGTGATAGCTGCTTTTATAAGTGGATGCTGATGCCTGAAGAGACAAGACCTAAACTTGGTGTTCCTTATGTACCTATTTATAATGGAGATAAGTAATGAAATATTTATATAAGCTATTTAGATTATTCTATTGTCCACATTATTGGAATATTATAGACACTACTAATGTTCAATTGGTTGACCGATGGGATAAGTTACAAGAAGAATATTCAGAACGTACTCTACAATGTCGTAGGTGTGGAGATCTAAAAGTGAGGAGAGGATAAATGAACTTTAAATTATGGGTTGCAGTTATTATTGGTTGGGCTGTATTAGATTATGCATTGAGCTTTCTAGGACTTCCTTATCTACTTCGTCTTGCTATTATTGGAGTAATTCTTTGGAATTTAGAAACTATTCTACAGAAGTTTGGGATCTGGCTATAAATGAGTTCACCAGAGAAGTGGCCTTGCACTTGTGGGCATTTGGCAGAGCAGCATGGATATGCAGAGCTTGGAGATTTAGCTACTGCTTGTTTAGTTTTAAGTAGTGGCAAAGTAGATAATATACCAGATAAATTAAATGATCCTTATGTGGATGATTGCAATAAGTTTAAACTTATGAGTAACTTGGAATACTTGGAGATGAAATATGCAAGTTCTATTTCTTGACTTTGATGGTGTATTAAATTCTAAGCAGCATATCTTAGCTATAGGTGAGTTCAAAGCTCCTGGAGCTAATACGCTTAGTGACGCAGATTTATTTACAATGAAGCGTGAAACCAATGTAAATAATATGTGGGTGCTTGGTTTTATTCTGGATCAGTTGCCAAATCTTAAGATTGTTATCTCCTCAGCTTGGAGAAACTTATTTGAATTAGAACAATTTAAAGAATTGTTCAAGCTTTATAAGTTGGATGACACCAGGATTATTGGTAAGACTCCTAAGAGAATGAGCAGTGTTAGATCAGAAGAGATTAGAATGTGGCTTAATGATTACTCCGAAACTAACCTTAAGAATGTAGATTGGGTTGCGGTTGACGATCATGTTATCTTTGAGCTAGACAGTGATATGAAAGCTAATGAAGTTCTTACTGATGGATGGGTAGGGCTTTCAATGCATGATGCCTTTAAGATTATTAAACATTTCAAGCCAGATTTCAAGGAACCTGAGATACTAATATGAGATTTTTTACTAGCGACACACATTTTGGGCATTCTAATATTATTAAGTATTGCAATCGTCCATTCGCTGATGCTGGTGAGATGGATAGAGCTATCATTGCTAATTGGAATGCTGTAGTTAAACCTCTTGATGAGGTCTATCACCTTGGGGATGTGGCTTTTACTTCACCTGAACGAGCTAAACATATTCTAAGTATTTTAAATGGTTATAAGATCCTGATACTTGGTAATCATGATAGATCAGGTATGAAGATGAAAGAGTGGGGCTTCCAGGAGGTCCACCAATCACTCCAGATTGAGCTACAAGGCGGTATCATAGCTAACCTGTCACATTATCCATATAGAGGCAGCAATGATGCATTTCATAAGCCTAGATTTGATACGAAGAATTTAAATGACGATGGACGATTGTTACTTAATGGGCATGTTCATACCTCATGGAAGACGAAACTAGGTAAATTTAAGAACCATATGATTAATGTTGGTGTAGATGTTTGGAATTACCACCCTATCTCAGAAGATCAATTACTTAATTTTTATAAGGAGCTACAATGAATAAGAAACAACATAGAACAATGTGTAAGAAGCTTGCTTTGTATTTGGTACGATGTGTTAGAAGTGATCTAAATATTCTGGGAGTAGAGGCAGCATTACTTGTGAACTTTGGTTTAACCATATCAGGTCCAACACTAAAGGTTATTTACTCTGATTATAAAAAGCTATTGACAAGTAAATAATAATCTGTTATAATAAAGTATGATTAATAAATTAACATTAGATAATCAATTTAAAGTAAAAGAATACTACAATCAATATCTTTCCAAAGGTCTTTCCACTATCCCTTCTAATAAATCTGTTGCTGAAAAAGCTATTAAAAGAATGTATAAGTTGATGGATGAAAAAGAACCTAAGATTTATTGGGTTAAGAGTCCAACCGAGTTGATTGATCTTGTTAAGAGTAATTTGTGGAGTAATTTGAGGAGTAATTTGGAGAGTAATTTGGGGAGTAATTTGTGGAGTAATTTGTGGAGTAATTTGTGGAGTAAT
>Ga0265338_10011274_pt1 | contig 10347 bp, 9 predicted proteins | sample 42126metaG_FD_193579 | JGI IMG/M metagenome (GOLD analysis project Ga0265338, IMG submission 193579) | Rhizosphere microbial communities from Carex aquatilis grown in University of Washington, Seatle, WA, United States - 4-21-26 metaG | ecosystem: Host-associated > Plants > Roots > Rhizosphere >... | reverse complement strand
TGACATTGAGCGAGCCGATGCCGTGGTGTAGGGCTTCGCGCAGCAGTTCCTTCTCTGTGGCGACCGAGGCCCGTTAGTAATGGTGAGCAATGGCGTAATCCATCGCTCGTTTTGCCGTCACGCTGTTGACCTCAATTTTCGGCGACCCAGCCTTGATGCTGACCAGAGCGTTTTTTTCATCAGCCGTGAGGCGACCGTTCCAGATTTCGCGCAGTTGTTCCCTAGTAATGCCGTGCCGTTTGTTTTCCCGCGAGAGCGCGGCCAGCATGTCCTTTTCCTTGGCCGAGGTAATCCCGCGTTCCGCAGCCAATGCTTCAATTTGTTTGGTGCGGAGCGAAAACTTGTCCAGAATTGTTTGAGACACACCGGCGATCTCCCAGCCCTTTTCCGTTCGTTCAACTCCGTAGCCAATCTCAGCCAGCCGTTTGGCGAACCGGGCGTGAAAGGCGGCTTCGTAGTAAGGCGCGTCCCGTTTCAAATCGCCGAACTCCCCGGCCTTCCAGCGTTGCTCCACCCCGTCCCAAGTGGCGTTGAAGGCGAAGCAGTGCGCGTGCAAGTGCGGGTCTGGAATGCCTTTCACTGGACGGGCCGTGAAATGATGGAACTCCGCCCAAACCAGATTGCCAGTGTTGCGGTCACTGTTTTCACCCCGGACCCGGACGCGCGTTTTCATGTCCGCTTCCAGTTCTCGCATCGTTTCCGTGACCGACATTTTGAATGCGCCAAAAATCCTTTCATCCCGGTTTTGCTCGTACACGACCGACACCGATTTTGGGCAATGGAAATTGAAATCGTAACCGACGCGCCGGTTTTCCTTCGTTCGCGGGGTCAATGATTCATCCGAACCCGGTTTCAAATTATCGGCCAGGGCATCAAAGGAACGCTGGTCAACCCGCCCAGACAGCCCCAACCGTTCTGCGCCCAAACCCTGCCATTGACCGATGACCTCCTGCCCTTCCGAGTAGTAATCTTCGCGGCTCAAGCCCTGAGTATAATACTGCTTGGCTTGACCGGCGCTCACACTGGCAACGACCCGCAACATGACACGGCCAATATAAACCGTGCCATGAACCAGCGCAAAAAATGGTAATGGTTTGCAACGACCAAGCCATAAACCCAGCGCAATACCGTTTTGCTCAACCGCAATAATACCGCAACCCCGAACCCAAAACTTGGCTCCATCCAGCATGAGCATGGCAACCATGAGCCATGTAACGGCGCAATGAGCGCAGTGCAGGCTTACAAAAGTTAAGCCTTAAAACTTACAGACATCTCTCCTAAGCGGAGCTTGAGGCGGGAAAATCGGGCCGGGCTGTCACAGCGAAATCGCGTGGAAATCTCCAGAATTTCCAACGCTTATCCAGCGTTTTTCCAGCCAAATTCTACAGGCCCGGCAACCCGGGCCGCTTCCTGTTTTGCGTCAATTATACCCTGCGATGCTCGCCGTCAAGGTCGTATGCCGCTGGCCCCTTGCGCCCCAAAGCCAGCGGCATCTCCACCATTGACGGCTGCGCTTCTCGGATGCCGCAAAACCAAAAAGGAAGCGTTATGAAAAAAGCAGCAAAGATAAACTCTATCAATATCCGGCGCAGCCATCTTGGATTAACCGGCATCGTCTATTCAGACGGGTATGCCTATGCGGTGCGATACGCGCCCGATGCCATCGTAACTGAGGCGCTTATTCGCAAAAGCTGGCGCGAACAGCGCCCGGCGTTTCGTCCCTACAACGATTCGACGGATGCCTTCCCATAATCTGCCGGGGCGCGATTCGCGCCCTCTGCAATCCTCTGCAAACCTCTGTTTCCATCTAATTTCCATCCGTTTTCTTGAAAAAAACCATTCGTGACCGACTGGTAATGACGAAGGACCAGAAAACGATGTCGCAATCATCAGCAGAATCATTATTGACGGAGGCGCAATCCGCGCCCGTCAAATCGAGCCGCAGCAAGCTGGAAACACACCGGGCCGCGATTAGCGAACTGCGCCGCAAACGCTGGACGTTCGCGGAAATCGCGGACTGGCTCAGAGAGCGCGGCGTGAGCGCCACGACCAGCAACGTGCATCGGTTTTTCCGACAGAGTAAACCCACGCCGCCATCCAGTGAGCCGGTGCGGGCGCAATCAGCGCCGCCGCCCGCTCCTGTTGATGCGGAGAAACCGAAGCGCAAAATCCGCTTCAACATTCCATTATGAAAAACGTAAAACATCGCCTGCTCTTTCCGATGCAGGCCAAAGGAAACGTCGGCAAGAGTCTTGAAATCGCCACGCGGGCTTGCTGGTTAAGCGAGCGTGGCATCGAATGGCAGGGTTTTGATCTGGACGCCGACAATCGCACGCTGTCCCGGCTCTTTCCCGGTGAGGTGCAACTTGTGCCGATGGCAGGCCGGGCCGACGACCAGGACGAACTGGTTTCCATTTTGAAAAAAGTGACAGCCAAGCCCGTCACCATCGTGGACGCCCGCGCCCATCTGGACGGCGTTTTGAAGACCGCCCTGCAAGCCACGCGGTTTTTCAATCTGGCCAAACAGCTAAACATCGGCATCACCGTGACCATGTTTCCGTTGGATGACGTGGACGTGATGACCAATCTGGATGAGCTTTGCCAGTTCTGCGGCAGCCAGGTCGAATACATCGTTGTCAAGAATCCGGCCCGTGCGGCGCGGACGAAAATGTTTGACGGCAGCCCACTGGATGACGAACTGAAGGCATTGGGAGCGGCCACCATCACGCTGCCGCTCTTGTCCGAAATCGTAAAAATGAATCTGGCCTTTCTCGAAACCAAGCACGAGCGCGGCATTCCGTTCAACGAAGCCATCGGCAGCGATGAATTGGGGCTGGACATCATGGCGCGGGGCATGTTGCAGGATTGGACGGGCCAAATGTTCAATCAGTACGACCGCATCGCTGGGCGGCTTCTTCCCACAGCGGAAGCCGAGAAGATCAAGCCGAAAGCCGCGCCCGCCTTGGGCGAAGCGCCGCGAGCGCGGCGCGGGGCCAAGGTGAACTTCGCGCAATAGGAGTCACCCCATGACCGACAGCCCACCGCTTTTCGAGGAAATGCTGGCCGCGTATCCGGCGGACAAACGCGAATTCGCCCGCCGCGTCTATGACCGTTTTGCCAACGGCGATGCCACCGAGTTTTTCGCCCAATTGTTTTTGCTGCTCGACGTGTACGCCAATTACGCAAAGCGCATCCCGCAGGCAGTCAGCGAAACGAACCAAAGCACGCTGGTGTCGTTGAAAAAAGTGCGGGAAGAAATCGGCTTGCTGGCGCAAACCGTGGAAACCCGCAGCGTGAATCTGGATAATCTTTGCGAGGAAACGACCGCCCTTTGTCTGGCCACCCAGGAGAAATGCGAAGCGGCGGCGGAACGGCTGGCCAAATTGACCAAGGAAATCGGCCAGCAGGTGGACACCAAGGCCATTGTCGAAAGCATCCGCCAATCGGTTGACGCCGGTGTGCGGGCCGATGTGATAACGCCATTCATGGAACGGACGCAGGAATTAAGCGCAGACGTGCTGCCGACCTTGGAAAAAATCAGGAACGCGAACGAGGAAGCCGGGCGGGTATGGCCGGGCCGCATCTGGAAAATGGCGCTGACATGCGGACTGGCTTTGGGGCTGGCCGTCGCAATTGTCGGGACCAGCGCGGCGTATTTCAAAATCAAAAGTCATTACGACCGGACGCTGGCCGAACAAATCGCGTCAGCGGAAAAGACACTGTCGCAGAATCAGGCGGCGTTTCGGGAACTGGCCGTGGCGAATGTGCCCGTCCGAGTAGTGCGGGCGTCCGACGGCAACACTTTGCGGGGCGGTTACGCGGTGGTTATCGAAGGCATTTATACCACCGAAGAACGAACGAACCAAAACGGAAAGGAGGGAATAATTTACTTTTCCAGCCAACGCAAGGAGAGCGAACTGGAAAGCATCCAGCGGGAAGTACAGGACGCCTATCAGAAAATGATGGAGGCGGGCAAGTGACGAGGCGGTATGAGGAAGTTCCTCGAAAATTTACTCCTGACGGAGGCGCAGGGGCACACAGCATCGCCGCCGCCGTTGCCGACCCGGTCGGGCGCGGCCCCGAGTAATCGGCTCCCAGGCCGAGCAATGGAGTCTGGACCGTCATGGCCGGCACGAAAGCACTGGTGGCACCGCAGACCGCCCGACTGCCACTTTAGTTTGTCCGTGCAGTTGTCCAACAAACTTGGCATCATCCGATTATAGCAAAACCCTCCAATAGGGTTTTTGCTCTTATGAGAACGGCAAACTTGAAACTTGGCAAGGTCTTGCGCGGCCCGATTTTCTCGGAGCCTGTGCAAATCATTGTCGCATCGCCACTTGGCGATGGCATGAGAGTCATCGGCCACGGCCTTCAATCGGGCAAGGTGGTTGGGCGACTCGACTCTCATTGCTTCAGTTAAGGCCCTACTTTTTATGTAATATGCGAATGCTCCGAGACGGCCAAGTGATCCGTGAAACCTACGAAGTGGAACGCTTCCTGGGTGAAGGCGCGTTCGCGGAAGTCTATCGCGTTAAACACCGTTTTCTTGGCCGACAGGCCATGAAGGTATTCAAACGCGTTGGCATGGGATTGGATGAAATTCAGGATATGCTTGGTGAGGCGGTGCTGCTTTCCCATATCAATCACCCCAATATCATCCGCGTTTTTAACGCCGACATTTTGGATACGCCTCGCGGACCTTGTGGCTTTTTCACGATGGAAAACATCGCGGGTGGCAGCCTCGATAAATTTTGGAGTTCCCACGGCAACAGACTCGTGCCTGTGGAGACGGGCGTTGATCTGGTCAAACAGGTCTGTCGCGGGATAGCCCTGGCACACAGGGAGAAACCGCCCATTATTCATCGCGACATTAAACCGCAAAACATCCTCGTCGGCTACGAAGCCGATGGCTTGCGCGCCCGCGTCAGTGACTTTGGCCTGGCGAAAAAAGTCAACCCACTCACATTACTAGCGACCGCCGCTGGCACGCTGGCCTTCAAACCCCCGGAGGCTTTTGCCGAGCAAAAAGGCGATTCGTGTGCGGCTGACGTGTGGGCTATTGGTGCCACCTTTTATTTGCTACTCACGGACACGCTACCATTTTCGATCCCGGACGACGTAAGTTGGCAAAGCAAAAACTTGTTCGATAAGCCGGTTACACCGCCCTCGGAAACAAACCCCGACGTAAACCGGTCGCTGGATTCCATCGTTCTCAAAACTCTGGAAATAAAAGCGGACAATCGCTATCCCACCGCCAAGGAACTTTTAACGGCCTTGGAAAACTGGAAACCAGCGGCGCATGAAACCTCGTCCAAGTCCAAAACCCTCTCCAGTGAGGCATCGAAGACAGTCTTAGGTATGCCCTCGCCGGTAAATCAGACCCATGCACAGGATTTGACCAAAAAGGCATTTCTGGCGAGACAGGCGGGACGCCTCGCCGACGCGGCGGATTTGATGGAGGAAGCTTTTAATAAATCACCTGAATTGCGTCAAAAATACGCACATCAGGTGAAACTCTGGCGATGCGGTATCAGCATGTAACGAGAATCAATCATGTCCACTTCCACGCAACAAGTCAGCGACCACTCCACGCGACACCGGGGCGCGGGCGAGTGCAAACTGTTGATTGCTGCTGCCACCAAGGACTTGTTCCGCAAAAACGCTTTTCGTATCGCCGGGATTTCCGTGGATGCCACGGGGCGCGAGGTTGCAGACCATTCCAAGAAGCTGAATATGCTCAAGGAACTCGGCCAGCAAATGCCAGTGCAAGGCACAGCGATGGCCCTCGTGCCTCCGCCCACCCATGAAGATATTCGTGAGGCGCTGCAAAAGCTCAAAGACCCGGAAAAACGATTTATTGACGAGTTTTTTTGGTTCTGGCCGGAAAAATTTGGCGCAAGTAAATCCGATCCGGCTCTTCAAGCAGTGGCGCAAGGTAAATTGAACGTTGCTGTGGACATCTGGAACCAGAAGTTAAAAGGTTCACCACTCGACGTAGTTTCCGCGCATAATCTGGCTGTGGTGATTCACGTTCACGCCTTGGATTCGGATAATTATTCATTTGAGCACGAACTGCCCGCCAATCAAAAAAGCTTGGCTGCGACGAATTGGAAAGGCGCAACCACAGCCTGGGAGCGGTTGGCAACCAGCGAACCGTTTTGGGAAGTTGTAAGAAACCGCGTCCGTCAGTTGAATGAACCGGCCTTGACCTCGGGGTTCGTAACAAGAATGCAAGCCAGCCTCCCGGAGGCTTTGGCAAAAATTCACGCTGAACTCGCTGTTTCTTTTGCGGAGCTTGGACAACCGGAAAATGTCACTTTTCATTGCGGCCTTTTGCACCAGACAAATCGCGGCTTGGTTGATGTAGAAAAAGTGGCGGAATTGGCTCTGGTGCCCACCGTAATCCGTTTGAAGGACCAGATTCAAAGGGCTAGGGAAAGAGCGCAAACAAATCCAGAGAAGGCGCACGAGTCGGCTCGGAAGCTGATCAACCACGTCCGGCCATTGCTCAGATTGTTCAACCAGCTATTTGGTGAGCAGGAACATTTTCAGAAGGAAGTTTTTGATGAAGCCGCCACGGCCGTTATTAACTGCCTGGTAGCCTACCAACGTAAAATCGGAGACAACGAGACATTCGTGACAGTCCTGGAACAGACGTTACCGCTGGCCAGTTCGGTTGACGTGAAAAGACGGATTGAAGAAAACATCCAAATTGGCAAGAGCAACCTGGCCGGCAAAAAGGTTGACGGCGTCTTTGCGCTGCTTAAATCAATCAAGGAAAGCAAAGACAAACCGGAGGCGCGTCTTGCCCGGTTTCAAAGTGAGGTCATTCCAGTTATTGCCGAAGCGGTTGGAATCTCCGGCTATTCCGAAAGCCACGGCTACCTTTCTGGCGACATAACAGAATATTCCGAGGTTTTTGACAGCGCGGCGATTGTTCTGCGGGACATATCGTTGGCCGCTTGGAATGATTATGATGATAAAATGACGGCCATTCGTGCCAACAATCTCGCCATCCAGCACGCCATCGGCAAGGAATTAAAACAACGCTTATTGGAAGATAGAGCAACACTCCAAAAAAATTCCACAACTCACTTGGGTGGTCCGGGCTGGCAAAAGCCGAAGACAGGAAAACAAAGTTCCAATCTGCATCCAGGCACCGTTGTTCTGGGTATAGTTGGGATACTCGTGGTTTGGGGTATCATCGGCTCGTGCAATTCCACGAACGATTCTCTGCACGGCACGACTTATGAGTCGCATCCGGCGAGCGCGCCCGCATATACACCGCCTGTGCCAAGCGCGCCTGCATTTACACCGCCACCGGCTTTCGATAGCGGCAGTTCTGGCAAGAACGAGTATCGCGTTCCTGACTATGTAAGCACCGAACTCGACCGAGAAAAGGCGGGGATTGAGGCCGACCGGGCAATTATCAAACAAATGGATGACCAGGTTGATTCGCTGGGGCGAGAGATTGAAAACGACCGGATTTATCTGGATAAAACAAGCCAATATGCCGTGGACGCATTCAATGCCAAGGTTGACCGATACAACACCCTCTCCCAAAAAGACAAGGACGCGACTTCTGCTTTCAATCAACGGGTGGATAACTACAACGCCAAATTACGGCAATATAGTCGGTGAATTATGAAATCAAAATCAGGCCCGAAATTTTTTCAGAAGCTGAAACGAAAGGATCAGTTTGAAATTAGCAGCGTTGACATCTCGCCGGAAAAAGCAGTCGCGGGACTGGCTGAAGCAGTTTATGGATTCGGGGTCGCGACTTCCAGGCGGGAAACCACCGATGTTGCCCCAATACCCCAGGAGTACCTGAAAACCCTGGTTGCGATTGCGACAAACACTTGGCGGGCCAAAAATAAAATGGTGGATTCAGCAACTGGCGAAATTCGCGAAGACATGAAACGCGTTGACCGTCATATCGAGGCAATCTGTCGAAGTCTCGTGGAAGCCGGCATCGTCATCAGAGATCACACTGGCGATGTCTATGATGAAGGACAACCAATGAAGGTGGTTGCCAGCAAGCCCACGCTAGGGCTGGACCGGAAGCGTGTCAGTGAAACATTGCTGCCTTCGATTTTTTGGAATAATCATCTGGTTCAAAATGGAGAAATCGAAATTTCCACACCAGCCACGACCGATAAACCCGTTGAACCTTGACATTTTTGCCATGAACAGAACCACCATAGATTTTGGAATTGATTTGGGAACCACCAATAGCGCCATCGCTGTCTTTACCGGCAATCAGGGTGAACCAACAAAAGTAATCAAAAACACCACCGACGGAAACGATGCGGACATCACGCCCTCGGCAGTTTATATCAATAAAAAAGGGGATGTGCGAGTCGGCTTGCGTGCGAAGAACCGTATCATTGACGAGGATACCGGGGATGATGTCCATATTGAATTCAAGCGACAGATGGGAACCGACTATTTGTATCAGTTCAAGAACAGCGGCCAAAAGCGCAAGCCGGAAGAACTTTCAATGGAAGTTTTGAAATCACTGCGGGCTGACGTGCAGCAGCGAACAAGTGAATTGATTGAGGCCGCGGTAATTACCGTGCCCGCAGCGTTTGAATTGCATCAGTGCGAGGCCACTCGCAAGGCCGCCCAACTTGCTGGATTCAAAGAGAGTCCGCTCCTTCAAGAGCCGGTCGCCGCCGCCCTAGCCTACGGTTTCAAAGTGGACAGTGAAAAAGCCTACTGGCTTGTCTATGATTTTGGCGGCGGCACATTTGATGCGGCAGTCATCAAATCAGAAGAAGGAACCATCCATGTTGCCCATCACGGTGGCGATAACTTTCTCGGCGGTTCCAACATAGATTGGGCTATTGTTGAAAAGTTGGTTGCTCCCCGGCTGGCCAAGGAATTCGGACTTGCTGATTTTGGCCGTGGCAACAAAAAATGGAAATGGGCCTTTGATAAGTTGAAACACTATACCGAAATCGCGAAGATTGATCTTTCCCGCAACGAGCGCGCCACCTTGGAGTGCAAATTCAAGGATGATGACACCGGAGATCGGATTGAGTTTGAATGTGAACTGACACGCGATGAGGTCGTGAATGTGGCCGAGCCAATTATTCTCCGGTCGGTGGAAATTTCCAAAAAAGTGCTGGCAAAACAAAAACTTGGCACGGATGCGATTAAAAAAGTAATTCTCGTTGGCGGGCCAACGCTCGCACCCTATTTCCGTGAAATCCTGGCCGATAAACTAGGAATTGCTTTGGATCATAATGTTGATCCGCTCACGGTTGTCGCCAGTGGAGCCGCCAGGTTTGCGGCGACCCATCGGTTCGACCTGCGCAACAGCCCTCCAATAGCAGTCGGCGAATACCAACTTGATCTCGCCAAATCTTTCAAACCGGTTGGTTTGGAAAGCGCACCGATGGTAGGAGGCAAGGTGTTCAGTGCCATGTCCGAGGATTTTAACGGATTCACTTTGGAACTGGTGAATATCAAAACTCAATGGCGAAGTGGTAAAATATCCCTACAACCTGATGGTGTTTTTGTTGCAACTCTCCACGCGGAAAAGGGGGAACGGAACACCTTCGCCGTCGAGTTGTACAATGGGACCGGCCGCAAACAAAAAATAAAACCGGATACTTTGACCTACACTATTGGAATTGGTGGTGATGTCGAACAACCGCTCATAAACTCGATGGGAATCGCTCTCGGAAACAACGAATACGATAAGCTTTTTGAAAAAGGACGCGGCCTGCCATTAAAGGCAACCGTGGACTACCGAACAGTCGTCCCGGTTCGACAAGGGCAGAGTGAAGACGTTTGTAGAATTATTGTGGTCGAAGGCGAATACGAGAAAGCAGATCGGAATCGTTTCAACGGCGCGCTTGAGATTCGTGGTGATAGTATATGTCGCGATCTGCCAACAGGCAGTGAGGTGGAAGTGACATTGAAAATGGATGAATCTCGCATCTTGACCGTGTCTGCTTACGTCCCGTTGCTGGATGAAGAATTCTCGGCAAAAATTGAAATGAAGCGACATCAACCAAATCCCGATCAGCTCAAGAGGGATTACGAGGCTGAAATGAAGCGATTCCGTGAAGTCAAAGGCAAAGCTGCGGCAACTGGAGGAGAGACCGCCGAGAGATTGGTTGAGGAAGTTGAAGCATCGCCGCTGGCGCAGGAGGTAAAAGAAACTCTGTCTGCGGCCAAAGCTGATTCCACCGCAGCCTTGCAAGGTGAACGCCGCCTGCTGGAATTGAAACTTAAACTCGACGAAGCCGCCGATGCGCTGGAATGGCCGGCGCTGGTAGCTGAATCTCGCGACTGGCTTGGCTATCTACAAAAAGCCGCAATCCAGAACGGCACCGA
>Ga0265338_10011273_pt1 | contig 10347 bp, 25 predicted proteins | sample 42126metaG_FD_193579 | JGI IMG/M metagenome (GOLD analysis project Ga0265338, IMG submission 193579) | Rhizosphere microbial communities from Carex aquatilis grown in University of Washington, Seatle, WA, United States - 4-21-26 metaG | ecosystem: Host-associated > Plants > Roots > Rhizosphere... | reverse complement strand
CAAAGAAAATATATTGGGAATTTAAAAACGGGAAGTATCATTATGATATTAAAGTGTGAAAAATGTTCAGGCAAGCTTTTTAAATCTGATTCGTTTGGATATATTAAAAAGCTTAATACCAAAGCCAATAGAATTAATGTGCCATATTTTCAATGTACAGAATGTAATTCTAGATGGCATAGAATTAAAAGAAATGGCATTGGGAAAGAAATAAAAGAATTGATTATAAAAAATGAAAACAAGAATTGGCAAATTGACAAAACCTGGAATGTGGCCGCAGAAGAGGTTCGTTCTGGAAAAGTTCAAAAAGAAACTACTATTATAAACGTCAAGACTGCACATAGACGTTCTAGACTACAATTGGTGGACTAATGATAACATACAGAATCCCAAGCCTTAAAATAAACATTGGGGACCATCCTCAAGTCTATGAACATGAATATGAAACTATGATGGACCATGATGTTCTAATGAACGTTTCTGATGAAGGTCCGTATGGTTCAATTGATATTCCGAAAAAGATTATTCACTGGTGTCCAATTAATGAATTTGGATATTGGGGATATCATACGTTCTTTTGGGCTGTCAGAGTTTTGGATGAGGCTATTGAATATGATAAACGCATTTATCTTCATTGTCATGCCGGAGCCCATCGTTCTCCAATGATTGGATATCTGTATTTAAGGTCACTCGGTCATAGTCCAGAAGAAGCCATCGCTCTATTCGATGAAAAATTTGCGATTGGTGAAAGAACTAATTGGCTGGAGGAGACTTTTCAAAACGATGTTGAATATGGTCGAATTCCAGCAGATGTAGTCCAGTTTATGAAAGATGTACGAGCTTATCCGAATGGCAGTCTTATGGGCGTAATGAGTAAACGAAATGTGATGGATTTACCACCAAAGACAATTGAAAAGAATGGTATTAAAAAGCCAGTCGGTGAAATTCAAGTAACTCTGGCTCAGAAGGGACTCTTTACTAAATAGGAATTTATCATGGAATTAAATGAAGAAGAACGCCGCTGGTTATATCAGTTCTTACATAGCAAAAACGAGCAGAGCATATATTATGCTCCAATCCGTAAATCAGAAATCATCTGTACCAAATGCGGTGCTAAATATTTAGGTCATCAAACCATGCATAAAGACGGTTGCATGTTTGGTTCCATGATAATGAGAATAGATTTAGAGAATGCAAAAGGTAAAAGAAAAGTAAAAAGCCGATTGGACCATGTTGAACCATTAGACTTTATAGATTGAGGATAAAATGCAGGACTCATTGGGTGATAGAATCAAAGGACAGTACGAGAACAGGACTCGCCACGAATTAGTTCGTAGAAGCTATCACATGCTTCGTGTGGATGGTAAGGCATTCCACTCATACACCAAGAAAATCGGAACTAAGCGCCCTTATGATTTCGATTTAATGGACCGTATGAATGAAACCACGCGATTCCTGTGTGAGAACATACAGGGCGCACAGTTGGCTTATGTTCAGTCGGACGAAATTTCGATTTTGTTCACTGACTTCGCTAAAATTGAAACTGACCTTTGGTTTGATGGAAACATCCAGAAGATTGTTTCTATTACATCATCTTTGGCTACTGGATTTTTCAACTCTTATAAAAATCCAAAGCCAGAAATTTTGGCTTTCTTTGATGCGCGTGTTTTCACCATTCCTGACCCAGCAGAAGTAATCAACACCTTCGTTTGGCGTTATCAGGACTGGCACAGAAACAGTGTGTCGATGTTGGCACGGGCACACTTCTCTCACAAAGAATTGACTGGTAAGAGCATTGCAAAGATGCACGACCTGTTACACAGTAAAGGAATAAACTGGGCGAAGCAGGATGAGGGTGCTAAAAATGGACGCTGGTGTTATAAAGCAGAGCGTGGATGGAATGTCGAACCAGCACCGGACCCAGTAAAGAACTGGGAATTGTGGAAAACAAAGATTCCAACGTATGGTGATTCAAATGTATAAAATTTTCTTCTTATTCCTTATCATTTCTTCATCAGCAAAAGCTTATGTTGGAGAAGAAATTCTGGGGACATGGGGAAATCTTAAACTAGAAACTTTTTTACAGTTCACAATTGATACCAATCCAGGTTATTTTGATAATAATTTAATGACAGGATTTATAACAGCGTATGATGGTGGAAATTATGATAATAAAGGTACTTTTACATTCAAGGGTAAAATATTAAAAATTACTTATGAAAGAAGTACCAACAAGTCTCAAGAAATTGTCTACCCAACGCCAGCTACTTTTTTGTATAGAATAAAGATGGGATTGACCGAAGGTGGAACTAGATATATCATGTTATATAGTATTAATAGTGTCCGTAAAAAACAACCTTGGGGTCCATTCTATTTTCGTGGTGACAAATGAAGTGTAGACAATGTAAAAAAGGTGGTTATGTAGAAAGTCTTGCTGAAGGCGAGGTTGAATTACACTGTCACAATTGCGGTGGTACTATCCATTTTCAAAATTGGTGTAATCTAACTCCCAAAAATGTAGAATATTTAATGGAACAATCTGAAGAAGAGCGAATGGGAAGATTATGGCAAGCGGCTGATTTCTTTATGGACCAGGAAACTAAAAAAGCACAAGGTCAACCGAATGTTCTGGATACGGTCAGGCTACAGCTTAGAGAACAATTATATAGAACCGAGAAATATTATCAGGTGAAAGAAAAACAAGAGAAGCGGCTTAAGAGGGTAAAATGAGCGTTAAACAGGTAATCGTAATTCGTAAAGACCTGAATATGCGTAAGGGAAAAATGGTCGCTCAAGGTGCCCATGCCAGCATGAAGGTCTTCTTCAATAAGATGTATAACCCCGATGCTGGTTCTCAAGCGGCAGGTATCACTTATGGAAAAGATGACATTGGGAATAGAACCATGAAGTTGACTGAAGAAGAACTTGAATGGGTTGATGGCATATTCACTAAAATATGTGTTAGCGTTAATTCTGAAGCCGAATTGTTAGAAATATACAACAAGGCCCTGGCCGCTGGTTTGAATTGCTCTTTGATTCAAGACGCTGGATTAACTGAATTCGGTGGAGTTCCGACCATAACTTGTTGCGCCATTGGTCCTAACTTCTCGGAACAAATTGATACAATAACAGGTAATTTGTCATTACTTTAAAAATAAATTCATTGTATTTGTTTTGTTTGAGGGGTATAATCATGTATCAGTTAAACAAATTAAGAAAAGATATTCGAAAAATGAATTTGGAAGAAGTCTTTAAAATTCATCAAGATTTGATAAATTTAGAACATCTTCTCGCAGACGAATATTGTCGTAGGCAAGAGTGGCCTGGAGAAGCGAAATTGTGGAGTTGGCACAATGGACAACAACATCCTCGTAAAGTTGCTTCAAGAAAGATGTCCAAAATGTTATAAGGAATTTCATCCTCAAGAAGAGGTAGTCATGGTCAAGAATTCATCCATGTTACACAAGAAGTGTTTTGATGAAATCAAGCAAGAGTTGGAAGCTAAAAATGTTCAACTTCCTTAAGTCTAAAAAGGAAAATCTATCAAAAGTTCTTGATACGAGTGTTTTGATAGATGGAAGAATCTATGATTTGTTGCAAACAGGATTTTTAGAAGGTCAAATCATAGTCCCAAAATTTGTACTCGATGAACTTCAACAGGTTGCTGATTCATCTGATATGTTGAAGCGTAAAAGAGGACAAAGGGGCCTTGCGGTCCTAGAAAAAATTCAGAAGCTTGTTCCCATTCAAATTTGGGAAGAAGAAAGCGAAGACAGCAAGAAAATAAAAGAGGTTGATTCAAAACTCGTTGTTCTAAGTAAAGAAATTGGGGCAAAACTCGTTACAGTAGATTTCAATCTAAACAAAGTAGCAAAAGTCCAGAACGTAGCTGTTTTAAATGTCAATGAATTGAATAATGCTTTAAAGATTCCGTTTGGTATCGGTGAATCAATTTGGATTAAGGTAGAAAAGCGCGGCACTCCACAGAGTCAAGGTGTCGGTTATCTTGATGATGGAACAATGGTTGTGGTGGATAATGCCGGAGAATTCGTCGGTCAGAGAATTAGGGTCTATGTTAGAAATATAAGAATGAACGATTCCTCTAGAATAATTTTCTCGAAGTTATACAGTGAATGATTCTGAAAAAAGATTAATCGTTGACCCGTTAGCAGTAAAGGGTCAATACAAAAGTGAAATACTTGCTGAAATTTTACGAGCCAATCCAGATATAAATGTCTCTAGGTTATCTTCTCCAGTACCGAACAGAGGTCAGATTGGTCAATTCGAATTAGTGTTCGCTGTTTTAATAAATCAAATTGCTGATTTGAGATATGAACTTGAAACGAGAACGAAACGTGAAAAAGCGTAAAACAGAGGAAGAGCAAGAATTAGAAAACTCTATGCTCTCTATTATTCAAGAGATGCGGGAAATTAATCCAGAAATTTCAGAAGATGTTATATTAAATCCGTCTCCCAGTCATACACTAGCTACTGTTGCAAATGTTTTAGTAAAACAGATAGCTCAATTGAAATCTGAAGTTGAATATTTGAAAAATGTTGTTGAAAATTCTAAAAAGACTTCAAGATTAGAAGAGGTTGAGTGATGAGTAAGGAATTTTTCGACACAATGGAAGAGATTGAGAAGGTTACAAAAGATATAAAGTTTCTTGAGAATTCCCATCCAGAAATTTCAAACAAATTTCTTGGCCCCGCTGGAATAATTAGAGTTAACATAACACAACTTGAAAAATCAATCAAAGAAGACTTGAAGAAGATACATTCAAAGTCAAAGGTTAAAAATGGCAGACTTAAGCAATAATTTCCCCATTCCTCTTAATAGTATATTCAGAGATAAATTTGGAGATTTTAGGGGAATTCAGCAGTATGAAGTTGTAAGAGTGGACACAAACGTTGAACCGCCGTTAGTATGGCTTAGGAATCTTCAGACCAACGTAGTTACCAAAGAATCACCAGATAATGTTCAATTGTATTATATAAGGCAATCCTAATTCTATCAACTGGAAAACACAGGAGTAGTAGATGAGCAATGACAACGAAGAATTGAACTCGATTTTGGAAAAATCCTCTTCCAGCGGGCGCTCTGGTGGAAAGCTCAAGCGCGGAAGAGGCGAATCTCCCAAGAGTGAAGAAGGTGATGCCGAGGAAGGCAAGAAGGGCCGTTTAATACAGTGGACTACTCCTGACGGTTCGATTTATATTCCTTCCGGTAAGACCGTGAAGACACTTGAGCCTGGGGTTTATGATATTGGTGAGTCCAATCAGCTTGGAATTTATTTCCAGAAGCTTAAGGTCAATACCCACAATCTTATCAACTTCCCTGACTCCCGTTCTGCCGCAGTGATTGAAGAAATCATGCACTTTTGGGAACGCAGAGACAAGTTCAAGAATCGTGGCGAAGGCAAGGCTTCGATTATGTATAAGCGCGGTATTTGCTTGTGGGGCCCTCCAGGTTCGGGAAAGACTTGCACAGTCCAGTTGATTGTCAAGGACGTAACTGAGAATCGTGATGGCATTTGTGTAATTTTCAGCCATCCAAGACTCTTCTTGAGCGGCATGAGAATCCTGCGTCAAATTCACCCCGACAAGAAGGTTGTAGTCTTGATGGAAGATTTAGATTCAATCATTGAACAGCATGATGAATCAGAAGTCTTGAACATCCTTGATGGTGTGAATGCTTTTGAAGATGTGGTTTTCTTGGCAACAACGAACTACCCTGAAAAGCTTGGACACAGAATTATCAACCGTCCTAGCCGTTTCGACAAGAGAATCAAGATTGATTTCCCCAACGAAGAGTGCCGTGAGATTTATCTCAACACGCTTTTGACTAAGCAGGAAATCAAGGAAAACAAAATTGACATCAAAAAGTGGGTCGAAGACACCAAGGGCTTCAGCATGGCTCATTTGAAGGAATTGTTTGTCGCTCACGTTATTTTGGGCGATGAATACGAAGAAGCTCTCAAGAATTTGAAGGGAATGAAGTCCCACATTTCGTCAGAGGATTCTGGCGGGAAGATGGGCTTCACAGAGAAATAATGTACGATTTCAAAGAGAAGTGTCCTTACTGTGGTGGCGATGCTTCTTGCGAGACTGTGGATGTAGGGGTCGGCTCAGTCCAGAGCGGCCCCTACATTTGTTATGAGTGCGATTCCCACGAAATTCACTATAATGAATCGGATGCAAAAAATCCAGATGGTGAATTTTATTATACCACAGAAGAAAGAAAAATAGGTTGGGCTAAGAGTCCTTATGTAGAATTGGCTATAATGCAAATATTCAAAAAAATAATACAAGAGATAGCAGAAGTAGAAAAAAAGAAATACGAAAACAGCAGATTAACTCTGGTGGAATGATGACAGATTTACCATATTCATATGGCTGGGAAAGAGAAACCATCCCATTTGCATCAGTGACAGCCTCAGTTTCATCAAATGCCTATTTAACAATTTACACCCAATCGACAGCGGCTTTTAAGATGCATAACGGAGAAAAAGTTTATATAACTGATGAAGAGAAGAAATTTTTAGATGAACAATGGAAAATAGAAGAAGCAAAACGTGTGCTTTTCAGGAAATATGAATTTAGTAGACTTTCTCAAGTCGAATAAGCTCATAACCTATGAATATGAGGACAATGTTTTCTGTCCTTATTGTGGTGGAAGAACATATGCCGAATGGCATAGTGAAGGTGTCTATAGGATGCAAATATCTACATATGTTTGTGAGGATTGTTTTTCCTATGCTTTTTTTGAATATGATGAAGACACGGATTACGCTTTGTTGAGCAATGAAGAATGGGAAGAACAATGGGTTAAGGGGCCCAAATATAGCCCTGAATTATTGAGAATAAAGGATGAAAAAGAAAGAAAGATGATTCTTAGAAGAAAATATCAATACAGCAGGCTGGAGAATGTAGAGTGAGATATTTCGTTTGCGATGCACTCGCAGAAATATATAAAACTTTGAGTGTTAGTTTTAGTTATAATTCTCAAATTAAAAAAGGAGGTGTGTCATGAGATATTTTATTTCTGACACTCATTTTTAATCACTATAACATAATAAGATTTTGTAATCGTCCATTCGGCAGTAAAGAAGAGATGAATGATAAGCTCGTTTTTAATTGGAATTCTATCGTAAAACCAGAAGATACTGTTTATCATATGGGTGATTTCTCAATGAGAACTCCCAAAGAACATGCGGAACAGTTGAATGGAAAGAAGATTCTTATAATTGGGAATCACGATAGAGAATCTCAGTGTAAGGGACATTTTGACGAGATTCATGAAAGACTGGAAATAGAAATTGATGGAAGGAAAATCAATCTCAGTCACTATCCCTATCGAGAAAATATTGGACCTTATGACCACCAATTTATTTTCAAGATGATGGAAGATGATGGAAAATGGTTGATTCATGGACACGTCCACAACTCAGCCCCAGCATTAGTTAAAAAGAGCATTAACGCTTGTGTTGAACATTGGGACTACAAACCAATATCAGAAGATACCGTCATAGAAATAATGAGAAAGATGGAGAATGGTATTGACAAATGAATGGAGTTGTGTTATGATGAGAGGTCCAGGGTATTATCTTTATGGCGAAGGTGACGCTGGTTGGCTTGGTGTTCTTGCTGGTCCATTCCAAACGGAAGAAGATGCTTCATGGGCGGCGATAAAATGGACTGGAATGGCTGGTAGTTTATCAGATGAACAGATAGCTATGGATTGGTCTGAAGGAGAAGATTTGTGAAATCTGGAGAAATTTGGGAATATAATCAAGGTAATTTGGTTGTGAAATTAAAAGATAAGACTGAAGCTTTTAACGAACTTTCAGAATTAATTATGGAATGTTGGACAATCGATGTTTTGGAAACCAGTGGAATAATATGTGATTTTGGAAGTGGTATAAACATTATTCCAAGAATGTCTTTGGTTGAATTTTTCTCGAAACGTTATGATGAAGAGGAATCATGAATATTGGTTGTGATATTGATGGAACTTGCTTGGACTTTTCAAACAAATTCACTGTTTGGATGGTCCAAAAGCACAAACAATACATTCTCAACAAAGATATTGAGAAGTATTTTCCTATGTATAAGGTCTATGAACAAAACAATACAGAAGAGTGTTATGACCTCAAACTGTATGCTGGTTGTAAAGATGTGCTCAATGTTGCAATGAGCAAGGGCGATAAGATTTTGTTTATTACTAAACGTGGACAAGTTTCCTCACTTGAAAAAGAAGCCCAGGTTATTGCTCTTACTAAAAAGTGGCAGAAAGAGAATTTTCCTTCTGCCGAAGGCGTAGTCTTCACTGGAACAAAAGAACAGTATGCAAAAGATAAAAAGATTGACATCATGATTGAAGATGATGCTGGAAATGCTAATTTGATTGCTGTTTATTGCCCCGTGATTCTTATTTCTAGAAGCTGGAATCGTCACATTACATTACATCCAAATGTAATCGTTGCAGAAAATTGGACCGAAGTTGACCTTATCTTGAGTAATTTTGAAAAATATGTTAATCCCCAATGACATTCGTTCTAGATTAATAGTTGAGGATTTGCGCCCCTGTCCCGTGTGTGGCAATATGCCCCAATTTAAACAAATAGAGTATTTAGGTGTGATGGGACACTTATGTATGTGTTTCGAAGGTCATGATAATGTTGAGTTTGATTATATTAAGATGACCATGATTGAAGCCGCCGAAGTATGGAATAAAAGAGTGAAAGAGAATAAGGTAATGCGAGATGGAAAGACATATCCCTTCGGAAGTTAAAAAAAGATTAATTGTTAATCCGGACGAAATCCTACCGTGTCCTGTCTGTAAACTCATACCAAAACCATATAAAATAAGGTTAAATAATGTATAAACCATATTGTATTGGTGAAGAAGTGCCGTTTATAGGTTCCATTTCGAATGGAATCAAGATTCGTTATTCCAAAGTGATTGAGGTCAACGAAGAAGAGAAGACAATTAGCCTTGAAAATGCTATGAAATTAAAATTTGTTAAAGAATATGAAGAATGGTCAGCTTGGGATAAATACATCAATCTTCAAACCAATAAGAGTGTATTAGTAAGAGCTAAATTCTAAAAATTTATTTAAAATTAGCCTACAACTTTTATAATTAACTATTAGTTGTAGGCTTTTTTATGCCCAAATCTGAAATTTGTATAAGAGGAAATCATGAGATTATCGCAACTAGACCAAACGAAAGTACAACCCCGTCCAGAAGAACTCAAGAGAGTTTTCAGGATGATATCCGAGGAACAGCTTCCAGACGGAACGTGGAAGCAAGTTATTATTACGCCTCGTGGTCGTCTTATAAGATTAATGGATGCGGCTAAGCAAAAGGTTTTGACCCAGGATGCACGTAATCGTCCAGTTACGGTTGCTGGTAAAGAAGCTAAAGCCTATGCAGACGTTTGGGAAGGTGAAGAACCAGTTGCGAAGCCCCAGCCTCGTCCCGAAGAATTAAGAAGAACCATGCAGTTAAAGATGGTCTCCGAGAAACAAATGGGTGATAAAAAATGGTATCAGGTTTGGGAAGGTCCAGCCGGAAAGATTGTAAAGATTCTTTCACCGGATAAAAAGAATGTTCTTCAACAATATTCTCCACAGAGAGCTTCTTTAAAATCTATTATTCATATTTCACAGAGAGACCAAGAAAGATTCACTTATATTGAAGGGGCTCAACCAAATTGGGAACCATTGGAACATATTTTCCAAGACAAGGATGTTCTTGGTAATTTCATGTTCATGGGTTCGATAAGATTACATACCGGAACAGCCGTAAATCTTTACAAAAATTCATTAACAAGAAGATACATAAATATCGATAATTCCGGAAACACATATTCGTATACCGGAAGCGATTATACTCAAATCCCACTTGAAATTGCTAAGGACCACGTTTTGGGATAAAGGAAGTGTAAAAGTGAATCCAGAAAATATAACTGGGTTTTACAATTATACACCGGAAATCATTTATCAGTTAAGAGGAATGTTTGCACAAGAAAAAATAGACAGTAGACCAGTGATTTTCAATGGTGTTATTTTATGGGTTGACGCAAAGGAGAGATTACACAGAGATGTTTATCCCGCAGTAGAAAGAATGGACGGTTCTAAAGAATTTTGGATTCACGGAACAAGAATCCAAAAATGACGTACCAAAAGGATAAACAATGACATATAAATTAAACGTAATACCTTCATCAGTTAATTTGAAAGATTATGAAGCAGATAAATTATTTAAAGCTGGATTAAGTTTTCCAAACGTGAACGACCCAAGAAAAAAATTATTACCAGTTAGAAATCAGGGAGACGAAG
>Ga0265338_10011272_pt1 | contig 10348 bp, 9 predicted proteins | sample 42126metaG_FD_193579 | JGI IMG/M metagenome (GOLD analysis project Ga0265338, IMG submission 193579) | Rhizosphere microbial communities from Carex aquatilis grown in University of Washington, Seatle, WA, United States - 4-21-26 metaG | ecosystem: Host-associated > Plants > Roots > Rhizosphere >... | reverse complement strand
AGCCGGGAGGCGGCGCCGAGATGGTCGGGGTGGTAGTGGGTGATCAGCACCCGCCGCACCGGTGGTGAGCCCAGCTCGGCGAGCGCCGCGTCCCAGGCGGCGAGCGTCCGGTTGGAGCCGAGACCGGCGTCGACGAGCGTCCAGCCGCCGGGATCCGCAACGGCGTAGCAATGGACGTGGTCAAGCGCCCATGGAAGGGGAAGCGTGACGCGCACGATCCCCTCGCCCAGATCCGTCAGGGCCGCGTCCATTCGCGGGACTCTATCGTCACTTCCGGCCCCGCCTGCTGCTAACGAAATAGGGCTCTACAGCCGATGTTCATATCAGGCTCCCGACCTGATTCTCCCGTGCCTGAACCAGATCCGATTCCCGATTTCTCGGTGGCGGAAATGCTCGCCACCACCGATGTGCTGCGCAGGGTCGCGGCCACCGCCGGCGTGCACATCTACGAGCTCGAGTACCTGCCGGACGAGAGCTACATCTGCAACGCCTTCATCGGCGCCGGCGTGGAGGCGCTGCTGGGGCCCTTGCCGCCCGGCGCGAACGAGGAGGAGGCCTGGGAGAACGCCGTCCATCCGGACGACCGCGAGCGGTACGACGCGTTCAACAACCGGCTTCATTCGGACAAGCCGGCCGACGTCGAGATCCGGCTGGTGGGCACGGACGGCGTCACTCGCTGGGTGTGGGAGCGGGCCCATCCCCGGCGCACCCCGGACGGGCGGCTGCTGGTGGAGGGCGTCGTCACCGACATCACCGCGCGACACGCGGCCGAGGAGGCGCTCGCCGAGGCGCAGTCACGCGTGTCGCACCTTGCCTATCACGACGCGCTCACCGACCTTCCGAACCGGCTGCTGTTCCAGGAGCACCTCGACTTCGCGCTGGCGTCGGCCGACCGCACCGGCGGTGCGGTCGCCGTGCTGTTTGTCGACCTCGATGACTTCAAGCTGGTCAACGACAGCCTTGGCCACGCCGCGGGCGACGAGCTGCTGTGCTCGGTCGCCGCGCGCATCCTTGGCTCGACCCGCGCCTCCGACGTGGTCGCCCGGCTGGGCGGCGACGAATTCCTGGTGCTGGTGCCGGGCACGCCCGGCCGGACGCCCGAACAGGTACGGGTCGACGGCGAGACCGTGGCCGACAAGATCCGCGGCGCCGTCGGACTGCCCTTTGAGATGGCGGGCAGCGAGGTCTTCACGCGGGCCAGCGTCGGCGTCGCCGTGTATCCGCTGGATGCCGGCAACTCCGAGGGTCTGCTCCGCCACGCTGACATCTCGATGTACCGCGCCAAGCAGTCAGCGCGCGGCGTCGCCCTCGCCCAGGTCGAGGAGCGGTCGGGGTCGGCCGACCAGCTGTCGGCCACGGCTCGCCTGCGCCGTGCGCTGGAGCGGCGGGAGCTGCTCCTGCATTATCAGCCGCTGGTCGACCTCGAGACCGGCGTCGCAGTCGGCGTCGAGGCGCTGATCCGGTGGAACGACAGCGAGCGCGGGCTGATCCCGCCCGCCGAGTTCATCCCGATCGCCGAGCGCACCGGCCTGATCGGCCCGATCTCGGAGTGGGTGGTGGAGGAGGCCGCGCGCCAGGCGGCCGTCTGGAGGGACGAGGGGCTCGATCTCTACGTGTCGGTCAATATGCCCCCTTCGCTGTGGCACGAGAAGGCCAGAGACCACCTGTTCGAGACGATGGAGGCGCTGGGCCTGGCGCCGGATCGGCTGATGATCGAGATCACCGAGTCGGCGGTGATGGAAGGCGGCATGCGCGTGGAGCCGATCCTTGCCGAGCTACATGTCCGCGGCGTGCGGCTGGCGATCGACGACTTTGGCACCGGCCACTCATCGCTCGCGCGACTCAGCCAGATGCCGGTGACGACGCTGAAGATCGACCGCTCGTTCGTGCGCGACGTCCCCGGCAGCGCCGAAGCGTCCGAGCTGGTGGCCGCGATCGTCCAGCTTGCCCATAACCTCGGCCTGCAGCCGCTGGCCGAGGGCATCGAGACCCAGAGCCAGGTCGACTTCCTGCTCGCCCACGAGTGCCGGCTGGGCCAGGGCTACCTGTTCAGCAGGCCGGTCCCGGCCGCCGACGTCCCGCAGCTGGTACGCGGCCCGGCGTGGCGCCGGGCCGCGTAACACCAGCGCGCTCTTGGTCCAGGTCGTGCGAGTTGGGCGCGGTGACCCGCGCGTGTTCGAACGGCTTCAGCGTGTACCTCGAGGTCAGGTGGACAAGCGATTGCCGCTCGGCACTCACCTCACTCGGCGTCCGGTGAAGTCGAACAGGGTCTGGAGAATGCGCGGGGCGCCGTTCGATAGCATCTCGTTTGTGCTCACCAGCCGCTTCTCCGACGCGCTTGTGTACACCGCCGATGTCCATGCCGGCCAGCGTCGAAAGGGCGGCGATGTGCCGTATCTGGCGCACTTGCTCGGCGTCACGGCGCTGGTGCTGGAGGACGGCGGTTCCGAGGACGAGGCGATCGCCGCCCTGCTGCATGATGCCCTTGAGGATCGCGGAGACCGAACGAGCTTCGAGGAGATCCGCGACCGGTTCGGGGAGCGGGTCGCGGGCATCGTCCGCGCCTGCAGTGACACCGAGGTGCGGCCCAAGCCGCCCTGGGATCAGCGCAAGCGCGCCTACCTGGAACGGCTCGAGACCGAGCCGCCCGACGTGCTGCGCGTGAGCGTCGCCGACAAGCTGTACAACGCCGGCGCCATCCTCTTCGACCACAAGCTGGTGGGTGACCAGGTGTGGGAGCGGTTCGGGAGCGGGCGGCCAAGCCAGATGTGGTACTACCGCAGCGTCGCCGACCTGTTCCTGCGGCGCTATCCGGGTGCGATGGCCGACGAGCTCGACCAGGCCGTGCGAGAACTCGAGGCGCTCGAGGGTTGATCTGAACGTTAGGCCAGGTCTGGCCGGTACATCTTCATCGTCGCCAGGGTGCTTCCGGCCGACGCCAGGGAGCCGACCGTCTGCGGGCGGATCGTGTCCAGATGCGTTGCCAGCGCAAGCAGCACCTGCGCAGTCGTGAGCGCGTCGGACAGTGCGTGGTGTGGGTGCTCGGCCGGCACCCCCACAGCCTCAGCGATGGTGCCAAGCGCCTGCGAACCGGGATCCGGCTTGCCCTGCTCGACGTTCAGCAGGCGCCACAGGATGCGCGTGTCGATCATCGTCCGCGACAGGCGCGAGCCGTGCCGCCGGAGCAGCGGGCCGAGGAAGCTTCGCTCGACCCAGCCCGCGTGCACAACCGGCACCCGGCCGCGGAGGAGCTCGATCAGCGGGACGATGGCCTGGTCGAGCGGCGGCGCGTCGTCGAGGTCGTGCGGCAGGATGCCGTGGATGGTGACGGCGTCGGTGGTCGCTCCGGGGGTCGGCTGCGCCAGGCTGTAGTAGGCCGCCCCGGCCTGGATCCGGCCGCCCTCGACCGGTACGGCTCCCAGCGCGATCACCTGGTCGCGCTCGGGGTGGAGGCCGGTCATCTCGAGATCGACGGCGACCAGCGACGCCTCCCGCCACGGCTGGCGGCGGCGCATCATCGTGCGCGCAGGCCCATCTCGGTGGCGATCTCCCGCTGAACGGCCGCGACCGCCCGGAATGCGTCCTTCAGCGAGCTGCGCGCGATCCGCGACAGGCTGGCCGGAGCGATGTAGTCGTCGGGCGGAACGCCGCGCCGGATCTGATCCAGCTGGTGCGCCATCCGCAGCTCCGTGCACAGCTCGAAGGCGTCGGCCAGCGTCCGGCTATTCGACTCGCTGAGCGTCCCGGCGGCCGCGGCAGCCTCCAGCCGTGAGGCCGTGGTGGCGCCGGTGACGCCGGCTGCCATCGCCACCGAACGGGCCAGGTCGACGATGGGCAGGAGCCCGCCGTGCTTGATGTCGAGCGTGCCCTTGCGCTCGCCGCCGGCCTCGAGCACGAAGTTGCGGAAGAAGCCCGTCGGCGGCCGATGGGCGAGCGCGAAGATCGCCAGTCGGCGCAGCATCTCCTGGCGGTCGCGGGCGGCGGCGAACGCAAGCGCCAGCCGGTCGCCGGCGACGTCTCCCGCCCACACCGGGCGGCCGTCGACGACCACCGAGACCAGGATCAGCGCCTTCTCCTGGTCGGGGTCGTCGAGCCAGGAGCGGGCGGCGTCCTCCCACCGCGCGATGGGGCGCCGGAACAGCGCCTTCGACGCCACAGCTCCGTGCCTGCAGGCGGTGATGCCGGCGGCCGCGGTCGCGGCTACCACCCGCTCGGCGAGCTCCTTCATCCAGACTTCGGTCTCGGCGTCGTCGGGGCCTGCCCAGGCGAGTGCGTTGTCCTGATCCGAGCTGGGGAACGCCTCGCGGCGCGCGTAGCTACCCAACGCGAACCACGTGTACGGCGAGGGCGGCGCGCCGACCTTGCCCTCGACCAGCTCCAGCAGCCTGCGCACGATGGCGTCGTGGACGGTTGCGATCACCCGCGAGATAGTGGCCGGTGCGACGCTCGCGGCCTCGAGCGCCAGCAGTGTCTCGTTGAGACCCCTGGCGGCGGCCGCGACAGCGGCCGGCGTGGCCGCCTTGCCGATATCGGTGCGCAGCAGGAACGGCGCCCGGGCCTCCACTGCCATCAGGTCGGTGTCGGAGACCACCCCGATCACGCGCCGCCGGGCGTCAACAACCGGGAAGTGGCGCACGCCGCGGTCGAGCATCTGGAGCAGCACCTCGCTCCCGGTCATGTCGGCCGTGACCATCCGGGCCGGAGCGGTCATCACATCCTCGACCACCGCGTCCGGCGCCAACCCGGCGGCGACCACCCGCGTGCGCAGGTCGCGGTCGGTGACGATCCCGACGCCGCCCGAGCCGAGGTCGACCAGGATCGCCGACGACCCGGCCTCGACCATCCGCCGGGCGGCCTCCTGCACGCGCGTTCCGGGGGGGCACATGACGACCCCACCGTGGATCAGGTCGGCAACCCGGCGGTTGGCCGGATCGACCCCACCCAGCGGGCCGCGCTGGGCCTCGCGGGCGATCAGCTCGAACCGGCCGCCCAGCGAGCTGGCCACGTAGCGAAGGCCGGCAGGTTGTGCCAGCACCGGTGCGATCGCCCGCTCGGGGATCCGGTAACAGAGCGTGTCCTCGTGCGCGCGCATCTGGAAGCCGGTCGGCCGTCCGGCCAGCACGGAGGCATGCCCGAACATCTCGCCCTCGCCGAGCAGATCGAGCACGCGGCCCTCGTCGATCAGCTCGACTGCCCCTCGGCGGACGACCCACACATGGTCCGGTGGCCCGGCGCCCTGGTGGAGGATCGTGGTGTTGGCCGCGTGGAACTCGATCTCGGCGGCCGACACGACGGCAGCCAGCTCGTCCTCGGCGAGGGTGTCGAACGGGGGTACCTTGTGCAGGAACTCGGCGATCTCATGCATGGGCGCCCGATCCTACCCGTCCGCCCGGTAGCGCCTGAATCCGGGCAGGGCGAAGGCCGCCGCGGCGACTCCGACCACGCAGGCGATGCCTCCGGAGACGACCGAAGCCTGCACCGAGAACAGCGCTGCCACGACGCCCGACTCGACGTTGCCGAGCAGCGGGCCGGTCGAGTAGCTGAGCATCTCGATCCCGGCCAGCCGTCCGCGCAGGTGATCGGGCACGGTCTGATTCCAGATCGTCTGCCGGTAGATGCCGCTGATCATGTCGGCCGCGCCAGCCAGGGCAAGCATCCCCAGCGCCAGCGGCAGGCTGTTGACGAGCCCGAAGACGACGATCGCAAGGCCCCAGCCGGCGGCGGCGAAGATCACCGCCAGCCCGTGGCGCTGGACGCGGTCGACCCATCCGCTGGTGCCGGCGGCGAGCAACGACCCCGCTGACGGAGCGGCATACAGAAGGCCGAGCACCCCCGCCCCGCCGAGGTGGTCGGCGATGGCTGGGAAGAGCGCCATCGGCATCCCGAAGAACATGGCGATGATGTCGACCACGTAGGTGCCGACCAGCTCGGGGCGGGCGGCTGCGAACTCCACCCCCTCGACCACGCTGCGAATGCTGACCGGCGCGGCGTCTGCCGGCGGCGGGCTGGCCCGCATCGCTGCCAGCGCTGCCAGCGACACCGAGAAGCTGACGACGTCCACGGCATAGGTGGACGGGAGCCCGGCGGTGGCGATCAGGACGCCTCCGATCGGCGGCCCGACCACGCTCCCGACACCGTGGCGGAACGAGCTGAGCGCGCTCGCGGCGGGCAGCTCGTCGCGATCGACCAGTCGCGGGACCATCGCCTCCAGCGACGGGCGCTGGAGGCCGTCCAGCGCCGCCATCAGCCCGGCGATCACGAACAGCACCCACAGCTGGGGATGGGGAAGCAGCGCGTTCCCCAGCAGCACCGCCGACGCCCCGGCCGTCGCCAGCTCGGTCAGCTGCACCATCCTCCGGCGGTCCCTGGTGTCTGCGAGCGCTCCGCCGACGAACGCCATCACCAGCAGCGGAGCCAGCTCGGCCACCCCGAGCAGGCCGACGATCAGGGACGAGTGGGTGAGCGCAAACGCCTGGAACGGGATCGCGACATACGTGATCATCGAGCCCAGATAGGAGACCGTCAGTCCCGCAAGCAAGAGGCGGAAATCGCGGTGGCGCCGAAGCGGCCCGATGTCGACCGTGGTGCTTCCGATCAGGCGCCGTGCACGCGGCCGGCGGGCCGTTGCCGGATCCGGCGGGACCGGGCCCAGCCGATCGGCCTCGGCCAGATCGGCGTCGGGTGGCGTCTCGCCGCTCTCATCCACAGCCCCGGCATTCTCTCAGGCGTCTATACCGTGGGTTCGCAGGCTGCTACCGTGATCTCATGTCGAGGCTGGATTACCACGGCCAGTTCGAGCATCCGGTGCGCGCATTCGCGTTCGGCGTCGGGCTGATCCTGCTCCTCGGAGGCGGGTTTGCGGTCGGGATCCAGGCCGGTGGCAAGTCGGATGCAGCAAGTGGCGTCGAGACCGTCGTGCACAGGGTGGGCACTGTGCGCGTGGTGACGGTGCCGACGCCGGTCACGACCACGGTCGTCCGCGACGGCGTCTCCAGGGTCGTCCGGGTGCCGAAGACGCGGGTCGTGATCGTGAAGCAGAAGGGCCACAGCGTGCTCGGCTTCCTGGAGAACGGAGCGTCCACCGCCGCCCTCTCGCCGACCACGGTGCTGGTGCCGAACGTCGCCGGGCCGCTCGACTCGACCGCGACGGTCACCGAGACCCAGCTCCAGACGGTGACCGAGACCGAGACCACCACGGTCACCGTCACAACCGGCACGACCGACACGACCACGACGACCGACACCACCGGCACGACCGGTACGACGTCCGGCCCGTAGGGCCTGGCGCCTAGTTCGTCGTGCGCGCAGCCGAATAGCGCTGCAGCAGACGGTCGGGCGGCACCCCCAGGCGGTAGAGCAGAAATAGCAGGCGCAGGCGCAGGGTCGTTCGCAGCACGCCGTCCCGCTGGTATCTGCGCGCCGATGTGACCACCGCCAGGTCGAGCAGCTGGAACCGGAACCGCCGGCGCAGGCGGCGGGCCAGCTCGTAGTCGTCCATCAGCGGGATCGGCGGCACCCCGCCCACCGCGTCCAGGGCGGTGCGGCTGACGAACATCGCCTGGTCGCCGTAGGGCGCATGCCAGAGCTTCGAGCGCCACAGCACCAGCCGCTCGAGCAGCGGCAGAGGAGGGTCGAACCGGATCCTGAAAGCGCCCCAGTCCGCTGATCGCATGGCCGAGCGGATCGCGTCTCCGGCGCCATCCGGGAGTGACGAGTCGGCGTGAACGAAGAGCAGGACGTCACCTTCCGTACGAGCCGCCGCGGCGTTCAGCGCTTTGCCCCGGTTTGCACCGCCGCCGACTACTGCGGCGCCGGCCTCCGCTGCCACCGCCCCCGTCCCGTCCCTGCTGCCGCCGTCGACGACGGTCACGTCGACCGGCCGCACCGTACGGAAGGCATTTCCCACCGCCGTGGCGACACTGGCCCGCTCGTCCAGTGCGGGGATCAGCACGCTGATCCGCGGGGCGTCAGCCAAACAGCTCCTGACCGGTGATCGCCCTGCCCAGCAGGTCGCGCAGGATGTCGGTGGTGGGGGCCATGATCGTGGCCGCCCGGGCGTCGCGGAAGCTTCGCTCGATCGGCAGGTGCCGGGAATAGGCCGCACCTCCACAGGCGCGCATCGCCTCGTCGGTGACCCGGATCGCCATCTCCGCGGCGGCCGCCTTCAGCGCCAGGACGCCGAGCTGAGCAGCGGGGTCGCCGTCCTCGATCTGGTGCGCCGTCTGGTCGAGCAGGGCTTGGGCCTGCATCAGGTCGACCTGCGCGGTCGCCAGCCGGGCGCGCACCGCCGGTACCTCGGCGAGGCTGGTGCCGAGGTGCTCCAGCCTGGCCTCGGCGATGTGGCGGCAGGCCGTAGCGAGCGCGGACTCGGCAAGCCCGACGCAGCATGCCGCGCACCCGAGCACGAACCAGGGCAGCGTGGCCGTTAGCATCAGCTGGAATCCCGACCCGGCGTCGCCCAGCCGCCGGCCGTCGCTGACGTGGACATCGCGCAGGCTCACGGCGGCGGAGTCGTTGCCGCGCATCCCCAGGCCGTCGAAGGCGCTCTGGACTTCGATGCCTGATGCATCGGAGGGCAACAGGTAGAGCTCGGTCGCGGTCGGACTGTGCTCACCGGGCGCGCCGGTGGCGACGACGTAGGAGTCGGCGTGCGACGCGGCCGTGACCCAGGTCTTGTCGGCCGTGATGCGAACGCCGTCACCCGTCAGCTCCGCGCGTGACGCCTGTGCCCAGAAGTGCGACCGTGTCGCCTGTTCCGAATACGCCAGTGTAGACAGGTGCCGGCCTGCGGCCACGTCGCGCAGCGCGTCCGCCTTCGGCCCTTCCCCGTCGGTGCCTGCCAGCAGGGTCTGGGCGGCGATCAGGTGCATCGTCAGAACCATGCCTGTCGATGCGCAGGCGGCCGCCGTCTCGCGGATCGCCCGCACGATGTCGGGCGGCCCGCCGCCGGGGCCGCCGTAGGTGTCCGGGATGCCGAGGCCCAGCAGGCCGGCCTCTCGCAAGGCCGCGATCGCCTCCCTCGGGAAGCGGGCCTCCCGGTCGACCTCCTCCGCGTGCCGCCCGATGTCCTCCACCGGCACCCGGAAAGCCATGGTCACGCTCACGTCGTCCTCCCATCCACTTTGTCGCCCCCGATGCTAGTGGGCTAGCTCGTGGCTGGGACGTAAGCTCGCAGCTCCGCTCCATGCCGGCGCAGCCAACTCTCGGCGGCACGCCGGTTGGGGTCGGCTTCGTCGACCATTCGCCAGAACGCGCGCGAGTGGTTCGGCTGGCGAAGGTGGCACAGCTCGTGGATGACCACGTAGTCCAGCACCTCGGCGGGCGCGGCCACCAGCCGCCAGCTGAACGAGAGCGTGCCCGAGGTCGAGCAGGAGCCCCACCGCGACCGCTGATCGGCGATCCTGATCCGGCGCCAGCCGGTCACTCCGAGCCTCTCCGCCTGCAGCCGCACCGCCTCGCCGACCCGCTCCCGCGCGATACGCCGGTACCACGCCGTCAGGTTGCCGCGCGGGCGTGGCACCGCGACTCCCGCGAGCCACGCGCCGTCCCAGTCGGCAAGCCCAAGCCGGTCGGGAGCCCGCTCGGTGGCCCGCGCCTCGTCGAGCCGGTCGGCGATCCACCCCTGGTGCCGGCGCAGCAGCAGATCGATCGACCGCTGCGACGTCCCGGGCCGGACGACGACCTCGACGCCGCGGTACGGCGCCACCACGATCCTGGCGGCGCGCACCCGGCGGGACTCGCGCACGGTGAACTCGGGTTGCACCGCAGCAGCATACGAGCGGTTCCGGCCGTGTGTAGGCTCGGCGGGTGATCCTCGCCATCGACCAGGGCACGACCTCGACGACCTGCCTGGTGTGCGATCCGGAGCTTCGCGTGCTGGGCCGGGCGAGCCGTGACCTGGCCCAGCACTTCCCGCAGCCTGGCTGGGTCGAGCACGATGCCGAGGAGATCTGGGACAGCGTGCTGGTGACGGCTGCCGGCGCTCTCGACGCGGCCGGCGTGCCTGCGTCGGAGCTGACTGCGATCGGCATCACCAACCAGCGCGAGACGACGGTGCTCTGGGAGCGGGCGACCGGTCGCCCGGTGGCGCCGGCGATCGTCTGGCAAGACCGGCGGACGGCCGAGGAGTGCAAGGCGCTTCCCAGCGACCTCATCCGCGAGCGCACGGGGCTGGTGCCCGACCCCTACTTCTCCGCCACGAAGCTGCGCTGGCTGCTCGCCTGGACATCTCTCCCGGCCGACCGCCTTGCCTTCGGCACCATCGACTCCTGGCTGGTGTGGCGGCTGACCGGCGGCGATCGCCACGTCACCGACCGCACCAATGCCTCGCGGACGATGCTCGCCGCCC
>Ga0265338_10011271_pt1 | contig 10349 bp, 15 predicted proteins | sample 42126metaG_FD_193579 | JGI IMG/M metagenome (GOLD analysis project Ga0265338, IMG submission 193579) | Rhizosphere microbial communities from Carex aquatilis grown in University of Washington, Seatle, WA, United States - 4-21-26 metaG | ecosystem: Host-associated > Plants > Roots > Rhizosphere... | reverse complement strand
GTTAACGAAGGCATGCCGGCTGAAAGCCCCGTGGTTTCCATCGTGCATGACGTTGAATTCCACGGCGATTAGCGCCAGCACCACGTTGAGGCCAAGAAGCACAACCTCCCACCAGTTGCTGGCGAATAGGATCAGGGCCGGGCAAGCGATAGCCGCCCAGAGGACGACAACCGCCGCTTTGCGGTGGAGCTCCCTGTAGCCGTTTTGCTTTACGCCTTCCTGGCTGTAGTAGTTGTCGAAACCTTGCTTGAGGTCATCCGAGAAGGCGCCGCCTCCCCGAAAGTTAACCTTAGGCCTAGGCATGACACCTCCTCATTGTTGTTGTGCATAGGATGTCAAAGAGCTTCTACAAGCATATCAAAGAAAGGTTAGAAGACAATGTTTTACTACATTTATAAAGGTTTTAGAGATTTTTGAGAGATTTAAGCCCCCGCCGGCGTTAGCCTAAGGCTATCGGGTCTTATAGCTGTAATCGGGCAGAAGACATCTGGCGGTGTCGGGCTACTGTCTATGGGCGGGGAGTCTGGGGTCGAATCCGTATCGGAGTAGACCAAACAAATTTCTGGCACGTCTATAACTAAGCCTTTGTCTGTCTGTTGACGCGTGGTAAGAAGGCCAAAACGTTTAAACCTTCCATGGCCAGCTTGGCCTTCTGTTCCTGGCTGGATTTCGCAAACAGCAGTCTCTGTGGCTATCGGCCAAAAACCTAGCGTGGCCGTATCAATTCTGGGTAAAACCAAATATGCCCTGTCAAAAACCAAATCGACCAGGTCGCCCCTGTTCTGCTCATACTCTTGGTCCAGCAGCTGAGCAAAGCCGTGAATCCAATACGGATCATATTCGACTAATAAATGCCTGCGCACTTGCTCAAACTTCGATTCAGGCATTTGTAATGAACGCTCTGTTCTTTCGGTGGCCATAATTGGCAATACTTTACCATAATTAACCATTTGCCGCAAATACAATAAGAGGGCTTTTGTTTTTGGGGAATTTAAGTCTTGAGTGGGTCGTTTATAAAGTTGGGAGATGCGCAGGGTTGCAGCGCACCTCCCAGGTGTTGTTGGAAGCTTCTACTTGAGCTCGAGGTCGGCACCGCTCCAGGCGTAGACCTCCGCGCCGTCGTCTAGGCGGATCCTGCAGCGGCCGTCGCGGTTGACCTCATCGATCACCACGCCGTGCTTCCCTTGATGGGCGCTCAGGTCACTGCTGCCGTTGGCAGAGGTGTTGCCAACGACAATGACACGGTCGTTGAGTCTAATGTAGCGTTCCACGATTCTCCTTCCCAGCCTCGGCCGAGCTTGAGTACTAGAACAGGTGTTTCAGAAGGCCTCCGGCTTCCCAGCCCCCGATGCATGCGGCTACGACGATGCAAGCTGCCGCCGCTGTCGAGACAATGAGAAGCGGAATATCTGAAATACGCATCTCTTCTCCCTTCGACTCAGAGGCGCGAATAGCGCCGGAGGTTGAGGACGTTGGTCAGCATCCAGAACGCTTCGAACACGATTGCGGGCATCCAGCCCCAGTAGTGGGCGAAGACCACAATTCCGATCGGCTGGATGATGAGCTCGACGAGCTTACGCGCCCAGAGTCTTCTCAGACCCTTGGGTATGTCGTAGTTCTGAAGCAAAGCTTCCTCCTCAAAAGACAAGTGCTAACCTCGGCATCAGCCGAGACTAACTCAAGGCTGATATTGTCGAAATTCAGCTATATTTTACAATAAAACACTCAAAAAAACAAGAAGAGGAAGTTTGGGGGGATTTAAGCTCCGGGTTATAGCAGTAACAAACATAGGCCGGCCGTAACGCCGATTATGCCGGCGGCTTTGCGATATGTAAGTTCGTCCCGGAAGAATAAGACCGCCAGGATAGTTACCAAAGAAATTGATCCGGCGTTGATAGCATTCACATAGCCAACGTTTGGCGCCAGTTTTATAGCCTCGAAATTACCTAGGTTAAAAAGCGTGGAGAAGACGCCGGTAGCCAGCAATAGCCAGCCTTCTTGGGCCGTCAGTTTCTTTATTGAGCCTAAGCGGACCTTGTCGGCCACAATAATGCAGAGCGTGACAATCGCATAAATATAAATAAGGAAGGCCATGGTATCCACGCCGTGGTTAAAGAGATACTTGGACGACAGCGACAGAAATCCCCAGGCAAAAAACGCGGCGAATGACAATAAAACCCATCTGTTGCTGGAAACTTTCTTGGCAGCCCTAGGAGTGATGGTAATAAGCGCCGAAAAACCCACAATGACCAAGATAGCTATAGCTTTACGCCAAGTAAGGTCGGCATTCAGAAAAATTACCGCAACGATGGTTGTGAATAGCACGTAACTTTTGGAAAGCATCAAGCTGTAGCCCGGATTTGGAGCGATACTTATGGCTTTGAGTGAAACTTTATTGCCGCCATAGGAAAAAATGACGGCTGTCACCAAAATGACCAACGCTTGCCACCAGGAAATATGCAAGCTGTGCTGGCCACCCACGCCAATGACTAGATACGCCGCTAAAGGAAGAGCAAACATCGCTAAGTTAGTCAGATGTATGGGCGTCTTGAGCAGCGAGGATTTACGGACACTCAAATACATCGCCACCGATGCGAAGAACATCATCAGACTATAGCCAACCCAAGACATAAGCTAATCATAGCAAATGACCCAGGAATTTTGGGTTTGGGCTGGTTGTTTGCCGGCTAAGTTTAGGAGAACTTTATGATGGCTTCTAGCACAATGGCTAGAGCGATTAGACACCAGATAAATATATCCAGACCACTGGCTACCATGCGGTCTGCTATTTTTTGGTAACGCGCGCTAAGATGTAGGTTTTTATAATTCAATCTAAACCAAGCTCCACTAATCGCCAGCACTCCTCCGTAACAGAAAACGCAGTAAATGCACAAACTGCCGATGTTAAAAATGCTTTGCCAGAAGTACCAAAAACCAAACCCGATGAAAAATAGGGCCATAGCCTGATAGACCAGGCGCAGCTTGGCGTTAATCTGGGCGCCCGTCCAGCCGATTAGACCAGCAGAGAACATAATCGCGAAAAAACTAATGCAAAGCATCGAGTTAGGGAAGCCAAAAACCGAACTTTGATGAGCGTTGAGAATATTAGAGCAATTAAAAACCGAGCTTAGGTTACAGCTTAGTACCGAGTGGGCATTTTTGAGCAGTGTTATCTTTTCCAGCATCTGCAGAAAAGATGCGGTAAAGCCAATAGCGGCTCCGAAAGTTAGTATTTTATAGAGTGTTTTTGTAGAGGTGAGTTGTCTCATAAGCCGTATAGTGTTTTTCTTGAACCGTACTGTGATTTGAGTCGCAGTTAATTTTGGGAATTTATATCCTAGAGCTTTAGGTTGAAGGCTCCGCCAATTTGCCCGGGTTTTAATATTTGCAATGGCTGGCTCTTTGAAGGATCCAAAGCCACTCCTTCAACATCCGCCGAGGCTTTCAGTGTGTACGTATAACTGTTTGAGTTGAATACCTCGCTAAGTGACTGCAGCTCTTTAAGACCGTGGGCCACTGCTTGACCGGCGCTGCCCTCAGGCAGTTGAGATTCTACTGCCGCCCCGGCGTTCATGACAATGCTCAGCTGCAAGGTTTGGGACTGCTGCGGCGCCAGGCTAAAAACTTGGGTGTTTTCAGCTCGGGCAACTGTTTGGAAAGTGGTGGCATTAACTGGGTCTATGCCTGACTTCGTTGGTTGTTGAAAGTTGAGGCTTTGAGATTGCGCAATTATCTCAACAGTAACCTTATTAATTTGTACTTGAGTGTCTTCGGCTGTCACAGTTACGCTGACCGGCAGCGATGCGTCTTGCATAGACACGCTGGCAGGAGCCTGCATTTCAACCTTCACCCCACCGTGAGTTAAATTTTTCTTAAAGCTACTAAATATACCCATAGCATGATTATACGCCCACCGGGGGAAATTTTGGGTTGGGGAGATTTAAGACGTCTACTTATTTTTTCTTTGGGTGGAACAGGTGGTAGAAATTTAGGTCGTAGCCCCAGCCAAAGGCGCGCGGGGTCCATATACGCGGGTCATCCGGGTTCCAAAGCCGCGAGCGGTACCTTGCCCAGGTTGGCCAGCGCCAGTCATATGGCACTCCCCAAAATTTCCCCACCCTATCTTGCTTGTTATTAGGAGCAGTACTCATAACTGAAGTATACGCTCACACAGAGGATAGAATTTTGTTTAACGGGATTTAGGTCCCGGGTGGCCTTTGCTTAAATATGTGACGGTTATTACGCGTAATAAATGTTGTGACTATTAACACAGACATTAGAAACCAGGACTAATATACTTATGCTTAATTAGTCGATGGGAATAGGTGCACTATTTGAAGGAGATCATTACTTAAGAGTTGGTCTTTGTACAAAATCGCTCTAAGGGAAAACAACATAAAGAGAAAGGTACTAATCATGTCTCACACATTCAGCAATAAGAAGTTCAAAGTCCATTACCGAGAATATCTAGCCAATACTAACGAACCACGGGAGACTCTCAACGACATAATAGCAGACGAAGAGCTTGACGTTGGTTTAATAAGTAATGCTTATTACGAAAGAAGGAAATTACGGCGTGTAGCCGAGAGACTGAGACAAGCCCCTATATAGGCGGATGTGTTCGATACATCGCAAAAAGAGCCCCTTTGTGAGGAGGCTCTTTTTTAAATATAGTCTTTGGGGAATCCAAGCCCCGGAGCGAATCTGGTATGATAAATTAAATGGCAACTTTCAAAGGCTTCTAGCCTACTCCTTACTTCAGCCAAAAGTCCGGCCTTGGTCGGCAATATTTTAATGTTAAGGAGTAAATATGAAACTTGGTAAATTAGATTTTGTTCCCGTGCAAGATAGGCTAGATTTGGTCGCTGAGCCAGTTGGCGAAGCGATCAAGGAAAAAGCGTTAAGCGATGTTTTAGTAGCCAAGATTAAGCCCGACCTGGCTGACACGGCCGCCTTTTGCGAATATTACAATATTGGCCTGGAAGTATCGGCCAATTGCATTGTGGTTGAAGCGAAGCGAGCGGATAAAACTTGGTACGCGGCCTGTGTGATATTGGCGACTTCAAGAGCCGATGTTAATGGCGTGATACGTCGCCATCTGGGCGCCAAAAAAATATCTTTTGCCCCGATGGATAGAGCCACATCAATCACGTCGATGGAATACGGCGGAATTACACCTATAGGTCTGCCCTTGGATTGGCCTATTTTGGTGGATAGCGCAGTAGCCAAAACTGCTCACGCAGTAATTGGCAGCGGCTTACGGAAGTCTAAACTGTTGGTTCCTGGTAGTTCGTTCCACAAGTTGCCCAACGCGACAGTGATGGATATCACCCAATCCAGCTAGCCAGAGTATAGGGAATACTTAACTTGTTAAGTATTCCCTGCTCCCCCGGGAGAGTTTGTTTTTGGGGATTTAAGGCTGAACTCCTAGTTTGCTATGATTTTAGTCTAAGTATGGATAAGTCTGATTTTCTGAATAAGTATTTGCCCTTGTTCAGCATTCATTTTCACGATAACGTTTTTTCAAAAGACAACAGCATCAAAGTCATTGAGCAAAAACTGCCATTTAAAGAATTGCTGGAGTTTTATATTCTGCGAACAGTGAAAAACGGCTTGCCGGATACACGGGGCATAGAAGAAAGGGAGAATGACCTCAACTCAAAATTAATCACCCTTTATGAAGCCCGGCAGAATCCCAAGAAATGGGGCTTGGAGTCGAAGGGCAGAATTATACCCTCGCTTAAAGATATCCGGCCAATACCGGTAGCTGTTGACCCTGATAGCGGAAATTGTTTAATCCTAGACTCCAATCATCTGCTAACTAACTTGAACTGCCCATCGGATACCGTAATACCACTCGCGCTAATTGTCGGGCCAAATCTTGAGGCGCTCGGACCAGATTTTATTATCCTCAGCCGGCAATAGTTTTTGGAGTTTAAGTCTTAGCCCAGAGCTGCTTGTAGTTTGTCGACATCAATGACAGTAAATAGATGGTCGGTTTGACCCATTAGTCCTTCTTCGAAAAGTAATTCTAAAGCCCGGCTGGCCGTCTCTCGGGATAGATTGATAGAGTCGGCGATTTCTTGATGAGTTATAGGCGCATTAATAAGAATTTCTTTACCACGCCTTTCGCCAAACCTCTCAGCTAAACATATTGATTCCGCGATAACTCTTTCGCGGGCGGATCGATATTCAAGGGTTTGGATCCGCTGCGTGTAAATACTAATGATGTTGACGGTCTGGTTCAGTATCTCTTGAGAAAGCCAGGTGTTCCTACCCAGCGAGGAACGCAATTTATCTTTACTGGCCCTTAGCATTTTGACGTCGCTCATTGCTTGGTAGAACATGCCGGTGGCGTGAGCTCCGTCTAAAGCCCAAGGTAGCGGGATGAACTCGCCAGCTTTGTGGATTAACAAAAGGTTGTTCTGACCATTGCGTGAAATTGTGTATGCCTTAACAAATCCGGATTTAATTAGATAGACACCTTCTGGCTCCGCGTAGCCTTGGATAATCACTTCGTCTTTGGAAAAGTTCATTAAATGGCCGTCGCTAAAGTGGGCGACTATGCTATCGTCATCGGGTTTGCGTGTCGGCACGGCTGCCAGTGCTCTTATGGGCATAGCTTTAGTGTATAGGTATTTGCATTTTAAAAACGTGACACTTATCACATTTGATAAATATTGTGATGCTTGACACAGACTTTTAAAGAATGGGCTAATGCACTTACGCTTAAGCTTGTCGACAGGATTTGAGGGGTTATTCGAAGGAGAGTCTTGCTTAAACTGCCGGGTATTTTTGCAAAGCGTTCTATAAATACAGTGCCTAAAAGAAAGCAGGATTATGTCACACACATCCAGTAGTAAGGGGCGCTACCGAGAATATTTAGCCAATTTCAAAGAACCAGAGGATGTCATCCACGATGGAGTCGAGCGCGGTAGAGCCGAGGCGGAACTTGTTGCCGGCTTAATAGAAAATATATATTACCAAAGAAGGAAGTTGCGGCACGCAGTCGAGAGGCTGAGGTACTACTCTCTGTAGAACAAAACAATCTCGCATCAAAAAAGCACCAGATTTCTCTGATGCGTTTTTGGTGGAGTTGGAGGGAATTGCACCCTCGTCCGATTGGTAACATGCTTGGTGACTACAGGTTTAGGCTGTTTGAAATTTCTTAAGCTCAACCATAAAAACAGTCAAAAAAGGGAAAGCTAAAGTCCATTAATCTTAGTAAGCACGGGCGGACAAACCCGGCAACTTAAGCAATCAGAAAATATAGCGCTTTTCGTCCTATCTGATGTCAGACGATTAGCGGTAGCCTATAAAATTAGGCTACGTTGAAGGCCAATTGGCGAGGAGCAAACAAGTTTGCAACCGCTTCTTTGACACTTACAGAAAGATTTTTTACATCTATCTTGGTGCACCGGATAACGTTCAGTGCGACCCGACCTGCCACTTCAGCTTGTTAAAGTCCATTCGTCGAATAAAATTCAACCCCATGCAAATATTATATCATCTTGCTAAAGAATAAGCAATATGGTCTAGTCGGTGCCAAAGATTTTTTGGTTGCGGCGGGTTTCGGCGCTGAATGCGGTTAGCAGACGCTCGGTCATTTTGATAAATTCTTTTACTTCTGTGCTGCTTCCTACCAGTAGCTTGAGAAGTTCTGTCTGTTGGTCAGCCAGCAGCTTTTCGGCTTGGTCTTTTTTGTGACTGCCCTTGGCGGTAAGTTTAACGTCACGCTGGCGGCCATCTTTTTTATTCTTAGTGATGGTCACTAGGCCATCATCTTTCATGACTTGCAGCTGGCGGCTAACGTTGGCTTCGGTTTGGCGCAGCTTGATTGAAACCACGCGTTGGGACTTAGTAGAGTCTTTATCGAGCACTCCCATGATGCGTGCATGGCTAAGCCCTACCCCAAGTTTGACCATCAAAAGGTCGTCGGCTATCTGTTGTAAAACAAACGACAGTTGGTGCAGGGGAGTGGGTGAGTGGACGGGAGCTAAGTCATTGTCGGCCATGATTTTACTGTAGTCCAAAAATACTTAACAAGTCAAGTATTTTTTGGGAAAGGGAAGGGCAGTCAACGGCTAACGGGCACAACTTAGTTGGCACTATCCTCGGCTATACGGATGTAGATGAAATATTTTACATCCTCCTGCCTGCGGGTGTGCCTACTAAATAGCGCCCTGCGCCGCCTTATATGTGTTTGTAGATTTTATGCCACTGGTCGAGGGTGAGGTTTTGGGCGCGGAGGTCGCCATCGATGCCCGCACGTTTTAGAAGTTGGTCGGTCTGTTCTTTACTAAGGCCTAAACCGCCGCTTAAGCTGCTGCGCAGTTTCTTGCGGCGCTCGGAAAAGCCGGCTTTGACAACTTGGAAAAATTTTTGAGTATCAAGTTCTTTAAATATAGGTTTGGGGTGCCTAATTAAAATGACAACCTGTGAGTCGACCTTGGGCGGCGGCGCAAAAAGTTCCTTAGACACTCCTATACCTAGTCCAGCCGCGTAATAAAGTTGGACGCTGACACTAAGCAGGCTCATCTGCCCAGGCTGAGCGCAAAGTCGCTCGGCGACTTCTTTTTGCACCAGCAACACCATCAAGTGCGGCGGATTGGCGGCCTCCGCCAACCGCCGCAATAGGTTGCTAGTAAGGTAATAAGGAATATTGGCGACAACTTTATAGCCGATGGGTAGCTCGTCCAGTTCAAATTCCATAATGTCCGCCTGGACGACCGTCAGATTCTTTGCCGAGATTCTTTCAGGCAGTTTGAGCGCCAATTCACTATCGAACTCCACAGCGATTACGTGTCGTGCCTGCCTAACCAGATAGCGTGTTAAGCTCCCTAGTCCTGGTCCAATTTCTAATACGGTATCCGTTGGCTTAATCTCGGCGTATTCGGTAATCGCCTCTAACGCCTCAACGTTATCCAGCCAGTGCTGACCCAAACTTTTATCGGCTGTCATATTTTCTTAAGCAGTTTAAGGGAGATAAGGGCGGCAACCAGCTGAACTGCCGACATTAACGCAAAGAGGCTTTTGAAGCCGCCGGTGGCACTGAGTAGAAAACCGCCTACTATCGCGCCGGTGGCCGCAAAGATACGGTTGCCGCCCTCCCAAAATGACCATTCCTGGGTTTCCCGACCTTTGTCTTCCCATTTGGCGTAGGTACTCCTAAGTGCCGGTACAAGCATGCCGGTGCCAATTGAGTTGAACGCCTGTACAGCAAAAAGCTGCCACACGTGGTGAACCAAAATATAAGCGGCGGCACCGACAGCTAGCCAAAAAAATCCGATCACCACTAGACGTTCTTGGTGCTTTTGGCTATTTTCCCACTTACCGAAGAATAGAATCATCAAGGCTGCGGCATAAGTTCCAAGGCCGGATGTCAGACCAACGGTCTTAGCGTCACCGCCAATATTTAGAACAAACAAAGCGTAAAGCGGCGTAAAAAAAGCAAACGCGAAAAGATTTAGGTAGTTTGCAAACAACAGATAGCGGACTCTAAAACTCGGCATGATGCTTAGATTGTACTACCAATTATGATACGCCGCCCAGTGGTTATAGGCTGAACGCCAGCTGCCATAGCGCGAGTCTGCGTAGCCCGTGGCCCACTTTAGTTGAGTTATCGGATTGGTCTCCCAGTCACCGCCTTCGGCTGACATTTTGCTGCCGGGTGTAGCCTGGCCCAAACCATAACCCAGATAATCCGGCACATAGTCTGGCGGCCCGGCTGGGCAGTAGCCTACCTGACCTTGTAGCTTAGTTGGACACCAGCCAGATTCGCGGCTAACGATGTAATCCACGTACTGATAGTCCGACGCCGAGATGCCGGCGGCAGCCATAACCTTAACTTTGGCGCTATCAATGTCGATAGTTGTACCAACGGCTATGATCTGCGGCACCGGGTCTTGGATTACAACTTCTTGAATTAGTTTACGCCCAGGATTAGTCCCAGTTTGATCTGTAACCAAGTAGGTGTCGACTTTCTTGCCCGGCGCACCGGTCTGGCGTACGGCCGTGGTACCAAAACTTAAGGACGCGTCAGCTTCATCCTGAACCGGAGTGGGAATGGTAGATTCTTCGGTGACTACCTGCGTGCCCTTGGCCAGAATAAAAATTAACATGTTTGGCGTAATGGCCGTCTTAACAGTCGGTGATACGGTTTCGCCATTTTCTAATTTAATGTGCTTTTCTTCCAGCATGCCCTGTACGGTTTTAGCCAGAGTATAGGAAGGTACCTGGGAGCCGTAGAGATTAAGCTGGATTGGCACCGCCCGCGATATGATAACCTGTTCGCCAATAATGTTCTGCGATATGTTGCCCTGCGCAAAATTCTCGATGTCTTCGGCGTT
>Ga0265338_10011270_pt1 | contig 10351 bp, 9 predicted proteins | sample 42126metaG_FD_193579 | JGI IMG/M metagenome (GOLD analysis project Ga0265338, IMG submission 193579) | Rhizosphere microbial communities from Carex aquatilis grown in University of Washington, Seatle, WA, United States - 4-21-26 metaG | ecosystem: Host-associated > Plants > Roots > Rhizosphere >... | reverse complement strand
CCAGCTCCACAAGGCTGTCAACGCTAAGGGTTAAGGTTTTACCGATGACAGAAGTTTGATTAATAACCATCCCGATATTTTTTCCCTTAAGATAATCAATATAAAAATAAGTTTGGTCGGCCCCCGGGATTATTTCGCTTTTTTTTTGCGTTGGGGATATTTTATAAGGCTTATAATAGGTTTTTTGTGCGGTTACGGTACTTATAATGAAGCAGTTTATCAATCCGAAAAGTAAAAAGCGCTTTATCTTTATCATAAATATAATTACTGTACAATATAAAAGTACCAGTTTCAACGTTAAAACCGCATATTTGCGAAGGTACAAAAAATCTCTGTTGCATTGAATTTCGCCTGGTTCGTAGCTAATCGTATAACATTTAAATCAAAGCGTACATTTTCAAAATTAATTGTACGGATAGCCATTATTGGTATTATGCTTGGCCTGGGCGTAATGATTTTGTCGTTGGGGATAGTAAGGGGCTTTAAATCCGAGATCAGGGAAAAAGTTCGCGGCTTTTCGGGCGACATGATCGTGGTGAAAAACGACCTGAACGGCTCGTTAGAAAATTCCCCGTTTAAGGCCGACCCGGGTCTTGTGAAAAAAATGCTTGCCGGCCCCCTCGTTACCAGTGTAATGCCTTATGCCACAAAGCCGGGTATTATAAAAGCTAAAGGCGAAATTGAAGGGATAGTGCTAAAAGGGGTTGATAAAACCTACGACTGGACAGTATTTAAAAAGAACCTGATTTCGGGTAACGTCCCAAATTTGGCCGATACTGTTAACGGAAAAAAGCAATTGTTGATCTCCAGGTATATTGCGGATCGTTTACAGTTGAAAACCGGCGATAAAGTTTGGATTTATTTTGTGCAGGAACCGCCTCGGATCAGGTCATTTGTAATTAGTGGCGTATTTAGCTTTGGTATTGATGAGGTTGACAAAACCTATGTGGTGGGCGATATGTCGATCATTAACCGTCTCAATAACTGGGACCCCGGCGAGATAGGGGGCTATGAACTGAAAGTCGCCGATTTTGACCAATTAAATAAGGCTGAAGATGCGGTTAATGATGTGTTGCCAACCCGGCTTAAAGCATACACTATTATTGACAATTACCCCGCTATATTCGGGTGGCTTGACCTGCTTGACGGAAACACCAACGTGGTTTTGTCGTTAATGATCATTGTGGCGATAATTAACATGATATCCGCTTTATTGATCATGATACTGGAGCGCACCAATATGATAGGCATAATGAAAGCCATGGGCGCCACAAACTGGACTATTCAAAAGTTGTTTTTGTATAACGCGCTTTACCTTATTTGCCTGGGGATGTTGTTAGGCAATGTTTTTGGTTTGGGGATAGAAATTATTCAATACAAAACCCATATCTTCCAGCTCGACCCGGCATCTTATTATATGAATTTTGTACCCATACAGTTTAAATGGACGGACCTGGTGTTACTCAACGCCGGCACTTTTCTGATCTGCCTGCTGGTAATGATCGGCCCATCAACGCTGGTAACTAAAATTACGCCTGTTAAAGCGATAAGGTTTAAATAGACAGTGAGTGGTGAATGGTGAGTGGAGAAAAGTAAAAAGCAGGAAATGCCCGGATATTTTCTTTGGTATCCCTTATTGCTTTTTCTTTGTGATATCTCGTTTTGTGATAAATTATTTAATTGTTGGTCCGTCGGTTTTTGGCTAAAGCCCTGGTCTATTTATAATTTATTGCCCGTTGGCTAAAGCGAACGGCAAGGAATTTAGCGCCGAAGGCGCTTTCACCTTTCACCTTTCACCTTTCACCTTTCACCTTTCACCTTTCACCTTTCACCTTTCACCTTTCACCTTTCACCTTTCACCTTTCACCTTTCACCTTTCACCTTTCACCATTCACCTTTCACCTTTCACCATTCACCATTCACCTTTCACCATTCACCTTTCACCTTTCACCATTCACCATTCACCTTTCACCACTCACCTTTCACCATTCACCTTTCACCACTCACTTTATCCGGTAAGCCAACCCCAAGCTGATCAATTGGCTGTGCGTATAGTAGGGGGTGGGTGAATCGTTAAGCAAATGATTGCTAAAATTGGTTAGGCCCTGTACAAAACCGGTGGTAACGCTAAACTTATTATAGCTTACTGCTGCCCGGAAACTAATCCTGAAGTCAGCCGGAAACTTCCCTCTGTCAAGGTCAGTTTGATAAACATTGCCGCCATTATCAGTTGCTTTGCCATATTCGTGGGTATTTACGTTAAATCCAAAGTCGAAACCGGGCATCAAATCAATTTTTACTTTTTTTATTTTTAGGCGATAGCCGATATAGGGGCTAAAATTAATGTCCTGGCTTTGTAAATAAGTTTGGCCTTTGACCGGAGTGGGGCTTGCCTGGTTATAATAATTACCTGTTGCCTCGTAAACGCCAAAGATATAAACGTCCGTCAAATCAACTTTGCTTCGTAAAATTTCATAGCCGGCCTGCAGACCGAAAATAAAACCGGTACGGCCAACATATTGTGCCTGCAGGCCTGCGCCGTAGCTGAAAGCAAATTTATTTCCGTAAGGGTTGTTGGTGTAACCAGCTTTTGCACCTGCAGTACCGCCGTTAATAAACGAAGTTGAAGTGGTATAATTACCTGTATACCGAAACAGGCCCATATTAGCCAATGCGGTTATTTCAATATTCTGTGCATGAAGCTGTGATAGAACCAGGAAAGTGAATAAGGTTAAAAAGGTTTTTTTCATTTTTTATTTGTGGTAAAGTTGAATTTAAGGTTTACGCCGCCCGCGCCGAACTTAATATCCTGCGAGCCCAGGCCCTGAAGCGGGTATTTGAGGAAAGGTTCCAATACGATGCGGTTTTTACCGACAGGGTATCCCATCCCGAAAGCGAAATTCAGCATTTTGCCAACATAAAAGCTGTTAAAGCTGTTGCGCGAGGTTTCGTTCCTCACCTGTTGCAGGCCCGGTGAAGCAAGGGCCGGGTAATTGTATTGATAAGTGTAAGTTTCATTAATAAAGGTGCCCGAACTAAAACCTGCCAGTACATAAAAATCATTTTTCCTGGGGTTAAATTCATATTTTAAATTCACAGGGACATCCAGGCCAACCAGGCTGGCATTATAATTTTTATAGGCAGGCACCGAAGCTGTATTAACTTCACCTATTGAAAATTCCGCCATCGCACCCAGGTTAGCTCCGGGCGCAGAGCCTGCCGCTATACCTGCCGCAGCCGGCGAAGATGGAAAATTTTGAGTCCCCCCGGAAGGGGCGGCAGTGTTAAACGCCAGTGAATTTTGTGCAATGGTAATGCCAGTAACCAATTTTAAGTTTTTGGTCAGCGTTATTTCTGACGTAACCCCTGCGCCAAGGTTTGCCTGGTTGCCGCTGCCTTTGGCGTAGTTAAAATAAGTAGCGGCATAAACGCCAAAATAAACCTTCTTTTCGCCGTCCACTTTTTTGTTTACAGGTTGATTGTCCTCGGCAAACATGGAGGCTATTGACTTAGCCCTGGTTGCAGGTTTAGCCACTGCAGCGATGTTTTTATCCGGATTATCTGCCGCAGGTTTTGTTGTTCCTTGTTGGCTTTGGTTAACAGCCTGGTTACTTGTATTTGTTTGAACAACGGCTGCAAACTGGTTTGCAGGTGGATTACTTGTATTTGTTTTAACCGTAGCTGCAAACTGGTTTGCAGGTGGGTGTATTATGTTGTGTACAACGCTGTCCTTCTTTTTTACCGCATGTGCTATATTGTTGCCTGCATCGGTGATAACGGGTGTAATTTTAGGCGCATTCCCGCCACTAAATGGGTTGTTATGTGCCTGCTTTAAATTATTTACGTTGTTTTTCGCGATACTTTCCTTCGTGCTTTTGTTTTCACTTTCACTTTTTGTATTAGCTGCCTGGGCGCCATTGGTTATAACCGGGGCGCTTTTTTGAGCGATAACATTTTGATGCGATGCGGGGCTATGTTTTTTTACGACGGTTATTTTTGCAGGGGCTTCCGTTTTTTCAAATTCCCATAATCCAATACCTAAAAATAAAAGTAACAGGGCGGCTACGCTCCACCATAGCCACGCGATAGCACGGCGTTTTGCTTTTTCTGCCGGGAATTTCTCTCTCAGCAGCAACCAACCTTCATCACCAGAAGGGTCATCGTAATTATCGAATACCTCCCTGATGCGGTTTTTAATGTCCTTATCTAACTGATCGTCCATGTTTTTGTGCTTCAGTTCCTATTACGCTTCTTAATTTTTCTTTGGCCCTGCTCAGGTAAACCCTTGATGAGCTTACCGGGATAGCCAGCAGTATAGCTATTTCGTCATGGCTATACCCGTCTATTTCATATAAATTGAAAATAGTAAGCTGTATTGCAGGCAACACGCTCATCATTCTTATAATATCCTGCGCATGCAGGTCGTCTAACGCGCTTGCATTTATCGGTGGGTTGGTATTTTCAATATCAACATTCAGTTGAAGTTTTAAGTCCTTTCTCCGCCGGTCGATGCTGGTATTCACAATAATGGTTCGCAGCCATGCCTTAAAGGGCTTGTCGCTGTCAAAATTGTTTATCGAGTTAAATACTTTTATAAATGCGTCATTTACAACTTCTAAGGCATCGTCCCGGTTTAAACAATAGCGCAGGCCTATACCCATAGCGTAGCTATAGAATTGCTTATACAGCAATTCCTGGTACTTTAAGCTGCCTGTTTTGCATTGACTGATAATTTCTTCTTCAGCAATACGCCGGGGTTGATGCATTAAGTGTGTTTAATTCAGCCTGAATTTAGTTATTTATTAACAATACGGAAAGGTAATGGGTAACGCTACATACGGTTTGAAATTAGTTGGTGGTCAATGGTCAGTAGTCAGTAGCCAATGGTCAGTGGTCAGTGGTCAGTGTGGCGTTTCAAGTATTTAACAAACTATTCACCACTCACTATTCACTACTCGCTAATTCGTCTTTTTTAAAGTATACTTCAATACCAGTGTATCCAGGTAGGAGTGATAGCCGATCTGAAGTGTAGTACCGTCATACGAATAATTGTATAAACCATTTAAGTGGACTTTCGCCGGGGCGCCCGCGGCCTGGTATGTATCATGATCCTGGAAATAAATGGTGTTGTTTGCTTCGTATACGATAAAGCCGCCATAGCTGCCTTCATGTACGGTTGAAGTATCCCCGGTAACTTTAAAGCCGGTAGCAGCCTCCATGTCGAGCGTTATATTTGCCGAGGCGGAATCAATACTTGGCGATTTCTGGCGTATAATTTCGAAATGGCCGCTAAAAGTTCCAACAGGGTCAGGCCCGGTCGGCGAAGGATTAGTGCTTTTGTTAGCCGAACAACCGAAAGTTAATAACAGCAGCAAAAACAAAAAATATGGTATCGTATTTTTCATAAAAATATTCATTTATAGCAGTTACGTATTCTCTTATTTAAATGATACACTTTCAGGGTTTATTTTAGTTCCTTTTGGCCTCTTCCCAAAAAACATCCATCTCGGCAAGGCTCATGTCATGCAGTTGTTTGCCGCTTTCTTTTGCTTTGCTTTCAAGGTACTGGAACCGTTTTATAAATTTACGATTTGTTTTCTCCAAAGCATCCTCCGGGTTAATATTTATAAAACGGGCATAATTGATGAGCGAAAACAGCAGGTCGCCAAATTCGCCTTCCGCTTTTTCAAGGTCGATTGCGGTGTTATCCTCAGCATTAAACTCATTTCTGAATTCCTGCATCTCTTCTTCCACTTTGGCCCATACCTGGCTTTTCTCCTCCCAGTCGAACCCAACGCCCCTGGCTTTTTCCTGTATCCGCGAAGCTTTTACCAAAGCAGGCAATGAGGCCGGCACACCTGCCAAAACCGAGCGGTTGCCTTCTTTTAGCTTGATCTGCTCCCAGTTACGTTTTACATCGTTTTCGTCCTGCACCTCCACATCGCCGTAAATATGCGGGTGGCGGTTTACCAGTTTGTCACAAATGCCGTTCAATACATCCGTTATATTAAAATCATTGCTTTCTGAGGCGATGCGGGCGTAAAAAACAAGGTGCAGCATAATATCGCCAATTTCCTTTTTTATCTCGGGCATATCTGCGCTCAATATCGCGTCTGATAGTTCGTAGGTTTCTTCAATAGTTAAATGGCGCAGGCTTTCAAGCGTTTGCTTTTTGTCCCATGGGCAGTTCAGGCGCAGATCGTCCATAATAGTTAACAGCCGGGTAAAGGCGGTTTCGGGCGTAGCAGCAGTTGAAGGAGGTATTAGTGGCATATCGTTTATTAAATTAACACGAATTGCACGAATTTTTTCGAATTGTACGAATTCGAAGTAAAAATAGGGTTTATGTATGAAAGTCCGAAAGACCGGAAGTCCGGAAGTCCGAAAGAAGAAAAAGTTCTATAGCGGAATTTAATGGCTTTTATTTAATTTTATGGTAAATCATTCATTAACTGACAATGGCAGATCAAACCCAACTCCTTTACGCCATCGAAGTACATTCCATTGAGGGGATACAGCGATATTTTGCAGAAGGGGGCAGCCCCAATGACCTGTTGCCTGATGGCATGCCGGTGTTTACCATGATGATTGAGATGTACACCCGCACGCCACAGTTTAAGCATTGTGTAAACGCTTTTATCGATGCAGGATTAGATTTTGAGGATAAGGCCCTGCTGGCAGTTTTAACCGACGATGCCGCAACGCTTGAAGATAGGATTAAAAATGACCCATCCATCGTCACCAAAACCTATTCCCAATACAACAACACCTACACCCCATTAACAGGCGGCACGCTGCTTCATTTTTGTGCCGAGTACAATTGTATTAACTGCGCCCGCGTATTGGTTAAGTATGGCGCAGATGTAAACGCAAAAGCCGCTTATGATGGATACGGCTTCGGCGGCCATACCCCGATTTTTCATACAGTAAACCAAAATGGCAATAACTCCATTGGCCTGCTGCATTTCCTGCTGGATAATAAAGCAAATTTAAGCCTTACCGTAAAAGGTTTGATATGGGGTAGGGGATATGAGTGGGAAACCTTTATCCCTGCGGTAAACCCCTTAAGTTATGCCATGATGGGCCTGTTGCCGATGGTGCACCGCGGGCAGGAAACAGTAGCAGAAGTGGTATCGCTGCTGATTAAACACGCTTATGGCATTGAATACATCCCGCCAAACGTACCGAATGCTTATTTGAAGAAATAATCCTCGTTCGGAGCCGGTTTATGCCGCCATGCCCTATGTGATCCAATAAATCAGAAAAATCAGCTCAATCCCGGTTCAGACCACCTTCACCGCCCTTAACATCTCCCTTTTACCCGGCGCGCCCGGCGCTTTTTCTACTTTACAGCCCAGAGATTTTAACGCCCGCTTCAAATTCCCGGTAATAGCATAGGTGACAAATACCCCGCCGGGTTTTAAAAATTGGATAGTATGGTTTATGGCCGTTTCATCCCACATCTCGGGTTGGTACATAGCCGCGAAGGCGTCGAAATAAATAATGTCATACTGCTTTTTGAATGCAAAATCCAACAGTTTGCAATGGGCGATGTGCAGTTTGCAATTGGGAGCAACGCATGTTTCAGCGGTTAAACTATCCGGGTATTTTTCAATGAAACTATTCCATATTTCTGGCTTTAAATATTGGTTATATCCCGTTTGGCTGGTCATTTCAGGGCTTAAAGGATAGGCCTCAATACCGGTGTAATTTAGTTCGATATTTTTTTCGCCACAAAGTTCAGCGCTCAATAAAAAATTAAGGCCTGTACCGAAACCAACTTCGAGGATGGAGATACAAGCCCCCTCTAAATCTCCCCCGGTAGGGGAGACTTTAGCTTCGCTCGCGGTTATTTTTAAAGCCCTCTCTACCGGAGAGGGTTGTGTAGGGCCTGCTTTAATGATTTTAGTTAAATCTCTGTTGGCAAGTGAATTTAATTTTTCCTTTATTTCGTTAAATACTAATTGAGGGCTTTGCAAAACAATGTCGTTGTCAAACCTTATTACCGTGAACCCGAAGTAATTCAATATTTCAGTTCTGGCATCATCGGCTTCTTTATTTAATTTATGATGATGTCCATCTAATTCTATAATCAAACCTTTTTGAAGACAAACAAAATCTGCTATAAATTGGCTAATGGCGTGCTGTCGTCTTATTTTATAGCCAGTTTGCTCTTTCCTCAAAAGTTGCCAAAGGAGGTTCTCAGCTTCGGTTGGATTTTTTCGATTCTCCCGACTAAAATCTTTCAATTGTTCATAATAAACAGGATCAGCTGTTTCGCGATAAGTTCCTCTTAAATAAACGGGTAATGTTTCACCGCCTGGAAGGAAAGTCTCCCCCACCGGGGGAGATTTAGAGGGGGCTTGTCTGGTCTCCAAAAAATACCTCAACCCCGAATTTACAAACACATGCCTGCTTTCCTGCAAGGCGCCGTGTTTTGAATGGTAATTTTCACCAACTTCAGCATTAAAAATGGTATTCGATCCATCAGCCGTTTTTACTATTTCAAGCATTTTTAAATGTTTAAGGCACTGTGTTGCGATGCTAACGATAGCGGGATCAGTGCTTAGCCTGAGGGCGTCCCATCTCCAGCACAGCTTCGCTCAGGTCCAAAACAGGCACAGCTGATATTTTAGCTGCGATAATGCTGGCTGCCGCCGCTGAGCGATAACCCGCGGCGCAGTGCACCACGATGGGCTTATCTTCGGGGATTTCGTTTACCCTTTCCCGCAGCTCGGGCAAAGGAATTACGATAGCGCCATCGAACATCAGGCCACCTTCTGTTTCGTTCGGGTTACGCACATCTACCACGGTATATCTTTCGGGGTTAGTTGCAAAACGGGGAAGGTTAAAATCGCGTACGGGCAGTTCAGGGAATTCGGGGTTTGAAACGGCCGCAACGATATTTTTTTCATAGCCGATCTTTGCAGCTTTGATGATTACTTTTTGCAAATTGTCTTCGGTGTCAGCAATCAGGTAGAAACGTTCATCGGGGCTCACTATTGAACCGAGCCAGGTCTCAAACCGTTCGCCGTTCTGTAAATTAATCGCGCATTTTTCATGCCCTTTCTTGAATTCTGCGTTCGGTCTTGTATCGATCACAATAATCCCTTTTTCAAATTTGGGGCATCCCTTTACCCGCAAAACATGACCTATGCTGGCTGAATAGTTTGGCGCTCCTTTTTTATTCAGCTCCACATCGCTGCCAAAATATTTCGGGATAAATGGCTGGTCGGCGATGATCGTTTTTACAAACTCCGGCTCCGCCATCAACTGCAGCGCATAATTTTCGCGAAGTTCGCGGCCTATGGTGCTTTCAAGGTCGGGGCTCATATTTTTTCCGCAGAGAGAACCAGGTCCGTGTGCGGGATAAACCTTCACATTATGCGGAAGTTTCATCAACTTTTCGCGGGTCGAGTGATACATCTGCCGGGCAAGTTCTTCTTTTTTGGCCGTTATATTGCCCGCGTTTTCGCGCAGATCAGGACGGCCAACATCCCCCACGAACAAAGTGTCACCCGTAAACAGCGCCTGTTCAGTACCGTCCTCGTCTTCCGCCAAAATACATATCGAGTCGGGCGAATGGCCGGGGGTATTAATGGCTTTAAGTTTAATGTCATTTAATTTTATAAAATCCCCGTCGTCAAAACTTTCATGCGGGTATTCGGCGCCTGTTAATTTGCTTGCATAGATGATCGCGCCTGTAGTTTGATGGATCTCCAGGTGCGAGCTCACAAAGTCGGCATGCGGGTGCGTTTCAATTACGCCAATAATATCAGCATCATGCTGTGCTGCAAAATCATAGTAAGGCTGCGGGTCGCGGGCCGGGTCGATCACGACCATTTTCCCGGTCCTGATTACCGCATAAGAAGCATGTGCTAAACCCTTGTCGTAAAATTGTTGTATGATCATTGGTTACAAAGATAGTGGTTTGGTTGATTTAGTGATTTGTTGATTAAGTTAAGTAAGTTTTGATTACGTTAAAATGAATAATTAAACCAATAAACTATTCATTTTCTCTTTTTACAAGCAAAAACTCTTCACCCTCTAATGGTAAATACCCGTATTCATAACAAAAATGATAGGTTTTGCCGTTTTGGGTTTGATAGCTTCGGGTATGGTATTCAAAATCAAAACCTTTTGATGCCAGTTTTTTGCGCGTGGTTTTGGTTTTGCCGGTTGGGTTTAATTCCTCCAAGATCCGGCGGTTACGTTTCAGGATATTGTTGATGTTGCGCACCAGGTTATAACTGCTGCTGTTTAGCTGGTTGTTATAATTATTGCGGCAAAGGTCGTTGCAAAATTTTTTGTTGGCACGGCCATGTAAGGGTTCGCCGCAGTCAAGGCAGGT
>Ga0265338_10011269_pt1 | contig 10352 bp, 8 predicted proteins | sample 42126metaG_FD_193579 | JGI IMG/M metagenome (GOLD analysis project Ga0265338, IMG submission 193579) | Rhizosphere microbial communities from Carex aquatilis grown in University of Washington, Seatle, WA, United States - 4-21-26 metaG | ecosystem: Host-associated > Plants > Roots > Rhizosphere >... | reverse complement strand
CACCGGTTGGTTGCGCGCAAATCAGTGACGATTTGCTCTTGATTCAAAATATCGGCTAAGTCCATACCGTACGTCTCAGCAGGGTTTGAACCAAACCGCGCCACAATTCAAGACAGAAATTATTGCCAAACCCGCGCTAGCCGTTCAAAGCCACTTCTGCAGCCAGTGAAAAACCTGTCCGGTGTCCTCAAACCACCAACCCAGCGCGTTCAACAAACCCACCTTCGACGTCAACAGCGGCACGCCCAGCAACAGCACGCACACGTTGCCCAGAAAAATGATTGCCGCCGAAAACAGCCAGCCCTGCGACGTGATGTCCGATTGCCGCGTCTTCAAAACGTGCCACGTCAGCGTCACGTGAAACGCGTAGGCCGCACCGATCAGCAAATGAAACCAGACCAGATAATCCCGCCAGTCCCAAAACAAACGGCTGAGGCAGAATCCGGCTACGACCAGGGCCGCGTAGAGCGGGAAAAAATAGGGCGCCAGGATAATCAAAAAGTTGCTTTTCGAGACAACCACATGGCCGCCGCTGGAGGACACCTTGAGTCTCTTCACCTCACCGCCAAACAGCCAGGCCCACAAGGCATGCGTCAGCTCGTGGCCGAAGACGTAAACCCACATCGGTTTGGGTAGCAGCAAAAAAATCACCAGCCAGCAGGACGCGCCCGCCAGCAGCGGCACCCACACCACGTCCGCGCCGCCAGTCGCGCCCAGCACCTTCACCAACGCCATCGCCGCGCCCGCGCAAACCGGCAGTAAAACGATGGCGATGACCAATTTGATCCACTTCAGCACGCGCTGAATTTTAACCGCAGAGAGCGCAGGAACGCAGGGAAAAATTGTAGGAGAAGACGTGAGGAGTCTCTGAAATTCCTAAATGGAGCCTCGTTACCTCGGCTCCTACAGAACTTTGGACTTTGAACTTTGGACTTTGAACTTAACATTCGCCCGATGACACAAGACGAAGTCCTGAAAATTTTCCGCGACAGCGGCGCGCTGCTCGAAGGCCATTTCATCCTGCGCAGCGGTCTGCACAGCCGCCAATATTTTCAATGCGCGCTCGCCCTGCAACAAATGCCGGTCGTCGAAAACTTGGGTGCGGCACTCGCGGTCAAGGCCCGGCCGCTGGGTGCGGTTACGGTTATTGCTCCCGCGCTCGGCGGGCTGGTCATCGGCCAGGAAGTCGCCCGGCAATTGGGCGTCCGGTTTATCTTTTCGGAAAAAGAGGAAGGCAAACTCGTTTTGCGGCGCGGATTCAAAATCACTTCCGGCGAAAAAATCCTCATCGTCGAGGACGTGGTGACCAAGGGCGGCCGCGTACAGGAGACGATTGATATCGTCCGCGCGAACGGCGGAAACGTCGCCGGCGTGGCGGCCATCGTGGACCGTTCGAACGGCACGGTGAATTTTGGCGTGCCCTTCGCCAACCTGATTTCGCTCAAAGTCGAGGCGTTCGAGCCCGACAAATTGCCTCCGGACCTGGCCAAAATTCCCGCCACCAAACCCGGCAGCAAATAATTTTTCGCACAAGCGGCGCGGCAGCGCCGCCCTACCAAAACGCCATAGGTAGGGCCGTGCTGCTGCGCGGCCAAAGTTCATTCCAACCTGTGTCAAACGGCACTCCGACTGTGCCATTCCGTCGCTTTTGGCGCAGTTTTTTTATCGCTCTAAACGATAGTGAAAATTAATTCTGTCCTTTGTTTGCAATGCTTTTGTTAACTTTTCGATTTCACGGCATCGCTGGTGCTTGGGTACAGGGGACAAGTTGTATTTAACCACAAGATTTTTATGGCAAAAGTATTAGGCATTGATTTGGGAACGACGAACTCCTGCATGGCAGTCATGGAAGGCGGCGAGCCGTTGGTTCTGGAAAATTCCGAGGGCAAACGCACCACACCGTCCGTCGTTGCATTCACCAAGAGCGGCGAGCGATTGGTCGGCGAGGCCGCCAAACGGCAGGCGGTCACCAACTCGCGCAATACCGTCTATTCCATCAAACGGTTCATGGGCCGCAAATTCGACGAGGTGTCGGAGGAAATCAAGCGCGTGCCCTACAAGGTCGTCAAAACGTCCAACGGCGACGCCGCCGTGGAAGTGGAAGTAGACGGCAAACCGAAACAGTTTTCGCCGCAGGAAGTTTCGGCGATGATTCTCGTCAAGCTCAAAACCGACGCCGAAATGCGTCTCGGTGAGAAAATCACCCAAGCCGTCATCACGGTTCCCGCTTACTTCAACGATTCCCAGCGCCAGGCCACGAAGGACGCCGGCAAAATCGCCGGACTCGAAGTCCTGCGCATCATCAACGAGCCCACCGCCGCGTCGCTCGCTTACGGTCTCGACAAGAAGAAGGATGAGAAAATCGCCGTGTACGATCTCGGCGGCGGCACATTCGATATTTCCGTTCTCGAAATCGGCGATGGCGTTTTCGAAGTGAAGGCGACCAACGGCGACACGCACCTGGGCGGTGACGACTGGGACGGGCGCCTCATGGATTGGATCCTCGACGAATTCAAGAAAGAAAGCGGCATGGATTTGCGCAAGCAACCCGACGCCCTCCAGCGCATCAAGGAAGAAGCCGAGAAGGCCAAAATCGCCCTCAGCTCCGCGCAGCAGTACGATATCAATCTGCCGTTCATCACGGCCGACGCGAGCGGGCCCAAGCACATCCAAAAAACGCTGACCCGCGCGAAGATGGAACAGCTTTGCGACGAACTTTTCGAGCGCACCATCAAACCGGTCAAGGCCTGTTTGCAGGATGCGAACATCGAGGCCGCGAAAATTGACGAGCTGGTGCTCGTCGGCGGCATGACCCGCATGCCGCGCGTCGTTGAGACCGCGAAGACGCTCGTCAACAAGCAGCCGCACCAGGGCGTGAACCCGGACGAAGTCGTCGCCATCGGCGCCGGCATCCAGGGCGGCGTGCTCAAGGGTGACGTGAAGGATGTTCTCCTGCTCGACGTGACGCCGTTGTCACTCGGCATCGAGACGCTGGGCGGCGTGTTCACGCGGCTCATCGAGCGCAATACGACCATCCCGACCCGCAAATCGGAAATTTTCTCCACCGCGAGCGACAGCCAGCCCGGCGTGGAAATCCACGTGCTCCAGGGCGAACGCCAGTTTTCAAAGGACAACCGGACCATCGGCAAATTTCATCTCACCGACCTTCCGCCCGCCCCGCGCGGCGTGCCGCAAATCGAGGTGACATTCGACATCGATGCCAACGGCATATTGCACGTGAGCGCCAAGGACCTCGGCACGGGCAAGGAACAAAAAATCACCATCACCGCCAGCAGCGGCCTCGCGAAGGACGAAGTCGAGAAGATGCGCAAGGACGCCGAGGCGCACGCCGACGAGGACAAGGCGAAACGCGAGGAAGTCGAGACGCGCAACGAAGCCGACAACGCGGTGTATCGCACCGAGAAACTGCTCAAGGACAACGCTGACAAGATTTCCGGCGACGACAAGGCCAAGATCGAGAAGGCCGTGGCGGAAGTGAAGGAAGCTTTGAAAGGCAGCGACGCAGCCGCCATCAAAACAGCGAATGAAAAGCTGAACGAAGTGTCGCAGGCGGTTTGGTCGGAAGTTTACAAGGCCGCCGCCGCCAAGGCGCAGTCGGAAAAGGGGCCGGGCGCCGGCCCGTCTGGCGATCAGCCGCAAGGCGAAGCCAAGTCCGACGATAAAAAGAAGGACGAAGGCGTGATTGATGCCGAGGTCGTGGACGAGAAGAAATGACCGCAAGCGTCGCGGCCGAACACTTTTCCCACTGCGGGTGCGGCGGGAGTTAATTACAATTAACCAACCAACAACAACCAAAGACAAAATATGGCACTAAATGTTAAGCCGATCGGCGACCGTATCCTGGTCGAGCCGGTCGAAGAGAAGGAAGTAAAGAAGGGCGGCATCATCATCCCCGATACCGCCAAGGAAAAGCCGCAGGAAGGCATCATCATTGCCCTCGGCACCGGCAAAACCAACGACGACGGCAAGAAAATCCCGTTTGAAGTCAAGAAGGGCGACCGCGTGCTCGTTTCCAAATACGGCGGCACCGAAATCAAAATTGACGGCAAGGAATACAAGATTTTGTCCTCGGACGACATCCTGGCGATCCTTGACTGATTAAACCACCAACCATCAACTTTTAACTATCAACCAAGACTATGGCAGCTAAACAATTATTGTTTGAAGAGGCGGCGCGTCAGGCCATCCTGCGCGGCGTCCAGAAACTTTCGCGGGCGGTCGTCGCCACGCTCGGACCCAAAGGCCGCAACGTGGTCATCGACAAAAAATACGGCTCACCCACCATCACCAAGGACGGCGTGACCGTGGCCAAGGAAATCGAGCTGGAAGATCCCTACGAAAACATGGGCGCCCAGATGGTCCGCGAAGTCGCCAGCAAAACCAGCGACACCGCCGGCGACGGCACAACCACGGCGACCGTACTGGCCGAGGCGATTTATCGCGAAGGCCTGAAGTTCGTCACCTCCGGCGCCAACCCCATCGGCATCCAGCGCGGCATCAACAAGGCCGTCGAAGCCGCCGTCGGACAGCTCGACAAAATCACCAAGAAGGTCAAGGACAAGGACGAAATCCGCCAGGTGGCCGCGGTTTCCGCGAACTGGGATTTCGAAATTGCCGACAAAATCGCCGAAGCAATGGACAAGGTCGGCAAGGACGGCACCATCACGGTTGAGGAAGCCAAGTCCATTGAGACCACGCTGGAAGTGGTCGAAGGCATGCAGTTCGACAAGGGCTATCTCTCGCCTTACTTCGTCACGAATGCCGAGACGATGGAAGCCAAGCTCGAAGACCCGTACATTCTCAATTACGAAAAGAAAATCAGCAACTTGAAGGACCTGTTGCCGTTGCTCGAAAAGGCCGCGCGCACGGGCAAGCCGCTGCTCATCATCGCCGAAGAAGTCGAAGGCGAAGCGCTCGCCACCCTCGTGGTGAACAAATTGCGCGGCACGCTCAACGTCTGCGCCGTGAAGGCCCCGGGCTTCGGCGACCGCCGCAAGTCCATGATGGAAGACATCGCCGTCCTTACCGGCGGCAAATTCATCAGCGAAGACCTCGGCATCAAGCTGGAAAGCATTGAGCTGACCGACCTCGGCCGTGCGAAATCCATCGTCGTGGACAAGGAAAACACGACCATCGTCGAAGGCGGCGGCAAGTCGTCCGACATCCAGGGCCGCGTGAATCAAATCCGCCGTCAGATCGAGGAGACGACGAGCGATTACGACCGCGAGAAATTGCAGGAACGCCTGGCGAAACTCGCCGGCGGCGTGGCCGTCATCAATGTCGGCGCCGCGACCGAATCCGAAATGAAGGAAAAGAAAGCGCGCGTCGAGGACGCGTTGCACGCGACCCGCGCGGCCGTCGAGGAAGGCATTGTGGCCGGCGGCGGCGTGGCCTTGCTGCGGTGCGCATCGGCGATTGAAGCCGTCAAGACCTCGAACGAAGACGAGCAGATCGGCATCGGCATCATCAAGCGCGCCATCGAATCACCGCTCCGGGCGCTGGCGCTCAACGCCGGCGTCGAAGGCTCGGTCATCGTGGACCAGGTCAAGAAGAGCAAAGGCAACGAAGGTTACAACGTCGCCACCGGCGAATACGAGGATCTCGTGAAAGCCGGCATCGTGGACCCGAAGAAGGTCACGCGCACAGCGTTGCAGAATGCGGCGTCCATCGCCGGATTGCTGCTCACGACCGAGTGCCTCATCAGCGACATTCCGGAAAAGGAAAAGCCGGCCCCGATGCCCGGTGGTGGCGGCGGCGGCGGCATGGGTGGAATGGATTATTAAGACTGTAGCGGCGGTCTATGACCGTCGTACCAATAACAAGCGCGGCTGGAATTTCTTCCAGCCGCGTTTTTGTTGTGCGAAAGTAAATCATGATTCGCCGCGATTACATTTTGCGCCAGATCGAAGCGTTTGTCGCAATGCTGGCAAAGGTTACCGGGCTTGCCAAAAATGAGCAGTGGCAGGAAGCGTCTACGGTGACCGCTGTGGAATTTCAACGGCTGATGGGAATGGACGCGGCGGAAGTGCTCCAAATGTCCGAGACCGAGTTGCTGGCCCGGTTGATTCAGGGCGAACCGGTCCACGTCGTTGAGATGAAGGGCTTCATGCTGGCGACGTTGCTTAAAACGCAAGGCGATCTCATCGCCGGCCAGGGCCGGCCGGAAGAGGGCCGCCAATATTACCTGAAAGGATTGCACCTCCTGCTCGATACCTTCGGGCGCAGTGAAATCGTGGAGCGCCCGGACTTCGTGCCCGCCGTCGAGGCGTTCCTGACCGGCTTGCGCGATACGCCGCTGCCGATGAAGACCGGCGCGATGCTCATGTGTCATTACGAGCGAACCGGAGAATTCGCCAAAGCTGAGGACACGTTGTTTGGCGTAATGGACGCCGGACCGGACAACGCCGAGCTATTGGATTTTGGCCGGTCGTTTTATCAGCGGTTGCTGGAATTGAGCGATGACGTCCTGGCGGTGGGCAATCTGCCGCGGGTGGAAGTGCAGGCCGGGCTGGCCGAACTGGACCAGCGCAAAGCCCGGCTCCGTGGAACGGCGGGATGATATTCCGGTCATGGTGCAGTTTGGTGGGGCGAGGCTACTGACGAGCCGGCTCGCGAGGACAGCTCGCCCCACCGAAAGCTGCGAAACACGCCACCAAATTTCAACGGTAGTGTCTTAGTTCCGGTTCTTAATCGTTATCTTAATCAGCCGGGGAGGGGAGTATGATTAAGAGCAGGATTAAGATTAAGAAACTGCCAACTCCGCACGCTGCTTGACCTGGTGTGGATTAAGCGTGAGAATATGAGAGTTCGCTTTGGGGGCGCACCGGTTTCGACCTGGGGAATGCGCCAGAGGCGGCATGCCGAGGATGGTTCGTTGGCCTCGTTAAAAATCGAACCAAACAAAACAGCTAATCAAGAACTAGCTCTCGCGGCCTAAGGCCTCGACGTCCGCCACTGGACACCTGCTACGGTGGACGGACGCCACAGCAGGTTGGGTTGCCGACGGAGTCTGCGCGCGGGCAACCGAGATCTTATCCTGCGGACTAGGCAGTGTGATTCGTGTCCGGACGCCATCACATAGCAGAAAAAATTTTCCGGACTAAGCATGTAGTCGCGGCTGGTTTATTTGCCGGGGACGCGGGTTCAACTCCCGCCGCCTCCACCATCCTTCGCTCGGAACTGCGGAGCCGTTCCGAGCGAAGGATGGTGTCCTCCGTAGCCTTGGCGTAGGAGGACTTTCCTCGCCCCAAGTTCCGAGCTACGGATGGCAGGCCCCTTGAGTGTTAATTACCTCCGCCGATTAAAATGTCAAAGCGACCTCGGCCCGGAGGAAGGGCGTCGGGTCACGATAAACATAGTAGTCGCCGGGAAACAGGCATTCGCCCCAGAGATGGCCGCTCAGATGCGGGCTGAATTTATATTTCAAGACGGCCTGGACGAAATGGCCGCGGAAATTCCCGTTGTTGCTGAACAAGGTCGCGCTGGCTTCCCGGGTAGGCGTCGATTCCGGAGTGAACAGCGCATAATAGTTGGCGCTCAAGTCCAGGTTCTTCATCGGCGAGCAACTCCAGCCGGGGCCGAAACGAACCAGGTTGGCTTCCTGGCCGACGCGGGCCTCCGCCGCATAACTGTAAAGGCCGATTTCGCTCCAGCGCGGCCAGCGGCCCCATAACACGTCAAACATTTCGTCGTTCTTTGAATTGGGATCGTCGCCGGAAAGAAATTCGAATGAAAAATTCAACTGGTTGTTCACCTTGTCCTTGAACAGGTAACTGAGCTTGCTGTTGAAACCGAAGGCATTGATGGTGCGGAAATCAGTTGAAACGGCTGGAACCTTGATGTTCAAGTCCTGTTTGTTGCCGAATTGGTATGCGCCTTCTGCGGAATATTTCCAGTGCGTGCCCAGCAAACCCGTCATCCTTCCGCCCACGGTGTAGATGTCCGCATTGTCGCCCAGGGCGACAACCCGATCATCGTGCTTGTAGATGAAATAACCGGTCAGATTGGCCGCGCGCAGGGAAGTGTTGGCAACGCTGAAGATGGCGCCTTTTTCATTCTGTTCGGTTTCGATGCGGTTCTGATTGTTGATAGTGGGCAGCCAGCCGTCGTCGTAGGCGTCCTGAATGATGCCGATGGCTTCGAAGGTGGTGTGTTGATTTTTAAGTTCGTAGGTGAAGCGCGCGGCATCGAGGTAAACCGTCCAGGAACCGTCATTTGGTGTCCCTTCCATGACCAGCCAGCCGTCTCCGAGCAGGATATCCTGGCGTCCAACAATGAGTGTGGCGGGTTGTTGGAGAATATTTTGCCATTTCACGCTGAGACCATCGAAGATCCCTTCCGTCCAATCCAGACCGGAACGGCCTTTGTAAGGAGAGTACCCGGCCGGTCGCATCCACTCGCGGGGCTCGGTGGTCAGGCGCGTATTCAAGCTCAGATCATCCACAGGCGTCACGGTCGTCCATAGCCGGGCGCGGAAACGGAAATAATCCTGTTCATGCAGCGGGTTGGCGGGATTCAGTGTCAGGAGATTGTTGAAATACTCGTTGCGAACGCGCAGATCGCCGCCCCAATTCAGCCAGGGCGCCGGGTTTTTGATTTCCTGGATGATTTTTTCTGCGCCAGTGTTTGTTGCGGAGATAGTCTTGGTGGTGGCGGCCGGCGGATTGGTCTGAGCGCCGGCAATCAAAGGGACGACTGCCAGGGCAAAAATTGCGGCGGCTTTAAACGCGGTGGACATAAGCAAGTTCCTGATGGCGATGTTATGGTTCGCAAATTCTGAAAGTCAGAGAATCCTAAACTTCCGGGAACTGTAGTCCTCTGCAAATGATGCCAAAAGCGCACCGTTTTTTGCTCATCCGACGGGCCGGCCACGAACTGCTGAGCAAAAAAGGGGGCGGTATCGGCAAAATAGGAAAGGTCAGGTGCTGGCTTACGCCCTAGAGTTCATCAAGCAGGTCAGGCTCCGCTCCGGCACAGGCCGGGAGTGGATTGTCAGGACCCTGAACCGCCCTTTTCGATGAGCAAACTGCATGATGTCCTCCAGTTGCGCGTCCGCTACAGCGAGACGGACCAGATGGGGACGTTTTATAACTCGCGCGCGCTGGAATGGTTTGAATGCGGCCGCACGGAACTCATGCGCCGGCGGCTGGGAATGTCCTACGTGGCATTGGAAACGAAAGGCGTCTTTCTGCCCTTGGTGGAAGCGCATCTTGAGTTCCAGGGCGGTGCCCGCTACGACGATTTGCTGAACGTCGAGTCAGTTGCCGAATTTTCCGGACGCGCAAAGCTTCGATTTGATGTTCAAATCACCCAGGCCGTGACCGGCAAACCTGTCGTGCGCGGCTACACCGTTCACGCCTTCGCCGGTTCCGGCGGAAAACCCATCCGGCCGCCGGACTGGTTCGTTGATTTGGTCCCCAAAGCATCCATTCCTGAAACATGAGCTCGACCGACCGGCAATTATTGAGTGGTGACAGCGCCATTGCGCTCGCTGCGCTGCACGCCGGCGTGGCTCTGGGCGCGGGTTATCCCGGTACGCCCGCGACGGAAATCCTCGAGTACTTTTCGCAGATCGGCGGCAAAGCTCAATGGTCGCCCAACGAGAAAGTCGCGCTCGAAGTCGGCATCGGCGTGGCTTACGGCGGCGCTCGGGCGCTCGTCGCGATGAAACACGTGGGCCTCAACGTCGCTGCCGACCCACTGTTCAGCGTTGCTTACACGGGTGTCGTGGGCGCGCTGGTGATAGTTTCGGCGGACGATCCGGGAATGGCGTCGAGCCAGAACGAGCAGGACAACCGCCGTTACGCCGTCGCCGCCGGCGTGCCGATGCTCGAACCCGCCGATTCGCAGGAAGCCTACGATTTTACTCTAGCCGCGATCGAAATCTCCGAACGCTGGAAAATTCCCGTGCTGCTCCGGATCACAACCCGGGTTTGCCACACCCAAGCGCCGGTGCAGCCTCGTGGAGCCACGGCGCCCGCGCGCGCACCGCATTTTGAGCACGATTTGAGAGGCCGAAACTTGATTCCGCCCAACGCGCGACCGGCGCACCGGCGGTTGCGGCAAAAAATTTCTGAGATCGACGCCTGGAATGAATCCTGTCCGCTGAACACAATCATTCCCGGCAGCAAAAAGCTCGGCATCATCACTTCCGGGGTTTGTTACATGCACGCCCGGGAAGCCGCGCCGGACGCCAGCTTTCTCAAACTCGGATTTACACATCCGTTGCCGCTAAAAAAAATCGCCGAATTCGTCCGCAGCGTGGACCGGTGCGTCGTCATTGAAGAAAACGATCCTTATCTGGCCGATGCCATTCGCGCCGCGGGTTTGAA
>Ga0265338_10011268_pt1 | contig 10352 bp, 10 predicted proteins | sample 42126metaG_FD_193579 | JGI IMG/M metagenome (GOLD analysis project Ga0265338, IMG submission 193579) | Rhizosphere microbial communities from Carex aquatilis grown in University of Washington, Seatle, WA, United States - 4-21-26 metaG | ecosystem: Host-associated > Plants > Roots > Rhizosphere... | reverse complement strand
GATGCAGTAGAGCGGCTGGGACAGGCGATTATGGGCCTCGGCGAAAAAGCGGTCGCGTATCGTCTGACTCACGCCCTGTTCCGGCGGCCAGAACAGTTCGCTCAAACTGCGCTCTTCGGTCTTGCGCAAGGTGTAGCGCGCGGGGCTGGCGAACTGGTCCATGTTGATGGTGTAGCTGGAGAAATTCAGCACCTGGAGTTGCTCGCCATTCTTGCCGCCGGTCTCGACCGTGCCGTCCTGCATGATCACGCGCGTGCCGGCGGGCGTCTTGGCCAGGATGCCTTTCTCGGCGATGTAGGTGACGGGATGGTTGCGGTCGCGGCCGTCATGCACCAAGACGCCGCGGATCTCGCCGCTGTTGGAAAGCTGGCGGATGAAAACGGTCAGGCCCGGCGACACGGGATTGAAATCACCCTCATTGAGCAGGGCGCCGGCGACGTCGGCGCGGATGTCCAGGATTTTTTCGCCCAGGATGCGCTGGCCGGCGGGCGCCAGCACCAGGACGCAGGCATAGGTGGCGACCATGACGATGGCGGCCGCGCCCAGCACCGGCATGGCGAGCTGGCGCAGGGAAAAGCCGGCCGAGGCCATCACCACCAATTCGCTCTCGGCTTGCAGCCGCTGCAGGGTCAGGAGCGCGGCGAAGAAGAAGGCGATCGGCATGATGATCACCAGCGGCGTCGGCAGATACAGCAGGATCAAATAGAGGAAGGTCGTGGCCGACTGGCCGCGGTTGATGACCAGGTCCAGCATCGGCATGATCGCGATCAGCCAGATCACGCTGGTCATCAGCAGGGTCAGCAACCCCACCGGTCCCAGCAGCTGGGACAGGACATAGCGCGACAGCTTGCGGCCCCATCCCCGGGGCGCTATCGGGCTCAATGTCGTGGCAGTGGGCAATTTCCCTCTCCAGGCCTTTCGGTTGGAGGCCGGTTGGATTCGACCTAAGTTAGCATTAGAACTAGGGAATTCCCCACAAAACCCCGTTCTGCCCCGGAGATATAGCATGCAGATTTCATTTGTTGTGCCTGCCGAGGTGAAAGATGGCGCCTGGGTGGTCGGGGCGGTGGAGGGGGGCCAGCTTCTGGCCGCGGCAAACCGGGCGGACAAGGCGTGTGGCGGCGCCCTCAGCCGGGCCCTGAAATTTTCCTCATTCACCGGCAAGGCCGGCCAGTTTTTGGAGCTGGTGGCGCCGGCGGGGCTGAAGGCCTCGCGTATTCTGCTGGCCGGGCTGGGCAAGCCGGACGGCGTGGACGAAAAGGGATTGGAAACACTGGGGGCGCAGATCGTCGCCCGGCTTTATGCGGCCGGAGAGACCATAGCCAGCATCGAACTGGAAGTCCCGAAAGGCAGCAAGGTCAAGAAGGCGGAGCTGGCCGCGCATCTGGCTTTCGGGGCGCGGTTAAAAAGCTATGCCTTCGACAAATACCGCACCAGGAATCTCGAGGACTATCGCAAGAAGCTGAAGACCTTGGCCGTGGTCACCCCGGACGTGGCGGCGGCGAAGAAGGCGCATGGGGGTCTCGCTGCGGTGGCGGACGGAATTTTCCTGGCGCGCGATCTGGTGAACGAGCCGCCCAATGTGCTGTACCCGGCGGAGTTCGCGCGCCGCGCCAAGGCGCAGCTCTCCAAACTGGGCGTGAAGGTCGAGGTGCTGGGCGAGGCGGAGATGCGCCGCCAGGGCTTCGGTGCGCTCTTGGGCGTGGGCCAGGGCAGCGAACGCGAGAGCCAGTTGGTGGTGATGCAGTGGAATGGCGGCAAAAAGTCCGGCAAGCCGCTGGCGCTGATCGGCAAGGGCGTGTGTTTCGACACCGGCGGCATTTCGCTCAAGCCGGGCAATGCGCTGGCCGGCATGAAAGGCGACATGGCGGGCGCGGCCGCCGTCACCGGCACCCTGATGGCGCTGGCGGCCCGCAAGGCCAAGGTGAATGCGGTGGGCGTGATCGGGCTGGTGGAGAACATGCCCGATGGCGGCGCCTTCCGTCCCGACGATGTGCTGACCTCGCTCTCCGGCCAGACCATCGAGGTGCTCAACACCGACGCGGAGGGCCGGCTGGTGCTGGCCGATGCGCTGACCTACACCCAGCGTCGTTTCAAACCGAAGCTGGTGATCGACCTCGCCACCCTGACGGGCGCTATCGTGGCGACCCTGGGCTTCGAGCATGCCGGCATCTTTTCCAACGATGACGAGCTGGTGCGGCGTATCCATACGGCCGGACGCTATACCGGCGAGCGGGTTTGGCAGCTGCCGCTCGATCCTTTCTACGACAAGATGATCCGCTCCAAGATCGCCGACATGAAAAACATCGGCGGCCCCAATTCCGGCGCCATCACCGCCGCCCAGTTCCTGCAACGCTTTGTTGAAAAAGATACGCCCTGGGCCCATCTGGATATCGCCGGGGTGGCCTGGCAGGACGGGGAACAGAAACCCACCATCCCCAGTTGGGGAACCGGTTGGGGTGTGCGCCTGCTTAACCGTCTGGTGATCGAGCATTATGAAGCTTAGTCGCGATTGCCGTAGGCAACAAAATGGTCCAGTGGACCATTTTGAGCGGCTGAGCGCCGCGAGCTTGAGCGAGCGGCCGAGTTGACGCAAAGCTGAATGGGGCAGCTTACATGCCCTATGGTGGATCGAATAGAATGACCGAGACGCTTTTCTACCACCTGGAACGTCGCGCGCTGGAAGACGTGCTGCCCGGTCTGGTGGAGAAGTCGCTGCAGCGCGGCTGGCGTGCGGCGATCAAGACCGATTCGTCCGAACGCTCCGATGCCCTGGACACTTTGCTCTGGACCTATGACGACCAGAGTTTCTTGCCGCATGCGCAGGCAGGCGATGGCGATGCGGCGGGCCAACCGGTGCTGATCACGGTGGAGGAGGGCAATCTCAATTCCGCCCAGATCTTCTTCTACGTGGGCGGTGCCCAGCCCGCCGACTGGCAGGCGCTGAACGATCTTGCCCGCATCGTGCTTCTGTTCGACGGTCGTGATGCTGATTCGCTGGCCGGGGCGCGCGCCGCCTGGAAAGCGGCCCAAGCCGCGGGGCATGACGTGACCTACTGGAAGGAGACACCTTCCGGGAAATTCGAGAAGCAGAACTAATGTCGTGGTTTCGAAGTTCGCACCGTTGTCGATATCAAGTTCGAAGCGAACTTCGAAACCAAAACGACATTAGATTCAATAAATGGCTAGTGTCCCGCGATTCCGAAATTCGCTTGGTGCTGGATATGGAGATCATGCGAATTTCGGAATCGGGACGCTAGCATGTTGGGAAGTATCTTCAACGCCTGGACGATCGGCAGTCTTCTGATCAGCCTGGCCATCGCCTATCACGTCATCCGCAACGGCAAATCGCCCTTCTGGTTGGTGGCGATGGCGCTGATCTCCTTCACCTATCCTTTTGCCACGCCTTTGCTGTGGCTGGCCTATTTCGTCATCGCCGTCATTCCCGACATGCTGCGCTCCGCGCCGGCCCGCCGGCTTGCCGACAATGTCGTGAATGCGGCCGATCCTGGCCGCGGCTATCGGGAAAAACTGCGCCAGGTGGAGCAGGTGGGTTCGGTCGATTCCAAACGCGCTCTGGCCGAGGAATGTCTGCGCATTGGCCGCTTCGCCGATGCGGTCGAATTGTATGAAAGCGCCATACAGGGACCCTTGGGCGGTTCCGATCCGACGCTGATGAAGGGGCTTGCCCGCGCCAAGATGCTGTCGGGCGATGGCGCCGCGGCGGAGGCCCTGTTCGTGCAGGTCAAGGAGAACGATCCGGCGGCTTATGATTCCGAGGCCGAGCTGGACCATGCCCGCGCCCTGGAAATCCAGGGCAAGAATGACGAGGCGGTGGCGCAGTATGAGAAGGTCGTGGGCCGCTATCCCGGTGAAGAAGCGCGCGCCCGTTTCGGCCTTTTGCTGGAAAGTATCGGCCAGCAGGAGCGCGCCCAGGCCCTGTTCAAGGAAATCTTGAAATCGGTACAGGGCGCGCCGAGCTATTACCGCTCACGCCAACGCGAATGGACTTCGATAGCGAAATCCCACGCCAAATAGGCGTCAGGATTTTCGCGGTGCGACCGCAAAGCAAGCTGCCCCGATAGCCGTCCCCACGCCAAGCCCGATCAGGCCGGCGGATGAGGAGTGAAAGCCTGCATCCAGATGGGCGCGCAGATTGGGTGCGACAAAGCCCCCTAGATTGCCGATGGAGTTGATCAGGGCGATGCCTCCTGCCGCCGCCGCGCCGCCCAACAGGCCCGTCGGCAAGGTCCAGAACAGTGCCGGTGAAACGATCAACCCGGCCGCTGCGACACACAGCGCGATCAGCGCCACCAGCGGCGAGGCCGTCAGCGCTGAGACCGCCAGCGCGGCGCCGGAGATCAAAGTGACCAGAGCCCCGATGCCGCGCGAGTTGCCGCGGGCGTCGCACCAGGGCGGGATCACCGTCACCGCGATCAGCGCACAGATCCAGGGCAGGGCCGTTACCAAACCCACTTCCAAACCGATGCTGGCGCCAAGCAGGCGCGCGACCTGGGTGGGCAGATAGAAAGTCAGGCCATAAAAGCCCATCTCGATCAGGAAATAGACCAGCGCCAGAAACAGTATGCGCGGATCGCGCAAGGTGCGCAGAACGCTCGGATGTTCGCGCCCGCCTTCGTCTGCGGCCAGCGCCTGACTCAGAACCGCTTTTTCATCCGCATCCAGCCAGGGCGCCTGGTCCGGTCTGTCTTTCAATAAAAACAGCACGGCGATGCCGCCAAGCGAGGCCAGCAGCCCTTCGACGATGAACATCACCTGCCAGCCATGCAGGCCGAAAGCATCGCGCCCCACCAGAAAGCCCGACAGCGGCCCGCCGAGGGTCAACGCCAGCGGCGCGCCGTAATAGAAAATCCCAACCGAACGGGCGCGCGCCGAGGTGGGATACCAGCGGGTCAGATAATAGATCACGCCGGGAAAGAAGCCGGCTTCCGTGATCCCTAAGAGAAAGCGCACGGCATAGAAGGCTTCGGGGCTGTGCACGAAAGCATTGGCGGCAGAGACCAGGCCCCAGGTGACCATGATGCGCGCCATCCAGATCCGCGCGCCGATCCGGTGCAGGATCAGGTTGGACGGCACTTCCAGAAAGGCATAGCCGACAAAGAAGATGCCGGCGCCGAAGGCGAAAGCGGCCTCGCCAACGCCGGCATTCGCCGCCAGGCCGGTTTTGGCGAAGCTGACATTGGACCGGTCCAGGAAAGCCAATACATACATCATCAGCAAGGTCGGCATCAGCCGCCCGTGCAGCTTTGGAATGATGCTTGAAAGCTGCGCCCCCATGATGTCCCCCGTCAGTCGCGGTCGTCTTCTTCTGTTGTCTTTTTGGGCCGCGCCATCTTGGCCAAAAGCGCGGTCTCGCGATGCCAGCGTTTCAAGGGCCGGGCCGGATAACCGCCCACGCGCTCGCCCTCGGCGATGTCGCGCGTCACGCCCGAGCGCGCCGCCAGCCGGGCACCGGCGCCGATGGTCAGATGGTCGCTGATGCCGACCTGGCCGCCGATCAGCACCATGGGGCCCACCGTGGTCGAGCCGCCAATGCCGACCTGCGCCACCACCAGGCTATGATGACCGATGCGCACATTGTGGCCGACATGGATCAGGCTGTCGAAGCGCACGCCGCGCTCGATATGGGTGTCGCCGATGGCACCGCGGTCTACCGTGCAGTTGGAGCCGAACTCCACATCGTCCTCGATGACGACGCGGCCAAGCTGCGGCACCCGCAGCAGCCCCTCCAGGCTGGGCACAAAAGAGAAGCCCTGATTGCCGATGGAATTGTTCGGACCCATCACCACGCGCTGCCCCAGGATGGCGTGGGTGATGACGCAATTGGGTCCGATGCGGCTGCCATCGTCGATCTCGACTCCGCGCCCGATCACCACATTGTTGCCGATGCGCACATTGACGCCGATTTTCGCGCCTGGTCCGATTTCGCCACCCGGTCCGATCTCGGTGCCTTCGCCGATGCTGGCGGTGGGATGAACCGGCTGGGCGGCGCGAACACCGGCCTGCAGCTTTTGGGGCGGATAGAAGATGTGTCCCACCTGCGCGAAGGCCAGGCGTGGATTGGGCGCCACCAGCAAGGTCACGCCATGCGGCAGGGTCGCCAGCTTTTCATTGGTGATGACCACGCTCGCCTTGGTCACGGCAAAGGCGTTGGCATATTTGCCGTCGCTGAACAGCGAGACATCGCCGGGTTCGGCGCTTTCCAGCGAGGCGACATCGCGCAGGGAAAGGTCTCCGGGACCGCCCTTCTGCACGTCCGCGCCGATGCGCGCGGCGATCTCGGCCAGGGTGAAAGGCCCGGCCCGTTCGTAAAACCTGTCGTCGGTCATGGCCGAAACCTAGTTCATCCCTTGGTCCGCTGGCAAACCGCGCCATTCAGGCATTGGCGCTTTCGTAAGCTTCGGTGGCGGCCAGCCAGCTTTTCTCCGCCGCTTCCAGTTTGCGCGCCGCATCGGCGCGCTTTTTCGAAACCGACGTGGCCTTGGCCGGATCCCTGCTGAACAGCAAGGGATCGGACAGGGTCTTGTCCAGTTTCGCCAGTTCGGCGGTCAGGGTGGCGATCTGGTGTTCCGCGGCCGTGACCTTGTCCTTCAGCGGCTTGAGCTGGGCGCGCTTCTCGGCGTTGCTGCGGCGGGTATCTTCCTTGGTCGCCTTCACTTCGGGTTCGTCGCGGGCCGCATTTCTTTGCGTCGGCGTGTTGTCGCCGGTGAGCAGATAGCGCCGGTAATCGTCCAGGTCGCCTTCGAAGGGCGTGACCTTACCGTCGGCGACCAGCAACAGGTGTTCGGCGGTGGCCTCGATCAGACGGCGGTCATGGCTGACCAGGATCACCGCGCCGTCAAAATCGTTAAGCGCCGTCAGCAGTTCGTTGCGGGCGTCGATATCCAGATGGTTGGTGGGCTCGTCGAGAATAAGCAGGTTCGGCTTATCGAGCGTGGCCAGCGCCAGCATCAGCCGCGCCCGTTCGCCGCCGGACAATTGCCCGACCAAAGTCTGTTGCTTGTCCTGCGTGAAACCGAAGCCGCCAAGCTGACCACGGACCTGTTCCACCGTCAGCTTGGGGCGCAACCGCTGCAAGGTCAGGATCGGCGTCACCGAGGTATCCAGTTCCTCGGCCTGATGCTGGGCGAAATAACCGACCACAAGCTTGCGTGCCGGGGTGAATTCGCCCGCCATGGCCTGAAGCTTGCCGGCCAGCAGCTTGGCCATGGTGGATTTGCCATTGCCGTTCTTGCCCAGAAGCGCCACGCGGTCTTCCGGATCGAAGCGGAAGGAAAGCCCGGTCAGGATCGGTTTGCCCGGCTCATAGCCGACGCTGGCGCGATCCATCGTGACCAGCGGCGGCGAGGCGGGCGTGGCCTCCGGAATATGGATGGGCGCGACATGCTCGTCCGGCGGGACTTCCACCAGGGCCATCTTGGACAGCATCTTCATGCGGCTTTGCGCTTGGCGCGCCTTGGAGGCCTTGGCCTTGAAGCGGTCGACGAAGGCCTGCATGTGGGCGCGCGCCGCTTCCTGCTTCTTGGCGAAGGCCAGGTCATTGGCGCGGGCCGCGGCGCGGGTTTCCACGAAAGTGTCGTACCCCCCGGTGTAGAGCTTCAGCCGGCCGCGCTCCAGATGCAGGATGAATTCGCAGGCCGTGTTCAGCAGGTCGCGGTCATGGCTGACGATCAGGATGGTGCCGCGATATTTCTGGATGAAGTTCTCCAGCCACAGGACGCCTTCCAGGTCGAGATAGTTGGTGGGCTCGTCCAGCAGCAGCAGATCGGGTGCAGAGAACAGCACCGCGGCGAGGGCCACGCGCATGCGCCAGCCGCCCGAAAATTCGCGGCAGGGCCGAAGCTGGTCTTCGGCCGAGAAACCCAGGCCGGCCAGAATTTCGGCGGCGCGGGCCGGCGCGGTGTAGGCGTCGATCGCATCCAGCCGGTGATAGATCTCGCCCAGGCGATGGCCGTCGGTTTCATGTTCGGCTTCCGCCAGAAGTTTCAGCCGTTCCGGATCGGCCTCCAGCACGGTGTCGAGCAGGGACGTGTCGGTGCCCGGCGCTTCCTGCGCCACCGAGCCGACGCGCCAGGCCGAGGGCCAGCTCACTTCGCCGTCATCGGCATGAAGCTGGCCCAGGATCACCTTGAACAGGGTGGACTTGCCGGCGCCATTGCGGCCCACCAGGCCGATCCTCCGGCCGGCGGGCAGGTTGGCGGTCGCCCCTTTCAGGATTTCCCGGCCCGCGATCCGGACGGTAACATTATCAATTGCCAGCATTTGGAGGGCCTTATAACGGCGCTTGTGCGGCGCGCAAACCCATTGCATAACCCCGCCGCCTTTAACTTTCTGGAGCTTTCATGGCCGTCGAGCGCACTCTTTCGATCATCAAGCCGGACGCGACGCGCCGGAATCTCACCGGCAAGATCATCGCCAAGTTCGAGGATGCCGGCCTGCGCATAATCGCCAGCCGCCGCATCCGCCTGTCCCAGGCCGATGCGGAGGCCTTTTATGGCGTGCATCGTGAGCGCCCCTTCTTCAAGGACCTGGTCAAGTTCATGATCAGCGGTCCGGTGGTGGTGCAGGTGCTGGAAGGCGAGGGCGCCATCGCCAAGAACCGCGAAGTGATGGGCGCGACCAATCCCGCCAACGCCGCGCTGGGCACCATCCGCAAGGAATTCGCTGAGTCGATCGAGGCCAATTCGGTGCACGGGTCCGACGCGCCCGAAACCGCCGCCAACGAGATCCGGTTCTTTTTCCGGGATTTGGATATTGTCGGGTAACTCGCTTCGTCATGGCCTTCCCTGCGCTGTCGCTAGGGACCATGCGGGCCATCCATAACCCCGTTGCATTTGGCTTGAACTATCGCGACCTAAGTCGCGATAGTTCGCCGATGCGGCCGGAGCGCATCTACTACATCTATATCCTCGCTAGCGGGCCAAATGGCACGCTTTATACCGGCATGACCAATGACTTGGCGCGCCGCGTTTATGAGCATCGTGAGGGCTTGGTCGTAGGCTTTACCAAGCGCTACGGCGTGAAGCGATTGGTCTATTTCGAGACCTTTGCAACTGCTGCCGACGCGATCCGGCGCGAGACCCGGATCAAGAAATATCCGCGCGCCTGGAAATTGAATCTGATTGCACGAATGAACCCGGATTGGCGTGACCTTGCGGAAACGCTCAACGGGTGAGACCGTATGGATGGCCCGGACAAGCCGGGCCATGACGAGTTGAGGTTCATATGCAGGGCAAGACGGTCATCATCACCGGCGCCACCTCCGGCATCGGAGAAGTTGCCGCCGTTCGCCTTGCTGAGCGGGGCGCCCGCATCGTTTTCACCGCCCGCGACCAGAAGCGCGCCGACGCCACCATGGCTCAGCTGCGCAAGGCCAATCCGGCCGCCGATCACGCCCTGCACATGGCCGATCTTTCCACCCTGGTGGAGATGAAACGGGTGGGTGCGGAGCTGGCGCGCGAACCGCAGATCGACGTGCTGATCAACAATGCCGGCGCCATGTTCAACAAAAGGCTTGAGACTGCGGACGGGCTGGAGATGACCTTCGCCCTCAATCACATGGCCTATTTCGTCATCACCGAATTGGTGCGGCCCCGCCTGAAGCCGGGCGCGCGCATCGTCACCACCGCCTCCAACGCCCATCGCGGGGCCAAACTGGATTTCGACGACCTGCAGTCGCGCAAATGGTATGCGGGCTTTCCGGTCTATTCCAAATCCAAGCTCTGCAACATCCTGTTCAACCGCGCGCTTGCCCGCCGCCTGAAAGGCAGCGGCGTCACCGCCAATGCGCTGCATCCGGGCTTTGTCGCCACCCGCTTCGGCGACAATTCCGGCGGTCTGATGCGCACCGTGCTCAAGGTGGCCAAGCCCATCGGCGCGATCTCGCCAGAGGAGGGGGCCAGGACCATCACCTATCTTGCGTCTTCGCCCGAAGTCGCCGATATCAGCGGGGAGTATTTCTATGAATCCAAAATCGCCACGCCCAGCCCTGAGGCCCGCAACGATGAAGATGCGGAACGGCTGTGGGAAATCTCGGAAGGCATAGCGGCGCTCTGATGCAGATCGCGGAACGGGTTTTCCAGATCACCGTGTTTGTCATCGCCGGCTTCATGGCCTGGGGCGGCGGCTTTTTCTGGCGCGATCAGTTGGCCGACAATTTCACCCGCACCAACATCTACACGCTCTATCGCACCCTGCCGCCGCCGCCGGTGGGCCCGCGCTTTTGTCCGATGGCGGATACCGGCAAATATGGTCTGGTCGGACCCTGCAATTTCGTGCCGCCCTTTGTCTGGTGGTTGGAGCGCAGGGTGAGCGCCGGCTAGTTGAAAACC
>Ga0265338_10011267_pt1 | contig 10353 bp, 8 predicted proteins | sample 42126metaG_FD_193579 | JGI IMG/M metagenome (GOLD analysis project Ga0265338, IMG submission 193579) | Rhizosphere microbial communities from Carex aquatilis grown in University of Washington, Seatle, WA, United States - 4-21-26 metaG | ecosystem: Host-associated > Plants > Roots > Rhizosphere >... | reverse complement strand
GAGATATTGCAAATGGTTTAGAAGAGGTCGCAATAAAAGGTTTTTTTGATGATATGGGCTTGAAAAAACTCCTTAGTACCGACAATCTTTCACAGGTAATCCGGCCACTGTCTGCTATTGAATTAAATATATTGGGAGGTCGTAATTCAAATTGGATTAGCCCAGAAGATGATATCTTACCAGTTCAGGAATTAACAAGCACTCCTTGGAGAGGAATTGGAAGGATAGTAGTTGGAGCAGATGGAGACGCAGGTAATGCCCGATCTGTCGTTGGAGTCCCGAAAATGGATGCTGGTTCAGTGAAAACTGGTTTCCGCACTGCTATTATTTTAGAATAACGAAGAGGAAATAATCATTACGCGGGAAAAGCGCTCTTTAGGTAATTCCCAGTGCTTTTCGTCCGTTAATTGTGGCTACTTTCACGATTTCATCAATATCAAACCATCGATTTGCTTCCATAAGTAAACGTAGATCATTCCACATATTTCCATCATTAAGCGGTTTAAAAATATCGTAGAGGTTATCTATACCAAGTGCCACCGGAATACCAAAAGCAGTCATTTCATCACCGGGAGTAACAGAATTATGCGTTGGGGTTAGAACTTCGCTTCTCCAACCGTCGATCCAAGACATAGGACAAGCCACCATGATCAACTCAGCTTTTTTCATGAGTTTGTATATTTCTTCACGTTTTGCTTTTGGAAATGTGTTTATTGAAATTCCATGAATACCGACGACCTTTCCTTCCATACCGTATTCAATCGTTTTTTGAGCGAGGAGCTCTGTTTCATGCTCATCAGGAGTATTAAGTTCATCTACATGCATGTGAACCATTTTATTTTGCGACTTTGCTTTATCAAGAATAATATCCGTATGTTCAGCTTCATGTCCGGAATCTGTTTTAACAACACTGCCAATAATATCGGCAAAGTCGGCGCCGATATCAAACCACTCCTTATATTCTTTTTTCAAAACACCATAATTAGGAAGATTTATATATTTAATGATAATTTGTGATTTATATTCATCTCGTACTTTTTGAGCTGCTTTAATCGCTTTATCTTTGACATCGGGAGAAACATCAATGTATGTTACCGTGGCTGAAACTCCTTGATCTATAAGCACTTCTAACCCTTGCGCCATCCGGTCGTGAATTTGTTCAACAGTAGACGATTTGCGTATATCTGCATTCAGCTTCCATTTCTCATGTCTTTTGCTATTTACGAGTTTGAATTTCTCCGGAGTAATCGTAAAAGCTCTATCCAGATGTGCATGTGCATTCACCCAACCACCGTTCTTTTTTATTTTTTGAAGGATTTCCTCTTTGAGGTCATAATACGAGACTGATTTTGTCATTTTGCTTTTCTCATTATAGTGAAAACCTGCAAAAAGTAAAGTATGAGTTTGAAAAATATATTTAAAATTTTAATAAAAACAGACAAAATTATTAAAAAATGACTATTTTATTGCTTGACAAACCATCATTTTTTAATTAAAATCATAAAAATAGCTAGAAATGAAAAATCCGCAATTTCAGAGAAATAACATTTTATAACGAATTTTACTATGCGGGGAAAACTAATTTTGGCTGACGGGACAACCTTTGAAGGCACAAGTTTTGGAGCTCCCATTTCTCATTCGGGAGAAGTTGTCTTTGCCACCGGCATGACCGGCTATCCGCAAGCTTTCACCGATCCCTCTTTTGCAGGACAAATTCTCACTATGACATATCCGCTGATAGGAAACTATGGTGTCCCTAAAAAAACGTTGTGGGAGTCGGACAAAATGCACATTAATGGCCTGATCGTTTCAAATTACATTGACACACCATCACATTTTCAAAGCAGTATGACGCTTGCCACGTGGCTTAAAAAAGCACACGTTCCTGGACTTGAAATAAAAGATACGCGCGCGCTGACCCAGCACTTACGTTCAAAAGGAGTTATGCTGGGGAAAATAATTATATACTCCTCATATTCTGATTTGCAACCGAATAGGTTGCCAAAGCGGAATAATGAGAGTTATACTCGTACAAAATACATTGATCGAAGTATAGATAAAAATATACACCAGTATGATCCGAATAAAATCAACCTCGTCGCACAAGTTTCAACAAAAAAAGTAACCTATGAAGCACCCGTCATTGCGAGGAGTTCTGCAAAGCAGAACGACGCGGCAATCCCAACCGAGATTGCTTCACTCCCTACGGTCGCTCGCAATGACGAAAAAAATAATGTCAAAACAATTCTCATCATCGATTGCGGCGCAAAACGCAACATCACACGATGTTTTCTCAAAAGGGGAATGCAAACAATTACGGTTCCCTGGGATTATAATCCGTTTGGAAAAAATCTAAAATTCGATGCACTTTTCATCTCAAACGGCCCAGGCGATCCCAAAATGGCAGATAAGACAATTAAAACCATCAAAAAAGCCCTGGAAAATAAAATTCCAACGCTTGGCATTTGTCTCGGAAATCAATTACTAGCTCTTGCAGCTGGAGGAGATACTTATAAACTCAAATACGGTCACAGAAGTCAAAATCAGCCTTGTCTTTTGTATAAAAGCGACCGTTGTTACATCACGACACAAAATCACGGATTTGCGATCAAAGATGTGCCTGTAGGGTTTGATCCATGGTTTATCAATGCGAACGACAAAACAATTGAAGGGATCAAACATCACACATTGCCTTTTATGTCCGTGCAATTTCATCCTGAAGCAGCTCCCGGCCCAATGGATACTGAATGGATTTTTGATTATTTTTTGGAGAGGATTAAGTGATAAACTCCCTCTCCTATTAGGAGAGGGTCGGGGTGAGGTCTTCTTTCGAAAGAGAACCTCATCTCTACCTGGCTGTCGGCAGGTAGACCTTCTCCTAAAAGGAGAAGGAACAGTCTCAGTTTATGAAAAATAAAAACATACATAAAGTCATCATTCTTGGAAGCGGCGCTTTGAAAATAGGCGAAGCAGGGGAGTTTGATTATTCCGGCTCGCAGGCGATAAAAGCACTCAAAGAAGAAGGAATCCAAACAATTCTGATCAATCCCAACATCGCGACAATTCAAACCTCAAAAGAATTGGCCTCGGAAGTCTATTTTCTACCGATAACTCCTTATTTTGTTGAAAAAATAATCGCAAAAGAAAAGCCCGACGGTATTTTGCTTTCCTTCGGCGGACAAACAGCTCTCAACTGTGGTTTGGAATTGAATAAAACAGGAATCTTGAAAAAATATGGTGTAACTATTCTTGGTACACCGATCACGGCAATTCAATTGACCGAAGACCGTGATAATTTTGCAGAACATTTGCATAAAATAAATATCCCGACACCTACATCACAAGCAGCAACTACTCTAAATGGTGCACAAAAGGTTGCAAATAAACTCGGCTTTCCGCTTATGATCCGCGCAGGATACGCTCTTGGTGGACATGGCAGCGGTGTCGCGGAAAATGCACAGCAACTTGAAGGAATTGTCACCAGAGCGCTAGCTTTTGCACCCCAAGTATTGATCGAACAATATCTCCATCATTTTAAAGAAATTGAATATGAAGTTGTCCGGGACAAGTATGATAATTGCATAACCGTCTGCAATATGGAAAATATGGATCCGCTTGGGATTCATACAGGTGAGTCAATTGTCGTTGCCCCAAGTCAAACCCTGACCAATGAAGAATATCACGGCCTCAGAAAAGCAGCCATCGACATCGTCAGAAGTCTCGGCATAGTAGGGGAGTGCAATGTACAATTTGCCCTTAATCCTAGACCACAAAAACCTCACCCTAACCCTCTCCTAAAAGGAGAGGGAACTAAAGAAAACTCCGTCTCCCTCGGGGGAGAGGGTCGGGGTGAAGGGAAAGACCTTGATTTCTATGTGATCGAAGTCAATGCGCGACTCTCACGAAGTTCTGCACTCGCCAGCAAAGCAACCGGTTATCCGCTTGCATACATCGCAGCAAAACTTGCCCTCGGATATAATTTAACAAATTTACAAAACAAAGTAACCGGCGTTACCCAAGCGTGTTTTGAACCCGCACTTGATTATATTGTCGTCAAAATTCCTCGGTGGGATCTGGATAAATTTAAAGGCGCGGACCAGCGTCTGGGCAGCAGCATGAAATCCGTCGGCGAAGTAATGGGAATCGGAAGAACATTTGAAGAAGCCTTTCAAAAAGCCCTCAGGATGCTTGATCTGGACTATGAAGGAGCGACTGCCGAAAAATTCTTTGCTAAAAACCAAGAGTTATTAGACGCAATAAAAATTCCAACCCCCAAGCGGACATTTGCTTTATCAAAAGCGCTAAAGAAAGGTATTTCAGTCAAAAAGATTTATACACTTTCCGGCATTGATCCGTGGTTTTTATATCGGATAAAAAATATCGTGGATGAAGAACGTCATTGCGAGGAGTTCTGCAAAGCAGAACGACGAAGCAATGACGACTTTCTTACCAAAGAACATCTTCTCAAACTCAAACAACTCGGCTTTTCCGACAAAAGAATAGGGGAATTAACTGGAAAAACTGGATTGGAGATCAGAAAGCTACGCAAAAAATGGGAAATCAAGCCATCAGTTTTGCAAATTGATACGCTCGCTGCAGAATTTCCCGCGAAAACTAACTATCTTTACACCACTTACAATGCCGCACATAATGATGTGGAACCTTCCGGCAAACAAGCAATTATCGTTCTTGGCTCGGGGCCCTATCATATCGGCTCATCGGTCGAGTTTGACTGGTGTTCAGTAAATACAGTTAGCAACTTAAAAAAATTTGATAAGCAATCGATAATAATAAATTGTAATCCTGAAACAGTCTCGACAGATTATGATATCTCGGACCGACTGTATTTTGAAGAATTAACCTTTGAGCGTATTGCTGACATTTACGAGTTTGAAAACCCGCAAGGAATTATTGTTTCGGTTGGCGGACAAACTCCCAACAATAGAGCGCAGTCTCTCTATAAATATGGCGCAAACATCTTGGGCACAAATCCTGTGGACATCGATAGGGCAGAGGACAGAGGTAAATTTTCAGCCCTTCTTGATAAACTGAAAATTAAACAGCCTGCTTGGCAGGCGTTTTCCACACTGACTGCGGTTGAAAAATTTGTTGAGAAGATAGGATTCCCGGTTGTTATCCGTCCGTCATATGTTCTTTCGGGAAGCGCTATGAATGTTTGTTACACGAAAGCCGATTTGAAGAAATATCTTGATGAGGCAACCCAAATTTCCAGCGATTATCCTGTCACCATTTCAAAATATTTCAAACAAGCAAAAGAAGTTGAGCTTGATGCAATCGCGCAAAAAGGAGAACTAAAAGCAGGTATTATCTCTGAACATGTAGAGTATGCAGGCGTTCATTCCGGTGATGCAACAATTGTCCTTCCGGCACAAACTATCTCCGAAGACATCAAATCCCGCATGCTTGAGATCGGGAAAAATCTCGCAAAAGAACTGCATATAACCGGACCATTCAACATCCAATTTCTTGTGAAAGACAATGAAATATTTATTATCGAAACTAATCTTCGCGCATCAAGAACATTTCCCTTCATTGCAAAAGTAACGGGAATTAATCTCATAGAACTTTTTGTTAATGCTTTATTCCAAAAGACTATACCGAAAGTAAATATGGAAGAATTAAACTTCACCGCGGTAAAAGTAGCACAATTTTCTTTCGCGCGCCTTATCGGTGCACATCCTCAACTGGGAGTTGAGATGGCATCAACAGGTGAAGTAGCGTGCTTTGGAAAAGATCTTGAGGAAGCATATCTGAAAGGAATTTTGGCAACAGGCGGAAAAATCCCGGAAAAAGGAATCTTCATCAGTTTGGGCGGAGACCAAAAGAAACAAGATTTACTCGAGTGCTGTAACATGTTAACCCAACTCAATTTACCTCTGTACGCAACGGAAAGAACCCAAAAATTTCTCAAGGAAAATGGCATTACAGCCAAAAAACTTTATAAAGTCTATGAAAAGAAATCACCCAACATTATTGATTATTTTCATAAAAATAAAATCGATCTAGTTATTAATATTGTTGATACACAATTTGCTCGAGATGTCCGCGATTCATTCGAAATCAGACGTGCAGCAGTAGACAGCAATATTATGATCATCACAAAAGCAAAACAGGCGCAATTGCTGACAGAAGCAATGCTTCATAAAGGATTAACCAAACTCGAAATACGATCATGGAATGAGTATCAACAGCCGGAGATAAAAAAACAGAAGGAAATGCTGGACTTTACTACCTATTCGGCTATAATCAAATAAATGAAAACACTACCAGTTCCATATTATGATCCTGCAAAAACGTATCAGGAAAATTACGACGAAGGGCCATTCGGCGAATTTGCAGACGGAGAAGTATTTCAACAAAAAGGTGAACCACAACATGATTTCCATGGACACAAAGTCTATCTTCCCTTCGGTATTCCTGCCGGTACATTATTAAACAGTAATTATGTAAAAGCTGCATTTGAAAAAGGCTTTGATGTATGTATCTACAAAACAGTCCGAAGCGATTACTATGAAACCCATCCATTCCCCAATATTCTCTCAGTACACGTCGATGGCAAACTGACAATGGACCGTCTGAAAGAACCTGTCCTAGGAGATTCACATTTTGAAAAACCAATTGCTATCACAAACTCTTTCAATATCCCTTCCAAAAAACCTGAAACATGGCAGGAAGATATGAAAAAAGCCCTCACATATGCCGGTAAAGGACAAGTTCTGGTGGGGAGTTTTGTCGGGACAGTCAGAGAGAATCAAACGCAGCAAGAATTTATTGAAGATTGGGCAAATGTTGCAAAAGAAGTTCTGGCAACAGGAGCAACAATTGTTGAGGCAGACTTATCGTGCCCCAACAACGCAGAAGAGGGACTTGTTTGTTATGATCTGGAAACCACCGAAAAAATTTGTAAAGCAGTTAGAAAGGTAATAGGGGACACACCTTTTGTTTTCAAGGTCGGCTATTATGAAGATGAGGCAAAACTTGAAAAGCTCGCACAAATCGCAAACGAATACGGCAACGGCATCTCTGCGATCAACACGCTTCCCGGTATTATCGTTGATAAAAATGGCAATCAGGCTCTTCCTGGCAAGACACGCAAAATAGGAGGCATTTGCGGAGCGCCGATCAAATGGGCGGGTCTTGATATGGTAAAGCGCCTCAAAAAAATCCGGGAGAAACATAACTATACCTTTTCGATCGAAGGCGTCGGCGGAGTAACGACACCTGAAGACTATGATGAATACAGAAAAACGGGAGCAGACGTAGTCTTTAGTGCAACTGGCACGATCTGGAATCCCTATCTGGCGCAAGAAATTAAGAAAGCGCTATAATAAATTATATGAGTTGGATTATTTTTGCACTTGGAGCTATCAGTGCCGGAGCCGTCTCCGATTTGTTTCGTAAACTTGGTTCCAATCTCAGAGATCCCTTTTTGAGCAATCTTGTATTTCAGGTAGGAGCACTCTCTACAGCAGTTCTTTTATATCTTCTCTTTAGCCGAAAAATTGAAGGGAATTCACAAGGGATAATGTATGCGCTTATCGGAGGCATACTCATCTCTATCTTTACGACTTTCTCATTCAAAGCACTTGCAGGAGGCCCTGATGTTTCAACCGTAATACCGGTTATTCGCGTCGGAGTAGTGCTTCTTGTCGTTATTCTTGGAGTATTATTATTTAAGGATAAACTCACATGGAATCTCGTAACAGGAGTTATTCTTGCGACAGTCGGAGTATTTCTCATATCTATGAATAAATAAGCTTATGAAATTTCAAAAGCTTAAACAGAACTATATTCAAGGACTTCTCGATACAAAAGCAATTCTTATAAAATCTATTGATGAAGAACCGTTTACGCTTAGAAGCGGTCAAAAATCATATATGTTTTTTGATCACAGTAAGCTCGCAATTTCACCCAAAGGATACAAAGCATTTATCGACGCAATTCAATACCAACTCAAGGAAACCTATGGAGAAAATGAATTCATTCTGTGCAATGTAGATTCAAAAATTAGCGCTCAAATGGTCGGATCGGTAGCATACAATCTCAATAAACCTCAAATTATTTATAAATCACAAGCCCTAGTTGCTATTGAAAAAGGACCACAGCGCGCAATGACAGGAGATTCCACATGGAATTTCCCAGTTGCGATTCTTGATGACGTAGCAACAGGCAAAGATGGCACTGCCAAAGGAGTAGGGGATTTGGTAAAAGAAAATTTTAATTACGTAACAGACGTGCAAATTTTTGTCGGTTTTATCAGGGAAGTACAAAAAACCACTTACAAAATGCATTATTTGATCATTCAAGAAGAATTGCTCAAGATTATCTGGCCAGATTTGAAACCTAAACAGCAAAAAGCAATTGAAAAAGAGCTAAACATAAAATAATAACTTTTTCACTTTTAGAAGAACTCGAGAATAAAATTTATGGTAAACTAGACCCTAGACGCTATACCCTAAACGCTAAAATATATGTCTTTTCAGGAAAAATTACAAGCGATAGTTAAAAAGAACAACTCACTTGTCTGTGTCGGACTGGATAGTGATATAGACAAACTTCCCGACAACATAAAGCATAGAGAGAGCCCGCAGTTCGAATTTAACAAAGCTATCATTGATACGACACATGACCTTGTTTGCTGCTACAAACCAAATACCGCTTTTTATGAAGCTTATGGGAATAAAGGTTTGGAAGAATTGAAAAAAACCTGTGATTACATAAGAGGAATTTATCCCGATATTCTCATTATTATAGATGCGAAAAGAGGAGATATTGGCAACACAAACAATGGTTATGCAAAATTTGTTTTTGATTATTTATCCGCTGATGCAATTACTGTCATTCCTTTTTTTGGTATCGAAGCCCTCTCACCGTTCTTTGCCCACGAAGGAAAAGGAGTTATTATCGGTTGCCATTCTTCAAACCCCGGCTCAAAAGAATTTCAGGAACTGGAAATAAATGGCAAGCCGTTGTATCACATCGTTGCTGAAGAGATCATGAAACAATACGGAGATAATCCTAACTGCATGATCTTTATGGGAGCAACATACCCTGAGGAGCTTGGTACGATTCGTACAATTGTCAAAGATATGACAATTCTGGCACCCGGAATCGGTGCGCAAGAAGGAGCACTTGAAAAAGCAGTGAAAGCCGGATTGAATACGCAAAAAGAAGGATTGATTATTAACTCTTCCCGGGGTATTATTTATGCGTCAAACGGCGATGATTTTGCAGAAAAAGCACGAGAAACTACTGAAAAGTTGCGCGGTGAAATCAATAAGTATCGATAGACATGAATAACGACATTTCCAAAAGAGCATTAGCTTTATTGAAAAAAACAAATGCTGTACTTAGCGACAGTCATTTTGTCGGGACTTCCGGAAGACATATGGGGACTTATATAAATAAAGATGCTCTTTATCCTCATACGCTGGAAACTTCGCTGATGGGAGAGCTTTTTGCAGAGAAAAATAAAGAGTTTGATATTGATATTGTGGCAGCTCCTGCAGTTGGCGGGACAATTCTTTCGCAATGGACAGCCTTCCATTTGAGCAAACTTAAAAATAAAGAGATTCTTAGTGTTTATACAGAAAAAGATAAAGGCACTACAGCATCAGCATCAGAAAGCGAACAAATCTTCAGGCGTGGATACGATAAATTTGTTGAAGGAAAAAATATTCTTGTCATAGAAGACCTCACAACCACAGGTCTCTCAGTCAAAAAACTCGTACAGACCGTAAAAAATACCGGAGGTAATGTGGTCGCAGTAAGCGTGATGGTCAATAGAGATCCAAAATTAGCAAATTCTGACTCAGTAGATGCGCCCTTTTCTGCACTGGCTGTATTAGAAGTTCCTTCGTGGGAAGCAAAAGATTGCCCACTTTGTAAACAAAATGTGCCAGTCAACACATCAGTTGGCCATGGGAAACAATTTGTTGAAGAACATACAAAAAAATAATAGCCTTATTTCTTACAAATCTCATACACCACCTCAACAATTGCTATGATATATATAATTATAGTATATGTTTAGCCTCAATTCATTACTACTTTTTTCGGAGGATCCAAAATCCCTTGCTACATTCTATAAAAAAATCCTCAAAACAGATCCTGTTTGGGAAGAAGGCGGATACACTGGTTTCATGCTAGGGGAGGGGATGCTCATTATCGGCCCTCATGATAAGGTTCATGGCAAGAATGAACATCCTGAAAGGCTTATTTTTAATTTAACAACAAAAGATGTACAAAAGGAATTTGAACGGATTGAAAAATTAAAAGTAACTATAATTAGAAAACCATATCATCCCGGCGAATCAAAAGATATGCTGCTTG
>Ga0265338_10011266_pt1 | contig 10353 bp, 7 predicted proteins | sample 42126metaG_FD_193579 | JGI IMG/M metagenome (GOLD analysis project Ga0265338, IMG submission 193579) | Rhizosphere microbial communities from Carex aquatilis grown in University of Washington, Seatle, WA, United States - 4-21-26 metaG | ecosystem: Host-associated > Plants > Roots > Rhizosphere >... | reverse complement strand
AATAGCCTGCAATCGCGAGCTGCACTTCGCCACCGTCGGCGTCGCCGGTAAATCGGACGTCGTTGATCTGCGCGTTCTTCGCCACCGGCGCGGGCGGGGCCTTCGCGATCGCAACTGGCTTCCCGGTCGGCGCGGGCGCCGTCGGCGCAGGCGTGATCTTCGCGATCGGCGCGGGCGCGATCGGAGCCGGCGCGATCGGAGCGGGCGCGATCTTCGCGATCGGCGCGGGGGCGACCGGCGCCGGCGCCGAGACTGGCGTCGCGGCGATCTGTTGCTGCACCGTCGCCTTCTTCGCTTGCAGCAACGCGAGCTGCTGCTCTTCATCCGCGCGCTTCTGCGCGAGCTGCGCGCGCCGGCTCTCTTCGCGATCGGCGGCGTCCTTCGCTTGCATCGCCGCAGTCTCGAGTCGAGCGACCTCGGCTTGCTGCGACGTCACGGCCTTGCGGCGCTCGGCGAGCTCGGTCTCTGCGTGCTTGCGCTCGGTTTCGATCTTGGCGGCCGCGGCGTTCGCTTTCGCGAGCTCGTCTTCGCCCGCTTTGCGCGCCTTGGCGGCAGCGACTTGCTCTTGCGCTTTGGCTTCGGCTTTCGCGCGTTCCTCGACCGCAGCGGCGGCCTTCTCGGCGGCGGCGCGGCGATCCATGAGCTCGGCTAGGCTGGCCTCCGCGTTGTGCTGCGCACCGAGTGCGTCCTTCGCCGACTTTTCCGCGATCGCGCGCTGATGCTCCGCTGCATCCTTCGCGACCTGTGCGGCATGCGCAGCTTGCTCGGCGGCCAGCCGTTGCGCCTCGGCCGCGGCGCGCTGCTCTTCGGCCTGACCACGGCGTTGCGCGGCTTCGCCCGCGGCGACCTCGGCGAGGTGCTGGCGCTTCGCGGCTTCGCTCGCGGCCGCCTCGGCTTCACTCCGTTTGCGCGCGGCATCGTTCGCCGCTGCTTCTGCTTCGCTGCGCTTGCGCACGGCATCGGTCGCTGCCGCTTCGGCGGTCTGGCGATCGTGATCGATCGACGATAAGGAAACCTTCGAGCGATCGAGCTGATCCTTCGCGTTGTCCGCGGCGGTCTCGGCGGCGACCCGGCGTGCCTCGGCCTCTTGGGTCGAGCGCTTGGCCTGTGCTAGCCGCTCCTCGGCCGCCTTCGCTTCGGCGACGAGCCGCGCTCGTTCGGAAGCCGCTTGCGTCGTCGACTTGTCGCGCGCTTCCTGCGCTTTTTGCGCCGCGGTCTCGGCGGCGAGTCGCTCTTGAGCAGCGCGATTTGCCTCGTTGCGAGCATTCTCTTCACGCGCTTGGGCTGCGGCATTCGCGGTGCGCGCCTGATCTTCGAGGGCCTGCGCCGCGGCTGTCTTCTTGGCGAGCGCCGCGACCTGGTCCTTCGCGCTCGCGACCATCTTCTCGGCATCGGCGCGCGTTGCGATCGCTTCGCGCTTTTCGGCCTCGGCTTGACGCTTGTCGGCGGCGGCGGCGGCGCGCGCCGCATCGGCCTGGACCCGGATCGCGTCAGCGTTGCTCTTCTCTCGTGCCGCATCGGCCTTCGCGGCATCGGCATCGGCATGCGCCTTCTGCGCCTCGTCGCGAGCTCTCGCGACATCCTCGCGAGCCTTCGCGATCTCGCTCGACATGGCCGTCTTGAGATCTTGCGCTTCGCGGCGTGCGTTCGCGGTCTCGCTCTTCGCTTGCTGCAGCTGGGCATCCGCGTCGCGCTTCGCCTGCTCGGCCGCCGCACGCGTTCGTTCCGCATCGGCTTGCGCGGTCATCGCCGCATCATTGGCCTTCGCAACGTCGGCCTTCGCCTTCGCCATGTCGGAGCTCGCCTTCGCGGCTTCGGCTTTCGCGCGCGTCGCATCGTTCTGCGCCGTCGTCGCGGCATTCTGAGCGGCGAGCGCCGCCACTTTCGCGCGCTCGAGATCAGCGCTGGTCGCGGCGTTCTTCTTCTGCAGTTGCTTCGCATCTTCGAGCGCACGCTGAGCAGCCTCGGCACGCGCGGTCGCCTTTGCCGCCTGGTCTTGCGCCGCCGCGCTGACTTGCTCCGCCTGCGCGCGTGCTTGCTCGGCTTGGCTCTTCGCTTGTTCGGCCTGCGTCTTCGCTTGCTCGGCTTGGGTCTTCGCCTGTTCGGCCGACGCCGCCTGTTTGCGCGCCGCTTCGAGCTCCGCCGGGTTTGCTGTCTTCGGCGCAACGTCGCGCGCCATCACGGTCACGATCACTTCGTTGCCGTCGGTCTTCACGTCGTAGCGACCGGGACGCGCGAGCGTGACGATCACGCGAACGACGGTGCCGCCGTCTTCGAGTTGCTGTGCCGCGATCGTGCTCACCGCCCAGGTGTTCGGGCTCAGCACCATCGAGCTGTCGTGGCCGCGTACGGCCTCGGCGAGTCGAGCTTGCGGCACGTCGATCACGACGCGCGTCGGCTTCTCGAGCTTGTAGACCGTAAACGTCGGTGTCTGCGCGCCGCGAACGTGGACGCGAGTTGCGCCTCCGTCCTCGTCGAATGTCACCGCGCGCACTTCGTTTTTGTCGTCTGCGCGAGCAGGCGATGCCGTCGCAGCGAGTGCGGCGGCGACGAACGCGACGAACCAGATCTGTGGGCTACCGGTCGATGTCATTGGCGACTCCTGTCGCGAGGCAGTCGACGGGCGCGGCGTCGCGTAGGACGCAGCTCCCGCGATAGACCTCGCGGCTAGAAAAATTGTCACCCGGCGGCAGTCCGGATCACAACTTTTCGCTACTCACGGTTTCGTCGGCGCCTTGGCGGGCGGGGTCGGCGCGACCGGTGCGACCGGCTTCGTGGTCGGCGGAACGGTCGTCGGCGTCACGGGTGGCGCCACCGGCTGCATCGACTTCGGGGTCACGATCGGCGCGGTCGATTCCGGAGGCGGCGCGCTACTCGTCGACGCCTTGACGCCGCCCGGGTAGAGCTCGACCGTGCGAATCTCGTCGGGCCGCGGCGCGGTGTTCGGGTTCATCGCGGTCGCATCGGCGTGGATCTGGAACAGGACGTAGCCGCCTGTATCGCTGTCGCCGGTGCCGATCTCGCGCACGATCGCCTTCTCTTTGCCGACGCAATCCCCGCGCTTGATCAGCTGGCCGTAGTTGTTCGGATCGGTCGACGGCGGAGGCATCATCAACACTTCGCGCTGCGTGCCTCGCACGACGATGCCGACCAAGCGCAGGTCTTGGTAGCTGTACGTGGGCGCGATCATCTGCTCCTTCGTGCATTCCTTCGTGCGATCGATCGGCAGCGGCGTGCCGGCGCCGTTGGCCTCGCGTCCGGCCGGCACGAGCACGAACGACTCGAACGGATCGCGGTTCTGCTCCGGCGCGAAGTCGCGCACGGTCAGCGGCTCGCGGATCGTGTCGCGCTCTTGGCAAGGCTCGCAGTGAAACCCGGCCGGCGTCTGCAAGCAGTAACCGGTGTCGCACGTCGGTGCTTTCGGATCGCACACCGGGCCTTCGATCTTTTCGGGCAGCGTGCACTGCACGAGATCTTCGACGTGGATGCGTTGCTCGAGCTTCTTTTCAGTCGAGTTCGCTGCCGCTGCCGCTGCCGCTGGTGCGCCGGGTGCGCCGGGTGCGCCGGGAGGTGGAGCGTCGTCGCCGCACGCGCCGAGCGCGCCGAGCATGACGACCACGAGGCCGAAGAACTTCATCACAGGCTCCCCTTCGGCTTGCCCGAGCCATCACCGGTCGGCGCGTTGCGGGTGCGAGCGTCGTCCTTTTGCATCGCGTTGTCGGCGGCGGCCTTGACCGCGGCTGGCGTCGCCGGCGTCGTGGTCGGTTGCGGCGGGGCCGGCGATGGAGTCGGCGTTGGCGCCGGCACCGCAGGCGTAGCACCGGCGGCCGGCGCAGCACCCGGTTGACCGGGGGCGGGCGGCTTCTTCAGCTCTTGGCGGAACGTCGCGGCCGTGAACTTCGCGGTGAGCACGATCTCGCGGTTGCGCACGACCGGGTTCGATAGCGAAAGGTTTTCGATCGAGACGATGCGATCGAGCTCTTCTGGCTGATCGGTCTTCGGCGCCGACTTATCCTTCTTCTTCGGCACGAGCGACGCAAAGAACCGCTCGATCTGCATGTACGTGCCGGTCATCTCGATATCGATCGGCACGCGCACGAATGACTCGACACTCTCGGCGTTGCCCTCTTTCCACTTCGTCACTTCAACGCCGGCCTCGGTGACCTTGCGGTTCAACGTCTCGAAGAACGCCGGCAACTCGGCTTCGGTCGGCAGCGCTTTGTCGTTCGCGTTGATCTGCGCGCGCAACTTCACGATGTCGCGCTTGATGTCGCCGTACTCGGGAATCTCGCGTTCGAGCTTCGCGTTGAGCGCGACCTTGGCGTCGTGCTCGCCTTGCGCCTCCTCGAGCTCGGCCTTGAGTGGCTTGTAGAAGAATTGGAAATACAGCAGCCCGAGCAGGCCCGCGCCGACGACAAACACGAGCACCTTGCGCTCGGTCGGCAGCTTCGCGAAGTCAGCCATGACCGCCATCAGTAGGCCACCTTTCCGGTGATCGTGAAGCGGTAGTAGTTGAGCCCGCTGTCGTGGTCGGTCGTGCGTTCTTCAGCCGACGGTGCGACGTCGAGGAAGTAGGCCGAGGCCGCGAGTCGTTTCGACAACTGCGTGACGTCGGACTCCGACTGCGCGCCACCTTCGATCGTCACCGCACCTGCCTTGTCGGTGAAAGCCGTGATCCACACGTGGCTTGGATCCCAGTCGGTCTGGAACTTCTTGTTCGAGTCGCCACCATCGCCGGTCAACCGCGTCATCACCTGCGTCATCGTCGGACCCTTCGCGGTCAACACGCGGCCGAGCTCGTGCAGGATGTTCGCCGGCACGACCATCGTGCCGTTGAGATGGTTGATCGCTTGGATCCGCGCGGCGGCTTCGTCCTTGGCCGCTTTCAACGTGTCGTAACCGACGAGCTGCGCGTTGTTCGATTGGATCGATGCGTTGAGGTCTTTGGTCGCGGCGCGGAAATCGGCGATGTCGCTGCGCTTCGGGCGATCGAACACCAAGTACACGACCGCAGCCGCGGCGATCACCGCGATCACGCCGACGAGAAAGTCTCGCGTGCCGGGTTCGGCCGCTTGCGAGCGCTTCGCTCGTTTTTGCGGGAGGAGGTTAATCTTGATCATGTCACTTGTCTCCCGCCGACCGCATCGACAGGCCGACGCCGATCAGTGCTTCAGGCGCGTGAGCCGACAAGTACGCGCGATCGAGCGTGGCATCGATCTCGATCCGCTTCCACGCGTCGGCGACCTCGAGCGGTAGCCGCGAGCGGCGCTCGATCGCGCGATGCAGCGAGCTGACCTTGGCGCTGCCGCCGGCGAGCACGATCCGCGTAACGTTCGCGTCTGCGGTCGTCGCGAGGAAGAAGTCGAGCGAGCGTTGGAACTCGCCCGCCATGACCTCGGCGACACCTTCCATCACGCGCAACGTCTCTTGCGGCACGACGCCGTGCTCGGTCTGATTGCCGCCGATCTTGTAGGCCTCGGCCTCGTCGGCGGCGATGCCCATCTGCTTCTGGATCTCTTCGGTGAACGCGTTACCACCGATCGTCACGTCGCGCGTGAACAGCGAGACGCCGCCGCGCACGATGTTGATGTTCGTGATCGCGGCGCCGATGTTGATCAGCACGACCGTCTCGCGCGCGTCGAGTTGATAGTTCACCTCGAAGCCGTTCTGACTCGCGAACGCAGCGACGTCGACGACCTGCGGCGTGAGCCCCGCGTCGCGCACGACCTGTACATAATCTGATACGACTTCTTTTTTCGCGGCTACGAGCAGCAGCTCGGTCTGACCGCTCGCGGTGACCGGGTTCGTGACGTGATAGTCGATCTCGACGTCGTCGCGACCGAATGGAATGTGGTGCTCCGCTTCGTTGCGAATATCGGCAGCGAGCTCGTCGGGCTTCATCATCGGCACCATGATCTTCTTGATGATCACGGAGTGACCTGCGATCGCGATCGCGACATCCTTCTGGCGAATCTTCAGTCGGCTCCACAGCTGGCGAATCGCTTCGGCGACCGCGCCTTGATCCATGATCGTGCCGTCGACGATCGTCTGCGGGACGAGCGGTTGCATACCGAACGCCTGCAGCGACCAGCCCGTCGTCTTACGGCGCAGCTGCACCGCTTTGACGCAGCTAGAGCCGATATCGAGCCCGATGCACTGTTTCGCCATTAGACCTCTACAGCCCGAAATTCTGGCATGTCCGCGCGCGATCTCCAAAAACCGGTACGAAGCTTCGCTTCGATAAGCGGCTCAGGAAATCCCGTACTCCTTCATCTTGTAGAGCAACGCGCGGTGACTGATCTCGAGCAGCTTGGCCGCGTTCGTGCGGTTGCCGCCGGTCGCGCCGAGTGCGCGCCGGATCAGGTCGCGTTCGAGCAACCGAGTGGCTTTCTTGATGCTCAGCTCCGCGTCGTCGCTAGTAGGCGCCGCCGGCTTGAGGTTCATCACGCTGCCGAGAAATTCTGCCGAAATCTCGGGACCATCGGCGAGCACGAGCGCCCGCTCGATCACGTTCTCGAGCTCGCGGACGTTGCCCGGCCACGGCTGGGCGCGCAGCGCTTCGATCGCGGCGTCGGCAAGCCCGACCTCACGACTATGGCGCACCGAATGGCGTTGCGCGAAGTAACGCGCCAGTTGGGGGATATCGTCGGCGCGCTCGCGTAGCGCCGCCACGTGCACCGGCAAGACGTTGAGCCGATAGAACAGATCTTCGCGAAACCGACCGGCCGCGACGTCCGTGGACAAGTCGCGCAGCGTCGCCGCGATCAGCCGGACGTCGACGTGAACCGAGGCGGTGTCGCCGACGCGGCGAATCTCGCCTTCCTGCAGGACACGCAGCAGCTTCGATTGCAACGCGAGCGGAAGCTCGCCGACCTCGTCGAGGAACAGCGTGCCGCCGTTCGCATCTTCGAACAGGCCGGTCTTGTCGCGCACGGCGTCGGTGAAGGCACCGCGGACGTGTCCGAATAGCTCGGACTCGAGCAACGCCGCCGGAATCGCCGCGCAATTGATCGCGACAAAGCGCTGGTCGTGCCGCGGTGAGGCGAGGTGGATCGCGCGCGCGACGAGCTCCTTGCCAGTGCCACTCTCGCCGAGCACGAGCACCGTCGTCTTCGCGGGTGCGATGCGTTCGATCGTGACGCGCAGCTTCCGCATCGCGTCGCCGTCGCCGACGAGCGCCGGCGATGTCATCGGTTCGATCGGCGGTCGCGACGAGCGCACTTCCGAGCTCAGCCGGCGAAGTGCGAGCATCACGGCAAGCTCGTCGAGCGGCTCGCTGACGACATCTGCGATCCCGGCTGCGAGCAGCGCGAGCGTCTGCGGCAACTCGCGAGAACGAACCACTGCGATCACCGGCGGTGCTCCCGGCGATTGCACGACATCGACCGCGATGCCGTGCGCTGCAATCACCGCGTCGCATGGCTCGGCCGCGAGGTGGCGCCGTGCGGCATCGAGATCCGCACCCGCCGCGACCGACAAGCCGCGACGATCGAGCAACAAGTGAAGCGACCGGCGCGCTTCGTCATCGGCCCCAACCAGCAACACGCGCTGGACGGCGCCTGACGTCGGCGAGCCGTTGGCGACGCTCGTCATCCCTGCGACGAGGGTAGCATTGGATCGGGCCCCGGGCGCCCGCCAGAATCGAGGCCTGCGGCCCAGATCTGTTAGGTTCTCTTCGTGCCTCCTGCCGGCCGGCCATGGATCACCGCGAACCAGGTCACCCTGGCGCGCCTGATTCCGATGCCGCTGCTGAGCTGGCTGATCTATCGCGGCGGCGAGACCGGGTTCAAAGACAACCCGTACATGTGGAGCGCGTTAGTCGCGGGCATCTTGCTCGGCTCGACCGACTGGGTCGACGGCATGCTCGCGCGCAAGTGGGGACCGACCGTGCTCGGCGGTTTGCTCGATCCGATCGCCGACAAAGTGTTTGTCGCGTTCGCGTACATGCCGTTCGCGAGCCTCGGCCTCGTGCCCGCTTGGGCGTGTGCGCTGATGTTCGTGCGCGAGTTCTTCATCACCGCGCTGCGCTCCGCCTACGCGCAACGCCAGCTGACCTTCAAGACTAGCTACATCGCGAAGGCCAAGACCTGGGCGCAGATGCAGGGCATCGGCGTGATGTTGCTGTTCCCGCTCGTCGACAACTCGCACGTCATCGTGCCGCTGCTCGTGTTCGGAATCGTCGGGCCGATCATCGCGCTCGCATGGCTGTGGTTCGCGAAGCACAAGTTCTGGACCGCGACGTTGTGGATGAGCGCATCGTTCGCGGCGTTGCTCGCGGTGTACGAAGCCGAAGGTGCGCTCTACGCGGTGCGCGCGATCATGATCGGAGTCGTGGCGATCACCTGGATCAGCGGCTTCGACTACATCTGGCTCGGATGGCCGAAGCTGCGCGCGCGTGGCGACTTCAACCGCGCCGACTTCGTGCGCATCGTCGGCTCGATCACCGTACCGACGCTCGTGTTCGCGGTGCTGATCGAGACGCCAGTCCACGTCTGGTCGCTGTTCACCGTGCTGTCGCTCGAGCTCGCCGTCGGTGGCCTCGACAATCTGTTGTCCCACCACAAAGTGGCGACGCGTTCGCTGGCGTGGGGCAGTCGAGTCCTCAGCATCTCCGGCCTCCTCGGCCTCGCGCTCCTCGTGCCGCAGGCCGCCGAATACTGCTCGATAGCGGCAGCCGCCGTCTCGATCGTCGGCGTGTTCGCCGAGTTCTGGCGCGGCCGCGACTACTTCCTAGACAAACGCATTCGCGAGAAAGCCGCGCGCGAACAGTCCTAGGGACGCTGTCGCTATTGTCAACTTGCGCGCCGAACCGCTGGCCTATGTCGGCGGTTTAATTCAAGGAATTTGGAGACGCTGTCGTTTCTGTCAACTTGCGGCGCGGCGCACCCGGTCCGTTTCGAGCTTCAACCGCTCCAAGCTGACGCTCACCGCTGCGGCGGCATAGGCGTCGAGCTGATGTGCAACGAGCTTCGATGCCGCTTGTCGCGTGACCCCAAGTGCGGCGGCCATTTCGGCCGCGGTGAGTCCTGCGCGGATTCCAGTCTGGACCGCGACGCGACGCGCGAGGGTAACGTCAGGCTCCCGATTGCGCGAAGTCAGGCGCTCGATCGGAAGCCCGAGCGTCGCCGCGACGATCGTAAGGACTACGCGTGGATCCGGTCGGATGATCGAGAACGGCCGTGCCACCAACGGAACCACGAGGGGATCGAGCATCGGCGTCGCGATCTCGATTCCACCGCGCCGATGCGCGACGCGGTGTATGCCGTCGATCTTCTCGGTGCGGTCTTCATCGAGCGCGCCAGAGACAAACGAGTCGAACGCGCGTGCCTCGACGCCAGCGCGGCGCAACCCCTCGTCGACCGCCAGCCACTTCGGGCGCCGGGTGAGGCCGACGTAGGCGCGATGGCTCGTCCACGTGCTCTCGCGCGCGGTGGACACCACGCCCCCTCGCACGGGGTTGTTGTGGATGTACGCGATCAAGCGCCCGACCTTGTCGGGGTGAACGGACGACGCGAATGCGCGCGCGGCGAAGATCGGGCCGAGGCCTTCGCGCCGCCGGTTGATCTCGAGTGCGAACGGCGCGTGGACTCGCTTGAGCAGCGACTCGAACGACGACAATCCAGAAAGCAACGACAGGTGGATGTGACTGCTCATGAGCGCGTACGCGAGCAGCAGCCAATCGCTCTTGCCGAGCGAGGCAGCGAGCAGGCGCAGGTAGAGTTCCCGGTCTTCTTCCTCTTCGAGAAGCCATCGCTTGTCGACGAAACGAGAGATGACGTGGTGGACGCTGTGGGGTTCGATGATTCGGGCGATTCGCATCCCGCGGCTATCGGCCAGCGGGCGCTCCGGTTGACAAAAGCGACAGCGTCACCAATTTTAGCTAGCAAATTTGCGCGGATGGCGATCGGGCCACCGAGCGCAAGTTGACAAAAGCGACAGCGTCACCCGATTACGCGGTTGCGGCCGTCGCGCTTGGCTTTGTAGAGGTGGTCGTCCGCGGTCTTGATGAAGGCGCTGAGGTCGATGTCTTCACCTTCGACGGTCGCCACACCGACCGAGACGGTGACGGGGAAGGTGTCACCCTCGTATTCGAACGGCTGGTCGCCGACGATGCGCCGGATCTGTTCACCGAAGGTGCGCGCACCGGTGAGATCGGTTTCGGGCAGCACCGCGGCGAATTCTTCACCGCCATAACGCGCTAGCAACTCTTCGCGCCGGACTCGGCCGAGCAATCGCCGCGACATCTCGCGCAACACGAAGTCGCCGGTGAGGTGACCGTGCTTGTCGTTGATCAGCTTGAAGTGATCGATGTCGAACATCAGCAGCGAGAGCGGCCGGCGTCGGAGAGGAACT
>Ga0265338_10011265_pt1 | contig 10354 bp, 8 predicted proteins | sample 42126metaG_FD_193579 | JGI IMG/M metagenome (GOLD analysis project Ga0265338, IMG submission 193579) | Rhizosphere microbial communities from Carex aquatilis grown in University of Washington, Seatle, WA, United States - 4-21-26 metaG | ecosystem: Host-associated > Plants > Roots > Rhizosphere >... | reverse complement strand
TCCTGCGCGCTGGCTGCGTCCGCCGCGCCGAGCGTGAGCGCCGCCGGCACGAGCCATGAAAGGCGAAGCAGGTGGGATGGAATGCGCATGACGTTTCCCCCGAGCGGGGACTGTCAGCCCCCCTTACATTCTGAATAGGGTTTTGCAGCAGACAGGCGGATTTTCCAAGCCGCTTTCGTGCCGCACATGGCCTTGGGATCTGAGCGCCGGGAGGCTTCGATCGCCACGCCCCCCTCCCAGGCGTCAAACGGCCCCGGCCGTCGGCCAGGTCGCGCCGAAGAGCCGTCGGACGCCGTTGCTGAGCCCGGCGTTGAACACGCTCAGATGTGTCTCGCCGGGAAGCACTTCATGGGTCAGACGCAGGGACGGATAGGCCCGGGCCTCGATCCTTGATGCGAACTCGCGAAAAGCGCTGACCATCCGCGCCGCAGGCGCCTGGGCCTCCTCTTCGCCTCCGACACAGAGATAGAGCGCGGCATCCAGATCGGCATGGCCGCGCGCGAACGCCTCCTCGATGCCGTCCAACTGGCTGTTCGCCCACCAGAGGGAAGGACTTATGGCGAGATGCCCGCGAAAGGCGCCCGGCCGCGTGAACAGGGCGTAGAGCGCCAGCGCCGCCCCGAACGAGCTCCCGGCGAGCGTGCAATCGCCCGTGTCGACCGGAAGGCCCGCGGCCAGCCAAGGCTTCAGCTCGTCGATGATGAAATCGAGGAAACGGTCGCCGCCGCCGGTCTGCACATGATGCTCGATGCGGAAGGGCGGCGGCGCGGCCCGCATGCGCGCTTCCCATTCAGGGGCGCGGCTCGGCGTGAGGTCGCGGTTGCGCCGGGCGAGATGCTCGGCGTGCTCCCCCTCGCCCGCAAGGTCGTAGCCGATGCCGACCACGCAGACCGGGCGTGGTCCGCCCGGTTCCAGCGGCAGGACCCCCATGGTCGCCGCCGCCGTCGCAAAGGCCAGATTGCCGTCCGTCACGATGAGGACGGGCCATGGCGAGGCGCCCGGCAGATAGGGCGGCGGCAAGGCGACATCGATGACGAAATCGTCCCCGACATGGCGCGAATGCAACTTGAACCGTCGGCTGAAGGGCACGGGCGCGCGAGCGGCTTCGGCCCAGACGGAATCAGGTCCCATGAATGGTTCTCCTCCCCGGAAACGAGAGGCGACCAATTGTGCGAAACATAGCGTTTTCGCAATTCTTGAAGATCGGTTTTCGAGGCTTATCTCTTAAGGGTCGCGGGGTTGTTCCCCTCGCCGCCCAACCGTGACGTGGGGATCGTCCGCTACGGGCTTCGGCGAGCTTCAGGGACAGGGCGCCAGTCACCCAGGCGCCGCGCCGCCGCAGCCTCCTTTCACCATGATGACCGGTCCGCTCAGCCGACAGGAGCCGCCGGACACGTCGAGGCCCATGTCGGCGCCACTGACCGTTTGCCCGCCTTATCCGCCGGCGCCTCTCTCTTCCAGTTTCTTCAAGTTCTTCAGGACTTTAGGGATGTAGCCGAACACCTTCATCTTCTGCACCAGATCCGGACCGGACCTCGCAGCTTCCCGCATAAGATTCAACTTGGACGCCAGGCTCAGGCTCAGGGCGGGCGACTTGTTGCTCTTCATCTGGCTCATCAGTTCCCGATAGCGCCTTGCAAAATCCATGGCCGCTTCCGAGGTCGTGTCTCCGGCTTCCATCAGGGCCTTGGCCTCTTCCATCAGGTCTTTGCCCGTATTCATGATCTCCGGGTGAGCGGCGTTCCATTGCTTGATGCTGGCGCCCTCTTCCGGCGTGAATCGCTTTTCCAGATAGGGCGCGACGATTTCATTCAGGTCTTTGGCGGTTGCGTGTTTCGTCATGACGGTCTCCTGGGCGAGGGTTGTGAGATCGTCGATGGAAAGCGCGGCGCCGGACGCCAGTTTGGTCCGGGCCTTTCGCAATAGCTCCAGCGCCCGGGAAATGCGTTCGCTGTCCTCGACCAGAACCCGTTCCTGAAAGGCCAGGATCTGGTCCAGCGCGTCCTCACCGCCCAGAATCTCGCCGATCTGGGCCAGGGATAAACCGAGGCGCTTCAGGGCGAGGATCTGATGCAGGCGAGCGAGCTGGTCCGAGCCATAAACACGCCATGCCGCGCCGGTGCTGCCATTGCTTGTCCGCAGAGGCTTCAGGAAGCCATGCTGTTCGTACAGGCGCAGGGCCTTGATGCTGACGCCGAAGCGTCTGGCGGTTTCCGCAGGGCTCAGATGACGGTCCATGTTCGCGCATCCTATCGACGATCGGACCTTGCGGGTCGTCCCCGGGGGACGGGTCAACAGGCCCCAGCCTGACCGTCCATTTTCCCCCCACGGTGAGGGCGGGAACGACCGCTTCGGGGAGAGGAGCGCCTGTGACCACGGCGGGTGCGACCGGCAGTCACGTGGCGACGCCCAGGGCCTCCGCGATGATCTCGTCGAGGACGCCGGCGTCCAGGCCCTTGGCGGTCCTGAACCTTATGCAGTACCCGGTGATGGTGGCCTTTCCGAGCCTGCTTCCGTAGGTCTCGGCCAGATAGGTCTTGTCGTCCACGCCCATGATGTAGATGGAAATCCCCGACTCATTGGCGCTCAAGCCGACCTTGTAGAACTCCCGCTGGCCGCCCTTGGCGTATCGGATCATCTGGGCCCCGTATCCGATATTCGGATTTGAGACGACTTTCCCATCGGCGTTCCTGCCGTCCAGGAACCAAAGCCTGCAATCCGGTGACATGCTGGTGATGCGCCGATGCAGATCCAACATCTCTTCGCTCTTGGATCGAGGTAGATCGGAGATGTACCTGGCGATCTGTTCGTGCACGTTCATGGCCGAGGGCTCCCCTCATCCGGTCTTCGTCAGCACGGCGATGGCGACGAAATGCTGATGCTTCCGGGGGGCTGCGGCGACGCGGGAGGCCACGCGATCGAACAGGTCGTCCACCAGAAGGTCGCTGTCCCGCCGCGCGGCGAACGCAGCCGCCGCGATCGGTCCGCAGACCGCGCGGAGCATGCCTGACCAGCGCCTGCCGAGCTGGCCGGAATCGCCGCACGCCTGGAACTCCTCCCAGAAGGGATCGGGCGCCTCGAGCACCTCGGCGTGCTCGATCGTCAGGCCGAAGAACGGGCCGGCCTCGAAGGGCGCCCGCAGGTCCGCGAGCGTGCGCCCGACCACGGGCGCGGTGAAGGCGTCCAGCTCCTGGCGGGTCAGCAGCCCCTCGGCGCCCATGTCGACCGCCGCCTCCCAGAGCAGGCCCAGCACCCAATCCCAGCCGTGGACCTCGGGCGTCGCGCCCATGGAGAGGCTGACGAGCTTGCCGCCGGGCGCCATCTCGACGGCCCTGGCGGCGAGGAAGGTGGCCCAGTCCTGGGCCGCCTGCCGGCGGGCGGCCTGGCGCAGGTCTTCGGAAGCGCCGAACGCCGCGAGCAGATGGTCGGGGACGTTGGCGGGACTGCGGCTGAGCCAGTGCAGGGTCCAGGTGTTCCAGCCCAGATGGACGCGGCCGGCGGGCAGGATGGGCTCGAAATAGCTGCGGCCCACCGCCAGCGGGAACACGCGCGCCCGACCGGCCAGGTAGCTCGACGGATCCTGCTGAAGGGTCATGAACAGCGAGGTGAAGTCGTTCGAGGCCAGGTCGGTGTGGATCACCTCGATCGCCCGGTCGGGGCCGACGCGGGGCCTGAGGGTATCGATCCCCACCCCCATCGGCCGCATCGAATTGCGGCCCTGGGAGGAGCCGTAGTCGGCGATCACCAGGGGGCCGCCGTCGGCTGCGGCGACCGGGACGGTCCGGGCGGCGGCCTCGAACAGGGGCAAGGCCAGCTCGATGCCCGCGGCCTGGAGGTTGGAATTGCGGTTGTAGAAGCCCGCGCCTTCCATGGCTGTGTTGGCGATCGCGGTTTCGGCAGTCGTCATTCCCTGGTCCCCCGATCGGGCTTTCGCCTCTGAGTGGTCGCGGCAGGTTTGCATCGCGGCGACCACCTCTCAACACGGAAGTTCGCGACCCGGGCAGGCGCGACCCGTCCCGGCGCCTTGCGACGGACGGGCCGCCGGCCTCACGGCGTGGAGGGCGCCCCGCGGGTCAAGGCGCGGGATGCGGATCCGTCTTGGGCCCGTCGAGGCTCACGACCGGCCCTTGAGTTCGACCGCGATGACGCGGAGTTCGCCGGTTCCGACGTTCCGGACGTAATGGGGCGGGAGCGGCGCGGACCAGAGCACGGCGCCAACGGCCGGCGAGGCCTCCATCCGTCGGGAGTCCACGAGAACCTGCCCCTCCGTGTCATAGCGGACGAAGTCGCTCCAGCTGATCACATAGAGCGCGCTCGGCCACTCGTGCGAATGGATCTCGGTGCGCTCGCCGGGAGCAATCCAGGTATCGAGGACCCTGACCCTGTCGTTCTCCAGCAGGACGGCGTGGTTCGCCTCCGAGACGGCCATGGCGTCGAGGGGATGGGCCGCCGCCGTTCCCGGATCCGCCATCTGTCGCCCCCTGCCCCAAGCCGCCGCCGCGAAGATCGCCCCAGGCGGGTCCTTTTTCCACCCACGCGTCCGTCGAGCCGGTGCGCCATTGCGCCGGCGCCGCCCATTCCGTCAGCTTAGCGGGTTCTCCTGGCCGGAGGCGAGGGTTCAGGGACGGTCGCGCCCCGGAGGGTTGCGGCTCGCGGCGAATGCCCTGGCCTTGCATCGCCGCGCGGGGACGCCATACAGGGGCGCCATTCCAATCCGATCGTGAACGGGACGCCAAATGACCAACGCCTCGCCGGACGCCCGCGACCCCTCCAAGGACATGTCCCGGATCTTCGCCCTGCAGCAGGCGCATCAATGGGACGTCAAGGCCTCGACGTCCGACGAGCGGAAGGCCAAGCTCGCCAGGCTGAAAGCCGCCGTGGAGGCGCACGCCGACGACATCATCGAGGCGGTGCGGCAGGACACCCGCAAGCCCGTGGGCGAGATCCGGGTCACCGAAGTCTTGAACGTGACCGCCAACATCCAGCGGAACATCGACAATCTCGACCAATGGATGACGCCGACCGAGGTCACGCCCTCGGCCAACCCCAAGGACAGGGCCCAGATCGTCTATGAGGCGCGCGGCGTGTGCCTCATCCTGGGGCCGTGGAATTTCCCGCTCGGCCTGACGCTGGGCCCGCTGGCGGCCGCCGTCGCCGCCGGCAACTGCTGCATGGTCAAGCTCACCGACCTCTGCCCGGCCACGGCCGCCATCGCCGGCGTGATCGTCCGCGAGGTGTTCGAGGAGAACGAGGTCGCCCTGTTCGAAGGCGACGTCGGCGTCGCCACCGCCCTGCTGGAGCTGCCGTTCAGCCACATCTTCTTCACCGGCTCGACGCGCGTCGGGAAGCTGGTGATGGCGGCGGCGGCCAGGCACCTGGCGAGCGTGACGCTGGAGCTGGGCGGCAAGTCCCCGGTGATCATCGACAAGGGCGCCGACATCGAGAAGATCGCGGCGGACCTCGCCGGGGCCAAGCAGTTCAACGGCGGCCAGGCCTGCATCTGCCCGGACTATGTGTTCGTGCGGGAAGACCAGAAGGCGCGCCTGGTCGAAGGCTTCCGGGCCAATGTCGCGAAGAACCTCTATTCCGACGCCGGCGAGATCAACAAGGAGGGCATCGCCCAGATCGTCAACCAGCCCAACTTCAATCGGGTGAAGGCGCTGGTCGAGGACGCGGTCGCCCAGGGCGCGACGGTGGCGGTGGGCGGCAAGCTGGACGGCGACGACCTCACGGTGCATCCGACCATGCTCACGGACGTCACGCCGCAGATGAAGATCCTGCAGGAGGAGATCTTCGCCCCGGTCCTGCCGGTGATGACCTACGACAGCCTCGACCAGGTGATCGGCTATATCGAGGCGCGCGATAAGCCCCTGGCGCTGTACGTCTACAGCGACGACCAGGCCAACGTTCAGAAGGTCCTGGACCGGACCTCCTCGGGCGGCGTCACCGTCAACGGCGTGTTCTCGCACTACCTGGAGAACCAGCTCCCGTTCGGCGGCGTGGGCCAGAGCGGCACGGGCAGCTATCACGGCTACTTCGGCTTCAAGGCCTTCTCGCACGAGCGAGCCGTCTACCGGCATCAGTGAGGCCGGGGGGCGGGGCGCCTGTCGTTGGGGGCTGTGCCAGCTTGTGGCGGGGCCGATGGCGGCGTTGCGCCAGTTGCGGAAGTTGGGTTCGCGCCGGAGTTCGGACCTTCGGCAGCAGATTGCGTGTCATGCGAAGTCGGCGAGAAGTAGCAGGGGAGCGGACGAACGAGCCTGCGGTTCGAGGCGGGCATGAATGCCGGGAACAGTTGGCGACCGGTCGCACTCCACCAATTGCTGAGTCCGAAGGCAGGCCGGCTAGCCGAGTTGGGCTTGGACAAAATCCCTCAGCGATTGGACCGCGGCCACGTAGTTGTTTAGCTCCCGCGTACCGATTGAAGCCGTGCGGTGGTTTCCCTGGCCGCCCTGCACCTCATTCCGATCCGCGTGATGGACGATCTTATGGCGCCTTGCGATCATTGCAGGCAATTCGCCGTAGCCATGATTTTCGACTGCCGCTCCATTGAGTCCACAATTAGTCAACGCACGCTTGACCTCACCCAGATCATTGAAGCTGGCATATTCATCCAGATACTCCTTGGCGGCTGCCTCGATTAACTGATCTACCGTCTTCCCTTTGTGTGCGACCAGTGAGCCGAGAAGGAAGTTGCGAGCCTGTTTGTGGCCACTCCCCGGCAGCGGATACGTATCGATCAGCTCTTTGGCACCCAACGCGGGAACCCGCCATTTCAGAAGCGACCGAAGAAAATCCTCCATAGAGGCGTGCAACATCACTAGCGCCGCCCGTAAGACATCAGTCTCCTGCACCGACCGCCGCCCTTGGCGAGGCGGGCCATAGATGCTGATCAAGTTCTGAACGCGCGCCAGATTAAGGTTCAGAAGGTCAACGATGTCCGCAAGCACTATCACCCCCATGGACGAGCCTATCCTGCGCGGAGGGCCGGATCGAAGTATCCGACGTATCGGGCCGCGTCCCGCGCCTCCCAACCCGGTGGGGCACCGCCCCTGAGCGCCGCGCGCGAGAGGAGTTGGTTGCTCGCGATGCACACGACATCGGGGGTCATGACACATGACGGACAGGCGCCGCCCCGATGGTCGCACAGGCTCCCCGAGCCACACCGCAGCATTCGCGGATCAACCAGCCGTTCGAGAAACTCGTGACTGTGGTTGCGCCACATGGCGGAGATATTGCCGAGATCTGGCGTCATGCCTTTCCGGTAGACGACAAAGGATAAGTCGGCTGGAAAGAGGTGCTCGCCAATCCCGGATCGGTCCAGGCCGGAAAGGTCCGACACGGCATGCACCATCTGATGCGCCAAGGTGTGGAGCAGCAGATAGACCAGAGGCGGCAACTCCCGGTCAGCAGCCACCCCGCCCTCGCGGGTACGAAACGCCTCCAGGAACGGCCCGAAATCGGCGTAGCGTTCTAGGTAGGCTGCCCCCAAATCCTCGGGCGCCGGGACGTCCGCGACGCCATTGGCGGACAGCCAAGCGGCCACCCGGTTGGGATCGAGCCGGACATAGAGCGCCTCATTGTTCTGCTCGAGCGCGTAGATCGGGTGAAGACCGGTAGGTAAACGCGAGAAGGCGTTCAGACGAACCGGCACAGCATAGTCCTGGCCGCTGAAGTTGCGGTGGTAGATCGGGTCAGCCGACACGCGGCTGTAGCCGAAAGTGTACTCACAAATCGGCAAGCCCCGGATCAGCACCATCCGTTCGAGCCCAAGCTGGGCGTAGCGCGCAGAAAGGCCCTGCTGGTAAGCGTGCAAGGCCTGCGAGTCCGCAGCCGCCGGCGTCAGATCCCGATCTGGCGCCATCAGATCGACCGCTGTGTGCTGCTGAAGCTTCGCCTCCACGTGCTCTTCAAGAAATGCGGCATGTTCCAGCGCTAAGCGAATGGGATCGTAGCGTCGCGCCCACTCACCGCGCGCGTCGAGCTGGCGCATCAGGGCGGGGCTGTTCAGCTCGCCCCGCCGAACGAGCCCGCGACGAACCCAGCCTTCCCGCAGGTTGCGCGCCAGGGTCTCCATCTGCTGCGCCGAGGTCACCTGATCGGCGGCGCGCCTTTGTTGAGCAATTCGCCGGAAGGTCTGGAAGTCATCCCATTCGTGCGGCGTGTCAGATGCTAGGACGGCCGCCTCCACTTCCACGTCCGACGGCTCCGCGAATTGGAACCTGTGCAGGCGAGCCAGATCCGCCGCGAGATCCTGTCGCAAATCTGGGGCGAGCAGCTCCAGAACCTCAGGATGATCGGGCAGCTCGATGAAGTAGCCGCGCTGCGGATAGAAGGCGGCGTTGGCGCGGTAGGAGACCGGCAGCATGTTGATCTCGAACCACTGGTTCGGGTCGCCCCTGTCCATGGCCGGCTTGAGGATCCGCAAGGTGTCGGGATCAGGCTGGCGAAGTTCCCGTCGCTGTTTGCACCCCAAGCACACGAACCGCCAGTCGCCAAAAGTCGGCGTCGGCATGTCGAGGCGGAAGTCCCGCGAGCCGCAGGTGCAACTTTCCAGCCGGCGGACGTCACCGCTATCGAGAAGGCGAAAGTGAAACGGGCTCAGCGGTTGGAGGCCGCCAGACCAATGGACGTAGACCACATCTACTTGCGTCCAGCGCGCCGTGTGGTCACCGCATGTCACGGGCAGCCCGATGGCGGCTTGCTGGCCGACATTGTGAAACTCTCGGAGCTGGCCGCAGGCGCCGCAGCGGTACAGCAACGGATACGGCACGTATCCGAGCTTGTCCGGGCTGGTGAAGGTGAAGTCTCTGCGACCGTCCACCTTCGCCTCGCCGGTCTCTGGATCGTAAAAGACGGGATCGAGGATCAGCTCGATGTGGGGCTCACCCCCCGTCCCTGTCGCCTGCCAAGCGCGCTCGCGCCAAGACTTCGTGACTTCCCGCATGCCTTCGATGATCATCGCCTTGGTCGGGCCGGCGAGATCTGCCTCTATCGACGACTCCACTGGCGTCGAGCGGCAAATCCCGCGCCCACCCTCCCAGGTGAACAGGCGATCCGGCGCGTAGGCCGTGGCGAGTTGCACGCGCGAGCGGCTCATTGCCGGGGGCTTTTCCTCCTCCGGCGCTTCAGCATTGGTCGGTATCCAGCGGCGGCCGGACGCGGCGCGCCAATTTTTCGGCGGGCGGCTCATTCTTGAACCTCCAGCGCGTCGATATCAGAGGCGCCGCGTTGTCGCCGCACCTGGCGCATGACCTGCACCATGGCCGGTCTCGACACACCTTGGGAAAGGCGAGGATCCCAATAGGCCGGGCCAATCACACCCGCCTCGTCGACGTCGCGCAGCGACGTCATGGGCGGCTTCAGCTGATGGCCATCTTCGGTCCAGTAGTCTGAAATTGAGATCTGGGTGTCTGCCGCGGCTAACTGCCGAACGAAGCGCTCAACCTCCCCCTGGAGCAGATCGCGGTACATCTCATCGTAAGTGGGGCGACCCAGCCGTTCTGTCCCCCGACCTTCCAGCCCGACTGCGCCGAGCAGGAAGTGGGTGAGCTCCTGCTGCAAGGGCAGTCGCGTCGTTTGGGCGAGCCGCGACAAGGTGCTGACGTATTGGAAGAGAGGCGCCTGAGCCTTGCCGGCGTCCGGTGCGCTGACAAAGGCCTCAGCTTCCTTCAGCATGGCCCACGCCTGCACGACGGAGGCCAGGACTCGGCGCACGGCGTGCTCCGCCCACCGCTCTAGGGCTGGCGGCGCGATCATTCGCTCCAGGAAGCGATGGAAAATGTCGTGGGTCTCTACGACAAACCGATCCTGACGCGACTGCGGTGTTGGGATCAGCATGACGAAACCGACGTGCGTGCGCCCGACCCGGCTGGAGGCTTGGATATATTCAGCGATGTCCGAGGGAAGGCCCGCGAAGAACATGCTGTTGAAGCGGTCGACGTCGACTCCATGGGAGATCGCCGAGGTGGCGACCACGGACCGCATAAGACCTGCGACGTCGGGATAGTCGGTCTCCGGCGGGCTGCGGGCTTCCGCCAGTTCCATGATCCGCTGAATCTCCTGCATGTTCACGCCGCCAGAGATCAGCTCGCTGGAGAAGCGATCGAGGTCGAGCCCAGCCTTCGTGTGCTCACGTCGAACCTCGGCCTCGAGCGCGTCCATAATCTGGTCGCCACCCTTCTTGTTGGTCACGTAGGTGAGCGCGATCCGGTGAAGGTCGAGCAGCGCGACGATGAGGTCGAACCGCCGCGTCTCCACGATCCGATCCAGCGCAGCGCGGCGCCATGGACCCGCATGGTCGTCACCGACCGCCGCGCTCAGCGCCGCGACAATCTCAAGCTGGCGACTAGGGTCC
>Ga0265338_10011264_pt1 | contig 10354 bp, 9 predicted proteins | sample 42126metaG_FD_193579 | JGI IMG/M metagenome (GOLD analysis project Ga0265338, IMG submission 193579) | Rhizosphere microbial communities from Carex aquatilis grown in University of Washington, Seatle, WA, United States - 4-21-26 metaG | ecosystem: Host-associated > Plants > Roots > Rhizosphere >... | reverse complement strand
TCGTCGAACCTGCTCTCCACCCGCGTGCCGGCCAGGATCTCGCCGGCGACCGCAGCCAGCGCACCGAGTCCGGACGCGTAGCGCACCGGCGGCCCCGCAGCCTTGGCGACCAGGCTTGCGCGCTCGGCGCCGGCCAGGGCCTCGCGGATCTGCCATGGCTCGCCGCCGCGGGCGTCCAGCCCGACCGCGGTCACAGCTCCCAGCCGTACGAGCTCCCGCGCGATGGCGGCGGCATCCGTGGAGCCGCGGACGGCGATCAGCGCGCGTTGTCCATCGACCAGCACGTCGTGGCTCGAGCGCTCCAGCCGGACGAGGGTACCGCGCCCGTGCATCGCCCACAGCGTCGCCCGCGACAGATCGACGCCGACCGACCTCGCCCGGCGGACGACATCGGAGGCACTGCCCGCCCGCCCCTCGGCCAGGCGCTGCAGGAGCCGTGCGCGGTCGGCCACCGCGACATCCTCGCCCGCGGGCTGAGCCGCCAGCGCGACCGAGAGCAAGAACGCGGCCTCGTCGATCGCCAGCCGGTCGAGCTCGTCGCCGCGGCGGGGGAGCACGTGGAGGCGCGCACCCGGGACGACGGGCCTGGTCTCCAGCCGCGTCGGCAGGCGCTGGCGGCTGCGGTCGAGCGAATCCAGGAACGAAAGGTCCAGGCCGCTTTCGGGCGAGCTCGCGATCGGCGTCCGGTCGAGGCGCTCCAGCAGCACCTGCGCTTCCAGGACATCGCCCAGCGCGGCGACAAGGCCGGCGGGGCCGACTCCCTGGCGCGCTGCCTCGCGAAGCTGGGACTGCAGCGCCACGGCGCGCCTCAGCGTTGCCAGCTCGCGCGACACGAGCCGCTCGTGCACCTCGTGCGTGACGCCGACGAACCGCACCGGCTGCCCGAAGACGAGCAGCGGCAGATCGTACCGCGCGCACGGGCCGGCCAGGAGCTCGGCCGGGGCGTGGGCCGGCTCGAACCCGATGCCTGCGGCGCCGGCCCGTGCGACCGCAGCGATCAGGTTGTCGAGCTCACCGGCGGCCAGCCCGGCCACGCCGATGCCGGTGGTGAGCAGGAACTCGCCGCCGCGCAGCACCCCCGCCACGTCGGGCGTCTCGAACACGTGCACCCATTCGACCGGGTTGCCCAGCCGCTGGGCGCCGGCGGCCACCGTCACCGGCACGTCCCGCAGCGCGTCGAGCTGCATCAGCGACTGCACCGTGAGTACAGAGTGTCCGGATTCATCCACGATTCGAGACACAGTGTAATGGTGCGGCGGGGTGCCTCGCTCGCTTGAATGCCCGGAGAGCACCTGCAGCAACCGAAAGGAACCTCCGTCGTGTCCGCTACCTCCACCGATACCCGACTGCTCGACAATTACATCGGAGGCCATTGGGTCGCCGCCGGCCCGACCGAAGCGCTGAATGTCGAGAACCCGGCCACCGGCGAGGTTCTGGCCCGGGTGCCCCTGTCCGGCGTTGCCGACGTCGAGGCCGCCGTCGCCGCCGCGCGTGCGGCGCTGCCGGCCTGGCGCGACCGCTCGCCGATCGAGCGGGCGCGCTGGCTGTTCCGCTTCCGCGGCGTGCTCGAGGCCCGCCAGGACGAGCTGGCCCGGTCGGTCACGCGAGAGATGGGCAAGACGCTGCCCGACGCATTTGCCGAGGTCGGCCGCGCGATCGAGATGGTCGAGGCCGCGACCGCGATCCCCCAGACCATGCAGGGCCGGGTGCTCGAGAACGTCGCCACGGCCGTCGACTGCGAGACGATCCGCCAGCCGGTGGGCGTCTGCGCCGCGATCGTCCCCTTCAACTTCCCGGCCATGGTGCCGTTCTGGTTCCTGCCGTTCGCCATCGCCTGCGGCAACACGTTCATCCTCAAGCCCTCCGAGCAGGTGCCCCTGACACAGGAGCTGGTCTTCAATCTGATCCACGAGACCGGCGGCCTCCCCGACGGTGTCGTCAACCTCGTCAACGGGTCGGTCGACGTGGTCAACGGCCTCCTCGACTCCCCCGGCGTCGACGCCGTCTCGTTCGTCGGTTCGGCCAAGGTGGCGAAGTACGTCTACGAGCGGGCGGCTGCGAACGGCAAGCGCGTTCAGGCCCTGGGAGGCGCCAAGAACTTCATGGTCGTGATGCCCGATGCGGTTATGCCCAAGACGGTCTCGAACATCATCGGCAGCGCGTTCGGGGCGGCCGGCCAGCGTTGTATGGCCGGATCAGTCGTTGTCACAGTAGGCGACGCGAAGCAGCCGTTGCTCGAGGAGCTGACCGCCCGCACCCGCGAGCTCCGCGTCGGCGATGGGATGGACACCCAGAACGATGTCGGACCGGTGGTCTCGTGCGCGTCGCGCGACCGGATCACGGGATGGGTGGAGAAGGGCGTCGAGGGCGGCGCGACGCTGGTCGTCGACGGCCGCGGCGCCGGCAGCTCCGATGGCGCATTCGTCGGCCCGACGATCCTCGACGACGTGACGCCGGACATGGAGATCGCCCAGGAAGAGGTGTTCGGACCGGTGCTCTCGGTGATCCACGCCGAGTCGCTCGACCAGGCGATCGAGATCGTCAATTCCAGCCGCTACGGCAACGGCACCTCGATCTTCACGGAGTCGGGTGCGGCTGCGCGCCGCTATCGCCACGAGGTCGAGGTGGGCATGGTCGGCGTCAATATCGGCGTTGCCGCCCCGGTGGCGTTCTTCCCGTTCTCGGGCTGGAAGGGCAGCTTCTTCGGCGACCTGCATGCCCACGGCACCGACGCGGTCGACTTCTACACCCGCAAGAAGACCATCACGTCGAGGTTCTTCTCGGGCGGCGAGACCGGGCGCTTCTTCGTCGAGCAGGGCGAGCGCTAGCTTGAGCTCAATGCTCGGTACTGGGAGCGCGGTAGCTCTCCTTGAGCACGGAGAGGTAGCCGAACGACTCGGTCGAGCCGACACCGGTAACCGCGCCCAGCTTCTGCGTCAGGAAGTCCAGCAGGTGCCGGTTGTCCTGGCAGGTGACCTCGACGAGGTAGTCGAAGCGCCCGGTGCAGGCGACGAGGTAGGTGACCTCGGGCAGAGCGGCGAGCTGCTCGCCGGCCTGGGCGAGGCTCGCCTTGTCGACGGTGATGCCGAGCATGCAGACGACCTCGAAGCCGAGCTTGAGCGGGTTGGTGACGGCCATGATCTGCATCACGCCGTCGGCGGTCAGGCGGGCAACGCGCTGTCGTACGGACGCCTCCGAAACGCCCAGATCGGCGGCGATCCGCACGTACGGGCGGCGGCCGTCGTGGACCAGGGCGTCGACGATCTGATGGTCGAGACGGTCGAGCATGCAAATACGATATTCGCACCAAAGTGCAAAGTCAACACGAAATGCGTACAATGGTTTCCTGACCGTCCGGTCAGGCAGGACGTTCACCCGAGGAGATTGCATGACGACCGTTGAATCGCCGCTTCTGCGAACCGACCTGGACGGGGTGTTCCGCCCGCGGTCGGTTGCGATTTACGGCATCTCCGACCGGACCTCTTTGCGAATCGCCCAGAACATGACGATCCGGGGCGTGCCGTTCCACGGGATCAACCCGACCAAGACCGAGGCCTGCGGAATCCCCTGCTACCCGTCGATCGGCGAGTGCCCCGAGGTGCCCGAGATGGTTGTCATGGGCGTCGGCCACAGTCGCATCGAGGCCGCCGTCGAGGACGTGTTGTCCGTCGAGGGCGTGCGCGCCATCATCACACCCGGGCTGGGCAACGAGGCGGGCCCGGAGGGTCCGCCGACCAGCGAGCGCGTCAGGGCTCTCGTTGCGGCGACCGGCATCGCGATGATCGGCCCCAACTGCATGGGCGTTGCCACCCCAGGCTATCCGTCGCCCTGGATCGGGACGCTGACCGAGAATTTCGTGGCAGGGCCGGTTGCGACGCTCGTCCACTCGGGATCGATCGGCGAGATCCTGGTCTCACTCGGCCCCCGGATCGGCTTCCGCACCGTCGTGTCGGCCGGCAACGAGACCGTCACCGACGTCGCCGACATGATGGGCTACTTCGCGGACGATCCCGATTGCCGGGTGGTCGGGCTGTTTGCCGAGGGCATCCGCCGCCCAGAAGCGTTCGAAGAGGCGCTGCGCCGGATCGCCGAGGCGGGCAAGGTCGCAGTCGTGCTCAAGGTCGGTACCTCGGAGATGGGTGCGAACGCAGCCCTCGCACACACGGGCGCGATGGTGGGGGCCGATGAGGTGTTCTCCGCCGTGCTGCGGCGATACAACGCCATCCGCTGCGACGACTTCGCCGTCTGGCTCGAGCACCTGGAGGTGTTCTCGCGCAAGACCGCACCGCGCGGCAGGCGGATCGGCGCGATCACCAACTCCGGCGGCGAGGGCGAGTACTTCGCCGACAAGGCCGAGCAGGCCGGGATCCCGCTCCAGCCCTTCTCCCCGGAGCTCAAGGGCCGCCTGCTCGAGGAGTTTCCGAACTTCAGCGACGCCTCCCACATCGGCAACCCGGTCGACTGCTGGGCGATCGACGACGACCGCATCGTGTTCCCCCGCGTGCTGCAGCTGATGGCGGAGTCCGGGGAGTTCGACGTGCTGGTGTCGGCCAACGACCACAGCCACTGGCTGATCGGCGGGGAGCGGGAGCTGCCGACCAACATTGCCAACGACCTGCTGGCGGCCACGGAGGGGACGGACATCTTTCCCTGCGTGATCACGGTGACGACAGCCGATCCGCCCGTCGAGGACCTCACCTGGGCGCGCCGGCACGACATTCCGATCCTGAAGAGCAGCCTGCCCGGACTGCGGGCGCTGGCGGCGCGGGTGAAGCACGAGCCGCGGTCGCCCGGCCGGTCGATGCCCGAGCCGGCAACGCCGATCCCGGGCGAGGGTGCGCTGCCCGAGCTCGACTCCGCAATGATCGCCTCCGGGTACGGCGTGTCCTACGTGCGTGCCGAGCGATGCAAGACGCCCGACGAGGCAGCGGCTGCCGCTGATCGGATCGGCTATCCCGTCGTCGTCAAGGTCGACAACGTCGCGCACAAGGCTCGAGTCGCCGGTGTCGCCCTCAACCTCACCGATGCCGCAGGAGCCCGCGAGGCAGCGGAGCGAATGGGCGGTCAGGTGGTCGTTGCCGAGCAGGTCAGCGGGGGGCTCGAGGTGCTGGTGGGCTCGAAGCGAGACGAGCAGTTCGGGCCTACGGTCGTGGTTGGCCTGGGAGGCGGCCTGGCCGAGGCGCTCGGGGTCGTCACGACCGGCCTGGCGCCGATCGACCATGATGGCGCCCAGGAGCTGGTCGAGAGCCTGCCTCCGCTGCTGCGGCTGCTGGACGGCGAGGTGCCGGCCGGTCTGCTGGATGCCATCGTGGCTGTGTCCCGGATGGCTGCGGAGCATCCGGAGATCGAGGAGATCGACGTCAACCCGCTGCTGGTGTCACCTGAGCGCGCCGTTGCGCTCGACTGTCTGATCGTGCTGAAGGGAAGTGAGACTGCATGAGCGAAGCCGTGCTCTACGAGACACGCGGTCCGGCTGCGTGGATCACCATCAACCGACCGGAGAAGCTGAACGCGCTCAACGGCCCAGTGCTCGAGGGTCTGAACGCCGCGTTCGATCGCGCCGTGGCCGACCCGGAGGTGAAGGTGGTGGTGCTGGGAGGCGCCGGCGAGCGGGCCTTCTCAGCGGGCTACGACCTTTCCGCGGAGGCCGCGCATTCCGACATCGGGGCTCACGAGTGGCACGAGGTGCTGGGCACCGACATCGACGCCACGATGAGGCTGTGGTCGCTGCCCAAGCCGACGATCGCCGCGGTGCGCGGCTACTGTCTGGCTGGAGGGTGTGAGCTGGCGATGGCCTGCGACATGATCGTCAGTGGCGAGAGCGGCCGCTTCGGGGAGCCGGAGATTCGCTACGGATCTGGCCCGGTGACGCTGCTGATGCCGTTCATCCTCGGCCAGAAGAAGACGAACGAGCTGCTGTTCACGGGCGACATGATCGATGCGGAAGCGGCCGAGCGGGCGGGAATGATCAACCGGGTCGTCGCCGACGACCAGGTCGACGCCGAGGTCGAGGCGCTTGTGAAGAAGATTGCCCCGACGCCGCTGCCGGTGCTGCGGCTGACCAAGATCGCCCTCGTGCGGGCGTTCGAGGCGATGGGGCTGCGCGAGGCAGTGAACATGAACCTCGACCTGTCGTCCATGCTGAACGCGGCGGACATGCCGGAGCAGCGAGAGTTCATGGAGATCGTCCGGGCACAGGGCCTGAAGGCGGCCCTGGCCTGGAGAGACAGCCGTTACGGCGAAGTACTGGGAGGAGTCAAATGAGCGTCACCAGCACCATCGATGCGACGCGTCTGGCCAAGCTGATCGAGACCGAAGAAGCGGTCTTCAACGAGAAGCACGGCAAGTCGCGTGAGACAACCGAGCGGGCGCGGCGCTCGCTGGCGGGCGGCGTTGCCTCCAGCTGGCAGGCGACCGATCCGCACCCGATCTACCTGGTCGAGGGCCACGGCTCCAAGGTCATCGACGTCGACGGCAATGAGTACGTCGACCTGCACAACGGCTACGGCGCCATGGCGGTCGGCCACGCACATCCGAAGATCGTCGAGACGGTGTCCCGGCGCGTCAAGCTGGGGACGCACTTCGCCCAGCCGACCGAGGACTCGATCATCGTCGCCGAGCACCTGCAGCAGCGCTTCGGCCTGCCGCTGTGGCGCTTCGGCAACTCCGGCACCGAGGAGACGCTCGACGCCGTGCGCCTGATGCGGGCCTACACCGGCCGCGACATCGTGCTCAAGATCGAGGGCTCCTACCACGGCCACCACGATGCGCTGATGGTGTCGGTTGCTCCTCCGGCCAACAAGATCGGCCCGTACGACGACCCGGTGTCTGTTCCGCAGACGCTGGGGCTGCCGGCCGACTACGTCAAGCTGACCAGGGTCGTGCCGTTCAACGACCTCGACGCGCTCGAGCGGACGCTCGAGAGGTTCCGCGGACAGGTCGCCGGCATGATCGTCGAACCGGCCATGATGAACGCCGGCTTCGTGCTGCCCGAGGACGGCTACCTGGCGGGCGTGAAGGCCCTGCTGAAGGCCCACGGCGCGCTGCTGGCCTTCGACGAGGTCAAGACCGGCGCCACCATCCACTACGGTGGCGCCACCAAGCGCTTCGGCGTCACGCCTGACCTGCTGTGCCTGGCCAAGTCGGTCGGCGGCGGACTGCCCTGCGGGGCGCTCGGCGGCTCCGAGGAGGTCATGAGCTGGATCGCGGAGGGCAAGATCGACCAGGTCGGCACGTTCAACGGCAACCCGCTGACGATGGCGGCGATGCGGACGACGCTGACCGAGATCCTGACGCCCGACGCCTACGACGAGTTCGACCGGCTGGCCGAGATCATGCGCGCGGGCTGCGACGGCGTCATCGAGCGGAGTGGGATCGCCGGCTACACCACCGTGATCAGCGCCCGCGGCGCGGTCACCTACCGGGGCGAGCGGGTACGCAACTACCGCGACTACCTGGAGGTGTCCGACGAGCTGGGGTATGTCAACTGGCTCGTGCAGTTCAACCGCGGCGTGTTCATGGCGCCGTGGGGCAAGTCGGAGAACTGGACGTTGTCGGTTCAGCATACAGAGGACGACGTACGACGCTATGTTGACAACTTCGACTACCTCGGAAAGGCCCTCACCGCATGAAAGCAGTCGTCTTCGAGGAGCACGGCGGGACGGAGGTCCTCAACTACACCGAGATCCCCGATCCGGAGCCAAAGCCGTTCGAGGTCCTGATCGAGGTCAAGGCCGCCGGCGCGAACTTCAACGACATCTGGGCCCGGCGCGGCATGCCGGGCATGAAGGTCGTGTTCCCGCACGTGGCCGGATCCGATGTGTCCGGCATCGTCCGGGCCGTCGGCTCCGAGGTGACCGGCAAGGGGTTCGGATCGTCGACCGTCCAGGTGGGCGACGAGGTCGTCGTCCATCCCGGGCTGTCGTGCCGCACCTGCGACATGTGCGTCTCTGGCCAGGAGTTCTTCTGCCGGCAGTTCCTGATCTGGGGCTTCCAGACGGGGCCCAACGACGGCGGGCACTCCGAGCTGGTGACGATGCCGGCGGTGAACGTGCTTCCGAAGCCCGCGAACCTGACGTTCGAGGAGGCGGCCTCGATGCCGCTGGTGCTGGAGACGGCGTGGAGGATGCTGGTCACCCGGGCGAAGATCCAGCCGGACGAGAACGTGCTGATCTGGGGCGGCGTCGGCGGCCTCGGGGTGATGGCGATCCAGATCTGCAAGCTGTTCGGCGCCAACCCAATCCCGGTGGTCGGCGGCAAGGAGAAGATCGCGCTGGCCGAGTCGCTGGGTGCGGAACACGTCATCGACCGCAGCGAGCAGGACGTCGCCGCTGAGGTGAAGGCGATCACCAAGAAGGTCGGCGCCGACGTCGTCTTCGAGCACTCGGGCGAGGCGACCTGGCCGACCTCGATGGCTGCGCTTCGCTGGGGCGGCCGGCTCGTGGTCTGCGGGGCCTCCACCGGCTTCGCGGCTGTCACCGACCTCCGCTTCCTGTGGAACAAGCAGCAGAACCTGCTGGGCAGCCACCTGTCGAACAAGGCGGAGCTGTCGGCGGCTCTGAAGGCGGTCGAGGCCGGCCACATCAAGCCGGTCATCGACCAGGTGATGCCGCTCAGCGATGCACCCAGGGGCCAGCAGCTGATGGAGGACCTGAAGGTCCAGGGCAAGATCGTCTACGTGCCATAGCGTCCAGACCGGCCACCGGGCATACTGCCCGCGTGGCTGGCCCTCGGATCGCCGTGGTTGGGCACGTCGAGTGGGTGATCCACACCGACGCGCCGTTCATCCCGCCAGCGGGCGAGATCGTTCATCTCGCCAACCCGCTGGAGCAGCCTGCCGGCGGCGGCGCCGTCACGGCGGTTGCGATGGCGCGGATGGGCGCCGAGGTGACGTTCCTGACCGCCGTCGGCACCGACGTCCCGGTGGTGGCCGACCTGGAGCAGCTCGGCCTGCGGATGCGGGCAGTCGAACGGCCGTTGAAGCACACCCGGGCGCTCGTCATGCGCGATCCCTCGGGAGAGCGCACGATCGCGGTGATCGGCGACAACCTGCAGCCGACGGCCGCCGACCCCCTGCCCTGGGACGAGCTACACGAGATGGACGGCGCCTATTTCACCGGCAGTGATCCGGCCACGCTGCAGCTGGCCCGCCGCGCACGGGTGCTGGTGGTGGCGGCGCGCAGGTTCGAGGTGCTCGTCCGCAGCGGGGTTACCGCGGACGTGCTGGTCGCCAGCGCGCACGACCGCGGCGAGCAGTTCGACCTCCACCGCCTCGAGCACAAGCCGCGGCACGTGGTGATCACCAACGGCGCGCACGGCGGCACCGGCTACGACCCCGTGCCCCCGCCGGGGCCGGTCGTGGATGCCTACGGCGCCGGCGACACGTTTGCCGCCGGGGTCGTCTTCGGCCTGGCGAGCGGCGAGCCTCTGCCCGACGCTCTCCATCGCGGCGCCGCAGCCGCCGCCGAGGCCCTGACCTGGCGGGGCGCCTACCCACCGCAAGGCGGCTGAAGGACTTGGTAGGCTCTCTCCCAGTGAAGCGCCCCGCCGCCCTGCTCATCGCCCTCGTCGCGGCGGCGCCGCTCGCGGCGGGCTGCAACAGCAACTCGGGCGTTGCGGCGTCCGGTCAGGCGAACCTTCCCAACGGCCAGAAGCTGTTCGTCGCCACCTGCGGCGGGTGCCACACGCTGTCAGAGGCCGGCACCAAGGGTACGATCGGCCCCAACCTCGACGAGGCCTACGTGCAGCCGCGGATGAACGGCTTCAACCCGACCTCGTTCGAGGCCCTGGTGCGGGAGCAGATCGCCAACGGCTCGACGTTCGTCCATCCACCGATGCCGGCGAATCTGCTGAAGGGTGAGGACGCGCAGGACGTGGCGGCCTACGTCGCCGCGGTCGCGGGCGTTCAGCTCGAGAAGGAGCTGAAGTCGAGCCCGACCGCGACACCGACGCCGTGAGCGCTGCCGCCCACGAGTACCTGCCGGTGCACGGGATGTCCTGCGGCGGGTGTGAGCAGAAGGTGCGCGATGCCGTCGAGGCGCTGCCGGGGGTCGACCGTGCGCTCCCTGAGCACATCGGCGACGAGGTCGAGGTCTACTACGACCCGGCGGTCATCGACCTCGAGGCCATCCGGGCGGCGATCCGCGCCGCCGGCTTCGCCGCGTAGTCCGAACGAACTCATACCGTCCTTCGGAGCAAAAAAGACCGACGACCCGCAGAGCGGGCCGTCGGAGGAGGCAGGTAGCTGCGAGGTGTGGGCACGTTCGATCGCAGCGTCCGTGGCGATTGTCTACATGGGTTGTACGGAAAAGCAATCCGTTTGGTAAACGATTTGTAAGGAACCGCAATAGCGCTT
>Ga0265338_10011263_pt1 | contig 10354 bp, 11 predicted proteins | sample 42126metaG_FD_193579 | JGI IMG/M metagenome (GOLD analysis project Ga0265338, IMG submission 193579) | Rhizosphere microbial communities from Carex aquatilis grown in University of Washington, Seatle, WA, United States - 4-21-26 metaG | ecosystem: Host-associated > Plants > Roots > Rhizosphere... | reverse complement strand
TCTATAAAATCCTAAAATCCACTTTCCGCAGGTCCAGGCCCTTCGTGGCCTTGTCGGGCGTGTCGCGCCATATCGTTCCGCCGGATGAGTTCAGCTTCCCGTCGGGCCACACCGCCGGCGCCTTCCTGGTGGCCGCCTGCGTTGCCGCTTTCAACCCGGTCGCGGCCCCGGCCGCTTACCTTTGGGCCCTGTCGGTGGCCTATTCCCGGGTGGCCTTGGGGGTCCATTACCCCGGGGACGTCCTGGCCGGGGCTTTCCTCGGGAGCCTTTGCGCCGGGGCGGGGCTCCTCCTGGGAGGCATCCTGTGAAATCCACCGAGCGGAAAGCCAAGGGCCCCGTCCGTCAAGGCGGGGGTCCGGCCCTCTTCGAATGGAACCTTTGGGACGCCAAGAAATTCCGCGACCTGAAGAAAATGATGGTGGGGAAGAGCCGGGATGAATCCCTGGACCTCCTCGACGAATGGATCCTCAAGAAAAGGGCCTGGAGCTTGTTCCTTTGAGGCGAAATTCTTTTTTGTAAATGGCTGTTATTCCCGCGGGATTTTCAACTCGAATCCCACCCGAATTTCTTTAGGGTCTTTCTTTTCTGATTGACGATCCGGCGATTGGGATATTAACGAGACGCGGCGGAAACCCGGGCCTTCAGGGAGTCCCAAGGCGCCGGGATCGGGGCGGAAGCCGGTTCGTTCCCCGGATAGCCCGGAACCTCGTGGCGATCCAAGGATAAGTCCACCCGGATCATGGCGTGGTCGGACCAAGGGAGCGGCCCCTTGGGGCCGACCAAGGTCTTCGGGGTGATCATCTGGCAGGCGGCGTCGGTCCAACCCAGCCCCTTGACCAGGATATGGTCGATCTTCGGTTGGCATCCCACCGCACCGGAAGCGGGAAGCCCCTGGGAGATATCCTCCAGGTTCGACGTCAATTGGCCGTGATAGGGCGTTCCGGACATGAAGTTGAAGTCCCCGCCCAAAACCACACGGGTCGGCCGTTTCAGGTGCCCCAAGAGTTGGACCAATTGGCTTTCCTGGACCTTGTCATGGGTGAAGACCCGTTCCTTGTAGGTGGACACCAAGTGCACGTTCACCGCGAGGAGGTCCCATTCGGGTATGGAGCATTCCAGCCAACCCTTGCCGAGGAGCCTGTCGCTCCACTGCATCGTCCGCAAGTCCCCCTGCTTACGGAAGGGATGGAAACGGCAGGATTCGATGGGACTGCGGCTGAGGGTCAGCAAGCCTCCCCGGTTGATCGCGTTGCCGGGCGACCAAGCGCAATCGTATCCGGGGAGGGAAAATTTCCTTTCGTCGCCCGCGAAGATGACTTCTTGGAGGAATACCAGGTCGGCATTCAGGCCTTCCAACCGCCGGGCGATGGCCTCAAACCGGGGGTGTCGGTAGGTGAAGGGAAGTCCGTAGCAATTCTGCGTGACGATCCGGAGGGACCGGCGGCCGGAACTTGTCCCTTTCGGCAGGGGGCTAGGGGTCATGGTGGTTCTCCTTTCGGTAATATCCCACCTGTGGGTGACAGGCTGGTTTTGGGGAAGTTAAATGAGGGTTAAGCCTGGGGACGGGAGGGGAGAAACCCGCTTGAACCTTCAGGAGTACCAACAGGGATCAGGCGATCAGGGCGTAGGGATTTTTTTCTGTGGGATGATCCGCGTCAAGGTTCCGGATCACGGTGACCGCCACGGGAAGGGGGGAGAGCCCCTCGAAGCACCGGATATTCCGGCAAGTGATATGGAGTTTGTTGAGGCAGGTGATGTTTCGGCACGGGGCCTCGGAAATAAAGGCGCGGGAGGGGGCGTCTTGGGAAGCGGAAAGGAAGCCCAGCTGGTGGTCGTCGTATCCCGACATCCGCGCCGGGGTGGCCCCGAAGAGGGAATAAACCGCGGTTCGGTTCCGAAAGGACCTCTGTCCCGTCCGGGAAACCTTCCGGGCGGCCGCCCAATGGAGGGGCCCCGTATCGCCGGAGACGAAGGCGTCCATCCGGTCGATCAGTGAGGCGTAGGCCGTGCCGGGGAGCGAGGCCGGAACCAGGCTGACCTTGCGCCGATAGGCTTCCGGCATGGAGTCCCAGAGCCGGATCCCCACGCCCTTGTCCGTATGGCCTTCCCCGACGAGGAGGTGGATGTTTTCCTCGACCGCCAAACGCCTCAAAAGTCCCTGAAGGAAAGTGACGGGGGGACGGGTATAAGGTGAGGCCGTGTCGGGGTTCACCAGCACCAGCTTGGAATGGGGCTCCAGGCGAAGGCCTTCCAGGAAGGAGGCGGCCCGGTCCACGGATTCGTCGTCCAAAACCAGCTGGCCGCCCCGGTATTCCCCCTGCCGGACCGGCGTGAATTTTTCCCGCAGGAGTTGGGTCAGGAAGAGATGGGCCTGGAACATGAAATGGTTGGGCTCGCCCGGGCTGATCTCGTTGCGCATGATTCGGGGGGCGTGGGTCATGAAATCAAGGACCGCCCCTTGACGGGGCAGGGGACGACCGGGGACGAAAAAGGGGCAAGCGTTGACGACGAGGTCGAAAGGGTGCCTTTTCAGGAGGTCCTCCACCGCTTGGAGGTCGGCGTCCGAGGGAAGGGGGGATCCCGTATAGAGGGGCCAGAGCCGGGTCACGTCCGGGTGACCTTCCAGGAAAGGGGCCGCGCTTCGGCTGACGGCGTAATGCACCCCGGCCAGTGGGAAAAAATCCCGGACCGCGGTGGCCAGGGACTGCATCATGACCGCGTCGCCCAAGTGGATATCGGAAAGGATCAGGACCCGGTCCAGACGATCCAGGCCGGCGAGGATCCTTTGGTTGCGTTTGTGGATGTTTTTCGAGAGGACCGGAAGGGCGAGGAGGGGACGGACCGCCGCGTCAAGGAAACGGGCGCCGCCCCGGGGGGTCTTTTCCGTGAGGGTTCGGGCGAAACCAAAAAGAGCCTTCTGCAGGGTGAGGTCCATGGACCCGCATGTTGAAGCAAAGTCGTGCCGATTTCGTTACGGATAGGAAACAGCCTCGTAAATTTGATGCTGTCCGGTAGGGGACCCGGATTCGGCGCCTGGGGAACCCCGTTTTCCTGGATCCTGAAGGATGAACCCGTTCGGCCGCTGAAATTATGTGGAAGAGTTTAATGCGGGGATCCTGAAAATAATTTACTTAGAAATGATGGGGAATCAACCTATCCAGGGAACCGCCGCGATTAAATCATCCCCTCAGTCACGGCCAAATCCACCTCCACCAGGTGCTTCCATGGACAGGCTTTCCGCCCAAGACCTATTACGTCCCGGCGTCCCGGAGGGCATTCGCGTTCCGACCCCCGCGGACCTCTTTGACGCCCTTGAAAATATCCTATGGTTTTGGCCGGGCATCTTTGTCCAATGGGTCAAGGAGGGGCGGGAAAAACAGGATTTGGGGCTTTCCCGTTCGATGAAACTGACGGGCCAATACGACGGATTGGTGATTCTTCGGACTTCGGAAACCCTGGGCCAGGTCTTGGCGAACTCGCTCCTGGCGGATAAGGCCACCAGCCCGGAGGACGCCTTTAACGAGTTTTCAAACATGTTTTGCGGCCACATCATGAACAAGATCAGGGTTTCCGACGAGACGGTCTTCCGGCACTTCCTGCCCCGGCCCACCTTGGAAATCGGGCCACCCAACAGGCCTCCAGATGCCCGGATGACCGTTGCGATTGAATCGATCGTCCTGGATGTCCAGCTTTGGATCAATCCCGAGCCGGTCGACCCGAAGAAGGCGTAACCCATGGACCTCCCGGAAGTGGAACGACCGGCCGATTTGAAGGAACAGCTTTCCCAAATCTCCTTCATGGCGGTGAAGACCGAGCCGGCCAATTTCGCCGGCGTCCTCCGGGTGGCCGAATGCCTCAAGCTCTGGGCGGAGGAGGCGAAAAGAACCTACGGACCTTGGGCCTCCACCTTTTTCCTCCAATCCAACCAGGTGGTCAAGGGACTCCGGGCAGGTCGACCCGCGAGCCAAGGCTTGGAACGGATCCTTCGGGCCATCCTCGAGGCGGACATGAACCTGGCCTTGGAGATCGAGAAATCGGGCCAACTACCCCCTGGGACGGATGTCATGGTCTTCTCGCCGGAGGACCCGGCTTCCCCGGCCGTCCCGGGCGGGGAGGATGTCCTGACGGTGAAGGAAGTCGACCTCCCCGGGCTCCAAGATTTCCTCCAAGAGGCGCCTGGGCATTTCACGTCCATCGAGGAAGGATTGTTGCGGTCCAACCGGACGGAGCCCTGGGACCCGCTGCGGGTCTACCGTCCATTCCACACCTTGAAAAGCCTTTTCGGCTATTTGGGGTTCCCGGCGTTGGGCGAATTATCACACCAAGCCGAAAACCTCTTGGAACCCTATAAAAAGTCCGGAGGCAAACCCACGGATGAGGAGGTGGATCGGCTTCTCCGGGCGCTTGATCTTTACCGGAAGCAGACGGCCCTGATTCGGGAGGGGATTCCCTCCGGCAGGATTAAGCGTTTCATCCCTCCCGTCCTCTTCGGCCCGAACGCCGATCCTGTCCGGAGAGAGGCCCCCGCCCCGGCCATGGCTCCCGTCCCGTCCGAGATCCCGGGTGAGGAGGAAAAAATCCTGCGGATCGACGCCGCTGGGATGGACGCCCTCATGGAAACCCTGGAGGAATGGATCACCCACCTGACCCTGGTGCGGATGAAAGTCCACGACACCCCGTCGTATGAGCCGCTCGAAGGGGACCTGGACCGGATGGGGAAACTGGCCCGAAAGCTCCAGGACCAAACGGTTTCCATCCGGATGGTGCCGATCAAGCCCCTGTTCGCCCGGATTGGACGGGTCGCGCGGGACCTCTCCCAACGGACCGGCAAGACCGTCCGTTTGGAGTTGGAGGGGGGGGCCACGCGCCTCGATAAGCGCCTCGTGGACGAGTTGTGGGAACCCGTCCTGCACCTGGTCCGAAACGCCATGGACCACGGGATCGAATCCCCCGAGGTCCGGACCCAACGGGGCAAGAATGAACCTGGCGGCCTTTGGGTCAAGGCCTGGCACCAGGAGGGCCATTTCCACCTTTCCCTTCGGGACAACGGCCAGGGCCTGGACCCTGAAAAGATCTCCCGCAAGGCCCGTCAATTGGGTTGGCTGGAACCGGGGAAAGACCTGGAACCCTCCGAGTGCCAGGACCTGATCTTTCGCCCAGGGTTCTCCACCACGGACAAGGCCTCGGCGGTTTCGGGCCGTGGAATCGGCCTCGACGTGGTCCGGCGGCGCCTGCAGGGACTCCGGGGTTCCGTGGAGCTCGCCACCGTTCCGGGTGAGGGCTGCCTTTTCATCCTCCGGATTCCCCTGACGGTGGCCCTCTTGGAGGGACTGTTGGTCCGTTGCGGCGGTGGATTCTTCCTCATCCCATTGACCCAGATCGACAAGTTCGAGTTGATCACGGCCGATCAGGCCGGCCGGCTCGACGGGGGAAAATCCACCCCCCAGGTGCCCTTGTCCCAATGGCTGGGGATGTCCCCAGAGGGCCCAAGCCACCCGCTGGGCATCCGGATTGAAACCCCCAAAGGACCTTTCGTCCTCCTGGTGAATGAGGTGCTGGGAAAACGGGAAGTCGTCCTGAAGGGCCTTAACCCCTTGTTGAGCCGTCTCCGGGGCGTCAACGGTGGGGCCATCCTGGGGGATGGACAGGTCGCCCTGGTCCTCGACATGACCCGGCTGGCCCGGTGGGGCGTCCACGAAACATCGGGGTCGGAATCCCAGCCGAAGCAAGGCGCGGCATGAGCGGCGAACTCAGGATACTCCCCCAGACCTACCTGACCTTTCGATTGGGGACCCAACGGCTGGCTTTCGAGGCCAAACACCTTTGGGAGGCCGCCGGGAAAGTCGAGTGGACGGAAGTCCCGCGCCAGTTCCCGCACATGGTGGGGGTCATCCAGCTCCACGGAAAGATCATGCCGATCCTGGACCTCGCGGGCATCCTGGGGATTCCCCGGGGAAATGCCGGCGGATCCGGACCGGGTAGTTTCATCGCGGTCAACTGCGCCGGACAGGAGGAACCTGCGGCGGGTTTCCTCGTGGACGAGGTATTGGGCTTCGTCAAGGTCCCGGTGGAGGAACTCCAGGATCCCGCCTGGGGACCCGAAGGGCGGACGTTTCCCTACCAAACCGCGTGGTCAGGGCCCAATTTCGACTTGCCCCTGCTGGACATCGAGCGGCTGGTGACGGACCAAAGCCCGGAAAAAGCCGGGACGGATGGGCAGTTCATTCCGGAATATCAAGGAGAAGACCATGTTTGAACGACTGAGCCTCAGGGACAAATTGTTCATGTCGGCGGCCGTCCTGGCCGTGGCGCTGGTGGTGGAGGCGGGGGTGGGGTTGGAGGTCGCCAAGAACATGGCCAACAACCTGCAAAAGGTCTACGCGAGCAGCAGCCCCCTCAACAACCTGAAGGAAGTGTCCGACGCCTACTCGGTGGGCATCGTGGGGGCCGTGGAAAAGACGAGGGCGGGTCAAAGTTGGGAAATGGGCCGCGACCAGCTGGAGGCCTCGATCCAGAAGGCCCAATCGAACTGGGGATCGTACCTTGGGCTCAAGGACATCAACGCGGACGAAAAATTGCCGGTGCAGATCGTGAACGCGACGTTGAACGACAACAAGCTCTTTCTCATGTCCCTGCGGGAGGCTTTTGAGAAGCACGACGCCCGGGAACTGGAAAGCCTTGAGGGCAGCAACCTCTTTCCGGTCGTGGATCCCATCGTGGAGCAGATGGACAAGTTGGTGAACCTGAAATGGAAGCGCTCGGAGATCTTGGTGGGCGAGGGCCTGAAGGAATACCGGACCATCTACCTCCTCATGCTCGTCCTGGCGGTGGTCAGCCTGATCCTTGGGTTTGGCTTGAGCCTCCTGCTCTCCCTCGGTATCAGCCGCCGGTTCCAGAACTTGGCGACCCAGATGGTGGGGAGCGCGGAACGGGTGGGTGAGGTTTCCGGGAAGATCGCCTTGGCGGGGGCGAGGCAGGCCAAGGGCGCGACGGAAGCCACCGAGAGCCTGCTCCAGACCAGCGTGGCCCTCTCGAAACTGTCCAGCCGGACCGTGCAAAACGCCGAAGGGGCCACCCACGCCAACCAGTTGATGGCCCACACCCTCGACCATATGGCCCATTCCAACCTGTCGATGCAGGACACCTTGGCCGCCATGCGTTCGGTCAACGAGAGCGCCGACAAGGTCTATAAGATCGTGAAGTCCATCGAGGAGATCGCCCAACAGACCAACATCCTTTCGCTTAACGCCTCGGTGGAGGCCGCCCGGGCGGGCGAGCACGGGAAGGGTTTCGCCGTGGTGGCCGAGGAGGTCCGAAGCCTGGCCCAACGGAGCGCCCAAGCCGCCAAGGAGACGAGCCAGCTCATCGAGGAGAACGCGAAACAGGCCTCCCGGGGCATGACGGTGGCCGAATCCGCCGGGACGTCGCTCCGGGAAATGATGGAAAACACCCAGAAGGTGGCGGCGTTCCTCATGGAAATCCAGGCCTCAAGCCAGGAACAGTCCCGGTCGATCCGTGAAATTGGGGACATGATGGATAAGCTGGAAACCGTGACGCAGGACAACAATTCCAATTCCAAGCAAACCGCCGTGGCCGCCGGGGAGATGGCCCAGCAGGCCTCAGGCCTCAAGCAGGTCGTCACCCAGCTCGTGGGTATCGTGGAGGGAGCCGCGGCCACCGAGCCCCGGATCGGGGAATGGATGCCCTCGTTGTCCCCCGGGGAGCCCGCGCCGCAACCCCTGCCGCCGGCCCTGTCCCCCGACTTGCTTGGCCGCCGAGTCCACCTGGACCCGGTCCGGGAACCGACCCGCCCGAACCCCCTGTCGGAGAGGAAATCCGTTCCGGTGCATTGATCCTTCAGCACAACCAAGGAGAATCCCATGCCCATCAGCATCCTGATCGTGGACGACTCGGCGACCATGCGGGGTTTCATCAAACGGACATTACAGGCCACCCAAATACCGCTAGGGGAAATCTGGGAGGCCTCGAACGGGAAGGAGGGTTTGGAGCAGATGAAGCTCCATTGGATGGACGTGGTCCTGGCCGACCTGAACATGCCGGACATGACCGGCGTGGAAATGATCGAGCGGATGACCCGGGACCCCATGTTGGCCGCCCTTCCCGTCGTGGTGGTGAGTTCCGAGGGGGACCAGGCGGTCCTCCACTCCCTCGCCCAAAAGGGCGTCAAGGAATTCATCCGAAAACCGTTCCAAGCCCAGATGCTCCAGGAAGTGATCGAGAAGGTATTGGTGGCCTCCGAATGACATCCGACCCTCCGATTCACGACGCGCCCAAAAGGGTCCTCCTGTTGGATTCGGATACAAGGACCCGGGGAACTTCCGCCCTCCGGCTGTCCATTATGGACTTGGAAGTATTGGAGGCCTCGACCCCCACGGAGGCCCTACGGCATTGGGAAAACAACCTACCGAACCTGGTGGTGACCGATTGGCCCCTGGGGATCGGGGAGGACGCCCACTTGTTGAATCGGAAACTGAGGTCCGGTCCAGCCCCGGTGGTGTTTTGTTCCTCCGACGCCACGGGGCCAGGGGAAAGGCCGCCCCCCACCCGGGCCGGCTTTGTCTTAGTGCCCAAAAACGACCGCCAGGCGATGCTCACCCAGGTCACCCGTTTGTTGTCCGGAGTCGAGGCGGCGGCGGGGCCCAAGAACACGTCCTGGGCCCGCCCCAAGGGTCCGCGGCAGATCCTGGTCATCGAGGACTCGCAGACGCTCCGGGGGATCATCCGGCGCGCCCTCCAGGCCGCATTCCCGGACGACGAGGTCCGGGAAGCCGGGGACGGCCGGACAGCCCTCCAGGAGATGTCCCAAAAGAAAGTCGACTTGATCGTCACCGACCTGGAGATGCCCGGGATGGACGGCTATACCTTCCTGGGTCATTTGAGGCGCAATCCGATCCTCAAGGGAAAGCCGGTCCTCGTCTTCTCGGGGAAAATCACCGAGGAGCTGAGGGCGGAGGTTTCCGGGCTGGACCATGTGCGACTCCTCGCCAAACCGGCGGATCCGGCCCAAATCGTGGCGGGAGTATCGGCGCTTTTGGAACTCTAGGCTTCGGGGTATGCCGGGGACCCGGACACCCGAGGGGGGGCCGGGGCCTCATAAAACCCGCGGCCCAAGCCCCGGATCCGGTGATCGACCAAGCCGTGGAACTGCTTGTGGAATAGGGAACCGATCCAACCGTCGCGAATAAATGGGTTCCTGTAAACAGGAGGGATCTTTGTCAAACATGATCCGGGGCAACATCGGGTTGGGTGTGACCGAAGGGGATTTGAGGGAAATCTTCGACAGGGTGATCGGGAAATGGGTGAACGTGCAGACCCAGGACGTTTCGCTGGTCTCCCAAATGCCTTCCAGTGTCGCCATCGAGCGAAAAGCCGTCCTCGGCGGTCGGGCGAAGTTGCACCTCGTCTTACGGGTTCCCCATGGGTTCGCGCTGAAGATCGGCCGGATCTTGGCGGGTGGAAGTGACGAAGAAGTTGTCCCGGAGGATGTCGTCTCGGAGCTGTTGAATATTTACTGCGGCCACTTGAAGAACAGGGTTTGGCGGAGCGAGGAGCCTTTTTCCGTCCACTTGCCCGAGAAAAGCGAAATCAGGGACTGGCCCCGGTTGGGGCCCGACGTCGTTTGTTTCATGATGGCGGGCGGTTACCCGGTGGAAATCATGCTTTGGAATTCAATCCCTTAATTTAGTCCGCTTCCCCCAAGGCCTTTTTCCAGGCAAACCGCCATCACGCCACCTTCCTTGGGGTTGGCCTGTGTGGTAATGCCTTCTGTGGTGTGCCATTATTTAACCACAAATTGATCCGCATGACCCAGACCCGCCCGGCTTCCCGCGTTAACTTGTCTCCATCAAATCAATGGAGGACGAACATGCGAGTGCTCATGGTGAATGGGTTGTTCGATGAGGTCAGGGAATTAAGGTCCCAATTGGGTTTCCGGCACGAAGTCTGGGCAGCCTCCGGGGGAAAAAACGTCGAGACGCTATTCAGGTCCGCGAATCCCGACGCCGTCGTGATGTGCCTTTCGGACCTGCATCCGGACCACCGAAAAAGGGCGGAATTCTTCCAAAGAGCGTGGGGGCAACGTCCACGGGTCCTTTTGGCGTTGGCCCCTTTCACCCATTTCAAGCTCATCCAACAGGTCCTGGATTGGGGGGTGGACGCCTATCTCGCGACCCCCTGCGACATGGGCCGTGTGGGGAGAAGGTTGGAGGAATTGGTCGGCGGAAGGGAATCGGGAGGGGCCGACCCTTTCCCGGTTGTCGTAAGGGGATCCAAGTAATCGCGGACCGGTTGGGAACGCCGATTGAACTGATGGGGTACGACCCGAATTGGGAGG
>Ga0265338_10011262_pt1 | contig 10354 bp, 9 predicted proteins | sample 42126metaG_FD_193579 | JGI IMG/M metagenome (GOLD analysis project Ga0265338, IMG submission 193579) | Rhizosphere microbial communities from Carex aquatilis grown in University of Washington, Seatle, WA, United States - 4-21-26 metaG | ecosystem: Host-associated > Plants > Roots > Rhizosphere >... | reverse complement strand
CGTCAAACGGAGAATTCATCGCAGCGCGATGTCCCTACCGCAGACAAGGGCTGTGTCGAGATGCACCCGCTGGACTGTCCCGATGAATTCTCCGTTTGACGGCTGGGTTCAACATCCGTTGCCGGAACGGTCACGACCGAGCGGCGGCCCGCGGCAGTCTGTTCAGACATCGTGCCTACCGCGTAATCAACAATTTTGAAGAATCCTTTTCTCCAGACTTCTTCCCGTGTGTTGGCTGCCAGCCAGGCGCGACCGTTGGCACCCATTTGCCGGCGCAACTCGGGGTGAGCGTCCAGTTCCAAAACCTGACGGGCCAATTGTTCGGCGTCACCCGGGGTATGATGAAATCCCGTTTGGCCATGCTGCACGAGTTCGGTTAAACCGCCGGAGGTGGCGGCCAGCACCGGTTTGCCAAAATCATACGCCTCATAGACGACATATCCTAACGGTTCCGACCAAATGGACGGAGCAATCGAACCACGGGAATTTTGAATCAAAACATCCTTTTCCTTTCCGGTAACATAACCGCGGAATTCAATCAGCGGATTTTCAGCCGCTGCCGCCCTCACCCAATCGGTAAGCGGCCCATCGCCTCCGATGATAAGGCGCGGCGGTGTGTTCGGTTGCAATTGGCGCAACAAATTCCAGGCGTTCACTACCACTTTCACCCCTTTTTCCTCGATGAGGCGGCCGAGAAACAAATAGTAATCGCCTTCAGGAAAATCCGGGTCCTGGCACCGCGTGGACCAGGGATTATAAAGCTGGAAAACGGATTCCGGCGCGACCCCGGCGGCAATGAATTTCTCCCGCATGAACCTGGAAACTGCCACCCATGCCTTGATGGCGCGAAATTGTCGTGTGACGTGAAGTGCGCCCAAAAGCGAGGCGAGAAAGGCCGTCTTGAGACGCGAGTTCTGCCAGGCCCCGTAGCTGATTTCGCGAATGTAATTGCTCCGCCAGTGCGCCGGATCCAACCGACGCCCGGCCCAGAGATAACTGCTGACTGAAAATGGGCGGAAATTGTGGATATATTGCAGGATGGGGATCTGTTGCCGTCGGGCCTCGTGAAAAACGCCACCGGAAACGACCGGAATGTAATTGTGCAGAATCCATGCCTGTGCCCGGGTTTTGGCCTGGGCCGCGCGCAGCCGCCGGATGGCGTCGGGGTTGTAAAACGCCAGGGCTGCCTGCTTCCATTGCGGCGGCGCTTGGGGACCGGTCCATTCTGCGCTTTGGAAAATGGCCTCATCAAAACCCGGATCCTTGGAAAGAATCCGCGCAATTTCCTGCGTGGCCAGTTCTTCGCCGCCGCCGCCCAAGGGACGATTGAATATCTGGAGCAACCGGTATGAAGGATCGGGCATGGCGAAATGAGTAAGAATCCGGCACGAAATTAGCCCATTGTCAGTGGTGGCGCAAAATGAATTTTCCCGGCGGAACGGGAAGGGAAACACCTTTACACGGATTTCACGAATTATGGTAGTACCCTGATTTGGTTGTAGGGCACGACGTAAGGAGTGCTGGTCCAATCGCCTCGTCACCTCGTCGCCTACAAATTAGGGACACTGCCCGAATTTTGGGAAGGCGGAATCTTCAAACAAAAAACCCTCTGTTTACTCAGCGATCTCCTGTTCAAAGTGTCCCGCTCGAACAAAAAAGAACACTCGACTTGGGTAATGCGCTTCTTAGATTGGGTTGATGCGAATTGGTTTCCTGGGCACGCGCGGCATTCCGGCGTGTTATTCGGGTTTTGAGACGTTTGTCGAGCAAATCTCCGTGCGCCTGGTGCAACGCGGGCACAGCGTGACGGTCTATAATCGCATTCCGTTCAACCGATATGGCGAAGAGCGCTTCAAGGGCGTGCGGATTGTCCGGCTGCCAACCTTCCCAACCAAGGCCACCGACACCATCGTGCATACGGCGGCCAGCGTCTTGCATGCGCTGGGTCATCGTTATGATATCGCCTACTTTTGCGGTGTGGGAAACAGTTTGCTGTCGTTTGCGCCAAGGTTGCGGGGAATGCGAACCATTGTGAATGTGGATGGCGCGGATTTTGCCCGCGCCAAATGGAGTGGCTTTGGCCGATGGTGGCTGCAGCGCAGCGAATCCTGGGCGGCGCGCCTGGCCGATGCGGTGGTGGCCGACAACGGCACGATCAAACAACGCTACCGGCAACTCTACGGCATTGATGCGGAATTGATTCCTTACGGAGCCAATGTGGTGACGCAGGATCCCGGCAGTGACGCGCTTAAAAAATACCAGCTAACACCGAAAAACTATTTCCTCTACGTTTCGCGTCTGACCCCGGAAAACGCGGCCGACCTGGCGATGATGGCCCATCAAACCAGTGGCGTCGGCCAGCCGCTGGTGGTCATCGGTGATGCACCCTACCAACACGAATACATTGCAAAACTCAAATCCATCACGGCAAGAGCGAAGAACATCGTGATGACGGGGTTTTTGTTTGGTGAGGCGTACCAGCAATTGAGCTTCCACGCCCGGGCTTTCATTTTGCCCACGGCCATTGATGCGACGCGGCCGGTGCTGCTGGACCAGATGGGTTTTGGCAATTGTGTCATTGTGCGCGACACGCCGGGAAATCTGGAGGTGGTCGGCGACACAGCCATCACCTTCAGCCACACCGATCCCGAGCGGAGCCTGGCGGCGGCCCTGCAAAAGGTGTCAGCCGACGGGGCCCTGGCGGCCCGGCAGGGGGAACTGGCACAGCAACGGGTCCGGGCCCATTATGATTGGGATGTAATTTGCAGCCGCTACGAATCGTTGTTTAAGCGGTTGGTTGAGGGTTGAGAGTTCTTAAAGATTGAGACTTCGTCGCCGATCCCCCGGTAGGAATCGAGGTCACGAGATTCGGGTTGGATTTATTCTTGTTTAGTCAACGCCTCGTTACCTCGGCGCCCACAAGGGAAGAGCTTTTCAGCGGGCGGTCAAGTTCCAGCGGCGATCCGGGGTTGATGCTGGAAATTTTTGGCCCGCCGTTGTCGCCAGCGGTCAACCGGATAATCCACCAACCACAACAAAAGTGCGGCCAGCGCGATTGACCCCAACAACAGCAACCAGCCCGGCGGGCTGGTCACGCCTTTTTTGCTGACGCCCATCAGACCCAGCAATCCCCACTTCACCAGGATGTGACAGATGTAAACCGGATAAGACAAATCGCCGACCCATTTCTGAAGCCGGCTTTTTTTTGTCCATTCAAAGAGGATGGGCAACGACAGGGCCACCAAGGCGACGCAGACGACACTGCGGGGTGCCACTGGCATGAACTGGGAAAAGGCCAGCCCGCCAGCCAGGGCGGCGACCATGGCGATTTTGAAAGATTGGGTGACCCGGGCCAGGAAATCCGTCGAGTGACGACAGGCCAGCATACCCAGAATGAACAGGAACAAATGAAACGGGAAGAAGAAGTAACCCAGAAGATCAGCCAGCGCCGGATACACGAACAGGCAGTTGGCACCATAGGATAACAAGCTCAACCCGGCCAAGAGGACCAGATTTCGGGTCCGCCAGGAAATCAACCAGGGAACCACCAGATAAAAAAGCAGTTCGATGCTGATGGACCACGATTGCGGCACAAACATGAACCGCCAGGCGGGAACAGTGCCCGAGGGATCCGCGCCGGTTGTCGGCAACCAGGACACGTCAGCCAGCGGCGTGTCCGGGCCCGGCAGATGCATTCCCTGCGCAAGGTTATAGATGAAAACACAGACGGCATCCATGCCGACGACCGTCAACTGGCAAAGGCTGACAAAGAACAATCCCCAGACCTGGCCATGACGCCAGGCGGTCTGCCAGAGCACGAGCCGGTCGGCGGGGTGGTGCAGGTAAAATGTCGCAGCCGCGTAAAACGCCAGGCTCAAGATCAGGATCACATAATAACAGGGATAAATGCGTAAAAACCGGTTGCTGATGAAAAGCCAGAAACGATGCGGGTGGTCGGCCGTGTATTTGGTGGTCAGAATCAGCGCCATGTAAAAACCGGAAATGATGAAAAAAAGGCGGACGGCCAGATGACCACCGGTGAAACTAAGACCACAAATAGGCGTTGAATGTTCGGCCACCACAGCCGCAGCCAGAAGCAAACGAAGAAAACCCATGTCAGGAATTTCCTTTCATTAGGCAGAAATGGATTTGCATGGAAGATTTGGTGTCTGCCTCGCACGAATCACGGCCCACCTTTGACAAGGCGTTCTGCCAAGCCCAGTCGATTCTTCCAGATGACCGTCGGCATGGGCACATCGAATGTCGCGCGCCGTTCCGGACTGTCGAATGTGTAAATGGAATAGGCCGTCGGTTTCAATGAAAAATGGCCGGCGGCCAGCCGTCTAAGACGGTGGTGCACCACCCAGACAGGCTTCAAGGCCCGCACCCAGCGTGGCGACATGGCGTCCGTTTCAATTCTTTCACGAATCGCGTTCGGCTTCAGATTCATGTTCTCACCGGTATCGGCGAAAACGGACGTAAAAGTATCGCAGACAGCCATGGGTACGCGGTTTTTCATCAAGGCTTGGAACCAATGAAAGTCGCCCAGATCGCGCCAGCGTGTGTCAAAGAAAAGGCCGCGTTGGCTGATCACACTCCGCCGAAGGAATACCGAACTGGTGAGGACGGAAAAGCGAAACCAGACATGTTGCGGATGCGGCACCAGGGAATGCCGGTGACACATGTATTGGCCGCGGCCGTCCACAACGATGGTACCGGCCAGGGCCACTTCAACTTGCGGATGGGCATCAAAAAAATCACCGACCGCCTTGAGCGCTCCGGGCAGATATTGTTCATCACAGTTGATGTAAGCGAGGATATCACCTTCCGCGCGACGATAGCCGCGATTGACGGCATCATACATTCCGGTGTCCTTCTCGATGAAGGACCTTACCCGTTTATCCTGTGGCAACCAGTCCTGCGTACCGTCGTCCGAGCAGGAATCCTGCACAATATGTTCAAGCTCCACTCCCTGCTGGTCAGCCACCGAGGCAATACAGAGCTTGAGCCAGCGTGAATTGCGGAAACTGGGCGTGATGATGGAAAACTTCATTGCTGAACTATTGATTTTCATCAAATTATCCGGCTCCGGGCAAATATTGGAGGAAAATTCGAAAGAATTTATCCACCTAGCGAACCCGGATCACCCACATCTCCTTTGTTGAAATCCACATATTCCTCCGTCAAATCGGCGGCATAAATCACGGCCCCCGCCCTGCCCAGATTCAGGTTGAGATGCAGATCAAATTCCTTTGGCGCCACGGCGGTACAAAGTTGTTTGAAGGTTGCCTTTGTCGGTTGGCCGTTTTTGAGGCTCCACAGAATATTTTTCCGGCCGGCGGTGCCATAGCCGATGTCCACCTTGGACTCTATGATTTTGGCCGCCGAATAGCCGAGCGCGTCCATAATGCGGCCCCAATTCGGGTCGCCGCCATGCCAGCTGGTTTTCACCAACGCACTGTTCGCCACCGCCCGCGCCGCGGCGTCGGCATCCTGAATCGTCTTCGCGCCCGTTACACGCACCGTCACGACGCGATGCACGCCTTCGCCGTCACGCACAATCATTTTGGCCAGTTCGAGGCAGACGTGATTCAATGCGGATTGGAAAATCGTGAATCGTGAATCGCGAATCGTGAATCGTTTATTTCCGGCGAGACCATTCGCCAGTACCAGCACGGTGTCGTTCGTGCTCATGTCGCCGTCCACGGTGATGCGATTGAAGCTCTGCGCGACGGCTTCCTGCAGCGCGACCTGCAAAGTTCCGGCCGCGACGGCAACGTCCGTGGTGATGAAACTGAGCATCGTCGCGTGCAACGGTAGCGCCGCCGGCCGCGTACCGGTGGCGGACATTCCCGGCTGGATCATTCCCGCACCCTTGCATATGCCGCCGAGGCGGACGGTTTTGCCGCCCAGCTTGAACTCGACCGCAATCTGCTTCGGCCGCGTGTCGCTGGTCATGATGGCTTCAACGGCACGGGCCGCGTGGTCGGGCGTTGAACCCAATTCGACGCACGCCTCAATGATTCCCGCGCGCACACGGTCCATCGGCATCGGGACCCCGATGCGCCCGGTCGAGCCGACCAGGACCGAGCCGGGCGGAAAGGCCAGTGCGCGCTCGGCATAGCGGACCATTTCCCGGGCATCCTGCAAACCTTGTTTGCCGGTGCAGGCATTGGCATTGCCGGAATTGATGACCACCGCCTGCGCGGTTCCCTTTTTCACGCGCTCAACACAAACCTTTACCGGCGCGGCGCACACCTGGTTGGTCGTAAACATGCCCGCGACCGTGGCCGGCACCTCGGACACAATCAATGCGAGGTCGCGTTTCTGTCCCTTGTTCGAACCTTTGCCGGTGCCGAGCCGTTTGATGTCGCAAAACACCCCGCTGGCGCGGAAGCCCCGCGGAGCGACAATGGAACCTGAAATTGGTCTGAATTGTTTTTTCATTTGCAAAATTATTGAACCACGAAACTTACCAAATGACACTAAAAACAGGCGGTTTCGGCCATGCGAAATTCATGTAGCGTCGAGATTGTGGCTCGACTTTATCAGCGCACAGCGCCGACATTACAGCATTACCTGTGGCCGGTGAATTTCGTGGTCAAATTTTCACCGCATCAATCTCCAGCCGCACCATTTTGACGTGGACGCGGCCTTCGGCATCCGGCGGATGTTTGGCCAGATAACGGTTGGTGACACCGGCGATGAATTCCTCACGCGCGTCCTTCGGCACCCGTTGCGTGTAAGGCAACCACGTGGTGCGCAGCCAGGCGGCAAAACCATCGCGGCCGGGATAAACCGCATCCTTGGGCACCAGCTTGACGCGTCGCGTTTCAAAGCCACACCGCGGCAGCCATTTTTCATAATCAGCCGGACTGTAAAAATAATACGGCGCCTCGATTTTCCGGAAAAACTGGCGCCAGCGTTTGAGCCGTATTTCCGGACGCAATGCCAGGAAAACGTCATGCGCATTCCCTCTGCCGCCACAGGAGACCACGAGCCGTCCGCCCGGCTTCAGTACGGATGCCGCCCCGTGTAAAATCGCCTCGTGATCATCCACCCAATGCAGGGCGGCATTGGAAAAAATCAGGTCAAACTGCCCGGTGGCCAAGGTAGGGCGGGCAGTCCTCTCCCCGCCGCTTACATCGAACGAATGCGCGCACGGAGTGACGCGCCCTACCGGCCCAATTTTTCGCGCGTCGCAGATTTCAAAATGGAGGTTGGAATTCTTCTTTACGGGAAAGGTGTGCTGCGCGAATTCAATCATCTGCGGTGAGGCGTCGATGCCAGTCACCGAGCCGCGCGGAACGGCACGGCCGAGCTCCGCCGTCACCTTGCCGTCGCCACAGCCGACATCGAGGACCTGTTCATCGCCGCGCAGATGGAGTTGGGCGATGAGTTCACGCGCCCAGGTTTGCTGCACGGCAGAATTTGCGGCATAATCAGCCGCGTTCCACACAGCGTTTTTTTTCTTTCCAGCAGCCGAGGTCACGAGGCTCATTTTCGTTTGATCAGAGACTCCTTACGTTGTCTCCTACATTCAAAATCAGATCAACCCGGCCGTCTCGGGAAAGCCGCAGATGAGATTCAGGCTTTGCACCGCCTGGCCGCTGGCACCCTTGATCAGATTATCCTCGGCGCTCATGACGATGAGCCGCCCGGTGCGCGGATCAAGCCGCCAGGCGATTTCAATGACGTTGGTGCCGGCGACATTTTTCGTGTCAGGCAGCGCCTTGTCTTCGAGCAGATGCACAAACGGTTCATGGCCGTATGCGTCCGCGTAGCACGCACTGATTTTTTTGCCCAAGGCATCCATTTCCGCCGCGTTGGAGAAGTGTTTGTCGGGCGCCAGATAAAGCGTGGTCAAAATGCCCCGATTCACCGGTATGAGATGCGGGGTGAACTGGATGGTGACCTGGGTGCGGGCGGCCAGCGAAAGTTGTTCTTCTATTTCCGACAGGTGCCGGTGCTTGGGCACGCCGTACGGCCGCATACTTTCGTTGCATTCGCAAAATAGGTAATCCAGTTCGGCCTTGCGGCCCGCCCCGCTGACACCGCTCAAGGAATCGGCAATAATGCCGGTGGATTTGATCAGCCCGGATTTCAGCAACGGAATCAGCGGCAGCAGAATGCTCGTCGGATAACAGCCGGGGGCTGCCACCAACATCGATTTTTTGATTTCTTCCCGATGGATTTCCGGCAGTCCATAAACCGCCTTCCCCAGCAAGTCGGGCGCGGGATGGTCGTGCGCGTAAAACTCCTTGTAAACCCCGGCGTCCTGCAACCGGAAATCGGCGCTGAGATCGATCACAATGATGCCCGCATTGAGCAATGGCACGGCGTATTCGGCGGCAACGCCATGCGGCAACGCCAGAAAAACCACGTCCGCCTGCTTCGCGAGCAGTCCGGCGTTCGGCTCGCTGAAACGCAATTTTTTTGCCTGCGAATGGCCGGCAAATTTGGGGAACACCTGGGCGAGCGTTTGCCCGGCGTACTGGCGCGAAGTCACCGCCGCCAGTTCCACATGCGGATGGTTCAACAGCAACCGGACGAGTTCCTCGCCGGAGTAACCGGACGCGCCAACGATGGCCACTTTTTTCAGATTCATGCTACCTTTCTTTTACCGCAAAGACGCCAATTAAAAAATGTTAATTGTAGCGGCCGAGGTGACGAGGCTCCAATCCAGCGGTCAATCATTTATCTCCAACATAATCGGTCAGAGACTCCTCACGTCGGCGGCTACATGCCTGGAAACAAAAAACCCCGCCGGATTGAACCAGCGGGGCTTGGAAATTTCCAGCGCGATCAACCCCGAAGGGTTTCGGGGTTAACGTTTTGAGAATTGGAACCGTTTGCGCGCACCTGGCTGGCCGTACTTCTTGCGTTCCTTCATGCGCGAATCGCGCGTGAGGAAGCCCTCGGCCTTCAGCGCACCCCGCAAGGTGGCGTCGAACTGCAACAACGCCCGGGAAATGCCGTGCCGCACCGCGCCGGCCTGGCCGTTCGGTCCGCCGCCGCTGACATTGATGCGCACGTTGAACTTTTCCGTCGTGCCGGTCAGGGTCAGCGGTTGCGTCGCGGTTGCCCGCAACGTTTCCAGCGTAAAATAGTTGTCAATTGCGCGGCCATTGACGGTGATCGTGCCGTTGCCGGACGCGAGTCGAACGCGGGCGACGGCGGTCTTACGCCGTCCCGTGCCGAGATATTCGGTGATTTTGGTTTCAGCCATCGGTCAGTGGAGGTTGAAGGTTGGGTGGAAAATCAGGCCGCCACCTTGAGCGGTTCCGGTTGCTGGGCCGCATGCGGATGCTTCGGGCCCTTGAAAACTTTGAGCTTGGTCAGCAACTGGCTGCCCAGCCGGTTTTTGGGAATCATGCCCTTGACCGCGTGGGTGATGAGCTTTTCCGGATTCTTGGCGCGCACCTGGGCGACGGTCGTGTACTTTTCGCCACCTTTCCAGCCGGAATAGGTCATGAACTCCTTGGCCGTTTCCTTCTTGCCGGTGACCCGCACCTTTTCGGCGTTGATGACCACGACAAAGTCGCCGGCATCCATGTGCGGCGTGTAGATCGGCTTGTTTTTGCCGCGTAAAACATCGGCAACCTGCGCAGCCAGCCGACCGAGCACGGCGCCATCGGCGTCGATCACGTGCCACTTTCGCTGGTCCAGATTCACTTTCGGCAAATGCGTTTTCATCTTAAAATTGAGCAAAGGAACGTGGAATCTACCAAACGCGCAGCCGAAGTCAACAGGACTTTCAACTCAATTCAACCGCCCAAATAAGCGCTTTTGACCTGCGGGCTCTGGCGCAGCGCGGCTGAGTCACCCGACAAGACGACCTTGCCGGTCTCCAGCACGAAGCCGAAACCCGAAACTTCCAGAGCCAGGTTTGCATTCTGTTCCACGAGGAGAATCGTGATGCCCTGTTGCTGGTTGATTTCGACGATTTTCTCGAAGATGGTCTTTACCAGCAGCGGCGCGAGGCCGAGCGACGGTTCGTCGAGCATCAACAACTTCGGCCGGCTCATCAGCGCGCGGCCGATGGCCAGCATCTGCTGTTCGCCGCCGCTCAGGGTTCCGGCGATTTGATTTTCCCGCTCGCGCAGTCGCGGAAAGGCTGCGAACACGTGGTCCAGTTCGCGGCGGACAACCGCCCGGTCCTTTTGCAGATACGCTCCCATCTGCAGATTTTCCATCACCGTCAGATTGGCAAAAATCATCCGGCCTTCGGGCACGTGGGAAATCCCCAGTTTGACGATTTGATGCGGTGGCAGGCCGGCGATGTTTTTGCCATCGTATAGAATTCCGCCGGACTTGGGTTTCAGCAGGCCGGAAATTGTTTTCAGCGCCGTTG
>Ga0265338_10011261_pt1 | contig 10355 bp, 10 predicted proteins | sample 42126metaG_FD_193579 | JGI IMG/M metagenome (GOLD analysis project Ga0265338, IMG submission 193579) | Rhizosphere microbial communities from Carex aquatilis grown in University of Washington, Seatle, WA, United States - 4-21-26 metaG | ecosystem: Host-associated > Plants > Roots > Rhizosphere... | reverse complement strand
ACGTAGGACACGATCGTTTTCGGATCGCCGTAGTTGGCCTGGATGAACTGCAAGGCCACGTCGCTGTAGGCCGCGCCGAGCGCCCAGCCCGAGAGCACCGGCGAGATGATGCCGCTCTTCCCGATGCTGTCGAACTCCTGCCGGAAGATGGCCGCGTGGTGCGCCAGGCGATCGCCTTCGACCTGGCCCACCTTCATGAGATCCGAGTTGCCGCCCATCCAGCTGGGCGCGAAGGCGTTGTTGTACGTGCCCGAGTAGCGGCTGGTGTTTGCATTCGCCAGCGCGAGGAACGTGTCGTACGCCGTGAAGCCGCCATTCCAGGTCTCGTTCGCTTCTTCGAAGAGCAGTTGGAATGGCGCAGCGTTTCCCTGTGCGGCGCGCGCGGCGTTGATGCGCGTGTAATCGAGATGATCGCGGAGGTAATCGGCAAACTGTGTAACGAAAGTGTCGTCGGCGTGCTCGGGGATGGTCACCCACATGTCCTTGCCGGTCTCGTTCACGAGCTCGACGATCAAATCGTAGGGCTGCCCATTCGCCGACTGGCCGAAGCTGCTCGACTCCGGATGGTCCGCCCAATTGGAGATCGTGCTGCCGTTGGTCTGGAGCCAATCCATGAACCGCAGCGCGCGGAACGGCGTGAGCAAGCTCAAGAACTGCGGCAGGAAGACCTGCGTCGTGCCTGGCGAGTAACCGGGATAAAGCAAGTGAACCTCGGTGACGGTCTGACCCGAGCCGTTGTTAATCGAAATGTTAAGGAAGTTCCCGAACGCGCCGGGCGTCCCGGTGATGGTCACCTGCGCCTGGTTCACGCCGTTCACGCTCTGAAAGCTGCCCACCAGCTGGCCGATGCCGGAGACGCTGAGCGTCCCCGTGCCCTTGTAGGTCAGCGTGTACGTGCCGCTTGGGAACACGAAGCCGATATCGGTCGAGCTCGTGCCCGAGGCGCCGGCAACGGGATAGCCGTTCGCGTCGAGCTGGGCGGCGGCGGTGTTGAAAGGCTTGAGCTGCCGCGCGACATCGACAAAGTACAAGTCCGCCGCGACGTTCGTGCCGAGCCAGTTTGACACTGTCTGGGCACCGGTCGTGCCCGTCGACGAGCTGCCAGTGCTCGTCGTGGTCGAGCTCGCGCTGCTGCCGGTCGAGCCGGTCGTCGACGATGTCGAGCTCGAGGACGAGCTTCCGCCCGTGGTCGTGCTGCTGCTGCTCGAGGAAGCCGTGCTCGTCGCGCCATGGCTGCTGCCACTGCTCCCACTGCCGGTCGCGCCCGTGCCGCTGGAGCTGCTCGCGGTGCTCGCCGGCGTCACCTCGGCCGTGCAGCCCGCGATGGCGAACGCGATCGTAATCAACAATGAGCGATTCATATGTTCCCCTCGACTATGGATTATCGAGCTTGCAATCCGGATCGAGCAGCTCCGGGCGGTACTCGAAGTGCATGGTGTCGTAGTGGTACCAGCGGCCGCCCCAGATGAAGCCCTCGGCCTCGAAGGCCTCGACGATCACCGCAGGAATCTCGTTGCGCCACTTCACCGGTTCGACGGGCTTCGCCCATTGCCAGTAGGCCGAGTGGGCCACGTTGATGTCGAGTGAGACACCGAAGCTGTGCGCGGAGAGCTTGTCGCTGCCGGCGATCACGCGCCAATTGAACGTGCCACCGAGCTTTTGAAGGTAGGCCCTGAGCGACGCGTCCTTCGCGACGAGCGGAGCGAGACGCTTCTCCACTCGCTGCAACGGCCCGACGACCTTGGGATGCACTTTCAAGTGCTCGCCGAGAAAATCGAGCGGCACCAACCGCGAGGCGATCTCCTTCGCGCTCGCGCCGTACGTGGCGAAGAAGAGTGCGTCCACGCGCATGCGGCCCGGATCCGCGTCGACGGTGGTGATGGGCGCGATGGGCCCACGCGGATACGGCTCGAGGAGCACGTCGTGCAGATCCGGGTTCTCGAAGCGCTGGTACGCGTCCTTCGCCTTGCCATCATTCCAGGGCACGCGCGTGCCGTCGGGGAGCTTTCCGAACCAGGCGCCGTCGACGAGCTGCGGCTGCAATGCGTAGTACTTGGCCAGGCAAGCGAGCGCGCGCGGCGGCCGCGGCGGGGCATCGGCGAGCGCGAGCGCGACGAGCACAGCGAGCATTCACAGAGGCTCGCCCATTTTCGACGCGCATCCAAGCAGGGCTGCGAGTACCTTGCTCGCATGTCGTCCGGGATTCCGCCGCCGGAGAAGCCGGGTCGCGTGGCCGCGCTGTACGCGGTGCTGATCGGCTTCGGCACTGCCGGCGCGGCCCTGGTGAACGTGCTGCATCTGCCGCCGGGGCTCGCTGCGCTCTTCTGTTTCGGCGCGGTGGTGTTCGCGTCGCTCGCCATCAGCTGGGGCGCGGAGGCCGCGCAGTTCTACGTCTCGCAGGGCTTCGCGGTCGCGGGCGTGGCGCTCTTGCAGGTGATGCCCGAGTTCATGGTGGAAGCGGTGATCGCCTGGAGCGGCCAAGTGGACCTCATGTTCGCAAACGCGACGGGCTCGAACCGCTTGTTGATCGGGCTCGGCTGGCCCTTCATCTACGCGGTCGCGGCGATGTCGGCGCGCGGCAAGGAGTGGCCCCGGGAGATCCGGCTCCGACGCGAAAACATCCTCGAGGTGACGGCCCTGCTGGCGTCATCCAGCTACTACCTGGTGATCCTCGCGAAGGGCACGCTCGCCAGCTACGACGCGATCGTGCTCTTCGGACTCTTCGTTCTTTACTTCGTCGCGCTCTGACGCCTGCCCGCGGAAGAAGAGGACGACGCCGACGAGCTCCTCGCGCCGCCGCGCTACATCCTCACGCGGCCGTCGAAGCTCGCGCGCATCGCGTGGCTGGTGGGCTTGATCGCGTTCGGCGGCGGCGTGCTCGTGGCGGTGGCCGAGCCGTTCGTGCACACGCTGCAAGCCGTCGCGGTGTCGCTGGGCATCAGCGCGTTCGTGTTCGTGCAGTGGGTGGCGCCGTTCCTCTCCGAGTTCCCCGAGAAGGTGACCGCGTTCTACTGGGCGCGCACGGTGAAGCTCGCGCCGATGGCGGTGATGAACATGGTCAGCTCGACCGTGTCGCAGTTCACCTTGCTGGTCTCGATGATCCCCATCGTCTACGGGCTCTCGCCGCACTCGCAGGGCTTGCTGGTGAGCGTGCCCATGGATCCCAGCCACCGCCGCGAGCTCTTCCTCTCGTGGGCGATGACGCTCTACGGCGTGGCGTGCTTGCTCAAGCTGCGCTTCACGCGTGCGAACGCGATCGTGCTCTTCGCGCTCTGGGCGATTCAGTTTGCATACCGCGGCGATTTGCCGTTCTCGCTGCCGATCGTTGGAAGCCACGTGCCCGCGGTGATCGCGTGGGTGCTCATTCTGCTCGCAGTGATCGAGGTGGCGTGGCACTGGCGCGAGCTCGATGTGCGTGGCGCGCTCGCGCACGCGTGGGGCTTGATGCGCCGAGGTGAATAGTTGATTTGCAGGACGGCCGCGCGACGCACTACGGTCGCGCTCGTGCGTCGCTTTCTGACCCTCTTCGTTTTTGCGCTCGCTGCGTGCAGCAGCAACAGTCCCAGCTCGGGCTCGACGTCGAGCTCGAGTGGCGCGGCCGCGACGGGATCGACCTCGAGCAACAGCAGCAGCGCGTCGTCGTCGAGCAGCTCGAGCAGCTCGAGCAGTTCGAGCAGTTCGAGCGGCTCCGGATCCGGCTCGAGCGCGGGCAGCACGACGGGCTCGAGTGGAAGCGCGCCACTCTTGCGCTTCGCCTTCACCGGCGACACGCGCCCCGACAACTGCGACGACGTCACCAACTATCCCGGACCGGTGATGGACAGCATCGTCGCGGGTATGAAGAACCACGACGTGCAGCTCGCGCTCGACACCGGCGACCACCTCAAGGTCTGCGGCAGCGACAGCACCACCATCGCCACCGCGGCCGCCGACGCGCAGATGCAGATTTACTCAGCGTCCATCGCCGCGCTCGAAGCGCCGTTCTATCTCGCGATGGGCAACCACGAGTGCTTCGACAACAGCGCCCTCTGCAACGCAGGCGATCCCTTGCTCAGCGTGTTCCAGCGCTACCAGGGCACCGACGGCGGCGCGCCGTACTTCACGTTCGATCGCTCCACGCCTTCGGGCCCGGCGAGCTTCGTGTTCATCGCCGACACAGCGTGGGACGCGACCGAGTCCGCGTGGCTCGACGCGACGCTCACGCGCACCGATGCGTCTGCGTACACGATCATCGCCAAGCACGTGCCCAGCACGAACGTGACCGACTTCCCCACCAACGCCGACGAGATGACGATCATCAACGCGCACCACTACGCGCTGTTGCTCGACGGCCACGCGCACACCTACGTGCACGCCGACGGCGGACGCGAGATCACCCTCGGCCTCGGCGGCGCGCCGCTCGATCATCCGTCGCGCGATGCATTTGGATTTGGGCTCGCGGAGCAGCTCCCGGATGGGCGCTTGCAAGTGACGATCTACGACGCCGCCAGCGACTCGCCGATCGACCAGTTCATGGTCTCGGGAAATTGACCGCCGTCCCCATGGCCTCTTGGGCGCGAACGGTGTAAATCGGCGCCATGAACGCGCGTGTGTACGTGACCCTCAAGTCGGGCGTCCTCGATCCGCAGGGCAAGGCTGTGGCCCGCTCGCTTGCGGGGCTCGGTTACTCCGAAGTGACCGACGTCCGCATCGGCAAGATGATGGAGCTGCAGCTCGAGGGCGCTGACAAGGAAGCCGCGAAGGCGCGCCTCGACGAGATGTGCCGCCGCATGCTCGCCAACACGGTCATCGAGGATTACCGCATCGAGATCGTGGGCTGAGCGAGGTCGCCCGTGTGCGGCATCGCAGGCATCGTCGACTTCGAGCGGCCGGCTGAAGCTTCGCGCTCGGCCATCGCCGCCATGCAGCGCGCGCTCGCCCGGCGCGGCCCGGATGGGCAGGGCGATTTCTTCGAAGGCGCGGTCGCGCTCGGACACACGCGGCTCGCGATTCAGGATTCCGAGAGCGGCGCGCAGCCGCTCCTCTCGCCGGATGGGCGCCACGTGCTCGTCTACAACGGCGAGCTCGCCAACGCGGACGAGCTGCGCCGCACCTACGCGCGCGAGTTTCCCTTCAACGGCAAGTCGGATACCGAGGTCGTTCTCGCGGCGCTCACGCTCGACGGCGTGGGAGCGCTGCGGCGCTTCAGCGGGATGTTTGCGCTCTTCCTCTGGGATCGCGAGCAGCAGCGCGGCGTCGCGGCGCGCGACACACTGGGTGTGAAGCCGCTCTTGTACACGCGCGAAGGATCGCAGCTGCGGTTCGCGTCGGAAGCCAAGGCGCTCATCGCGGCGCGAGGCACTTCACCTGCAGTGAACATGGACGCGCTCGTCGAGTGGGCGCTCGTGCCGCAGTTCTCCGGGGTGGATCGCGCACCGTTCGCGGGCGTCGAGATCTTGCCGCCGGGCGGATTGCTCGAGGTGGATCGCTCGGGCGTGCGCGTGTCGCGGTGGTCGCGCTTTCGGCCCGCGAGCAAGCCGATGGATGAGGCCGCGCTGCTCGACGATGTCTTGCGGCGGCTCTACATGGGCACGAACTCGGTCGCCGCGAGCGATTGGCCCACGGGCGTGTTCCTCTCGGGCGGCCTCGATTCGTCGCTCATCGCCGAGGCCTCGGGCTTCTCGCTCGACGAGCTGCGCGCGTACACCATTCGCTTCGAAGGCCAGGATCGCTTCGACTACGCGCACTCGGCGATCACCTTCGAGGACGACACGCCGTTCGCCGAACAGGTCGCGAAGGAGCTCGAGCTCGAGCACACGTTCGTGGATGTGCGCCGCGAGGCGCTGCCGAGCGATCTCGAGACGCTTGCGAAGATCAACGACCTCGTGCCCGCGTGGGAGCAGGAGCTCGCGCAGCATCACCTGTCGCGCGTGGCCAGCCAGAGTGTGAAGGTCGTGCTCGTCGGCGACGCGGCCGACGAGACGCACTTCGGCTACCACTTCCTGCTCGATCCCTCGGCGACGAAGTCGATCGACGGCTTGCTCGCGCGGCTCGGCGCGCCCGCGCGATTGCAGATGTTGAACCCCGAGCTGCGCGCGTCGGCGCTGGAGACGCTCGCGTCGCGCTATCGCGACGTCGTGGCCGATGCGGGTCAGCGCTGGGGCACGCGCGATCAAGACGTACTCGCGACGACCGCGCTCATCGTCGAGCGCTGGTTGCCGCGGCTGCTGCACAACGGCGACGTGCACACCATGGCGTTCGGCCTCGAGGCGCGCGTTCCGTTCTGCTCCGCGAACCTGCTCGATCTCGCCGAGCGCGTGACGCCTGCCATCGGGCTCAAGAACGGCATCGAGAAGTGGCACCTGCGGCAAGGCGCGGAAGGCGATTTGCCGAAGGAGATCCTCTGGCGTCGGAAGAGCGCGCTTCCCAAGGATCAAGGCGCAGAGCCCGTGTACCGCGCAGAGGCCGAGCGGCTGCTCGCGGATCCGGATCCGCTCGTGAAGCGCTTGCTCGACGTGGCGTTCTTGCGCGAACTCGCCCGCGCGCCGCGCAAGCTTCTCGAGGTGGAGCGGAGCATGCTCTTCCAGGCAATCGTGCTCACGCACTGGGCGCGTCACCACGGGGTGCGTTGAATGAAGCGCGTGCTGCTCGTGAGCTCGGGCGAGAAGGGCCACGTGAACCCGCTCGTGGGTGTGGCGCAGCACCTGCGCGCGGCTGGCCATCACGTGGGTTGGCTCGTCGTTCCCGAGCCGGTGGACCAGGTGAAGAAGCTCGGCGTGGAGCTGGTGCGCCTGCCGATGGAAACGCCCGTCGACGAGATCGTCACGCAGGGCCCGGAGATGAGCGCGCTCGCCCGCGACGCGAAGGCGCTGCGGAGCTGGATTCAAGCACTGCTGCTCGACGCCGTGCCCGCGCAGATCGAGCCGCTCCGAAAAGCGCTGCGCGCGTTCCAGCCGGACGTCGTGGGCACGGATCCGATGCTGTACCAAGCGTACATCGCGTGCCATCTGGAGCAGCGGCCGTTCGCGGGGATCTCGTCGTCGCTCAATCCGGTCACGCCGGATCACGTCGACGTGGAGCTCACGCGCACCGTGCGTTCGCTCGCGAGCGCGCGCGCGGCGCTCTTCGGGAGTCACGGGCTCGCGCCGAAGTTCGCCGTCTGCGACGCGCTCGGGCCGATGCTCACCACCTGCTTCGCCACGCGTGAGTACGTGGGCGATGGCGAGCTTCATCCCGCGGTGAAATTGGTGGGTCCGACGCGGCCGCTCGGCGATCGCGGCGACGAGGTGCCGTTTCCCTGGGAGCGCCTCGATGCGTCGCGGCCGTTCGTGTATCTCTCGTTCGGCTCGCAGATTGGTTGGCAGCCGGAGATCTTCGCGCGCGTGGCCCGCGTGCTCGCCCGACGCGCGGTGCCGCTGGTGATCAACGCGGGCGTCGAGTCGCACGCGCGCGGGCTGGCGGAGCTTCCGGGCCAGGTGATCACGGTGCGCTACGCGCCGCAGCGCGAGCTGCTCGCGAAGGCGGCTGCGTTTGTCACGCACGGCGGCGCGAACTCGGTGATGGAGGCGATCACCGCAGGCGTGCCCATGTTGGTGAGCCCGGTGTGCAACGACCAGCCCATCCAGGCGACGTTCGTCGAGCGCTCGGGCGTGGGCTGCGTGTTGAACATTCCGCTCGCGACCGACGATCAGATCGACGAGGCGTTTGGTGCGCTGCTCGAGCCTGAGACGAATTCGTTCAAGCGCGCGCTCGCGCCGATCTCTGCGGCGTACCGCGCGTCCGACGGCGCCCGCGAAGTCGCGCGGCTGCTCGTCGAGCTCGCGGCATGATCACCTGGCGGCTGGAGCGCTGGCGTCCACCTCGCGTGAAGCCGCTCGAGGTCTGGAACCTGCCGTATCGAGATGGGCTGATCTACGAGCGGCTGAGCGCGTCGTTCGCGGATGAGGGTGGATCGAGCGTCGACCTCGAGCTCGCGCAGACGCTCGCGGTGCTGTGTCAGCTCGTGGCGCCTCGCGAAACGATCTGGATTTCGGGCGGGCTCGCTGCGCGCGCGGGATTGCAGAAGGCGTTTCGTCGCTACGAGCTCGCGCGCGTGCGTTTCGCGGGTGAGCCGCTGTTTCCTGCTGAAGCGGGCGCGCGCGCGGAGCTCGCGAGGCGTGGCGTCGCGAACGGGCTCGTCGTCGATCTCGGACAGACCTCGCTCAAGCTGAGCAGCGCAAAGCGCGTGGTGATTCAGCGTCCGCTCGATGCGCTGCCCGTGTTTCTCACCGAGCACGCGCCGCCGCCGCAGAACGTCCGACTCGAGCAGGCCGCTCGGCTCGCGGATTTCGTGAGCGAAGCGATCGCCGCCAACATCGCGCCGAATGCGCCGCCCGCGCTCGTGCTCGGGTTGCCATGTGCGCTCGATGATCGCGGCACACCAGGAAGCTGCACCTACGCAGGTTGGACGAACGACATCACGTGGGCGCCGCGCATGCTCTCGCGCATCGACGCGCTCCTGCCGCCGTCGCATTCGTGGCATGGGCGCGAGGTGTTGGTGCTTCTCGCGAACGACGCCGAGCTCGCTGCGTCGACCGCCGCGCTCGAGCTCTCTCGCGACGTGCGCTCGCTGGTGCTGACGCTCGGCTTCGGGCCTGGCGCAGCGTGGCTCGAGCCGGAGTCGGCGCATGGCTGAGCCGCTGCACGCGCTCTATCTCTCGCCGCACCTCGACGACGTCGCGCTCTCCTGTTCCGCGCGGCTCCGCACCGAGCGCGCCTCGGGCAAGCGCGTCCGCGTTCTCTCGTTCTTCACGAAGGGCGACGAGAGCCATGCCGAGCGCAAGGCCGAGGACGCGCGTGCGCTGAAGCTGCTCGATGTCGAAGGCGAGCACGCCGAGCTCTCCGATGCGCCGTTTCGCAGCCCGCGCTACGACCGGCTCTCGCGGTTGTGTCTCGCACGTGATGCGTCGTTCGAGGCCGCGTCGCTTCCGGAAGTCGAACGTGCGCTCGACGCTGTCATCCAGCGCGAGCAACCGGAGCGCGTGATCGCGCCGCTTGGCGTGGGCGGACACGTGGATCACCGGCTCGTGCATCTCGCGGCGCGCAATCGTGTTCCGCCGTCGCAACTCGAGCTCTACGAAGATCGGCCGTACGCGCTGGTCGCGGGTGCCGTCGAGTGGCGGCTGCGAGAGCTGGGCGCGAATGTGGACGTGCTCGCGCGTGGCGCGTACCTGCGCGCGTTTCTCGGATCGGCGTACGTGAAGAGCTTCTTGCGTCCGCGCGACTTCGTGGCGCTCGCGCGACACGTTCGAGGGCCGATCGCAGCGGATCCCATTCGAATCCATTCGACGATCGATCGCCACGGCCTCGAGGAGCGCGCGTTCGCGATCATGGTCGGGCTCGCGTACGGCTCGCAGTGGGCGCCGCTCTTCGGCGGACTCGGCGAGCACGAGCGCGCATTGCGCGAAGCGGCCGAATCACTGGGCGCGCCGAACGGTTACGCCGAGCGCTACTGGCGAATCGAGACCTGAAGCGCTGGCGTCGCTTCGGGCGCGAGCTCTTCAGGCGGCCGCGTCTTCCAGCGGCGATGCATCCACACCCACTCGGAGGGCACGGCGCGGATTGCGTCTTCGATTGCGCGCGTGAACGATTGGGTCAGCGCGATCACCGCGGCTTCATCGTGGCCTTCGGGCAGCGGCAGCTCGCGGATCTCCATGCGGTGGCCGCCATCTGGGAGCCGATGAATGAAGCCCACGAGCGGCGCGGCGCGCGCGCGCAACGCGAGATCCGCGGCCGCGCGCGGCGTGAACGCCTTCTTGCCGAAGAAGTCGACGAATACGCCTTGCACCTTCGTGTCTTGATCGATGAGCAGCCCGAGCGCGCCGCCGTCCTTCAAGAGCCGCAGCATTTGCTTGGCCGCGCCGGGCGCGCCGCGCCAGATCGTGCGCAGGTTGCCGCTCGCGCGCACGCGATCGATGAGCGCCGTGAGCCGCGCGTCGTTCGACTCCTTGGCGATGGTCGCGCAGGGCAGGGCGGTGCGCGCGAGCCGTCGCGCGAGCAGCTCCCAATTGCCGACGTGCCCCGTCACGAACATCGCGCCATTCCCACGCGCGAGCGCGCCTTGATACGCGCTCCACGCTTCGGGCGGCAGCTCCACGTATTGTTCGAGCACTGGATCCAACTTGTGGATCAACGCGAGCTCGAGTGCGCTCTGTGCGAGGTGCACGAACATCGCGCGGACCAGCTCTGCGCGATCGGTTTCGCTCTTGTCCGGGAACGCGACCGCGAGTGAGTCGAGCGCCTTGCGCCGCTCTCCCGCGAAGAGCGCGAACGCGAGCCCGCCAAGGAAGCGCCCGAGCGGCGCGATCGACGAGCGCGGCAGCAGTCCAACGATCGCC
>Ga0265338_10011260_pt1 | contig 10357 bp, 8 predicted proteins | sample 42126metaG_FD_193579 | JGI IMG/M metagenome (GOLD analysis project Ga0265338, IMG submission 193579) | Rhizosphere microbial communities from Carex aquatilis grown in University of Washington, Seatle, WA, United States - 4-21-26 metaG | ecosystem: Host-associated > Plants > Roots > Rhizosphere >... | reverse complement strand
AACGATGGCCGCCCGCGCCGCCGTCCGCGACGCCGGCCGCGTGCTCGAGGTTCCCTACGGCGTCGTGGACAAGATCGCGAAGCTGATCCCGGAAGGGCCGGGGCAGACGCTCGACGAGTGCCTGAAGCCGGGCGCCGACCTGCGCCGCGAAGTGGATGCCGATCCGGTCGCGAAGGAGATCGTCGAGCTGGCGCGGCCGCTCGAGGGACTGACCCGCCAGGACGGCATCCACGCTGCCGCGGTCGTGATCGGCGCCGAGCCGCTGATGAACACTGTCCCGCTGCAGCAGAAGGGCACCGACCAGGAGGTCGTGACCCAGTTCTCCGGCACGGTGATCGAGTCGCTCGGCCTGCTCAAGATGGACTTCCTCGGCCTGCGCAACCTCGACGTGATCGACAAGGCCGTCGAGCTGATCCCGGGCCTCGACATCTCGACGATCCCGCTCGACGACCGCAAGACCTACGAAATGCTGGCGCGCGGCGAGTCGATCGGCGTCTTCCAGTTCGAGGGCTCGGGGATGCGCGAGGCGCTGCGCTCGATCCGCCCGACCGTCTTCGACGACCTGATCGCGATCGGCGCGCTCTACCGGCCGGGTCCGATGCAGTACATCCCCGTCTACGCGGCCCGCAAGAACGGCCGCGAGGCCGTCACCTACCCGGACGAGCGCCTGAAGCCGATCACCGCCCCCACGTACGGCATCTGCGTCTACCAGGAGCAGTACATGGAGATCGCCAAGCAGCTCGGCGGCTTCTCGCCGGCCGAGGCGGACGACCTACGCAAGGCGATCGGTAAGAAGATCCACTCGCTGATGGCCTCCCTCAAGGGCAAGTTCCTCGAGGGGTGCGCAGCGAACGGCGTCGCGGCCGGCGTCGCCCAGCAGCTGTGGGCCGACATGGAGAAGTCACAGGACTACTCCTTCAACAAGTCCCACGCCGCCTGCTACGCGCTCATCTCCTACCGCACCGCCTGGCTGAAGGCGAACCACCCGCGCGAGTACATGGCGGCGCTGATCTCCTCCGTGATGAACACGAAGGACAAGGTGCCCTTCTACGTCAACGCCTGCGACGAGCTCGGGATCGAGGTGCTGCCGCCGGACGTGAACGAGTCACAGGTCGACTTCGCCGTCGTCGAGGGGAAGATCCGCTTCGGCCTGAACGCGGTCAAGAACGTCGGCGAGTCGGCCGCGCGAGCGATCGTGGACGCACGCGCGGAGGGCGGCCCGTTCACCTCGATCTGGGACTTCACCGAGCGCGTCGACCCGTCGGCCGCGAACAAGCGCGCGCTCGAGTCGCTCGTCAAGTGCGGCGGGCTCGACTCGACCGGTGCGGGGCGGATGGGGATGCTGGAGCTGCTCGAGCAGGCGCTGTCGTGGGGGCAGAAGCAGCAGTCCGACCGGCTGCTCGGCCAGGCGTCGATCTTCGACCTCGGCGACTCGCCGGCGGAGGCGTCCTCACGCCACCACCCGGCGATCCCGGAGGGCGAGTTCGAGAAGCCGGAGCTGCTGCGGATGGAGAAGGAGAGCCTCGGCCTCTACGTCTCCGAGCATCCGCTCTCGGCGGTGCGCGACCAGTTGCGCCGCAAGACCGACTGCACTCTCTCCGAGCTGGAGAAGCGCCGCGACGGCGAGATCGTCACCGTCGGCGGTTTGGTCGCCTCGCTGCGGACGATGACGACGAAGAAGGGCGACCCGATGGCCTTCGTCGGCCTCGAGGACGTGACCGGCGCCGTCGAGGTGGTCGCGTTCAACTCCTCCTACGCCGCCGCCCGCGACCTGCTCGTCTCCGACGCCGTGCTGATCGTGAAGGGCCGGATCGACCACAAGCAGCAGGGCGAGACGAAGCTCGTCGCGCTGGAGATCGCCGCCTTCGAGGCGACCCCGGAACGGCGCGAGGTGCACCTGAAGGTCGACGCGCGCATCGCCCCCGCGGGCGTCGTGCGCGAGCTCGCGACGCTCGTCAAGGACTTCCCCGGCGAGGCGCCGATCTACCTCGACCTCGTCACCTCGGTCGGCTCGAAGGTGCTCGAGCTCGGCCCGCAGTACCGCGTCCGACCCGACGCCGACTTCTACGCGTCGGTGAAGCACCTGCTCGGCGAAGCCGCCGTGAGCTAGACCGTCGCTCCCTTCCGTCTGTTGCAAGCCTCGCATCGAAGCTCGATGTTCCGGGTGGTGTTTGAGCCGCCGCGACTCACTGGGATGATGTGATCAAACTCCAGTCTTTCTCGCGATCCGCAGTCGACGCAGCTTCCACCGTCCCTTCGCCAGACTTCGTGGCGCACGCGCTCGGGAATCGGAAGTCGCCGGGCCGTCGAAACCGACCGGTCCAGTGGGGCTCCTGCCGCATCGAGTTTCAATATGTTGTCGGCGTAGTTCTCCCAGGCTCTGCGAATGCCCCTGATCGTTGCGGTGCGCCACACGAGCGACAGGTTGTCGATATCGGACTCGGTCATTTCGACGTTCGTCCCGATCGACTGTTCTGCTGCCGCGCTAATAGCGTCGCGGATGATTTGCCGAGCGGTGATCTCCCCGCTGGCGAGTTGCGCTAGCCGTTCCTCGCAGTCTGTGTACGCGCGCTGCTGCCAAGACCCCTCTCGACTCCGACCTGCGGCGTAACGTCTCATGGCCGCGCGAATCGCGTGCTCCTCGGTCTCGAGAACCTTCCGCTCGAATCGCTCAGACGAGGCCATGGCCAATCGATCCTAGGACATGGTGAGCCACCGGCTACCGTGGCCTGATGGCCCGCCGCGAGGACATCCGCAACGTCGCGATCGTCGCGCATGTCGACCACGGCAAGACGACGCTCGTCGACGCGCTGCTCTGGCAGGCCGGCTCCTTCCGCGAGAACCAGGACGTGGCCGAGCGGGTCATGGATTCGACCGACCTGGAGCGCGAGAAGGGGATCACGATCCTCGCCAAGAACACCGCGGTCCGGCTCGCGAACGGCGTCAAGCTGAACATCGTCGACACGCCAGGCCACGCCGACTTCGGCGGCGAGGTCGAGCGCGGGCTGACGATGGTGGACGGCGTGCTCCTGCTCGTCGACGCGAGCGAGGGGCCGCTGCCCCAGACGCGCTTCGTGCTGCGCAAGGCGCTCGAGGCGCATCTGCCGGTCGTCCTCGTCGTCAACAAGGTCGACCGCGACGACGCGCGCCCGGACGAGGTCGTGAACGAGGTCTACGAGCTCTTCCTCGATCTCGACGCCAACGAGTCGCAGATCGAGTTCCCGATCGTCTACTGCAACGCGCGCACCGGCCGGGCCGGCCTGACGCCAGGCGACCTCGCCGCCGACCTCGCGCCGCTCGTGGAGACGCTGCTGACGACCGTGCCGCCGCCCGAGTACGACCCCGAGCATCCGTTGCAGGCGCTCGTCACGAACCTCGACGCGTCGCCGTACGTCGGCCGCCTCGCGCTCTGCCGCATCCGCCACGGTGAGCTGCGCAAAGGCGCCGCCGTCGCGTGGTGCCGCGCGGACGGCACGATCGAGCGCGCGAAGCTCACCGAGCTCTTCATCACCGAGGCGCTCGACCGCGTGCCCGCCGACTCGGCCGGACCGGGGGAGATCGTCGCGATCGCCGGCCTGCCGCAGGTGACGATCGGCGAGACGATCGCGGACCCCGACGACCCGCGCCCGCTTCCCGTCACGCACGTCGACGAGCCGTCGCTCTCGGTCACGATCGGGATCAACACCGCGCCGCTCGCCGGCACCGAGGGCACGCGGCTGACCGCCTCGATGGTCAAGCAGCGGCTCGACCAGGAGCTCGTCGGCAACGTCTCGCTGCGCGTGAACCCCACCTCCCGCCCGGACGCCTGGGAGGTGCAGGGCCGCGGCGAGCTCCAGCTCGCGGTGCTCGTCGAGCTGATGCGCCGCGAGGGCTTCGAGCTGACGGTCGGCAAGCCGGAGGTCCTGACCCGGGAGATCGACGGCAAGCGGCACGAGCCGGTGGAGCGCGTCGCGATCGACGTGCCCGAGGAGTACATCGGCGTCGTCACGCAGCTGCTCGCGCTCCGCAAGGGCCGGCTGCTCCAGATGGTCAACCACGGCACCGGCTGGGCGCGGATGGACTACGTCGTCGCGGCCCGTGGCCTGATCGGCTTCCGCACCGAGTTCCTCACCGAGACGCGCGGTACCGGCATCCTCCACCACGTCTTCGAGGGCTGGGAGCCGTGGGCGGGCGAGCTGCGGACGCGACCGACCGGAAGCCTCGTCGCCGACCGCCGCGGCCCGGCGACCGGCTTCGCGATCCTCAACCTTCAGGAGCGCGGCACGCTCTTCGTCTCACCCGGCGAGGAGGTCTACGAGGGGATGATCGTCGGCGAGAACTCGCGCGCCGACGACCTCGACGTGAACGCCTGCAAGGAGAAGAAGCTGACGAACATGCGTGCCGCCGCCTCCGACGAGACGGTGCGCCTGATCCCGCCGCGGCCACTCTCACTCGAACAGGCACTCGAGCTGATCCGCGACGACGAGTGCGTCGAAGTGACGCCGCAGAGCATTCGGCTGCGCAAGGCCGAACTCTCGGCGCAGAAGCGGCAGAGCGCCACGTCGCGCCGCAAGCGCGAAGCCGCGTCGGTCGCGGGCTAGCGGCTGACGCGCTCCCACGGAATCCTTACCTCGCTCACTCTCCAGACTTCCCTTCCGGAGGTACGGTGAGAGAGGATCCCTCTGAAAGGTGTGAACCGCACCGGTTCATTTTCCGAAGGACAGTGCAGAACGGAGCCATGACGATGCCTGCGGTAGAGATAGTCGAGACCGAGCTGGAGCGCGTAGAGAGCTGGCGGGCTCAGGCGCTCGAGCGCGCGGGCTTCGACTCCGACGCCGCGAAGGCGATCGCCGCCCGTCTCGACGTCGACCTGCACCGCGCGATCCAGCTGCTCGAAAACGGCTGCACGCCGGAGCTCGCGCTCCGCATCCTCCTCTAGAGGCACAATGGGCGTCGTGAGCGCCCTTCTCGCCGCGATCCCCTCGCCGCCGCACGGCAGCTTCCAGGTCGGGCCGTTCTCGCTGCACATGTACGGCGTGATGCTGCTGCTCGGCATCGCGGCCTGCGTCTGGCTGAGCGGCCGGCGTTGGGTGAGCTGGGGTGGCGACTGGGACCTGATCTACCGGGTCGCGCTCTGGGGCGTGATCGCGGGGATCGTCGGCGCGCGCCTCTACCACGACCTCACCTCGTGGAACCAGGACGCCGCGATCCACGAGCACTGGTGGGGCTTCGCCGCCGTTTGGCAGGGCGGGCTCGGCATCTGGGGCGCCATCCCGTTCGGCGCGCTCGCCGGTGCCTGGGTCGTGCGCGGCTCCGGCAACAGCGTCCGCCTGATGATGGACGCGGTCGCACCGGGGCTCCTGCTCGCGCAGGGCATCGGCCGCTGGGGCAACTACTGGAACCAGGAGCTGTACGGGAAGCACACGACGCTGCCGTGGGCGCTCGAGATCCACGGCAAGGGGCCGGCGAACGAGTACCACCCGACCTTCCTCTACGAGTTCACCTGGGACGTGATCGGCGTCTTCGTGCTGCTCTGGGTCGACCGGCGCTTCAAGATCCGCCGGCCCGCGCTCTTCGCCCTCTACGCCGCCTGGTACTGCACCTTCCGCTGCTACGAGGAGGTGCTGCGGATCGACCCGTCCAGCCACATCGGCGGGATGCGGCTCAACTTCTGGGTCTCGCTCGGCGTCTGGATCTGCTCCGTCGCCTTCTTCGTCTGGTGGCAGTTCCTGCGCACGCCGCCCGAGGACCGGCCCGCGCCGGTGCGGGCGATTCCGACCGGGCCGAAGATGGCCGTGCCGAAGGGCCGCGTCCGGTAGCCCGATTAGCCTGCGGACGATGATCGTCCGCGAGCTTGCGCTGGACCTCGACGCGTTCGAGGGGCCGTTCGACCTGCTGCTGACGCTCGTCCTCAAGGAGGAGCTCGACCTGCGGGAGGTCGACATCGCGGCGATCGTCCTCGCCTTCCTGGAGCGACTGGCGGAGCGCGACGAGCTCGACCTGGAAGCGTGCGGCGAGTTCCTCGTGCTCGTCTCCTCGCTGCTCGAGCTGAAGGCGCGCGGCCTCTTCCCGGAGGAGGCGGCCGAGCTCGCCGAGCTGGAGCCGGAGGTCGCCGCCGAGGAGCTCGCGCGCCGGCTCGCCGAGTACCGGCGCATGAAGGAGGCCGCCGCGTGGCTGCGCGGGCGCCTCGAGGAGGAGGGCGACCGCTTCTTCCGGCTCGGGCCGGCGCCGTTCGCCCCGAAGCCCGAGGTGCAGCTCGCGCCGCAGCAGCCGGAGAAGCTCGCGCAGGTGATCCGCCTGCTCGCGACCGACCCGCCGCAGGTCTCGCTCGCGCACATGGCGCTGCGCTTCCCGCCCGTGTCGCAGTTCCTCGACCGCTTCCGCGCCGTGCTGCGCCGCCGCTCCCGCTTCGACTTCGACACCGAGGTGCGGGGCCTCTCGCGCGTCGAGCAGGCCGTCGCCTTTCTCGCGCTGCTCGACCTGCGCCGCTCCGGCGAGATCGCGCTCGAGCAGGCCGCGCCGTTCGCCCCGATCCGGGTGCGGGCTGCGGAGGAATCAGCCAACCGAGACGAAAGGACCGTGACGTGGAACGCCCGCTCCGCCTGATCTCCGCGAACCCGCTCGACCAGTTGGCCCGCACGCTGGAGGCGCTGCTCGTCGTCGCCTCCGCGCCGCTCTCGGTGGCGGAGCTCGCCGACGCGGCCGACGATGATCCCGAGCGCGTCGACGCGGCGTTGGAGCTCGTCGCGGAGCGCTACAGCGAAGGCCGCAGCGGGATCGTGCTCGAGCACGTCGCGGGCGGCTGGGCCTACCGCGCCTCCCGCGAGGCGGCCACCGCGTGTGCCCGCCTGTTCGAGCGGCCGGCGCAGCGGAACCTCTCGCAGGCGGCCCTGGAGACGCTCTCGATCGTCGCGTACCTCGGTCCGTGCTCGCGGCCCGACATCGCGCGGATCCGCGGCGTCGCCGCCGAGTCCGCCGTCGCGAACCTCGTCGAGCGCGGCCTGATCACCGAGTCCGGCCGCGACGACGACGCCGGCGGGGCGATCCGCTACCGGACGACGCCGCTCTTCGAGCGCATCTTCGGCCTGGAGAGCCTCTCCCAGCTGCCGCGCCTCGACGACGTCGGCCCGGACGCGGACGCGATCCGCGACCGGCTGCACACCGTCGCCGAGAAGCGTTCGGCGTAGCGCCGGAGGCGCTCGCTCTTCCGCCGGGAGTCGCTGGCTAGGCCGGCGACTCCTCCAGCTCAGTCCTCAGTCGCGCGTCGCCCAGTAGGTGAGGCTGCGCCAGCCCGGGCCGGCGTTGTCGTTCTCGGTCACGTCGAGCACGCGCACGCCCGCGGCCTCGAGCGCGGCCAGTGCGGCGCCGCGCGGGAGGGCATGCATCTCGGCGGCCGGCGGCGGCGCAAGGGGCGTGTCCTCCGTTGCGTCGCCCGCGACGACATCGAGGACGACCCGGGCCGGCCGCGTCCGCCGGAGCGAGAGCCGCTCGCGGCCGTAGCGCTCCGAGAAACGGCGCACGTGCTCCTGGAGCAGGTCGAGCTCGAGCAGGTGCTCGCCCGGCTCCGCCGGCGCCGGCACGGGCAACTCGAGGACGATCTCCGCGCCGGGCGCGACGTCGCGGTCGACGTACGCGCGATCGCTGCCATTCGTGAGCGCGATCAGCGCGGCGCCCGGCCAGAGGACCCTGCTGCGGTTCCGCACCCGGACACGCAGCACCGCCACGCCTCCCGCGGCGACGGTCACGCGCTCGTGCTCCGGCCGGATCTCCGCGACCATCGCGGCGAGCGGGAGCGGCTCCGCCGCGACGAGTTCCTCCGCGGCTTGGAAGACGAGCAGCCCGCCCGGCCGGAGTACGCGCGACAGCTCGGCGACGTAGCCGCGCTGCAGCTCCGGCGGCATGTGCTGGAGCACGATCACGGAGTAGACGACGTCGAAGCTCGCGTTCGCGAAGGGGAGCGCCTGCTGCTCGTTGAGCACGAACTCGCAGCGCTCGCCCTTCCGGTTGAGCCGCTGCGCAGTCTCGATCATCCCGGGCGCGACGTCGACGCCGACCGCGTGCTCGACGTGCGCGGCCAGCGCCTGGGTCAGGCGGCCGGCGCCGCAGCCGAAGTCGAGTGCACGCTCGCGACCGCGCGGCAGGCCCCAGCGCGCCGCCTCGTGCAGGACGGCGGCGATCTCCGCCTCGCCGCTCGCGAGGAACTCGTCCGGCGTCTGGTTCGGCTTGTACGGCCAGCCGAAGATCGCGTTGAAGACGTCCTTGCCGCGGGCGAGCGCGTCCCACGCGGCCTGGACACGGCGGAGATCGTCGTGGCTCAATCGCGTGTGGCCGAGTAGACGAAACCGAGCCACCCGGGGCCGGCGCCCGCGTCCTCGCGCACCTCGAGGAGCCGGAGGCCCGCGGCGCGCAGCGTCTCCTCGACGTCCGCGCGCGGGATGGCGTGCATCTCCATCTTCGCGTGCTCCTCGCCCACGGCCGGGGGCGCGCTCGCCGGATCGGCGTTAGGCGGGTCGTACGCCTCGCCGCCGGTCTCGACCGGGATCCGGGCCGGCCGCGTCCGCCGCAGGGAGAGCTTGCGCCGCCGCCCGAACCAGCCGACGTCCTGCTGGACCATGTCCAGCTCGAGCTGGTAGCGGCCCGGCTCGGCGGGCGCGGTCACAAGGAGCTCGAGCACGGCTTCGTGCCCGGGGCCGAAGTCCTGGCCGAGGTCGACGCGGCCGTCGTCCTGGACGAGCACGTGGCCGCGCTCGTCGAGCCAGTGGTTGCCGAGCTGGAGCATCTGGCGGCCGCGCACCGGCGACCACCACTCGCTACTCGTGTTGCGGACGCGCACGCGGACGAGCGCCTGCGCGCCCGCCGGCACGCGCAGCCGCGGGGCGAGCGACTCGAGCTCGGCGAGCACCGCGCTGCGCGGCAGCCGTGGCAGCGGCGTGCGCTCGGACGGCACCTGGAAGACGAGCAGCCCGCCCGGCCGCAGGACGCGCGCGAACTCGGCTATGTAGCCGCGCCCGAGCGCCGGGGGCATGTGCTGGAGGACGAGGTTCGAGTAGACGAGGTCGAAGCTCGCGTCCGGGAAGCGGCGCAGGTCGGGATCCTCGTTCAGGACGAACTCGGCGTTGTCGCCCCGCGTGTTCAGCCGGCGCGCCGCGTCGATCATCCCCGGCGCGACGTCGACTCCGACCGCGTGCTCGAAATGCGCGGCCAGCGCCTGGGTGAGCCGGCCGGCGCCGCAGCCGAAGTCGAGCGCCGACCCGAGCCGCCGCGGGAGGCCGTGCCGCTTGCCGTGCTTGAGCACGTGCGCGATCTCCTTCGCACCGGCGGCGAAGAACTCCCGGGCGGTCTGCCCCTGGACGTACGGGTAGCCCCAGATCACGCCGAACAGGTCGTCGTCCCGTGCGAGGGCGTCCCAAGTCGACTGGACGCGGCGGAGATCGGTCTCGGACACGTCAGCATCCTGCCGCAGGCGGGATCCGTACCGCGCGAGAATTCGACACGTGCGTCTCAACGCCTATCTCGCCCGCGCAGGAATCGCTTCCCGTCGCGGTGCCGACGAGCTGATCAAGGCCGGACGCGTCCGCGTCAACGGCGAGCCCGGGCAGCTGAACACGTTCGTCGAGGCGCGCGACCGCGTCGAGGTGGACGGCCGCGAGGTCGGCGCGCAGCGCCTCGCCTACGTCCTTCTGCACAAGCCGGCCGGCGTTGTCAGCACCGCGCGCGACCCGCAAGGGCGACCGACCGTCGTCCAGCTCGCCCCGACCGAACCGCGCGTCGTCCCGGTGGGGCGTCTCGACGCCGACACGACCGGCGCGCTGCTGCTCACGAACGACGGCCCGCTCGCGCACCGGCTCGCGCACCCGCGCTACGGCGTCGAGAAGGTCTACGAGGCGGAGGTGGAGGGCGACCCGGGCAGCGAGGTGCTGCAGCGTCTACGAGAGGGCGTCGAGCTGGAGGACGGCTTAACCGCACCGGCGGGCGCGCGCCGCCTCGGCCCGGGCCGCGTGGAACTGACGCTGCACGAAGGGCGCAAGCACCAGGTGAAGCGGATGCTCGAGGCCGTCGGCCATCCGGTGACCCGGCTGCACCGCAGCCGCTACGCGGGCCTGACGCTGGACGGCCTCACGCCGGGTGCCTACCGGGAACTCACAGACCGCGAGGTCGAGCTGCTCCGAAGAACTTCCCGGCCTCCGATCTAGCGAAGCCCATCTGCTCGTACATTGCGTCGAGCGTCGGCTCGGCGGTGCGGCGCGCCTTTTCGGCGCCGACCGCGAGCAGCCGCTGCAGCTCGCGCTCGTCGGCCCGCAGTGCGCGGAACCGCTCCTGGATCGGCGCCAGCAGCTCGACGACCGACTCCCCGACCGCGGCCTTGAAGTCGCCGTAG
>Ga0265338_10011259_pt1 | contig 10357 bp, 13 predicted proteins | sample 42126metaG_FD_193579 | JGI IMG/M metagenome (GOLD analysis project Ga0265338, IMG submission 193579) | Rhizosphere microbial communities from Carex aquatilis grown in University of Washington, Seatle, WA, United States - 4-21-26 metaG | ecosystem: Host-associated > Plants > Roots > Rhizosphere... | reverse complement strand
TAAGACACGTCTCCACTCGGGACTTGGTTACCGGACCCCGCAAGAGGTTATGGACGAGTTCCTGAGTAGGCAGGTAGCAGCATGAATTAACTGCAAATTACCTGTCCGGGGAACGCGGGGCAGCCCATCCGCAGAGGTGCGGGAGATGTCCTTCGTGAGTCGGACTCACATGGCATCGCGATTCAGGTAGGGCCAGGCCACTACATTGACCCGCCTCCGGCCTCATGGGGAGGGGTGTTCGCTAACGTAATCGCGCCTCAAGAACGGGCGGTTTTCTACTTCGAGCAACCTAACCGGAACGATGGTGAAATCTTCATCGCCTTGTTCACCGACGACGCCGGATTCCGCTGGCAGCTCGACGAACACCAGCACCTCGTCGAGACACAGGGTGACGAGTACAGGCTGTGACGATGGGTTGCTACGACGAACCGCCCATCGTCGGCCGGACGTCGATTGTCCACAGCGGCTTGCCGTCTGCCTGGCCGCGGCGGCCCGCGAGCGCTTCGTCCAGAAGGTCGGGAACGCCTGGCGGGCTCCAGGTGCCCCAGCCGGGCGGCAAGCCGGTGACTGACTGCAGGCGGTCGACGTAGCGTTTCTCGGTCACGGCCCCGGCGAACACGGCGGGCTCGTCCACCGGGTTAGCCTGCGCCCAGTGCGCGGGGTCGGGGCACCGCCAGTCGCCGCACTCCCTCGGGTAGCGGACCGGTTCGCGGGGCACGGTGACCTCGGCCCAGAACGTCCAGTTCCACCAGGGTTCCTCGGGGGGACGGCGGCTGATCCGGATGTGGGCGGGGTCGAGGTCGTGCCCGCAGGCGTGCACGAAGCCTTCGAGCTGGCGGCGGGCGGCGGCCTCGCCGTGCTCGGCGAACTCGGGTGAGATCGAGATCGCGACGTTGAACGGCACCAGCCAGTACTCGCGGTCCAGCGCGGTCGGCTTCCCGTCGGCGGTGGTGCCTTCCCGGATCACGATCGTGTCCGGGATGAGGCTGGCGGGTGAGCTGGTGACGGGGGCGGTGAGCCGCCAGCGGGCGGCCGGGAGGTCGGCGCGGAGCAGGACCGGGACGCCGGTCATCGCTGACCAGCCGCCGCCGGGCTGCCAGGGGATCGGCCAGCGCGGGTCGGGCCCGGTGTCCCGCAGTTCCTCGAGTACGTCGGGGGCGCACTCGAAGCTGACCCCGGCTGGGGCGAACGCCGACCGGCCGCCGAACCAGTCGCGCATCAGCGGGGGCACGTCCTCCGCGGTGGCGTAGCGGGTGCCGGGCGGGGCCGGGCGGGGTGCGATGCGGTCGACGGCCGAGGTGACCCGGGCGCGGAGCCGGCGGATGCCGCTCATCGCACGCCGCCCGGACCACCGGACCGATCATGACAACCGCTTTCAGTAATGGACATGGACGGGCTTTACATCCCAGGTCACCGGCACCGGCCCGAGCCCCGACACGTGATGCCAGCGTGCGAACGCCAGATCGGGGCTCGACTCCCGAGGATGCGACGCGTACTCGGCCGTTACCGCCCCCGGCAGGTACACCATGCCGAGCGGGAACAGGTCGCACGCCTCATCCGCCGACGTCACCCACCCCGGCGACGGACGGGCGGCGACCCTGGGCGGCCACACCGGACGGTCCAGCCCTGTTGACGGCTTGTACAGCCGGTACGGGGCGACCCGCACCCGGCCCGGGGTCTGCTTCGCGAACAGCGTGAACCGGGCCACGTCCTCCCGGCTGACCGCGATGTCCCACGCCACCAGCACGCTGTCCTGCCCGGCCAGCTCCTCCAGCACGGGCAGGTAATTGCCGCCCCCGACGCTGACCCGCTCCATCGAGTCAGCGACGTGCTGCCCGGCCGGGGCCCCGGTCACCGGCCACGCCCGCACCCACCTCACGCTCATGCCATCACCCGGGCAGGAAGCGGCGCCGCGGTGCACGCGCCCGCATGGTCGCTGGCCTGCCGCAGCAGGTCCCCCAGCGAGCACCCGTTGATCAGCACGTCCCACCGGCAGGCCCGCAGGTGCTCGACCCGCACGCCCTCCTCGTCGCGGACCAGGACCTCGAAGTCGCGCAGCAGCGACGCGACCGACGGGCCCAGCCGCGCCTCGGTCACCGCGTGGGGGCACTCCGACGGGCACAGGCCGCCCATGTGCGGCATGTAAGCGCCGGTGACCTGCTCCCATTCGTGGCGCTCCATCAGCGCGAGGCAACGCCGGCCCTTCTCGGTCAGCCATGCCCCGCGGATGTGGCCGCCGTGCTCAATCAGGCCGGCACGGCCGACGGAGTACAGGATCGTGAACGCGCGGCCGTCGTCGTTGCCGAGCAGGTCGCTGAGCACGCTGGCGCGCTGCGCGCCCGGCGGGACAGCCATGACCCGCAGCAGGTTACGCAGAAGCTCATACGCAGAGTCGGGGTCTCCGCAGCCGCACCAGCCGAGCTGGTCACTGTCGAAGAACAGCCGGTACAGGTGCTCCCGCTCGAGTACGGCCGCCGGGGAGGCCGTCACCGGGACGCGCCTTCCAGGTGCCGGCGCGCGCCCTCGGCGAGCAGCCGGGCGGTCAGCTCCGCGCCCTCCACGACGACGCTCGCCCCCGGGCCGTCGGCCGCGCAGGTCTCGCAGCCGGGCAGGGCGCACCAGGTGACGCCGGTCTCGTCGACGGCTGCGGGGTGGTCGAGAAACGGGATCAGCGCCGGGTCCAGAGGCGTGCCCGCACCGGCCGGGACGGGCACATGCCAGCGCTCCTGCATGGCCCGGATCAGCGCCGCGACGTCGCGCCCTTCCTCCTGGCTCTCTCCCGCCAGGTACGCGATCCGGTGCAAGACGAAATCCATCATCTGCGCCCGCGACAGCAGGTCGAAGTCACGGCGGTATGCGGTCATCCCGCACATCGGGCAGCGCCGCACGCCCAGCGGGCTCGCGCCGTCGGGCAGGGGCAGCTCCGGGGCCAGGGCGACACCGGCGGCCCCGTTGACCAGGTACTCGTACACGGGCTTGTCGTGGTTCCCGCACTCCTGGTAGACGACGAGCGGCTCACCGGGGAACACGAGCAGGCCCGGGAGCATCGGGGCGTCTAGCACGCGCCCGACGAGGGCCACCCTCGCGGTCCGCCCGTCGAGCGGCCCCCCGGTCAGCAAGGCCGCGACCCGTCCGTCCGTGTCAAATGAAACAGCAGGTTCCTGCGTGAAACTGTGATCTGTCACGCACTGAACCATAAGGCACAGGACGGGCGGAATCCCCTACCGGCTCGCCGTGGCCCGGTCCGCGACGGCATCCAGCGAACCCGTGTCCCCGCAGGCCGGGCAACGCCAGCGGAACGCCAGCTCCCCGGTCACCTCGGTCCGCTCATGGTGCTCGAACCCCTTGCCACTGCACGCCGCCCCCGCGCCCTGCGCCCGGTCCGGGCGGCTGATGCCCGCATGTCCACGCGGTGACGCTACCGCGCCCCCAAACGAGCCCGTCGCCTGGTGCGCCGGGCTTTTTCATGCCCGGCCGGACCGGGCGACCTACGGCTCCGGGAGGGCCAAACCGCATGACCACCCCCAACACGCCGGCGACGCCTAGTGCGCCCGCCGACACCACCGTCACCGAGCCAAGCAATGCCCAGCCCGAGGGCGGCATCCCCGCGCCGGCCGCTGCAGCCGCCGCCACCAGCCCGGCCGCGATCGAACCTGTCGCCGCAGGTGGACAGCCGGCCGACGACGACCGGGCATCCCGGGCGATCGCGGCGGTCCGCGAGGACTTCAAGGCCGAGCGCGCCAAGCGGCAGGCCACGGAAAAGCAGCTCGCCGACCTGCAGGCCTCCCTCACCGCACGGGAGGAGGCCGACAAGCAGCGGAACCTCGCCCTCGCGAAGGCGTTCGGGTTCGCCCCGGACGAGCCGCCGGACCCGGAAAAGCTCGCTGCTGACCTGCGGGCCGCCCAGGACCGCGCTCAGGCTGACGCGGCCGCCCACACGACCCGGGAACGCGAGCTGCAGGTGGAGCTCGCCACCCTCCGCCAGGCCGCGAAGCACGGCGCCGACCCGGCCCGGCTCGCCGACTCGCGGACGTTCATGGCCGCGGCCGCCGCCCTGGACCCGGCCTCGGAGACGTTCGCCGACGACCTCGGCGCGGCAATCGCCAAGGCCGTCGAGGCCAACCCCGCCCTCAAGGCCGCCGGCCCCGCCCCGGTGGCGGACCCGGCACCGGCCCCGGGCTCGCCCGAGCCGGTCTCGGCGACGACCGCCCCGCCCGCCCGCTCCGGCGGCGAGCACAACGGCGCACCCGGCGGCAACCGGCAGTGGACCGACCAGGACGTTGCCCGCGCGACCCCGGCAGAGGTCGACGAGGCGATGCGCGCCGGCCTGCTGACCGACCTCGGGTTCGCCGCCCCCAAGAAGACACGGCGCTAGCCGCATCCCCCGCGAGGGGCCCTCTCCGCGCGGCACGCCAGCCACCCAAGCCCCGGGGACCGATCAGGCCCGGGGCTTCGTCGTGTAAGGAGACACCCCTTTGAGTGTCACGAATTTCAAGCCGGAGGTCTGGAGCAAGGTCATCCTGGCCGCGCTCCAGCGGGCCCTCGTCTACGGCTCGCCACTGGTCGTCAACAGCGACTACGACGGCGAGATCGCAGGCCCGGGCGACGCAGTGCACATCACCCAGTTCGGTGACCCCACGATCTCGACGTACCAGCCGGGCACCGACATCGTCTACCAGAACTTGGTCGATGCCGGCTTGACCTTGTACATCAACCAGAGCAAGAGCTTCAGCTTCGCGATCGACGACGTGGACCGCCGGCAAGCCGCGGGTGACATGCAGGCCTACCTCGAAGGCCGTGCCGCGTACCAGATGGCCAACGTCGCCGACCAGTTCATCGCGTCGCTCTACACCGGCTGCGCTGCGTCCAACGTGCTCGGCTCGACCGCCGCGCCGCTGACCCCGGAGCCGTACCAGATCGGCGGTGCCGGCACCTGGCACCCGGCCGACTTCTACACGCAGGTCATGGAGCCGGCGAAGGTCGTCCTCGACCAGAACAACGTGCCGGAAGAGGACCGCTACATGGTCTGCCCCCCGTGGGCGATCAGCCTGCTTTCCCAGACGCAGGCCTTCGTGTCGGTCACCGACATGCAGGGCCAGCCGTCCCAGACCATGCAGAACGGGTTCGCCGGGCGCGTGTCCGGCTTCGGCAACATCCTCAAGTCCAACAACGTCCCCCAGCCCGTCGGGGGCGGCGCCGGCACCGGCGTGTGGGCGCTGCAGTACGGGCACCCGATGGGCATCACCTACGGCGAGCAGATCACCGAGACCGAGGCCCTGCGCTTGCAGAACACCATCGCCGACGGCGTGCGCGGCCTGCACGTATACGGCGCGCTCATGACCCGCCCGGACACCGTGGGCGTCGCCTACGTGCAACGACCCGTCGGCATCTGACCCTCATCGGCTCTCACCCCGGGTGGCGGCGTCTGCCGCCGCCCGGGGATCCAGGAAACGGAGGCGCCGATGACGGCGCGCACTGCTCTCACCCCTCTCCAGCTCGCGGCCGACGCCGGCACCATTGAGCCCGCGGGCACGCCGATCGCCGGGCTCGTGGCCGGCGGCGCGACGGTCGCGGCCCCGCCCGGCCCGAACAAGGTACTGCTGATCGTGAACAACTCCGGGGCGGGGGCGGCGAACGTCACCGTCCGGGCCGGCGGGAACGGCACCACCGCGGCGGGCGGCCCGAATCCGGGCGTCCCGTTCGAGGCCGCCACGGTCGGCGACCTAGTGACGGCGGTGCCCGCCGGCGGGACCGCGGTCATCGCCCCGACCACCAGCGCCCGCTACACGCAGGCCGACGGGTCGCTGTCGGTCGACTTCGCCGCCGGGATGACCGGCACGGTCACCGTGCTGCAGCTCCCGAACCTGCACCTGACGGAGGCCTTCTGACGATGACCACCGAAGACAAGCGGCCCATGGTGTACCTGCGGGAGGGGCACGTCTGCGGGTTCACCCTGCCTCTCCCCGAGGCCGTCATGAACCGCTGGCGGGCCGGGCACCTGGTGCGGGTCAACGCCGACGGCACCCCGTATGAGGGCGCGCACTTCGTCCTGCCCGACGGCACTAGCGACGGCGACGAGGCCGGCGACGGCGGGATCCCGGACCGGCCGAGGAAGAACGCGGGCCGGACCGCCTGGGCGGTCTACGCGATCGCGATCGGCGCGGCCACCGAGGAGGAGGCCGATGAGCTGACCCGCGACCAGCTCATCGACCGCTGCACCCCGCCCGAGGAAAAGCCCGACGGCGGCGGCAAGTAACACGAGGGGGGTGACCTGCGATGTCGTCGATGCCGTACGACCAGGGCAACTTCATGTACGTGCTGCCCGGCGGACAGGTCACCCTCCGCGTCCAGTTCCAGACGTACCTCGGCAGCGGCCAGCCCGCCCCCTCGTCGGGGGTTCAGGTCACCATCGCCCCCGCCCAGGGCGGCACGCCGGTCTACGGGCCGGCCAGCGACCAGATCACCGCCGCCGACCAGGCGAACTACACCCTCGACTGGCGGCCCGCCACGACGACCCCGCCAGGGGACTACACCGTCACCTGGACCGCCGCCAGCCCACCGCAGCAGGTCACCCAGGTCGTCACGGTCGTCGCCCTGCCTGCAGAGGCACCCTCGCCGGGCGTCTACGCCACCGTCACCCAGTACCAGGACGAGACCGGCGACTACGCGACCCCCCGCGCCAGGGTGAAGCGGGAGCTGCGCTCCGCCTCGAGGACGATCGACCGGGCACTGATCGGCGCGGTCTACCCCACCGACGCCGACTCGATGCCGACCAACCCGGCCCACATCGACCTGTTCATGCGGACGACGTGCGCACAAGCCAGCTTCCAGATCGCGAACAACGACCCCGATCACGTCAAGCAGCAGTACGCCTCACAGAGCATGGGCGGCGTCAGCCAGTCCCGGACAGCCCGCGCCCAGGGGCAGGTCCTCCCGCCGCTCGCCCCAGCCGCCGCCGAAATCCTCCAGGTCGACGGCGCGCTGCCCAGCGCCCCCCTCATTAGCTGGTGACGCCGTGAGGGAACTCGCGACCACCACGGTCTCAGTGCTGCGCGGCACCGAGACCAACCAGTACGGCGACCGGACCAACGTGGGCCAGCCCGTCTACACGGGCATCCCCGCGGCCCTGGTCGAGTCCGCGCACCGCAGCTACGACCGGGCAGCCCAGCGCTACCAGGTGCTCCGCACCTCCATCGCGGTCGTCCCCGACTGGGCCGACATCCGCACAAGCGACACGCTGGTCGACGAGCGGACCTGCACCGCGTACATGGTCGAGGCGGTCACCATGCAGCCCACGCTCGGCCCGCCCCCGGATAAGGTCTGCGACCTCCGCGCCCGGTCGGGGGTATCGGTCCAGGCCAACTAGATGTACCGCCGTGGGCTGTCTGCACGCGGTTCTAGCCGATTTTCCGAGTTAAGCGCCCACTTGGCAGCGATCGCTTCCGGGAGGATACGCCCCCTGGAAGTCCACGCGTCGGTGAGGTCCGCACCTGTGAAATCTACGTTTCCGAAAAAAGATAGGAACGATGCAAGCGTCAGGTCGGCGTCCGCAAACTTTGAGCCGGTGAGCAACGCGCCGCGGAAGTCCGAACCTGCCAGGTGGGCTCCGGTCGCGTCCGCAAACTGAAGGTTCACGGCTTTGAATTTTGCACGTATAAATTCTGACTTCTTCAGGTCAGCCCGCTGAAGCACAGCTTCGGAAAAGTCTGCATCCCTACCTGTGGCGCCGCTGAGGTTCGTACGCGAGAGATCCGCGCTGACAAGGGTCGCGTTAGTGAGGGTCGCGCCCGACAAATTCGCGTCGTCCAGTGTCACGCCGGCAAGGTTGGCCTTAGTCAGGTCCGCGCCGGCGAGGTTAGCACCGCGGAGATTGACTGCCCGGGTGTCCTGGTCGACGTTTCTGCGCCCGATGACCGTGGCGGCAGCCAGTACGTCGGCCCTAGCTCGCGACCCGCCGTGCTCTAGCGGGACCAGGGGGCCCGGCTCGGTTGAATGCTCGCGGATGAACGTGCTGAGGACTTCGATCACGGTCGGGTGGTCTCTCGCCGAGTCACTGGCGATGCGTTCCAGCGCGTAGATACCGCCGATCCGCACGTCGAGCTTGTCCGATCCAAGCTGCTCTATCGCCTTGGTGTAACGCTCGGTGACCTGACCTTGCTCTGTCAGGGCTAGGGTCCGCTGCGACAAGATGAAGTTCCGCGCGGTGAACGCCAGGGCCCCGGCCGCCAGCAGGCCCGCACTCAGCGTGAGGAGCGTCCCCCGGGCGTTATTACGGGCCGTTTCCAAGGTCGCTCCCTGCGCCGCGCCGATGTCGTGGCGGGCTAGCCAGTCAGTGAGGGGAACGAGAAGCGCCCACGCAACCGAGAGGCCGATAAGCAGGATGAAACCAGTTATCAGCCATCGAGTATCACGCGGATTACTACGACGACCAGGCACAAGAAAACAGTAGGGCACCGTCCGCAGAGCTACGACGTGCCTGCAGCCCGGGGTGTGAGTTCAGCCGGCTGGGACGCCGAGTGCCCCGCCGCCTCGAAGGGCTGGCGGGGCACCGGCTACGGCGCGGTTACCAGCGCCAGCGAATGAACCTGTCGAGCACGGCAAGAGCCGCCTTCCTTCGGTCGCTGTCGCCCGACCAGGTGGCGGTCAGCGAGACTGCCGCGACCAGGGCCAGGATCAACAGCACGACCACGAAGGTCTCCTGGCCGGTCAAGACGTGGCCAAACGATCCGCTGGCCTGCGGCAGGGCACCCAACTGGGAACCCGGGTGCGGGCATCCGGCCTGGCAGGCCGGTATCCCTGCGCGTACGCTTCTGATCATGTACGGCCTTCCTATCGGTGTGGTTGTACTGCTGGATCGACGGTCTCCCGGTTCCTAGGCAGGGAGGCCGTCACCATTTCTGGTGCCGGCAGAGCCGTCGAGTGAATACTTACAAATCATCCCGACACAGTGCGACACGGCCAACACGAACCTGTGGATAACCTGTTCTTATGGCATCATTTAGCCTCAATATCCCCACTGGCCGCCCAGCCCATTTAGATAAGCGCAGCTCAACGCCATGCGGAGATTCGACGCAATATCTCTACCCTGTGGAAAAAGGGTGCGAGGCGTGCCCCATGTCAGGCTTGCCCGCGCGCACCGCCGTAGCCCATGTGCGGCCCTCCTGTCGGTCGGTCTAGTTGCACTGCTGGATCGACGGCCTCCCGGTTCCTAGGCAGGGAGAGCGGCACCATTCCTGGTGCCCACCGCGCCGTCAGGTACATGGATACAGGGCCTCGTTGTCAATCCAGCGTGCCAGTGAGCCAAAATTGCGGCACGTTTTCTACCGAGTTGCGGCTATCGGACGGGCTAAGATTCAAGTAAATGCAGGTCAGGGCGAAGTGTGGCCGTGCTCGGGACATCTGCACTCTGTGGAAAAACCTGCACTTCAGATTCCCCGCAAAAGCTAGTGACGTTGAGTATCCGCAGGTCAGCGCATCGTCGGCTACCTGCGTAGTGACCTAGCAGAAATCGCAGGTCGCGCGACGAAAGGGCTAGTCAACAGGTGTTCCGAAGATTTCTTGGCGCGGTGACGCCCGCGCGGCATCCTCTCCCGAAGGGGGCGCAGATGGCGCGCGTCGAGATCAACCCCGACTGGCGGCAGATGACACGCGGTGAGTGGCGTGAGTTCGCCCGTGAGGAGCTGGGCCCGGACGTCGCTGACGACGCGCGACGCTACGCCCCGGTCCGCACGGGGGCACTCAAGGCCAGCATCGAGGACCACCTGGAAGGCGATGACCTGATCGTCAGCGCCACCGGCGGCGGCGAGGACGAGGCCGGCAACCTGTTCGTCTCGCGTCGGCCCGGCAAGCCCTCCGCCGAGGGCGGCACCCACGCCAACCCGGGGATGAACCCGGGGGAGACGACTACCCGCGAGGTTCACCACGTCGACGAGGCAGGCCAGGCCTACGCCGCCTACGTCGAGCTGGGCCACCGCGTCCACCACCCTGGGACGGATACCAACGGCCCGGAGGTCGTGCCAGCACAGCCGTTCCTTCGCCCCGCCCTCTTCAAGCACCGCGGCGGCCCGTAAACGGGGGTGGGACGTGCAGGATTTCGTGGCCCCGCCGCCGCAGCCGACGGACGTCCTAGTCGCCCAGGCGTGGCTCGCCTCGGTCCCCGGGTTCACCACGGAGATGATCGGCACCCGCCTTCCTCCGGACGTGCTGCCGCCCGACGAGCGGGGCTGCGTGCTGCCGGCCCCGTGGATCCACACGGGGTTCATCACGCTGCAGGTGGTCGGCGGTGACGTCGACCCGATGCTGCCCCGCCACTCCCCGGTCGTGCAGGTGGACTGCTGGGCGACGCTGCCCGGCAGCA